>Ga0182742_1000085_pt1 | contig 185332 bp, 156 predicted proteins | sample eDN5th37CBELigMG_FD_128880 | JGI IMG/M metagenome (GOLD analysis project Ga0182742, IMG submission 128880) | Enriched Miracle-Growth compost microbial communities from Emeryville, California, USA - eDNA 5th pass 37_C BE-Lig MG (version 2)... ... | reverse complement strand
TCGAGCTCGCTCGATAAATTACCCTTAAAAAATCCGTGACATCCGCCGGAGGCTTAACTTCATTCAGCAAGGGTTTGAACACCGACTGAATCGGAGAGCTTTTTGCATTTATCCCTTAACTTTTGAAGTGAGAGACTTCTGCTGAATAAAGTTAACAAGAGTGAATATCCTAATATCCACTCTTGTTCCTTCACTCCTATTATTATGTCGATTTAATAAGGATAAAGCAACTCTCCGATTTTTGCATGCAGCATCTTCTCAGAAAAGTAGGCGTGAAGCAATTCATTTTCATCTAATTGCTCCGTTTCAGCATCTTCCTTCTCAATAATAATTAAATGCTTACAGCCGCGTTGAAATTGCTCGAGTACTCGAATCACAGATTCATCCTCATGGACATAAATATGCTTTAAAGATTTGAATTCCATCTTATTTCCATAGTACCGTTCAAGTAAAAAGCGCACGAATACATAACGTCTTTGTTTCCATTCATAGAAAAGCGAGAAACTCAGAAAGCCAATCACAATCCACATATTCAAATTAAAAGGCTGTATGATAAGTAGAAGCAAAAAGAATAGCAGAAGAGAAACAGCTGAAATGATTACTGTTTTTTGATGTGCGATAGGAAAGGATTCCTTTTGTGACCTCCATAAATAAACAAGTTTGCCTCCGTCAAGCGGCCAAATGGGAAGCAGGTTGAACAAAAGAACCATCAAATTATAGTCAACAAATATCATATAAAAATATTCCGGCATCAATGATAATTGATATAGAATAAATGCTAAACCAATCATCCATAAATGCTGCAAGGGTCCTGCTAGAGTAACCAGCGCTTCTTCCTTTAAAGGTCTGTTTCCATGTTCGTCCACTTCTGCTACACCGCCAAATGGCAAAAGTGAAATCCGTTTGATTCGCCAGGAGAAAAACGCTGCTGCACATGCATGACCCAGTTCATGCATGATAACAATAAACAAAAAAAGGGAAAGTTCAATAAAATGAGCCGTCCAAATAGAAAAAGCCATCACAAGCCATAACAGAGGATGAATATGAATGGATTTCACTACAGTCAACATACTAGTCAAATTGAATCACCTGTATTGGATCAACAAAATCTTCACCCTCTTTTATCGCAAAATAAAAAGAGCCTTTTGTTCCATCACCATAATCAGTGGCTTTTCCAACCTGTGTACCCTTTTCAATGTATTGGTATAACGTAACGTTGACCTCGCTTAAATTTCCATACCATGATTCACTTTTATCTGCATGCTGGATGACAACCGTTTGACCAAATCCCTCCTGCTCGCCGATTATACGAACAAGCCCTTCATTCATGGCCTCCACAGCTGCTCCCTGACCGGTTTCAATGGTGATTCGCTGCCCATTCTCACCAAAATCCTCTAGTATTTTTCCTGAAGCCGGCAAGGCATATTGCTGCTTCGAATCGGCAGGTCCATTTTCTTCACTTTTTTGTTCATTGACAGGCAGTAATGCCAATGGTTTGCCAAAAGTACTTTCATACCAGTCAGATACGGCAGCAAATTGAAATTCCTCATTCATGGACTTCGTAACAAAATCTCTTGCGGTATCCAACTCTGGTGTTTGATTTCGAAACATTATAGCAATAACCAGTACTAAACAAGCAGAGGCTAATACTTTAAAAATAAACACTTCTTTACGAAAAAGAGGATGATTTTCCTCTTCCACTGGACCACTTTCATAAGAGGCCATTCTGTCAAAGCCGTAACGTTCCTCATCTTCTGTCCAAGGAAGTTTGGTTTCAAGCTGCTTGTTTGGCCGGTCCCGCTGTTTTTTCCTTTTCTCAATCCTTTTACGAATGTCATCACTTCTTGAGCGCATGATCCTCCCACCATTCCTTTAAAGGCTTAGTAGTACAAGTCTATGAGCCTGTCGGGCAAAATATGACTAGCCTAAAAGGGACCCCACTAGAGTATAACTGGGTTTCCCATGCGCCACCAAAAATAAAAAAACCGGAGATTTCCTCCGGTTTATTTAACACCAAAAAATTTCTTTATTTTTTTAAATACACCCGGGTTTTCGGGTTCTAACGTTTGAAGTGGAATGGATTCACCTAGGATTCTTCTCGCAATATTACGATAGGCAATACTTGCTCTGTTGTTAGGATTTAATACGATTGGTTCGCCGCTGTTGGAAGCTTTAATAACCTCATCATCATCAGCAACAATTCCGATTAGTTCAATCGATAAATGAGCAGTCACTTCATCTACATCAAGCATGTCCCCATTTTTCATCATATGACTGCGTATCCGGTTAATAATCAGTCTAGGAGGCTCTATCCCTTCCTCCTTCTCCAGCATGCCGATAATCCGGTCTGCATCCCTTACAGAAGATACTTCTGGATTAGTAACAACAATCGCTTTATCAGCACCAGCAACCGCATTTTTATACCCCTGCTCTATTCCCGCAGGGCAATCAATAATAATATAATCATAATCCTGCTTCAATCCATCAACTAAATCTTTCATCTGCTCTGGTGTTACAGCTGTTTTATCACTAGTTTGAGCAGCAGGAAGAAGATAAAGGAGGTCCTCAAATCGTTTATCCTTTACGAGCGCCTGATGAAGTTTACATCGTCCTGCAATTACATCGACAAGATCGTAGATAATTCTATTTTCAAGACCCATGACCACGTCAAGGTTGCGAAGACCAATATCTGTATCGACTAAACATACACGCTTTCCTTGAAGAGCCAAAGCTGTACCAATATTTGCAGAAGTCGTCGTTTTTCCAACTCCGCCTTTTCCTGATGTAATAACGATTGCTTCTCCCATCCTACCTTCCCCTTTCTAATCTCGTTAAATTCGGTCGAATATGCATTAATACTTGTAATTTATCAATCATCATTTGATTATCTTCATTTATAAAAGCACATTCCATTTCTTTTGATTCCTCTTCATCATAATGATCTGGTGCCCGATTAATATGTTTACTTATTCGCAGCTGAGATGGCTTCATAACAGAAGCAGCAATGATTGCCTCACTATTCCCAAAACAGCCAGCATGGGCAATTCCTTTTAAAACACCCATGATAAATATATTTCCTCCGGCCATCACTGTACCACCTGGATTTACATCGCCAATTAATAATAAATCTCCCGGTACCTTTAATACTTGACCGGAGCGGACAATCCCAGTAACAGAAACAATCTCTTGCTCTTGTTTCATTTTCGCCACTTCTTCTTTTGTCATGACATTAGAAGCAATTGAATCAACAATGAAGTTCTTTTTTTGACTAATTAATTCTTCTAATTCGTCAGCATGCTGTTCTGTTAAATAACGATTACCCACTTGAACGTTTACTTTAATTAGCTGATTGCCATCGTGTAAGCGGGAAGTTTCCGATAATTTCCACTGGAGCTCTTTTTTTAGCTCTTCAAAGGAACAACTATCATTCAAATGAAGAGTAAGCCCTTCTTTTGTTCCTCTTATGGTTACATTTTGGAGTTTTTTCATGAAAAGATGGTCACCTCAACTAGAGCACTATATAAGATCAAATTTGCCCGGCGAATTTGCGTCGGAATTTTATCAAGCTCGCTTGATAAATTACCCTTAAAAATCGCATGACTCGCCGGAGGCTTAACTTCATTTGAATGAAGTTAAATAGATTAAGAGAATGTATATAAAATGGAAGATAGATTTATCTGATTTTTGACAAATTCACCATTTGATTTTTAAATAATAAGCATGATTACCTAGTAAATAAAAACTGTTTTAATACTTCGACAAAAATTGTAAAATCTCCTTTTTTAAAATAACAAAAAGAAAAGATGAATGATGACAGGGATTAAATTTTAATATCTTGCAAAAAGTGATTAACCAGCAATAAAAAAGGCAAACGACTAAAGCGCGGCGCTTTAATCGTTTCTTAATGCTTCAGCATAGCTATCCAAATACTTTTTCAATGGAATAGCAATCAGTACAATAAAGATAAGGTTCAGAATTAAAGTGGGCATAAGCCTAATATCAACAAACTGAGAAAATACCATATCTGTCCTGTGAATAATAAAATTCATTTCGTATACTCCTAATTCTAATAGGGTAACCCCTAACAGAGCAACAAAAGAAACAATAACAATATTACTCTGCATTACCTTCATAATCCAAGAGGCAATATAAGCAACTAATGGAAGCATAAATAAGTAAATCCCTATAATTTCAGTGTAGACAACATCGAACAACAATCCAAAAATAAACCCGTACATGAGTCCATGCTTTCGACTTCCGTATATCGTCGTAAAAATGATAGATACCATTAAAAAATGCGGTACGACCATTCTATTGCTGACAAGCGATTCCACCGTGAGCAATTCAACAAAGATACTTTCAAAAATAAAACAGAGGCTGATAATAAGAGGAAGAAAAGCCTTTTTCACTTTTTCTCCTCCTCCTCACCTATCATATCACTTAGCTCTGGCTGAATCATTCCCCGCTTAACAACCATGACATGTTCAATATCGTAGAAATTAGCACCCGGCTTGACATAGGCCATTTGCGTTAACCCATATTCATCTGGAACAACCTCTTCCACTGTTCCGATGACAAGCTGTGATGGAAAAACACCGCCCATACCAGATGTTTGAACAATCTGGTCTTTTTCAATTTTTGCTTCATATGGAATTCTTTTCAATAGAAGCATTTCTTTTTCTCGATCGAAGCCTTCAATTTGACCATAGTAGGTTTCAGTTCCTACAACTTCAGCTGACACACGGTTCGTCGCATCATTTGAGCTTAATAATTGAACAGTTGCAGTGAATTGACGGCTGTTTTTTACTTTTCCAATTAAACCTGTGGATGTAATGACAGACATATCCTTCTCGATACCATTTGTTGAACCTTTATTAATAATTAACAGTTCATTCCAACGATCAGGATTCCGGCCAATAACGGTTGCTTGAATCGGCTCATAATCGCTTAAAGAATCCTGCTTATCCAAGATATCTCGCAGTTCTTTATTTTCCTCTGTTAAGCTCTGAACTTCTGCTTTCAGCTGCGCTAATTCATTTAATCGTGATTTTAATTGTTTGTTTTCTTCGTATGTATTTTGCAAGTCCTTCACATTTTCAAAAAAACCGGCAAAATAATGAGCCGGTCTTGACACAAGGGTTTGAACCCAGCCGGCCGTATCCTTCATAAACTGCTCCGGCCAGGTCAACTCGTCACGTTCCTTAAGTGAAAACCCTATTAATGCCACGAGAATGATAATGCTAACAAGCAAAATAATCAGGCGTTTGTTCAAAAAGAACTGTGGCATTTGGAACACCTCTAATTATCAAATTCGCCCGCCGAATTTGCGTCCGGATTTTTACTGAGCTCGCTCAGTAAATTACCTTTAAAAAATCGCATGACTCGCCGGAGGCTTAACTTCATTCAGCAGGAGGTTACCCCCCACTAAATCGAAGAGCCATTCGCATTCATCCCTTAACTTTAGAAGAGGAAGACTTCCGCTGAATGAAGTTAAGTGTTAGCGAGAATCTCGCGCTTTGTTTTTAAATAAATGAATATGGTCAAGAGCCTTACCTGTACCAATCGCAACACAATCCAAAGGATTCTCTGCAATTAACACAGGCATTTTTGTTTCTTCGCTAATCACCTTATCCAAATTACGCAATAGAGCTCCTCCGCCAGTTAAGACAATTCCTCTATCCATAATATCGGCAGCAAGCTCAGGCGGCGTTCTCTCAAGTGTTACTTTTACAGCATCCACAATGGCATCGACTGTATCTCTTAATGCAGTGGCAATCTCCTTCGCCGTAATTTCAATTGTTTTTGGCAGACCTGTTAATAAATCACGTCCGCGAATTTCCATATTATCAATTCCTTCTGCATCACCTGCAGAACCAATTTCCATTTTAATCGCTTCAGACGTACGATCACCAATCATCAAATTATAGGTTTTACGAATATAATTCACAATCGCATCATCCATCTCATCTCCGGCGATTCGAATGGATTGACTTGTCACAATCCCGCCAAGAGATATAATAGCTACTTCCGTTGTCCCTCCGCCAATATCGACGACCATGCTTCCAGTCGGTTCCCAGACTGGAAGGTTCGCTCCAATCGCAGCAGCAAACGGCTCTTCAATTGTATAAGCATCACGCGCTCCAGCCTGACGTGTGGCATCTATGACCGCTCTCTCCTCAACAGCAGTAATTCCAGAAGGAACACATACCATAACATAAGGCTTTCCAGAAAAAACACTCTTTGTCTTTAAGGCTTCCTTTATATAGTATTTCATCATAACCGCAGTAGTTTCATAATCAGCAATGACTCCATCCTTCATCGGGCGCATAGCTACAACATTTCCAGGTGTTCTCCCAATCATATTTTTCGCGTCATTCCCAACCGCTACAATGCTTTTTGTATCTGTTTGTAATGCTACAACAGAAGGTTCCCTAACTACTACCCCTTTTCCCTTCACATAGACTAGCGTATTTGCAGTACCGAGATCGATCCCAAGATCCCTTGTCCCAAATCCAAACATGATTGTATCTCCCTTTCTGAAACAAAATGCAAACTTTCAAGATAAGGCCTTTTTGTCCTCTTCTATCAGCAAAGCCGACCTATTGCTAAAAGTTTCACTTACTATTTGTTAATTCCTATTTCCCATAACTAAACTATTCATGTATGCAATAATCATCTTTATGTCCTAAATTTTCGTGAAAATCCGTCAAAAAATCACAAACTATATTATATCCTAACGTCAGATAAAATCATAGTCTTATAAATACCCTTTCTCCTTTAAACTGACAAATTTATTTTCCCCAATAATCAAATGGTCAAGAAGTTCGACTCCGAGAATTTTGCCGCACTCGCTGATACGGCGTGTCACTTCGATGTCTTCACGGCTTGGTGTCGGGTCACCGCTGGGATGATTATGAATACAAACGATAGATGCTGCCGAACGGCGCAGGGCTTCTTTATAAATTTCGCGTGGATGTACAATCGATGCATTTAAACTGCCGATAAAGATGGTTTTTTTGTGGAGAACTTGATTCTTCGTGTTTAAATAAAGGGTCACGAAATGTTCTTGGGAAAGAAATCTCATGTCATTCATGACATATTTTGCACCGTCTTCCGGTGAACGAATTACATAGCGATCATCATAATGCAGGTTGGAAATTCTTCTTCCTATTTCAACAGCAGCCAATACTTGAATGGCTTTAGCCGTTCCAATCCCTTTGATTGAAGTGATTTCATCAAGGGAAGCATCCTTTAAAAGCCTTAATCCTTCAAAATGTGTAAGAAGACGGTTTGAAAGCTGGAGAACAGATTCTTCCTTTGTTCCAGTTCTGAGCATGAGCGCAAGCAATTCCTGATTTGATAAACTTTCAGGACCATATTTCATAAAACGTTCCCGCGGCCGTTCATCCTTTGGATAATCACGAATCATTAACTGTTCTGACTGCATATTTCTCTCCCTTTCTAAGAACTTTGGGAGGACGAAGGAAAATTAGCTGTTATACCCGGCCTTTTTTAATTCTCTGACTGTCCGTGCAACCGGGAGACCGACTACAGAAAAATAATCCCCTGATATTTTCTTTACAAGGAGACTGCCGAACCCTTGGATTCCATAGGCTCCAGCCTTATCAAACGGTTCACCTGTGTCTAGATAGTCTTTAATTTCATCATCCGTTAACTCCCAAAATTCCACATCTGTTTTTTCAAAAAATTTACATACATTTGAATTTGAAACAATTGCCACACCTGTATAAACCGAATGAGATTTGCCAGAAAGGCTCTTCAGCATGGAAAAGGCTTCCTCACGGTTTTCCGGTTTGCCAAGAATGGTATGGTCCCTAACAACAACAGTATCGGAACCAATAACAAAAGAATCCTTATGCTCCTTCGATACTGCTGCTGCTTTGCGATGGGCTAATTCCATGACAATTTCTTCTGGGCTCCATGTTGGGTTATAATTTTCATCTACATCGCTGCTTATTGTCTGAAAAGTTAATTGAAGATTTTCAAGAAGTTCTTTTCGGCGTGGAGATGATGAGGCTAAAATGAGGTTTTGCATTGTTTCACCTTACCTTATTAAAGAATTTTAGGAGATACAGTTTCATCGTATCATTAATACTATGGACAAACAATTAATTATCCGGCATACCACTCTAACATTAATCTTTTCATATCATTTACTGGATTTTCTAAAAGAATACTCTATTGATTAATGAAAATGGACAAAAAATAAACGATAAGAAAGTAAGCCCTACTTACGAAAGCTTACCTGCCTATCATCACTATGAAACGTTATACACGATATAAATTTCCCGGAAAATACATGTATCGATCTTCTATGACAGAAATGAGATAAATTTTCTCTTGCTGATTGATTATAGGCTAGCATAAGCAGCCATAAAAGATAATAAACTTTGTTGTATTTTATAAAAGGTACTATCTTCAGGATTTTTCTCATAGAGCTTTAATTGGGCTGCTGCTGCTTCAAGTTGAGAATACATATCAAGGACAGCTTTATTTTCTAGCTTTTCTTTGTTAATCTGCGAAAGAATCGCTGTTTCTTTTTCCATATTCTTCAGTTCAGCTTCACTTAGGTTGTTTGAAACGCCTGCAGTGGTCGCACTTGCTGTGAGGGTTTTAAATAGCTGTGGGGATAATTCCATTAGTTTCTTTTCTTCTTCATGCTGTAAACTGATTTTTTTCTCGCCCATTGTAAATTCCTTTGAAAATGTTTCTCCATTTCCATCGATATTTTTGGCGATTATTTTGGCGTCTGCTACAGTATCAGCCACACTTACAAAAATAGCAAATCTCCCATCTATCGGCAAGATTTCTGCTGGAGTTCCCTTTTCTTTTAACGCTGACAATATGTCTTCAGCAGCATTTTGCGATGAATACATTCCTTCCTGAACAACAGCCGTTATTAAAGGCTGAAGGGTCACATCTATCCCCCCATTCGGCTTGGGCTGTTCATTTGTCTGCTCACTTGTCTGTTCATTGATAACCGGTGCGTCTTCCTCTCCTCCAGCAACTTGATCTGTCGGTACTAATTTAAGTAAAATAAGTCCAAAAACGGTTCCAAGGATAATAGCTAAAATAACAGAAAGCAGCATGGTCATATTTATGTTTTTAAAGCCTTTTGTTTTTGCCTTTGTATTTTTTACTTTATCCGTTTTCGTTTTATGATTTAAAAGAGTTTTAAATGAGATTGGCAGCTTTTCTTTTTTTCTATCATGCAGATGAATAACCTTTGATTCATCCTTCTTAGGGAGATGGTTGCCGCTTGGTAAAATCCAGTCAAATGTATCATCCTCTTCGCTAGACTCCCTTGCTGCGGCTGACTCATGTTCAATTGGTTTCGCAGGCTGTTTTTCGCTTTTTTCATTCCCTTTTTTTTGACCATCGGGCGGTATTCCTGTGTTACCCCCTTTAACCGGGTTGTCATTTCCGTTGATTTTGATTGTAATGGTATTCCCGTTCTTTTGCTTGTCCATCTATCAACCCTCCCTGTCACGACTTGGTTGGTTTCATCCTAACATATGGCAAAAAAAAAATAACAAGACTTTTGTCGTCTTGTTATCGAATGTTTCGTCAAATTACTTAGGAGTGTTTGGCTCTGCTGCATCCTTTTCTTTTTCAGCAGGAATCCTTAGTTTTTGACCGGCATAGATTTGGTTCCCTATAATTCCATTTGCGTCCTTAATCTTTTGCAGTCCTTCATTTGAATTATAAAATTGAACAGCAATGCTGAAAAGGCTGTCACCTGGCTTAACGGTATAGATGACATCTTCTCCATTTCTTACAACCGGATCTTTCGTCGGAATATAAGTTGCTGTGACCTTCCCTTTATCATACTCACCAAAATTGCTAAATGGATTTTTCTTATTCGCAGGTTCTGGACTTTCCATTTTCGGCAGCTGATCAATTAAATCGGTTAATGAAGGCATATAAAAAGCCGATACAGTCACCTGATAGGATAGTGGTTTATCTATTTGTTCGGTTTCAATAATTTCATCATTTGCCGTAAAGTCAATGGATTCAACCACCGTAATTCGCTGAGAATTTTCAAGCGTTTGGAGAAAAGTTTCTAATTCAAAATAACTCGGTGATTCAACAGTCATCGTGACCGTCATTTCTTTCACGCCTTCAGGCAGAGCAGGAGCAGCTGTTTTTTCTTCTGTTTCATTTTCTGCTGAGGCTTTCTCCTCTTCCTCTGTCTGGCCTTCTAGATTTACTTCTAATTCTGGTCTATCTTCTTCCAACTTCAATTCAGCTTCTGCAAAGTCCATTTGAGAAACAAAACTGCCTGAAACAACCTCTGCTTTTTCAATGTCTAATAAAAATTGTTGCTCTAATGGTTTGACAGGTACCAACTTCTGTAACGAAGATGTGCTTTCAAACGTACCTTCATTTGATGCAGCCACTTTACTTTGTAATACAGATAGGATTTGTTGCTGTGTTTTTAATTCTTTTTCTTTCTGGTCGATTAATCCGATTTTGGGATATAGAACTAAAAAGTATATACTCGTAAACAAAAGGATAAGAATGAATACGATTCCTATAACCGCCCATTTCCCTTTCGGTAGTTTCAAACTCACGAATCCTCACCCTCCTTCTCTTCGGAGGATGCTGAATCCCATTCACTCTGGATGATTTCTTTATTTATAGTGAGTTCAAATTCCGCTATATAACGCGGAACATATTTTTCATTTGTTAATTCCGATTCATCTCTTTCAGTTTCCCCTAATTGTTTATCAAAGAACCCGGTTTCAGCATTCACACTAGCCATTTTTGCATCCTCTAACCATTCCCAATGCTGTAATCTATTAAAAAAATAGGCAGCTTCTCTTGTTGATTCAAATTGAACACTTAATTGAATGATTCCTGTTTCTGTATAATTAAAGGTTTGAATAAATCCTCTCTCAGGAAGCAGTTTGGTCAATTCTTTGATGATTGGGACGGTTTTAATTGGATACTGTTTGGCCCATTCAATGGTTTGCTCTAACTGTTCCAGCGAATCCGATGATTGGTAGGAGGTAATTTTTTGCTGCTCGATTGCGACAATCTCTTCTGTTGTCAGTATTTCCTTTTCAAGTGAAGAGATTTTACTCTCATATGATCGGTTTAGCCAAAATGCGAAAAATCCACCAATAAGGAGGATAAGAATGGAAATAATAGCAAGCAGTAAAAGGGATTTACTCTTTTTCTCTTTTTCCGGTAATAGGTTAATTTCTACGAGCATGTTCTATCCCCCTTTTAATGCAAGCCCTAATGCCAAATAATGTGTATATGGCAGGCTATGATCATCCTGATTCTCCTCAAATGAAATGGTCTCAATCGGAATATCAAAACGGTCTGTAAAATCACTTTTAATCTTTTCAATCATTGGATGATCTCCATTAAGTAAGATCTTTGACACTTGCTTCTTTCCTTGGTGTAGGGAATAACGGTAAAAATCCATCAATCGGTTTATTTCTTTATAGATATCTTCAAACTGATAGTCTAAATCACTTTGTTTTCCTATAAAGTTTAACTCATATTGTCCTATACGATTTAATTTCGCTTCCCATTTTTTCTCATCAAATTCGATTGGCATATGATGCATAAAAAAAGGAATATGGTTTTCAAAAATACAAATATTGACTGTATTAACATCAAATTGAACGGCAAGTAAATCCCCATTCTCTTTGTCCTCTTGTAAATGATAATATAAACGATAGAGTGCTAGCGGTGAAATTTCTGCCCCGACAGGATTTAATTTAACATCTTCAAACAGCTCCGCGTACTCCATGACATTTTCTTCTTGGGCAGCAAAAATAAGAATTTCTTTTTTCTCTTCATCAGCTGATAGGACGACAGCATCAAAAACAGGTTCATCAAACGGTAAATGGATACTCGAACCTAATTCTAAATACAAATATCCTTTTATTTCATCATCTTTCACATTCGCAGGAATATTCAATTTACGAATAATGACAAAGGACTCAGGAACTAAGAATCGTACTTGCCGCTTCTGAATCTTCCATTCTTGCAGACATTCTTCTAAAATCATCAAGAGTGTTTCATACTCTTGAATTTTCCCATTACTAATTACTCCAACCGGCAGCATGCGTTCACCAAATTTATGAGCAGTCGGAGGGTTTGCTTGTTTTAATTCAACATAACGGATGAAATAATCCGTTATAATCATATTCACGATTCGTTTTTTCGGAGATAAAAAGGATAAAGGCATAATAAAACCCTTTCACTAAAGACCTAATGTAATAAATTGCAGATACCAGCCAATAATCTCTTCATAAAAAAAGTAGGCTGTGAGCGTTCCGGCAGCAATAAACGGTCCAAACGGAATTGGATTTCCCCGCTTCACAAGCTTAAATAACAAACCAATAATGCCAAAAAAAGCCCCATAAAACGTAGCTAACATAAATGATAATAACATCGTTTTTGTCCCGACGACAAAACCAATAAGCGCAAATAACTTAATATCACCGCCGCCCATGCCACCTTTCGAGACAATCGCAATAATCAGCAGCAGCGTAAAGCCGATGACTGATCCGAGCAAAGAATCCCACCATGGAGTCAGCGGAATAAAGATTCGTTCTATTAAAAAAATCCCTGCAAAAACTAGTAAAATCTTATCAGGGATTAGCATATATTTCAAATCAGATACAGTAATAATCATAAACAAAGAAATCAGTGTCAAACCAACAATTAATTCTGACTGCCACCCAAAAACGATGAAAGCTATTACAAATAATATTCCGGTCAATAATTCTATAATTGGATAAAGAGGGGAAATTCGGGCTTTACAGCCACAACATTTCCCCCCTTGAATTAAATAGGATAGAACTGGGATTAACTCAATCGCTAATAGTGTCTTTTGACAATTCGGACAAGCTGAACGTCTAGTAGTAAATGAGTGATTTATTGGTACACTTAAACCAACTACATTGTAGAAGGAGCCTAGTATTAAACCGTATAGAAAAATTGGTAAGAGTAAAATATTCAAAGCTACACTTCCATTTATAAAATATTACTTATTTTTTTATAATGTGTCGTCATTGTCGTCATTGCCTTCATTATTGCCACCATTGCCTGTAGAACCAGGCTTGTCAAATGTCATTTTATTAATTTCATCTCGTGTACCATTAAAAGCAGCAGGAGCCTTACCTTTAGAAGGGTGTTTAGATACCGAAGTTAATACAATTTGATTACTTGTATTTTTCTCAACTGCCCAACCAGTATTTAGATTATCTGTAGTTATATCAAGATATGGGGCCAGAGCTGCAGCATCAGCAGTAGCATCGCCAGCTAAAGAGACTCCTGCCGCATCAGCCATTGCAGCGGCGTTAATAATTTGTAATGCGTCCGCTTTTGCTGCATCGTATCTTGATTTCGCAATAATATTCCCGATACTAGGAATCGCAATCGCTGCAATAATCCCCAAAATAACAACTACTGCAAGCAATTCGATTAAGGTCAAACCGCGCTGATCCTTTAAATGCCTTTTAATACTTTTCAACATTTCTTTCTCCCCTTTAAAACTTTTTTATAGTTACTTTTAACTATTACTATTATACTCTATCAAATTTTAAGACACAATATAACATTTTTTGTCAAAAACATATGATATTTTTCGTGTTTTTTTAACTTTTAACCAACTTGATTAAATATCTCAAACATTGGTACCATGATTGCCGTCACAATTGTTCCAACTAATCCGGCAAGCACTACAATCATTAGCGGCTCAATAAGCGATTTCAGACGATCCGTACTGTTCTCTACTTCCTGTTCATAGAAATCAGCTACTTTTCCAAGCATAGAATCCAGTGAACCAGTTTCTTCTCCGATGGCAATCATCTGCGCTACTAGAGGAGGAAAGGCCCAGTGCCTTTTCATCGGCTCTGCTAATGATTGTCCTCTTTCTAATGAATCACGGGATTGCCGAATCACTCGTGAAATAACCTCATTTTCGACAACATTCTCGACAATTGACATTGCCTGCAGAATTGGAACAGAACTCGTAAATAATGAACTTAATGTTCTAGTCATTCGCGCCAGTACAGCCTTTTGTAACATATTACCGAAAATTGGAATCCTTAAAAGGAAATAATCAAGATAATATTTTGTTTTCTTATTCTTTTGAATAACCATAATGAATGCGACAAAGGCAATCATTATACCGACAATTAGCCACCAGAACTTCTGCATAAAATTACTTGCACCCAAGACAAATTGAGTAATCGCTGGCAATTCCCCGCCAAAATCAGCAAACATATCGACAAATGTTGGTACAACTGAAACGAGAAGGAAGATAACTACCGCAATTGCTATAATTCCAACAACTACTGGATAGGCAAGTGCCGATTGTATTTTGGATTTTGTATTATGCTGTTTTTCAAAATGAACCGCTAGTCGTTCTAGTGTATCATCCATATTTCCGCCGGCTTCACCAGCACGTATCATATTGATAAACATCACAGAAAAGATTTTTTTATGCTTAGCAGCTGCATCCGATAATGGCCTTCCTTCTATTAAATCCTGTTCCATATCAAGAAGAGCTTTTTTCAATGCTTTGCTTTCAGTTTGCTGAGCGAGAATTCTTGTTGAATCCACAATCGAAACACCGGCTTTAATAAGGGTGGAAAACTGCCGTAAATAAATAACCATATGCTGAAGCTTCACAGGTGAGCCAATGGAAATATCCTTTGTTAATAGTGTTTCCGGTATTTCCGTCATTTCTAATACTCTGACGCCATCACTCCTGAGCTTTTGCATCGCCTCTCTTTTTGAAGAAGCCGTAATCACGCCCTGTTTTTTTCCTTTACGGTCTCTGCCTGAATATTTAAAGCGCGCCATCTTAACTTATACTCTCCTGTAAATATGGTTCTGCAGCCTCTTTAGCAATCGCCCCGGATTGAATAAGTTCCATGATGCTCGTTTCAAGTGTATGCATTCCAGCTGCTCGTGAGGTTTGCATCACATTGGCGATTTGATGGATTTTCTCATTGCGAATGAGATTAGCAACCGCCGAATTATTAATAAGAATTTCCGTTGCTGCCCTGCGCCCTTTCCTATCTATCGTTTGAAATAACCGCTGGGAAATCACAGACACAAGTACCGATGCCAATTGAATTCTTATTTGCTGCTGCTGTGACGGCGGAAAGACATCAATCATCCGGTTAATTGTTGTTGGTGCACTTGACGTATGCAGGGTCCCAAAGACTAAATGTCCTGTTTCTGCTGCTGTAATCGCCGTTTGAATCGTTTCTAAGTCACGCATCTCACCAACGAGAATGACATCAGGATCTTGTCTTAATGAAGCTCGCAGTCCATTGGCAAAATCCTTCGTATCGAAACCCACTTCGCGCTGATCAATAATACTGTGGCCATGCTTGTGCAAATACTCAATCGGGTCTTCTAATGTAATGATGTGCTTTCTCATATTCTGGTTCATATATTGAATAATGGATGCTAATGTTGTCGACTTTCCGCTTCCGGTCGGTCCTGTTACAAGTACGAGCCCTTGTGGTTTTTCGGCTATTTTCTTTAATATTTCAGGCATTTTTAATTCCTCAAGCGTGGGGATTCTTGATGGAACCACTCTCAATGCCAAGGAAATGCATGATCGCTGAAAATACGTATTCACACGAAACCTCGAAACGCCTGGAATGCCGTAGGAAAAGTCCAGCTCACCGTTTTCCTTAAATGTCTCCCACATGTTTTTCGGAATGATAGCCTTTGCCATCTCCTCTGTATCATGAGGAGTTAATACTTCTTTGCCAAGCTGCTTTAATTCCCCATTGATTCTAATAATGGGTGGAACTCCTACTGTTAAATGAATATCAGATGCTTTTAATTCATAACTTACTCGCAGTATATGGTCAATCTTTTCTTTCATATTTTTGCACCTCTATTCAGGTAATGCCACACGTAATATCTCTTCTGTCGTTGTCAGCCCTTGCTTCACCTTAAGCAATCCATCATCAATAAGAAAAATGGTTTTGTTCTTAATTGCTAGCTCTCTGAGTTTGAGAAAAGAATCTCCGTTCATAATGACCTTTCTCATCTCGTCGGTTATCACGAGCACTTCATGAATAGCAATTCGGCCTTTATATCCAGTCATATTACAGGAAGAACAGCCCCGTCCGCGGACAATTTTATCTACCTTCAAGCCTCTTTTAGCAAAAATCTCAATTTCCCTTTTTGTAGGAGCTTGTTCTTCTGCACAATCACGACAGATTTTTCTTACTAACCGCTGGGCAACAATTCCACTTAATGCAGAAGCCACTAAGAATGGCTCTACACCCATATCTACTAATCTATTAACCGTTCCAAGTGAGTCATTTGTATGAATCGTGCTTAACACTAAGTGTCCGGTTAATGACGCACGAACTGCTATTTCAGCCGTTTCTTTATCACGAATTTCCCCAACCATGATAATATTCGGATCTTGACGAAGAATTGAACGAAGCCCTGCAGCAAATGTCATTCCTACATTCGTATTCACCTGAATTTGGTTAATCCCCTCAATTTGATATTCTACCGGGTCTTCAACTGTAATAATGTTTACCTCTTCACTATTCAGCTTATTTAAAGCCGCATAGAGTGTAGAAGATTTTCCTGAGCCTGTTGGACCAGTAATTAAGACAATACCGGTAGGCTTTTCAATCATATTAATAATCCGCTTTAAGTTCAGGCTATTGAAACCTAATTTATTAATGTCATTTAATGAGCTGCCCAAATCCAAAATCCGCATAACAATCTTTTCACCATATACGGTTGGCAATGTGGATACACGGAGGTCGATTGGGTGAAACTCCAAGTTAACCTTTATACGTCCATCCTGCGGAACACGGTGTTCTGTAATATCTAGATTAGCCATGATTTTGATTCTTGCAGTCAAAAGACTTTGCATATGCTTTGGCAGTACTCTTTCTGTTCTTAAAACTCCATCGATACGATATCGAATGGCCACCTTCGTTTCCTGTGGATCAATATGAATATCACTTGCTTTCATTACGACAGCATTTGATAATAGCTGATTAACAAGGCGGACAACCGGTGAATCTTCAGCTGTCATGGTTTCTTCCTGTGCGGCCTCAGTGCCCTCAGGAAGAGTTCCAAGCAGCTCTTCAAAACCATCTTCAACATTATAATACTTGTTAATTACTCTTAAGATATCATCTTTTGTTGCAATCGCCGGGTCAATCTGAAACCCTGTTGTCAGGCGCAAATCATCAATGGCAAAGAAATCCATCGGATCAGCCATCGCAACTAAAAGCCTGTCTCCCTCTTTTTTGAGCGGTATAAGCTGGTTGCGCTTTGCCATTTCTTTTGGGATTAAATTTAATAGCTTTGTATCGATTGGATAACGGAATAGGCTGATATGGGGAATTCCAAGCTGAAATTCCAACACCTCTATCAGCTGCTGTTCTGTTAAAAATCCTCTTTGCAGCAAAGCATCTCCTAGTTTTTGACCAGGGCTTTTTTCATTTAATGTGATTTGAAGCTGTTCTTCTGTTATCAGACCTGATTCAACCAGTAAGTCTCCAAGCCGTTTACGGGTTTGCTTCATCATTAACCTCACCGCACATATTTATAATTTTTAGAAAGAATTCACTTGCTAGTTGTCTTTTTATTTTTAAGTTTGTAATCGAATAAGACTACTCTACTGCCCCTTCCGTTGCCGGAGCCTTTTCTGAATCCTTTTTATCTCCAGATGTATCTGTTGATGCATTGTCTTCTTTCTTATCATTATCATCTTCATTTTCTTCAGAGGATGAATCGTCTGTTTCATTATTCGAGTCATTATCCTCCTCTTCATCCATAGTCGAATCTACTTTATTCTGGATTAAACCCCGAACAACAATTCGATGAACCGGCGGATAGAAATCTTCTGAAATGGTTTCTTTTTTAAGAGAACGGCCATTTTCATCATAATGTTCGCGATACACTTTAATAATCTGCCCCTCTTTTCCCTCTTCCTTTACAGAACTCTCTGCGGGACTTAGCTGTGGATTAAATTGAACAATTTCCTTTGGCTTAAAGCTGTCTTTTCCATCGAGCTTAATTTTATATCGATTTAGAAACTCAGGCCCTTTAAGAGAAACAGTAAGAGTATTATCTACCTTCTCAAATTCAATGAAATAACTACTCTCGTTTGGATTTGAAAATATTAAATCGTATTGAAGCTTATCATCCACTTTTGCTTCATATCCAAGTTCTGCATATTCAGGCAGTTCGCCGCTTATATGTCTTTCAATAAGAACAAAGTTTGTTGGCAAAACCACCTCATAGATAGCAGTAGCCAGCTTATTTAAAGATAATGGCGAAAGTTTGAGTTTTTGATCCTTGAGAGATTGAAGCAAAGAAAATTGCGCTAAGGACTCTACTTCCATTTTTTCACTTATTAGCCCTTCCAAATCTGCCACAGTTTCTTCTAGACTAATTTTCGACTCACTAATGACAGCAAGTTTCTCTTCCTTATTCGTCAAAAATTTATCAAGGCGTATTTCATAGCTTCCAGACTGAAGCATTTTAGCATTTACAAGCATTTCTGATTCCAAATCATTCATATTGATATCGCTGCTATTAAGACTCGATGATAGGGTTGTTAACGTTTTTTCTAAAGAAACCACCTTTACCACCATCTCATTTTGTTGACCCTGTTCAGCCTGCATGACCGTTTTTTCAACATCAAATATGAAATAATCCTTGTTAAATTCTACGGTATTCTCTCTATATTTGATTGTCAAAGTCGTTTCTTTTTGCCATTTTGTTAGCGCTTCATCCACCGCTTTAAGAGCATCATTTCGATTCATGCCTTCTACGGAAACTGAACCAATCATTGTTCCCTCGACAAACTTGTCATCACTGCCCATCACTGAATCATATGCTAAAATACCAAAATGGGAAAAGCTAAAAATATAGGTTGTACAAAGAAGTAGAATAATAAACAATCTCAATGTCTGCTTATTTCCCATATGACTTATCTCCCCGTTTATTATGAAACCATTTTCCTATGAGTATATTATACTAGTTATTTTACACTAATATACCCTACTAATAAAGAAGATGGAGAATATTCCCATTCTTTCATCCTAATTTATTACGGATATAGTTCAACCATTTTCAGATGATAACCTAACGTGAATTAAAAGTAAGCCTTGTCCATTATGATAAAATCAATAGACAAGGCTTAAAAAAATACCCTACTTATTAAGCTTCCACATTCATGGATAATTCAACAACTGTACTTGGACTATCATTTTGTGCTTTTATGATATCCTCAGGTGTTAGTGTAATTCCTTTTTCAAATAGTACGTTCCCATTTGAATCATAAATGGTTTTTGATAATCTTTTTCCATTTAATAAATCAATTTGTTTTTTCTTTAAGGAGGCTAGCTCATTATCTTCTGTTTTTCTTTCTTCGACTGGAAGTATATAAATATTTTCTTTTAGGTCATTTACCGTTTCATTAACCGCAGCAGTATTTTCTTTTGCTGGGTCAAGTTCTTTTGCGTTGTTAACGTAGTTTTGAGATGCCTCTTCTTTTACAATTAAAATATCTTTCCCATAAGTAAGCACAAATTCAGATGAAATCGTAATCTGTTGATTGGGTGTTTTTAATTCCATACCAAGAATCTGACCCGTTTCATCGTCAACATAATACTCCGAAACTTCTCCAAGCAGCTGACCTTTTCTTGTCATAACCCGTGTATCTTTAATCTGAATTTTTTTGTTTACAAGCTGATTAGCAATAGGAATCTCATTTAAATCAATCACTGCGTTGCTGCTTTCAATTGTGAGCGCAAACTCACCAACACCAATTACTTTTTTATATGGAATAGCTTTAATGCTTGCTTGCCAATCTTCATGCTCAATTGTCAAAAAGTCAATCGAGCCTTTTTCAGGATTTAAGACTAATGATCGAACTTTTCCAACCTGTACCCCATCAGAAATACTAATAATGGGAAGGCTAATGATTTGTGCACTGCTTTTCATTTATTTCACCACACCTAATTATTGAATTATGACTATTACAATACAGGAAGAAAACGTATAATACTATAATAAATTATTTCTCAACATATTGCTCTTGTAAATAATGAATTTCCTGTAACAAAATTGGAAAATGGGAAAATTCATCCTCCATTTGTTCTAGTAATTGTAATAATAAAGGTTCATTTTTGATTTTAATATAATGCTCTACTAGTAACAATGACAATGTATACTGTTCTGATGCTGGTAGCTTATTACCTAAAAAGCTAATCAACATTTGCTCATATTGATCCGGGTTAAGTGTTTTTTTCGAAATATCCGCCTGTACAAGCATGGTTTGGAAGACTTGTTTTTGTTGCTCATTCAGCCTTATTTGTTCTTCTGTTTGGCCTAGAACATTATCGTCATCTGTTGTCATATCAGTAACGTTGTCATTTTCATCATCTATAGGAAGAATTTCAGATACTTCATCTATAGGAGTAGTTTCTGCCTCTGCATTTACAACTATCTCCTGTAAGTTAGATTCCGTATCCTCTTGTTCAACTAGATGGATTGGATGCTTATCCTGCTTTTCTGTCTCAACAATTGGGGACTCCCATTGTTCTGACACATCATCATTTACTTCCTCTTCAAGCATAGACTCATCTATAGTATCTTCTTCATTTTCTAAGACAGATACTTCTCCTGTACCATCTGTATTTTCAGTTACAGATGGTTCCATTATATCTTCTAGATTTTCAAGAACTGATGATTCCTCTATATTTTCTAGACTTTCAAGAGCCGTTGGTTCCTCTATATTCTCTAGACTTTCAAGAGCCGTTGGTTTCTCTATTACCTCCAGGCTTTCAAGGGCCGTTGGTTCCTCTATTACCTCTAGACTTTCAAAGGCCGCTGGCTCCTCTATTACCTCCAGGCTTTCAAGAGCCTTTGGTTCCTCTATTACTTCCAAGCTTTCAAGAGCCTTTGGTTCCTCTATTACCTCCAGGCTTTCAAAGGCCGCTGGTTCCTCTATTACCTCCAGGCTTTCAAAGGCCGCTGGTTCCTCTATTACCTCCAGGCTTTCAAGGGCCGTTGGTTCCTCTATTACCTCCAGGCTTTCAAGGGCTGTTGGTTCCTCTATTACCTCCAGGCTTTCAAGAGCTGTTGGTTCCTCTATTACCTCCAGGCTTTCAAAGGTCGTTGGTTCCTCTATTACCTCTAGACTTTCAAGAGCCGTTGGTTCCTCTACTACCTCTAGACTTTCAAGAGCCGTTGGTTCCTCTATTACCTCTAGGCTTTCAAGAGCCGTTGGTTCCTCTATTACCTCCAGGCTTTCAAGAGCCGTTGGTTCCTCTATTACCTCTAGGCTTTCAAGTGCGGATTGTCCCACTAGATCCTCTGGAGTTTCAAGTAATACCGCAACTTGTTCATTTGCTTCTAATTGAGGGTGGTTTTCCAATAACATTTCTATTTCATCTACGTTTAGCAGCGTATCTTGATTTACTATAGTTTCAGCGTTATCCTTACTGTCTTCCTTAGGCAAATTTTCATACAACATCACTTTTTCTAATTCAGATAAGTAACTTGTACTCTTATTAGAAAGTTCGTTGTCATCTTGTACAGATTCAAGATTGGTTTCTATGGAGGAAGAGAACTCCGCCTCATCTACAACCATTACATCTAAATTGTCCAACCAGCCATTCTCAACTTGGGATAACTCGTCTTTTTGAATGGAGAAATTTTCATTATTCATTACATCATCAGTGAATATTGCCTTATCAGCCGTTTGTTCAATATCATGTAATAAATCTTTTTCTTTGTTATTTGTATCGAATGGCTCCATTACATCTAAATTATCCAGCCATTCGTTCTCAACAGCAAGTAATTCATCCTTTTGGATAGAAGAATTCTCATTATTTAATGCATCATTAGTAAATATTGCTTTATCAGCCGTTTGTTCAATATCATGTAATAAATCTTTTTCTTCGTTCTTTGAATCGTATGACTTTATATCATATAATGGACTTTCTTCTCTGTTAAATGAATCTTGCAGTTCTAAATCAAATTCCAGACTCTTCTCATAGTCGTCAAATAGAAATGCATCTTGGTCCAGTCCTTTATCTTGAATCGAATGGTCATGTAAATCCTTTGCTTCCTGCTCCCCTAAAAATGACAGTTCTGATTTTTCTTCAGAGTGAAGCAATTGCGTGTCTTTTATTGCGATTTCATCCTCTACATCTTCTTTAATCATCGTTGCTTCAGACTTATTTACAAAAACTGACGAAAATCTTTTTGATAGTATCAACGTAAGCAACAGTGCTAATGCGATAATCAATAAAATACTTTGCCATAATGACAAAAATATTTTTGTCAACAAGCCACAAATTAAAGAAATAGCAAAAGAAGCTGCAACAATAATCATCTTGCCTTTTGTTGTTATTCTAAGAGGAATAAAATAAATGATGGGAATGAGTATGACCATTGATAATAATGAAAAAAGAATGACATTCATTTGCTATCGCCCCCCTCCTTTTAAGCACTATTTTCCTACTTTCTCTTTTTTAAGCTAAGTTCATAACCATTTGGATTAAGAATAGGACAAAAGAATGGAACGCGAATCATATGCGTGATCTAAGTACCTGTTCTAAGCTTCCTAACCTTATTTTTCTACATAATTATACATGTATCGATTCCTTGAATATTGTATAATAAACTCAAGTATTTTAAAAGCAAGCAATTAATCGATTTGCTATAAAATAATGAAAAAATAGAGAAAATCAAAAAGATGATTTATATAATAGGTATAAAGGAGGAGATAGATTGAATGATAAAAATATCCACAGTGAAAATGGACTAACTTTAATAGAAGTTCTTCTATCTATCACCATTTTAGCCATTATTTTAACCTCATTTCTATCCTTCTTTAATCAAGCCTACTCCTATACAAAAAAGAATGAGGATAAAACGATTGGAATTAATGTGGCGAGGAATGTGCTTTATTATATGGAACAGCAGGATTATGAAACATTTAGTAATTACATTAGTAAAAATTCAGATGTTTCAACAATGACTTATAATAGCTGTACTGATTCATCATTAAATTTTAGCGTTGAAGAAGCTAAAGTTTGCCAAGGTTTCTTTTCAACAACTATTAATAATACTCCATTTGGAACAACTGTCACATTACAAGAGCATGATAGCCTATCAGACTATCTTATCCCTGTAAAAGTAACCGTTACTTGGAATGAAAATAGGAATCAGCAAACAGCAACAGTTGAGGGAGTTATAAAAAAATGAAAAAAATACTCTCATCCCAACGAGGTATAACTTTAGTTGAAGTTCTAGCGACCTTAGCTATAATGGCGATTATATCCGGAGGCATTTATAGTGTCTTTACTACAGGATTAAAGCTGTATCAAAAAATAGGCATCGAAGGACAACTACGTGATGATGCAGACTATGTTGCAACGATGATTCTTAACGAAATGTATGAAAAGCCCCCTAATTATATTTCTAAATACCAAAAAGATGGAGCTGAAGGAATTGAAATGGTTCGGTACAAACAAAAAAATGTTGATCATTACTTAGTTGAAGAATCAACAGATATTGAACACTGCATTCGTATTTATTTTAAAAATGATAATTTCTATATTGAAGAAGTAGATCCGTTATCAGAAAACACTACACTAGAAATAACAAAACTTTCATCCGATAGTTCAAGGTTTACAACAATGAATGGCGAATCGTCATCGATTTCTTTTACACCTACCTCATTAGATCGTAATGGTAATGGTGTACATGGGAGAATAGAGTTAAAGTTAATTATAGGAGATAATAATGAAAATTTATCTAGTCTTCTTAGAATAGAGCCCTTAAAATTAGAAAGTTCCTTTGGGTTTTAACGGGGGTATTACATGATAAAAAACGAACGTGGTTCAACACTAGTCGTTGTTCTACTAATGATGATGGTATTTACTGTACTTGGCCTTTCCATTCTTTCCACTAGTTTAGGAGGGGCAAAAAGAACTGAAAAGAGAGAAGAACAAGTTACAAATGATTTAGAGGCGATTCGTCATCTAAATGAGGCGGTTGCTTATATTAAAGAAACAGTCAATCAAGAATTTAATGTAAAAAACCCTGATATGTCCATTCGAGCCTATCAAAATCTTATTCAAGATGACATCATAGATAATAAGTATCAATATCAAATTACTAATATAAGCAATACCTATGAAACCATTAACGAGAACGAAGATTTTACAAGAGTATTGCAAGTAACAAGTGGAAATTATACTCAAAAAGTATATATAACCGGAATGCCAAGCTTTCTTAAATATGCAGTTGGTTCAAGGGGGACTTTAACCCTTAACGGATCTACCTATGTAGAAGAAGGCAATATATATGCCAAAAACGAATTAATTATTGCCAATGAAGCAAAGTATATTTTTAATGGAGATTCTTTAGTAGAAAAAACAACATTCCCGTCGGTTGCGAATAAGGATAAAAGTTTATTATTCTTGGAAAAAGAAATGATAGACCTTTGCAGCGGTAATTGTTATAACGGAACAGAGAAAATTAAAAGTTCTTTTCATCCTTTAAAACTAGAAAATCTTGATGATGCATTTGATCCCAATTCACCAATCTATTCAAAGGAAAATACCGAATTTGTTGAAGTTGATATTGAAAAAACATTTAAAGAAAAGCTTCAAACAGCAGGGTTTCTTGATGCAAATGTTGATCCATACAGCATGGACATTGATGAAATCATTACTAACGGTAGCAATCGTTTATCAGTGAAGAAAATTACATCATTTAAAGACATTGACAATGATCCTTCCATCGATGGTTTTTTATATGTAAATCCTAGTCAAGAAGCTTCCTATATAGATATAGATAATCTAATACTTGATAAATCAAAATGGCTTGTCTTTGATGGAGATGCTATCATTGAAAATATTGGAACAAACAACCAGACAGAAATGAAAGTTTCAGCAAATATACTTGTTACAGGAGATTTAACCATTCAAGGTGATATCGCATTTGATTCAACCATCTATGTTTATGGGAATACAACTATTAATAATGTTAATATTAAAGGCATGAATCAAAATAACGGGGAAAATATAGGAGAATTAATATTAATGACACAAGGGCAGCTTGAAATTGCTAGAATCAATAAATTTAAGAACGAGAAAAAAAATTCTATTGAAGCTTTTCTTTATACAAATCAAGATGCCGTAGTTTATGCAATGGGTTCTTATCTTTATGTTGAAGGCGGAATTTTCGCCAACGGAAATTTAGAAGTAAATGCATTTCGGGGTACTGCTGAGGATGAAGGCACGCATATAAGATTTACCGGAAAAGATAAAGATGAGACAGCCTCAAGACTTGTAATAAATAATACTAAAGATAGTAAAAAACTATTTTTAAATCAAGCACAAGGGCTTCCTAAGATTAATAAATTGGAAGTAATGACAGATTTAATGAAAAAAGAATAACAAAAAGCCGATATCTCTCTATCGGCTTTTTGTTATTCTTTTAATATTTATCATCGTTATTTGGTTTAGATTGTTGTTCCACAACTTTCACAGTCATATCAGCAGAAAACTTGTTATTATTGTCATCTTTTACTGTAATTTCAATTTCTGCTTCACCCAATCGTTTTGGAATAATCTCTCCGTCTGATTCTACTTCAAGTATATTCCCATTTGTAGATTTAAAGGTTGGAGCACCTTCAATATTTGTAGCGTCTGATGGACGATAAGTAATATAATCATTCACATTCTTATCAGTAGCTCCCTTTTCAATTATCACCTCATCTGGGACATTGATTCCTTCCAGTGGGGACCCCACTTTTACCGTAATAGTGGTTTTCACATCACTGCCATCATTGGCTCTAATCTCAATTTCAGCTGTTCCTGTTTGTTGACCGTAAATACGACGGGTCGGTTCTTCTAAGATAGAAACAATGGATGGATTTAAAGATTTCCAAATGAGATTTTGATTTGATGCATTTTTGGGTTCAATGCTAATAATGAAATCGCTGAATTCATGCAGCTTTTTCATTTGAACAGGATTTGGTGTAACAGTTATCTTAGTAATTAATACTGGATTGACTTTAACTGAAACCTCTTCTTTAATCTCATCACCAGCAATATCTGTAGTCTTAACAGTTAACTTTGTATTACCCTCTTTTAATCCTACAAGTTGTCCGTTTTCATATTTAGCAATGGATTCATCTGAAAGCGATACATTAAATTCGCGATTTGTTCCATCTTCAGGTGTTACTTTTATATTCAGTTTAACTGAATCACCTACATTTACTTCAATTGGTTTTGGGTCAACCACAATAGATTCTTTAATAATAGTGATTGACTTCGCAATTGGATTATTATTGAGAGAAAACCCACCTTTGGTTCTAACCTGAATGGTTATCTCTCCTTTTAAATCCTTTGGCAATTCAATATAATTAGTTGGATCAAATGCCGCCCACTCCGTCATTGTATCGTTTGAAATAAGCTGATATTCGTATACAACACCGTCACCTGAAATATAATCAGTTATTTTAAAGCCGACACGACCTTTTGTCGTTGCTCCGGGTTGAAGATCCTCACTTAAAGAAAGATTCTTTAATTTAAAATCCGTCTTTAGCATTAGAACGGCAATAGTATCATCATAGTATGTGACTTCGATTGCATTGCCTTCGTTAATGAATCTCATTGCTTTTACTGGCTTTTGTATTTTTCCTTGATTACTGGAAAGCTGTGTTTCAGCAACGACCTCTCCATCCTCTGTAACCTTTGTAATTGAACCTAAATAGTCGCCGATATATTCACTAAATTGGGCACCCATTCTAAGTAAATGAACATTCATAGATATTAGTTGTTCATCAATATTGAGTGTCTGTACTTGATCTCCAAATCGAGAATCAACAAAGTTTAAAACAGCCTGCGGCATGGGTGTTAACGGGATTGCCCAATCTGCTTTTAATTTTAATTTTACAGTATAATCATCGATTGAGAATTTACCAGATTCATAAGTAATATTGTTGCTGCCTAGACTAATTTCTATATCTTTTCCATTATTAATGATTCTTACTTCAGCACCAGCTATTTCTGCCGATTCACCATTTTTATACAATTTGATTTGCTCGGTATTAGCTAATGATATTCCCTCGGGTATTGGCTGAATAATCTTCAAGTTACTGATAGTACCTTTTGTTACTGAAGTAAAAACAGTATCTGGAATTAAGTTATATTGAACAGTTAATTCATTAGCCTTCGTGTCTTTATCTCCAAACTTTACCAAACCATCTGGTGAATAATCGTCGTTTCCTAGAATGTCAACCTCATTTAAGAAATATGGTGCCGCTTCGTCTTTTACAACAACAGTAAAAGGATTATTAGAAAAAGACCGGCTGTTACCATTCGTATCTGTATAGGTCATCATAATATTGTCTTTAAATTCATACGTACCAGCCTTTTTAAATTGTAACGGCAATGATTGCTGAATTAAACTTGGATCTGGTTTTTCCCCAACAGGAAACGTAATCTTAAACGGTATTTGAACCACTTGATTACTATCTGCTGTGAAGTTAGAAGTTGGATCCACAATCACTTCCCCATTAAACTTTTTTAAATCGATTGTTACATTCCCCGAAATGGTTGTTGAATTTACCTTTTTGGAGATTGCATCAAAAACACTTGTTAAATTATTAGGATTTCCTTTAACAGCATATCCACCTGTTTTACTTGACATGTTCTGCAACAATTGGAAATTGACTTCCTCTTCATCAGCAAAAGCGATGCTATACATGGTAATATTCCTAGCCCCTAGTAAAGCTGCTGAATTTAAAGCTTCTGATTCTATTACTTTTTTTGTTTCATTGTATTTTTTACTACCATCAAAGTAAACTCCAGCATTATAACCGGATCTTCCATCAGAGTGTAACATATAATAGTCTTTACTAGTTTTATACAAAACGCTCGGCTCTCCATCTGTCAGAAAAATAACATACTTATTCCTAAGAGTGCTACCAAACTTTTTCATAGCTTCATTGAGTGCCTGAGTGTAATTCGTTCCTCCATTTGAAAAGTACTCTAAATATTCTATAGCATTTTTAATATTAGATAGCCCAGTTGTTGGCTGGATCCACCATTTATTGCTTACATCACTATCAAACGGAACAAAGTAGAAGTTGTCCCCACTTTTAGCATTACTTTCAAAATAGCTAATGGCTGATTTTAAAGCATTTTTCGCTGTTGTATCTTTTCTGGCTGTCCCAAATTTATCTGCCATGGACCCCGATGTGTCATGAACAAAAACCACATCAATTGGTAATCTTTCATCTTTTGGTGCCATTCCCTTTGGTGTTACGGTAATATCGATATTTCCCCTCGCATTTTCGTTTGGAGGTTTAACAAATTCCTCTGCTGAGGGTTGTACCGAAAATACAGCACCAGGAACTGAATTCATGTCTTTTTTGATTGTAACTGTGAATGGCTGATGGACCTTTGGTGATGCTCCATCATATTGAAGTCTTATATTATCAAAGGTATATGTGCCAGCATTTTTAAAGATTAACGGTAAAGAGGTTATTAATAAATTGGGGTCTGGTTGCTTTCCAACTGGAAAATTAAATTTAAATGGTATATGTGCCACTTGATTCTCATCAACAACGGCGTTTGACGTAGGATCAACCACTACATTGCCATTAAATTTTTTTAAATCAACAGTTACTTCTCCACTAATTGTATAGTTATCAATTTTTTTTGAAATGTCTTCAAAAATACTTGTTAGATTGGCAGGCGTTGCGTGTACTGCATCTCCTCCTGTTTTTTTTGACATGTTTTCTAATAATTGGAAGTCAATCTCATCTTCTCTCGCAAAACCAATACTATACATCGTTATATTGCTTTGAGATAATTGTTCACTCGTTTGTACCGCCTTACTATGAATGAAATCTTTTGTCTTTTGATAGTACCTACTAGAAGTCTTTCCTTCATACTTAGCTTGACCGTTTGTATACAGAATATATTCCCATTTATTGTAATTTAATACAGTTGGCTCTCCATCTGTTAAGAAAATAATATATTTATTCTTATTGCTGCTTTTAGTCAATAGATTTTTAGCATATTCAAGGGCTTGTGTGTAATTGGTGCCACCCGTATTATTGTTATATTTATCTAAGTGCCTAGCCCTTTGTTCAATCGTTTTTAAACTTTCCACTGCTCTAACATCACCATTAGTACGAACACCATCACTAAAAGGGATAAAATAGAAATTATCACCCGATTTGTTATTAGACTGAAAGTAATTAATAGCCTTATTTATTGCACTTTGGGCACTAACTGCTTTTCTTATCCCATCAAAGTTATCATTCATTGAACCTGATGTATCATGCACAAACGCAACATCAATCGGCTCTCTTTCTACTTTACTAACATTTCCCTTGGGAGTAATGGCTATATTAAGATTCCCTTTTGCTTCACCATCTGCATTTAATGTATAGTCATTCGCTGCAGGAACGACGGAAAAGTCAACGCTCGGTTGTCCATCAGCTCTTGTCACTAATGGATACGAGAATGAAGATAGTATTAAAAATAAGATGGTCAAATACAATGAAAATACTCTTAATTCCTTCTTCATATGAATTACCTCCTTTTTCATATTTTTTATGTTCAAAAATTAAATATTCTATGTCTATATTACTATTATTATATCAATTCTCCTTATTTATTAATAGTTGCAGTTATGAAGATTGATTGTAAAATCTAGTAAAAAAGCATGAAATTTTATTTTACCGTTTAAAGATTTGATTATAGTCAATAAGTTATAAAATTACATAAAAAAAGAGTGTCATCTCTGACAACTCCCTCTCACAAAATGGTGCATATAATACACCAATGAAAATAAATTTTAAATACGATTTACAAAGCTGATTCTCGCAAAAAATGCCTAACTTGTGAAATAAAATAGAGCGAACCCGTTACTACCAAAACTTCATTACCCTCTAACAACATGTATTCATTGGTAATCGCCGCTTCCCAATCCTCCTGCATGTACTTCCGCTTAGAGCTGCTTAGACTGTACAATGTCTCAGCTGTGGATGCTCTAGGGTAATCGAAGCTGACAAAGGTAATCTCCTGCGCTATCTTGTCCAGTTTCTCAACCATCCTATCCAGCTTTTTATCAGCTAGTGCGGAAAAAATGATTTTAATTTTTTTATCGTGATATCTTTTCATCAGCTCATTTGTCAGAGCAGTAATTCCTTCTTCGTTATGAGCACCATCTAGAATAAGGACTGGATTTTGCTTCACCATCTCAAATCGTCCTGGCCAAAAAGCAGCTTTCAATCCTTCTCGAATATCTTTTTCCTGTATTCCAATACCATGTTCCTTTTCTAGGAGGTTCGCAGCCGTTATCGCCAATGCTGCATTCTCTGTTTGGTGTTTACCAAACATTGTAATGGCAGCATCTTTAAGCTCTAGATTTTCATATTGCCAAGAAAATACTTCACCGAATTCAGCAGACCTATGATCCTTAATGAAAAAGTCCTCATTCAATAAATAGACAGGAGCATCTAATTCTTTTGCCCGCTTCACAATGACTTCCCTTGCTTCAGGCTGTTTAACAGCCGAAATGATACTCTTTTCTTTTTTTATAATTCCCGCTTTTTCAAACGCAATTTCCTCATAGCTGTTTCCTAAAAATTGCGTATGGTCCAAACCTATATTTGTAATAATTGATAAAAGCGGATGAATGACATTCGTTGAATCAAAGCGTCCCCCTAGACCAACCTCAAAGATTGCCATATCGACAGGCTGCATATCAGCAAAATAATAAATGGCCATCGCCGTAATAATCTCAAATTCAGACGGACCCCCGAGTTCCGTTGCTTCGAGTTCTATAGAAAGAGGATAAATCACATTAGCCAGCTCTACTATTTCCTCATCTGTAATCGGAACACCATTCAAACTAATTCGTTCGTTAAACTGCTCAATATAGGGAGAAGTAAAGGTTCCCGTCTTAAGCCCAGCATGTTCAAGAATGGAACGTAAATACGTCACAGTGGAGCCTTTCCCATTTGTGCCGCCAATATGTACACACTGGATTCTTTGCTCTGGATGATTCAGCTTCTCCATCATCCACTCCATTCTCATTAATCCTGGCTTAATCCCTAAACGAAGCCGTGAATGAATCCAGTGCAGTGCTTCTTCATATGTATGAAACATCGTTGCATCTCCTTAACATAAAGGTGTCAGGCACCTCCAAAAGACATTTGTCCATTTATAGTGCCTGACACCGGATTTATTTATTCGCCTTTTAATTCCTTTAAGCGTTCTTCAACAGCCGCTCTTTTTTCTGTATAATCTTTTTCTTTTGCTTTTTCTTCTTCAATGACCTTAGCTGGTGCTTTGCTTACGAAGCCTTGGTTGCTTAGTTTCTTCTGTACACGTTCGACTTCTTTATTTAATTTATCTAATTCTTTCTCAAGACGGGCAATTTCTTCATCTAGATTGATTAAGCCTTCAAGCGGAAGAATGATTTCTGCTCCTGTGACAATAGATGTCATAGCCTTATCTGGAATCGCAACCTCAGTCGCCAACGTCAATTCCTCTGGATTACAGAAACGCTCAAGATATGCTTTATTATTTTCAAGCGTTGTAAGCACCTCTTGATCCTTCGCCTTGACAATCATATTGATTTTCTTGCTCATCGGCGTATTGACTTCCGCACGGCTATTTCTTACTGAACGAATAATTTCTACTAAAAGCTTCATTTCCTCTGCAGCCTTCACGTCGGTAAAGGAAGCATTTACTTCAGGCCATGCAGCCACCGTAATGGATTCACCTGAGTGAGGAAGGTTCTGCCAAATTTCCTCGGTAATAAATGGCATGAATGGATGCAATAGACGCATCGTGTTATCTAGTACATAAGCTAAGATAGAACGAGTTGTTTTCTTCGCCGCTTCATCTTCTCCGTATAGCGGAAGCTTCGCCATTTCAATATACCAGTCACAGAAATCATCCCAAATGAAGTTGTAAAGCACACGGCCCACTTCACCGAACTCGTATCGGTCAGAAAGTCTTGTGACATGTTCAATCGTTTCATTTAATCTTGTTAGGATCCATTTATCAGCAACTGATTTTTCACCGCTCAAATCAATTTCTTCATACTTCAAGCCATTCATATTCATGAGGGCAAAACGGGAAGCATTCCAAATCTTATTGGCAAAGTTCCATGTGGACTCAATTTTTTCCATACTGAAACGTAAATCCTGTCCAGGCGATGAACCTGTTGCAAGGAAGTATCTTAGAGCATCGGCGCCGTACTGATCAATGACATCCATTGGGTCCACACCGTTACCAAGTGATTTACTCATCTTTCTGCCTTCCGCATCACGAATTAATCCATGGATAAGAACATCTTTAAATGGACGCTGTCCTGTAAATTCAATTCCTTGGAAAATCATCCGTGAAACCCAGAAGAAAATGATATCATAGCCTGTTACAAGTGCATCCGTTGGATAGTAACGCTTGAAGTCAGCTGCATCTTTATCAGGCCACCCAAGTGTGGAGAACGGCCATAGAGCGGAGCTGAACCATGTGTCTAATACATCATTGTCCTGCTGCCAATTCTCGCTGTCACTAGGTGCCTCAGCGCCGACATATACTTCACCTGTTTCTTTATGATACCAAGCAGGAATGCGATGGCCCCACCAAAGCTGACGAGAAATACACCAATCACGGATATTTTCCATCCAATGTAGGTAAGTCTTTTCAAAGCGATCTGGGACAAAGTTAACTTTGCCTTCTTGCTTCTGTAACTCAATCGCTGCATCAGCTAATGGCTGCATTTTAACAAACCATTGCGTGGAAAGATAAGGTTCTACCACCGCACCGCTGCGCTCTGAGTGTCCAACCGAATGCAAATGGTCTTCAATTTTAAATAAAACGCCTTGTTCCTGAAGGTCTTTCACAATTTGCTTACGGCATTCAAAACGATCCATCCCTTGATATTTACCGGCTCTTGCGTTCATCGTTCCATCTTCATTCATCACAAGTACACGCTCTAGATTGTGACGATTTCCCACTTCAAAGTCATTCGGATCATGGGCAGGTGTGATTTTTACAGCTCCGGATCCAAATTCCATATCCACATAATCATCACCAACAATCGGAATTTCACGGCCAACAATCGGCAGAATAACGGTTTTTCCAATTAAATGCTTATAGCGCTCATCTTCTGGGTGAACGGCAACTGCTGTATCACCAAGCATCGTTTCAGGACGAGTTGTAGCCACTTCAATCGAACCCGACCCGTCTGAAAGCGGATATCTCATATGATAGAATGCCCCTTGAACATCCTTATAAATGACTTCAATATCAGAAATCGCTGTTTTAGTTGCTGGGTCCCAGTTGATAATATATTCCCCGCGATAAATAAGGCCTTTTTCATATAATTTTACAAATACTTCATTCACTGCCTTTGAAAGACCTTCATCCATTGTAAAACGCTCACGTGTGTAATCCAGTCCAAGTCCAAGCTTTGCCCATTGCTCACGGATGAATCCTGCGTACTCTTCCTTCCAAGCCCATGTTTGTTCAAGGAATTTCTCCCTGCCTAAATCATAGCGGCTTTTTCCTTCTTCACGTAGTTTAGCCTCTACTTTTGCTTGTGTGGCAATCCCTGCATGGTCCATCCCTGGCAGCCATAAAACGTCATAGCCTTGCATACGTTTCATTCTAGTAAGAATATCTTGAAGTGTCGTATCCCAAGCATGACCTAAATGAAGCTTCCCTGTTACATTTGGCGGTGGAATGACAATCGTATACGGCTCTTTTTCCTGATCATCCTTCGCTTCGAAAAACTTCCCTTGTAACCACCATTGGTATCTTCCCTTTTCAATCGAATTCGGATCATATTTAGTCGGCATTGTTAGTTCGTTTTGTTCCATCTTTTTAACCTCCTATGTATTACGGTGCCTGACACCCTATTAAAATAAAAAAGCTCCATCCGTCATAAAAGGACGAATGGAGCTTTAGTTCGCGGTACCACCTTTTTTCCGGCACAAAAAAGCTAGCCGGCACTTCATATCGATAACGGGTTCTCCGTCTTTTACTAGTCAAAGGTTCATCTTCTTTCGCAAAAGAAGCTCAAGGGTGACTTTCCAATGGTTTCACTTAGAAAACCTTTCAGCTAGTGGTCTTCCTCTCTAAAAGCAAAAATTCATTGTACTTTTCCCTGTCAACGCAATTTATGTAATTAGAACTAATCATTATAGTACCCAAAAAAGAGACCTGTCGTCAATAAGGATTGCCTCATTTTTTATCATTTATACTTCTTTAACTGAATCCACATTCGATTAGTAACTTATGTATCTATTTAGGCATACACTTGAGTAAGGATGCTTTTCAACAAGGGGGATAACGGATGAAAAGACGGTATAATCCTTACACGCTTCCACCATGGCTGCGGACATTTCGAGGGGTCTGCCAGCAGTTTGCTATTCCATTTAGTGTATTCCAGGGAATTCGAACTATTTTGCTTCCAACAACCTTTGATGTCCTGTTTTTGGCCGTATTAATATTAATTGCCTGCGCTTTCCATCTTGATTTAATATAATATTCGGCAAGCAGATTCTTGAACCAACCAAGTAAAATAAGAAAAAAGCCCAGTAGAATGATTAATCCTGCTGGGCTGCTTCTTCTTGCTTTTTTTTCTTTTCAATTTCATCGATGCGAAAGACAAGGTATTCGGTATTTTTCAAATACCAATAGTCTCTTTGCAGCTTTTGCACAGCCTTCTGTTCATTTCGTTTTTTGCCTTCTTGAAAAAAACGCTGAGCCGTATGAATTACCTTCCCCGGATGCGCTAAATAGCTTAAAAATAACTGCATTTCATCCTCTTTAAGAGGAAAGTATTTAAAATACATATAAAGCCATTCAACCACTTCTTCTGATTGCTTTAAATATCCTTTTAAAGACCTGGCTAAAAACGGCAGTAAGTCATGGGTTGGAGATCCAATTCGGGACTCTTCAAAATTAATAAAATAACCATAACCTTTTTCATCAAAGACAAAATGATCACTTGCCATTTTACCATGTACGATGACTATGCGTGCTTTTTCCTTTTCTTTTGTTTCTTCATACCACTCTTTCAATTTCTGCCTCGAGAAAAACAACGCTTGTTTGACCGTATGATAATAAGTACAAAACGTTAATTCAAACGGTGACATATATATCTTTCTTTCACAAGCCTCCAAAAACTCATCTAAAAATTCTTCTTCCTGTTCCAGCTCTTTGGCTGTTTTCTCATAATGGGCCGTACGCTCCTCTTTATTCACCTTTATTTCCCGAGCTGAGATGGAATGGAGTCGGGCTAGCTCGCGAAATAACTGCTGCTGGCTTTCAAAGGGGTCCCTCTTTTCTTCACTAGAAACCCATGGCATTAAATAATATAGCTCGTTTTCATACAATACAGCATATCGGCCATCTAGGGTTGGATAGATGGGAACAATTCGATTGTACCCCTTTTGATACAAGGTTTGAATATTCCTGATAAAATCCATCCCGTGCAGTGGATTGATTTTTTTTAACACAAATACACCTTGTTTAGCATACACCTTTTGAATATTTCCCATTTCTTCAACGAAATATGGTTCAATCCTATAGCTTTTTAAGATTTTAATAGCCTTTTTTAAGCTGTCAGATTCTCTCATATGATCCCTCTATTTTGTTTGGGACTTATCTTTGTGTTTGAGCTATAGGAATATATAAGACTTGACCCTCATAAATATCTTGGTTTAATTCCATTCGATTGACTCTTTGAATCTGTGAAACCTGAACATCATATCTCTCTGAAATCATATCCAGCGTCTCTCCATTTTGCACAATGCACATCGTTACTCTTGTATGCTCTTCCTCCGCCTTCCGAGCAAAAAACTCGGATAACGTCAGACTTTGTTTATTCTTCTTTTTACTCTTTTTCTTTGGAGCTTTCTCTTCTAAAGGAGGTGATTCCTCCTCCATATCATCCATCATGTCCTCCATTTCCATAGGCTGGATGAGTTCAGGAGCTTCTCCCTGTATTTCTTGTACTTCCTCCGTGACTTCCTCCGCTTTCTCTTCTAGCACAGGAGCCTGCTTCTTTTCTTCACTTCGCTTGGCAGAAAAAACAATTTCCGGAGTGGATACCTTTTCACTCTCTGCTTGAATTTCCTCTTCCTTGTTTACGATTTCTTGTTGAGATACTTCTTCAGGATATGTCTTTTTATTTACTGATGGATTTATGTCTTTTCGCTGGTATAGATATTCCGATTGATCAGCTTTGCCCAGATTTGCCTCTTCTTGTTTAAATTCCTCTGCCTGATGATCATCCTGTATTTCAGCTTTAGGATCTTTTCTGGCCTCCACCTCGAATGGTTTATATACCTCTGATGATTCTTCGTCAGCAAATTGTGGTTTGGCAAATGGATTTTTCCTTTCACTATAGTCTTCTTCTAGATAGTCTTCTTCCAATTCTTCTTCCGTATCTCGATACAATGTTTCAAATTCGTATACCTCATGTTGGGGCTGATCTTCAATCAATTCGTGCTGTTGTTCACCGTATAACCCTGTAATCATTAGATCAGCAGACAGCCGCAAACAGCTTTTCTCCGGAAACGCATAGTCAAAAGTTTCTACGGTCACGTGAATGTCCTGTAAATCGGCTATACGATTTTTCGGAATCGTTATTTCAACTGGAAAATGATGAGAGAATAAATGAACACCTTCTTCTCTTACCTCCACAGTTTGTATCAGCTTTGGATTGATAAAATCATCTATTTCCTCTGCATCAACCGGTTCACGGTTATATTCACCTGTTAACTCCAGCGAACCTTTAATGGTTACATACTGGTCACTTTCCTTAATTGTAATAATCGGATCTAGTGATATCGAAACTAATTCGTCTACTTCCTGTCCTTTTTGAAACCAGACTGACTCTTCTAGTGAGAATCGTAAATATGATTGATTTCCATGCGACAAAGCGAACTCCTCCCTTCCATTCCATCCAGTTACTCACTATGTCATTAAACACTCTATGAATCAGGAGGACTATTTATGAATTACCACGCAAAAAAACACCCATCAGTCCAATGGGTGTTTGCTATCTGTCTATTTTATTTACGTAATGTTGAAAAAGAGTAATCAATCGCTTGGATGGTTTTTTCAATGTCCTCATCACTATGTGCCTTTGATAGGAATAATCCTTCAAATTGAGATGGCGGAAGAAATACTCCTTGTTCAGCCATTGTACGATAATAAGCAGCAAAGAAATCTAAGTTGGATTGTTTCGCACGGTCATAATTAATGACCGCTTCATTTGTAAAGAAGAAGCCAATCATTGAGCCTGCACGATTTACTGTTGCAGGAATATCATGCTTCTGGGCAGCCGCCTTGATGCCGGCCTCCAATCGATCGCCTTTACGCTCAAATTCTTTATAATCGTCCTCTGTCAACTGGCTAATCGTTTCGTATCCTGCTGTCATGGCAAGCGGGTTGCCTGATAATGTACCTGCTTGATAGATATTACCGCTTGGGGCAACTTTTTCCATAATTTCCGCTCTGCCGCCATAAGCTCCGACTGGAAGTCCTCCGCCAATCACTTTACCGAGACAGGTGATATCAGGTGTAATGTTAAAATAGCCTTGTGCGCAGTTATAGCCGACGCGGAATCCTGTCATCACTTCATCAAAGATTAACAATGCTCCGTACTGTGTTGTAAGCTCACGAAGCCCCTCTAAGAAGCCCGGAACCGGCGGTACAACTCCCATATTTCCTGCTACCGGTTCAACAATCACTCCGGCAATATCTTTGCCATATTGTTCAAATGCATATTTGACACCATCTAAATCATTGTATGCAACGGTAATCGTGTTTTTAGCGACTCCTTCAGGAACACCAGGACTATCCGGCAGACCTAATGTTGCTACACCAGATCCTGCTTTAATTAATAGTGAATCAGATGCTCCGTGGTAGCAACCTTCAAATTTCAAAATAATATTACGGCCGGTGTAACCTCTTGCAAGTCTTAAAGCACTCATCGTTGCTTCTGTACCGGATGAAACCATGCGAATCATTTCTACTGAAGGTACACGTTCAATCACTAGCTGGGCTAATTTATTCTCCGCTAGGGAAGGAGCTCCAAAACTTGTCCCTAATTCAGTTATTTTCTTTAATGCTTCTACCACTTGATCATTGGAATGTCCTAAAATCAGCGGGCCCCATGACAGTACATAATCAATATATTCATTTCCATCAATATCATATATTTTGGAACCCTTTCCTCTCTCCATGAAAATCGGATCCATATTAACCGATTTAAAGGCGCGAACCGGGCTATTCACACCGCCAGGCATTAAATTTAAAGCTTCTTGAAAAGCTTGTTTCGATTTTTCGTAAGAGCGCATGATAATCCCTCTTTCCTCAAGTTATTCCACTTCATTGATAATGGAAGTATGGTGAAATTACTTTTTCTTCGTTATTATTACGAATTACTGTTCTCTTAACCAGCGAGCAGCATCCTTTGCATGGTATGTAATGATTAGATCGCTTCCAGCACGCTTCATGCCTGTCAACAGTTCCATCACAACCGCCTTTTCATCAACCCATCCATTTGCGGCTGCAGCTTTTACCATAGAAAATTCACCGCTAACATTGTAAATGACAATTGGAAGATTAAAACGGTTTTTCACATCACGAACAATATCTAGATATGGCATACCTGGTTTTACAATCAGAAAATCCGCTCCCTCGTTCACATCAGACTCAGCTTCACGGAACGCTTCGATTCGATTACCCGGATCCATTTGATACGCTTTTCTATCTCCAAATTGAGGAGCACCATTAGCCGCTTCACGGAACGGACCGTAAAATGATGAGGCATATTTAACAGCATAGGACATAATCGGAACATTTTCAAAGCCGGCTTCATCCAATCCTTTGCGGATAGCCGCCACAAAACCGTCCATCATATTGGATGGAGCAATAATATCAGCGCCTGCTCGTGCTTGACTGACAGCTGTTTGTGTGAGTAACTCCAAGGAAGGATCATTTAAGACCTGGTCACCTTCGATAACACCGCAGTGGCCATGACTTGTATATTCACAAAGACAAGTATCAGCTATCACAATAATATCCTTGTAGCGTTCTTTAATAAAACGTGTAGCTTCTTGTACAATTCCGTGGTCGTGATACGCACCTGAACCGCATTCATCTTTTTCAGATGGAATTCCAAATAATAAGACAGATTTAATTCCTAATGAAACGACTTCATCCATTTCTTCTGACAGCCTATCAAGTGAAAACTGATAAATACCAGGCATAGAAGAAATTTCATTCTTAATATTTGACCCTTCGATGACAAAAATAGGATAAATAAAATCCTCCACCCTAACAAAGGTTTCTCTTACTAACGCACGCATATTAGCTGTTTGTCTCAATCTACGGTGACGTGTAAATTGTAAATCCATAGTAACCCCTCCTATAATTATGATTCTTTTCTCAAATAATCAGCAACTGCTTCTATCATTTTTTCAACGGTGTAAACCGATGGTATAGCATGGATAGTCAATCCCAAGCTTTCCGCCCTCTTTTGAGCAACGGGTCCGATGCAGGCAAAAATACACGAATGAATCCTATCAGACAGACTGTTTCCCTTAACAACCTCCATAAAATGGTCAACCGTTGAGGGACTTGTAAACGGAATAATATCAAGCTTCCTATCTTTAAGCATTTGTGCTAATTTCGCTTTACTTTCATCAGGGAAAAAGGTTTCATAGATAATTATTTCATCCACCATTGCCCCAACCTTACTTAATTCAGTTGAAATATAATCCCTTGCCAGATTTCCCTTCGGAATTAGTACCTTCATTCCTTCTTCTATCAAGGGAGAGAATTCAATTACAAATTCTTCCGCCACATATTTAGCCGGAATAAAATCAACCTTCCATCCCTTTTCCACCAATGCCTGTGCCGTTTTTTCACCAATAGCCGCAATGTGTTTAGGAAGCGGTGAGTCCTCCCGCCAATTCGATAAAAAAGTGGCAACTGTCACACTGCTGGTAAAAATAACCCAATCATATGTATGTAACTTGTTCATTATATTCTTTAGCTCTGGTGTCAGCTCAGCAGACCTAAAAGCTAGTAAAGGGATTTCAACAGGCGTACCGCCATATTTTCTTACGACACCCGAAAAACCTTTCGCTTGGCTCTTTCCCCTCGGAACTAATACCGATTTATGTTTTAGGGGGAAGGAGGCCGTCATTCTCCATCAAGCTCCTCTTTCACGTTATCAATTAAATCCTTGGCACCTTTTTCAATCAATTTTTGAGCAAGCTGTTCTCCAAGCCCTTCAGGGTTTTGCCCGCTTAATTGTTCTTTGATAATCGTTTTTCCATCAGGTGATGCCACAAGTCCAGTTAACACAATATCAGCTTGGTCGTTAAGCTTAGCAAAGCCCGCAATCGGAACTTGACAGCCGCCTTCCATTTTATTTAAAAAGGCTCTCTCAGCAAGTACCGTCTGCTTTGTTTCCATACAAGTAAATTTCTTTAAGAGTCCTAGCAATTCTTCATCATTTCCGCGGCATTCAATAGATAAAGCCCCCTGCCCTACTGCTGGAAGACAAACCTCAGGCTCTAGGAATTCGGTTACAACATCCTTTGCCCAGCCCATTCTGGAAAGACCTGCAGCTGCTAGAATAATGGCATCATAATCTTCATTTTCTAGCTTTGCCAATCTTGTATCAATGTTTCCCCTTATCCATTTAATCTCTAAATCAGGACGTTTTGCCAAAAGCTGAGCACCTCTGCGTAAACTGCTTGTCCCTACAATCGAACCAGGCTTTAAATCGTTCAACTTCACACCGTTCTTTGAAATTAATGCATCCCGAAAATCCTCGCGCTCGGGAATACAGCCAATGACCAATCCTTCTGGAAGAACAGCAGGCATATCTTTCATACTATGTACAGCCATATCAATTTCTTGATCAAGCATAGCTTGCTCGATTTCTTTAACAAATAAGCCTTTTCCGCCTACCTTAGAAAGTGTAACATCTAAAATTTTATCACCCTTTGTCACAATTTCCTTTACTTCAAAATCAAAAGAATCATCTAATTTTTTCAATTGCTCAATAACCCAATTCGTTTGCGTTAACGCAAGCTTGCTGCGTCTTGAACCTACAATAATTTTTCTCATAAAGCGCCTCCTAGCTAGTCTACAACCAAATATGAAAGGATGAAAAGCTTCCAATTAAAAAGAAGTTAATTAATAGAATGAGAAATGCAGCGATATTAAATAGCGCAAGTGACTTTCCTGCTATCCCCTTTCTAATTCGTAAATACAAATAAACACAGTATATAGCAAGAACAAATACAGAACCGATTATTTTCGGGTCAACCCATGATACATTTGGCAGCTTAATGTATGCCCATTGTGAGCCAAGAATAACTCCAATCATCAGCATTGGCGCCCCAATAACATTTAATACATATGACATTTGTTCAAGCTTTGAAAGATCAGTGATTCGCCAAAGTCTCTTTCCCCACTTTTTCCTTTTTAATAGATTATACTGAAACAAATATAAAAGGGAGAAGACAAACGATAAAGAAAAAGCACCATATGATAAAATAGCAGCCATAATATGGATGAATAGCAGTTCTGAAACAAGCTGCTGCGCCTTCACAGTTGAGTCAATGTGGTCGGGTGCAAAGGTATGTACAACCATAAACATGAAACCAATTACATTTGTAAAGAATACAATAAAATCAACACGCAGCAGGCGGTTAATAATCAGCGAGAGCGTCACTAGTATCCAAACATAAAAATAAAGCCCTTCAAAAATAGTCAAAACTGGAAATCGCCCTACTTTTACCATGTAAAAATACAAAAAGAGTGATTGCAAAACCCATACAAATGAAAGTAACCAGAAGGCAGTGCGGTTTGCCCTCCGGTTATGATGAAGAAAATCAATAAAATATAACAATACACTAACAGCATACAGAATAACCGTTAACTCATGCAGCCGCGTTATCACGTTATCCATCATAAGCCTAGAACCTCTTTACGATTGAAAGGCTGGCTGTGATGAATGAACATTTACCGGTTTTTGTTCGGCCGCTTTCACTTCTCGCTGTTTTTCAACAAGTTCTTCAATATTAAAAATAGACATAAATAATTCTAATTTTTTCTCAGCATCTTTTGAGCCGGCTAATTCCTTCGCTTGTAAAATCGGATCCTTTAACATTTGATTAATGATACTCTTTGTATGTTTGTTTAATACTTTCATATCACGATCACTCAAATGTGAAAGTTTTCTTTCCAAGCTTTTCATTGTTTCTGCCTGAATGGTTAAGGCCTTTTCACGAAGGGCTGAAATAACCGGTACCACTCCAAGCATATTTAGCCATTGCTTAAATTCCACCATTTCCTCTTCTACCATTAAAGAAATGGTTTCAGCCGCTTTCTTGCGTTCTTGCAGATTTGCTTCCACAATTCCTTCTAAGTCATCTATATCATAAAGAAAAACACTATCCAATTCACTTAAAGCGGGGTCTAAATCGCGAGGTACAGCGATATCCACCATAAACAGAGGCTTTCCTCTGCGTTTTTTCTCGATATTTTCAATCATTTCCTTCGTAATAACAAAGCCTTTTGCGCCTGTAGAACTAATTAATATATCTGCATCCATTAGGGCAGATTGCAGTTCATCTAACGATTTGGCTGTTCCATTAAAACGAGTTGCCAAGGACTCCGCTTTTTCAAAGGTACGATTAATGACCGTTACTTTCTTTGCTCCGTTCCCATGAAGGTTCTGAATAGCTAACTCGCCCATCTTCCCGGCGCCGATAATAAGAACATGCTTATTTTCAATCGTGCCAAAGATTTTCTTTGCCAGCTCAACCGCAGCATAACTGACTGATACTGCATTTGCTCCAATATCCGTTTCAGAGTGTGCCCGTTTTGCAAGAGTCACAGCTTGTTTGAACAGTTGATTAAATACTGTACCTGTTGTATTTTCGTCTTGGGCCAATAAAAAGCTTGAACGAACCTGGCCTAAGATTTGAGTTTCCCCAAGTACAAGTGAATTCAGACCACATGCTACTTTATAGAGATGCTCAATGGCGCCATCCTGATCATAAATAAATAGAAATGGCGAAAATTCACCTTGCTCTATTTGGAACCATTCTGAAAGGAATTCTTTTATATAGTACCGACCTGTGTGTAGTTGATCTACGACTGCATAGATTTCTGTCCGATTACATGTTGATAGAATGACATTTTCAAGAATACTTTTTTTAGTATTCAGTTTTTTCATCGCTTCCCCTAACTGTGAAGGGTCAAACGTCAAACGTTCTCGGATTTCTACTGGAGCCGTTTTATGGTTAAGCCCAACGACAATAATATGCATGTTATGTTTATCCCCCTATAAAAATAAGCATAATTCCCCTGTCATTATTATAGCATGTGTAATATTTATATTTTTTACAAATATATGAATATATATTAAATTATTTTCGATTATTTCTTGATAATATATTTTGAATACTGCAAATTCTGCAGTTTATCCGCAAGCAGTATGGTAAGATAGTTAAGAATATGGTTCTAGTAATCAAACTCAATCTGTCTAATTACCTATATCAGTACAGTAACAAAAAAACATATAATATTCAAGAAATCATTATTGGAAGGATTGTCAAATGAAGAACCCACGTATTTTCCCTGGAATCATTTTAATTGGCTTTGGAATCTTCTTTTTTCTGCAGCAAACGAATCTTCCTTTAGTTGCTCAATTTATGACATGGCCTACGCTGCTCATGATTGTAGGAGTTGCCTTTTTATGTCAAGGCTATGCCGGGACAGATTATGAAGCCATTTTGCCCGGTGTCATATTAACCGGCTTCGGCTTCCACTTTCATGTTGTGAACCGTCTAGCAATATGGCCGGATGCTCTCGGTGTCTTTATTTTAATCATTGCTCTTGGGTTTTTACTTCGCTATCAAAAGACTAGAAATGGGCTGTTTCAGGGTGTTTTATTTCTGTCTTTGGCCGGACTGCTGCTTTTCTATAATCAAGTTATGAGCTGGTTTGGCCTATTAGAAAATAAAATCACCATCATTGGAAAATTTTGGCCCGTAGCTCTCATTCTTGTTGGTGCCTACTTATTATTCTTCAAAAGAAAAAAATAAAAGCGGAACGTTCTTGTTCCGCTTTACTCTTCTTCAAATTCTTCTATTTCATCCTTCATATAGCTTTTCATAACTGCCCATGCCTGATCTTTTCCATAACCGGTTTCTGATGAAAACAGGACAATGGTATCATTTGGGTCAAGCTCCAACGTTTCCCTTGTTATTTTCATATGCTTTTGCCATTTTGATTTTGGAATTTTATCAGCCTTTGTATTGATAATAATGACGGGAATATCATAATGCTTTAAAAACTGATACATCATGACATCATCCGCAGTCGGTGGATGACGCAAATCAATAATTAACACAACTGCCTTTAGCTGCTCTCTTGTTGTCAAATACGTTTCAATCATTTTCCCCCACGCAGCACGCTCGGTTTTCGACACACGCGCATACCCATAACCAGGAACATCCACAAAATAAAACGCTTCATTAATAAGAAAGAAATTTAATGTTTGTGTTTTCCCCGGTTTCGAGGAGGTACGGGCAAGATTCTTGCGATTCAATAATTTATTGATAAAGGATGATTTCCCAACATTTGAACGGCCTGCTAAAGCAAACTCCGGTAAAACTTCACTCGGATATTGATCGGGCTTAACAGCACTTATGACAATATCGGCACTTTTAATTTTCATTCCTATTCCTCGCTTTTTAGTGCATGCTCCAACACTTCATCAACGTGGGAAACTAGTACAAACTCTAAGTCTTCCCGAACGCTTTCCGGAATATCATCTAAATCCTTTTCATTTTCTTTTGGACAAATGATTTTAGTTAGTCCTGCGCGATGTGCACTTAATGTTTTTTCTTTTAATCCGCCAATTGGCAATACGCGGCCGCGAAGAGTTATTTCACCTGTCATTCCCACTTCTTTACGGATTGGTTTACCCGTTAGGGCAGACACTAATGCCGTTGCCATTGTAATTCCCGCTGAAGGACCATCCTTTGGTACAGCGCCTTCTGGTACATGAATATGAATGTCATATTTCTCATAGAAGTCCGGATCAATCCCAAGCTCTGTAGCCTTTGAACGAATATAACTAAAAGCAGCCTGTGCCGACTCCTTCATTACATCGCCCAGCTTTCCTGTCAGGACAAGCTTTCCTTTTCCTGATGACAGAGATACTTCAATTTGCAGTGTATCACCGCCAACAGTCGTATAGGCAAGCCCTGTGGCAACTCCCACTTGATCTTCCAGCTCGGCCTGACCGTAATGGAACATCTTTTTCCCAAGAAAATCTTCTAGATTTTGCTCAGTAACAATCACTTTTTTCTTTTCACCAGATACAATAATTTTAGCCGTTTTCCGGCAAATACCTGCTAGTTTTCGTTCTAATCCCCTCACACCGGCTTCACGTGTATAATAACGGATAATATGAAGGATTCCCTCCTCACGAATCTGCAGCTGTGCTTTTGTTAATCCATGCTCTTTGATTTGTTTTGGCAGTAAATGATCCTTTGCAATATGAAGCTTCTCAAGCTCCGTATAACCCGCGATTGAAATAATTTCCATTCGATCACGAAGCGGACCCGGAATCGTGCTTAAATCATTTGCTGTTGCAATAAACATAACCTTCGACAGGTCATAGGTTTCCTCAATATAATGGTCGCTAAAATTATGATTCTGCTCAGGATCCAATACTTCCAGCATGGCAGCAGATGGATCACCGCGAAAATCACCAGACATTTTGTCAATTTCATCTAATAAAAAGACAGGATTAATCGTACCCGCCTTTTTCATCCCTTGAATAATTCGCCCTGGCATTGCCCCCACATAAGTTCTCCGATGGCCTCGGATTTCTGACTCATCCCTGACGCCTCCAAGTGAAACACGGACAAAATGACGGTTTAAAGACGTAGCAATCGAACGGGCAAGACTTGTTTTACCAACTCCCGGAGGACCAGCAAGGCATAGAATCGGCCCCTTCAGAGAGTTTGTCAGCTTTTGTACGGCCAAATATTCAAGTACACGCTCTTTTACTTTTTCTAAGCCGAAATGGTCCTGATTCAAGATACGCTCCGCTTTTTCAATATCCATATCATCTTCTGTTGCATTAGACCAAGGGAGTGAAATCAACCAATCAATATAATTACGGATGACAGCACTCTCAGCTGAACTCGAGGGAACCTTTTCGTAACGATCCAATTCCTTTAAAGCAGCTTGTTTCACATGTTCAGGCATGCCAATCTGTTCAATTTTCTCTGTCAGCTCAGCGACTTCACCTGACTTTCCATCCTTATCACCAAGCTCTTTTTGAATGGCCTTCATCTGCTCACGCAAATAATATTCCTTTTGCGTGCGTTCCATTGATTTCTTAACTCTCTGTCCTATTTTCTTTTCTAAACTTAATACTTCTTTTTCATTATGAATAATCTCAATGACCCGATTCATCCGGTCCTTTACTTCAATCAGCTCTAGAATATCTTGTTTTTCTTTAAGCTTTAACGGAAGATGCGATGCGATGATATCAGCCATTCGGCCAGGTTCCTCTATATCACTGACTGATGAATAGGTCTCCGCAGAGATTTTTTTTGACACTTTTATGTATTGTTCAAAGTATTCAAGCATTGTTCTCATTAGGGCTTGATCTTCCGAATCAATTGTTTCTTGATCCTCATATGTTTTTAAACGAACTAAAAAATAATTCGGTTCATCGATATACTCAATAATTTCTGCACGCTTTAAGCCTTCAATCAATACTCGAATAGTGCCGTTCGGAAGTTTCAGCATTTGCTTTACCTTTGTTAACGTTCCCACCTGGTACAAATCTTCTTCCTCTGGCATGTCAACTGACAAATCTTTTTGCGTGGTTAAAAATATAAGATGATTGTCAACCATTGCTTTTTCAAGTGCCTGCACGGACCTGTCACGGCCAACATCTAAATGAAGAACCATTGTTGGATAAACAAGTAATCCACGAAGCGGCAGCAAAGGGACGATTACTTCTTCATGATTTGCCATTCCTTACACCCCCATATGGTCATTTTTCCATATATCACTAACATTTTCCTTTTTACAATTTTATCGTATTTAGGTCCAACTGTCTAATAAGGAGGATTCTTGTCAAAGAATCATACGAAACACGCTTCCTTATTCATGATAAAAGCTACATAATAAAGCTTCGTCTTGTCCTCAAAGAAACAAACCGAAGCTTCCTTTTTACTATTCTGAAATAGAAAAATCCATTAATTAAAGTGCTCTTTTGCATTTATCCCCTAACTTTAGAAGCGAGGACTTCTGCTGAATGAAGTTAAATACTTTCTTTCTTTGTCACTTCAATAGACGATGCAGAAATAGATTGACTCGAGTTGTAGTCCTTCTTTAATGCCACGTCAAACACTTCGTTTATATGGGTAACAGGGATAATCTCAATATCTTTGATTTCCTGTAGAATGGTTTGCATGTTTTCTTTCGGGATAATGACTTTTTTCACTCCGGCTTTTTTCGCAGCCTTCACTTTTGGATATACGCCTCCGATTGGCTTTACATTCCCATGAATGCTGATTTCACCTGTCATGGCCACCTTGTTGTCAATTGGAAGATTATAAATAGCTGAATAAATTCCGGTTGCCATCGCAATTCCCGCAGATGGGCCATCAATTGGAACTCCTCCAGGGAAATTTACATGGATATCAAATTCATCTGCAGGAACACCCATTGAGCGTAATACTGTGATGACGTTTTCTATAGAACCTTTTGCCATACTTTTCCTGCGTATGGATTTTCCGCTATTGCCAATGCTTTCTTCTTCTACAATCCCAGTAATATTAATCGACCCATTCTTTTTTGCTGGGATTACGGTAACTTCTAGTTCAAGCAGTGTTCCTGTATTTGGTCCGTGTACAGCGAGTCCATTCACAAGACCTATAGCAGACTCATTGTTTACCTTTCGTTCCATTCTTGGGCTAAGTTGGCTGGAATGGACGACCCATTCCATGTCTTCTTCTTTTATGTATTGACGATCTTCAGTAATTGCCAGCCCTGCAGACAACTGAATCATATTGACAGCTTCCCGTCCATTGCGGGCATAAGAAGCCAAAATTCCAATCCCTTTTTCACTAATCTCCATATTGACTTTATCAGCTGCTTTTTTTCCGACAACAGCAATTTCCTCTTCTGTTAATTCGCGAAAAAATACCTCCATACACCGAGATCGAATAGCCGGTGGAATTTCGCTTGGTGTCCTTGTTGTAGCGCCGATTAAACGAAAATCTGCCGGTAGTCCATTTTTAAATATATCATGAATATGATTTGGAATTTGAGTATTTTCCTCATTATAATAGGCACTTTCTAAATATACTTTTCGGTCCTCAAGCACCTTTAATAATTTATTCATTTGAATCGAGTGCAGTTCTCCAATTTCATCAATAAATAATACCCCGCCGTGTGCATTTGTCACTGCCCCCTGCTTTGGCTGAGGAATACCGGCTTGTCCCATCGCTCCTGCTCCTTGATAAATGGGATCATGGACGGAACCAATTAATGGATCTGCTATTCCTCTTTCATCGAATCTTGCTGTCGTAGCATCAAGCTCGACAAAAACCGAAGATTGTTGAAAGGGAGATTTCGGATTCTTTTTTGCTTCCTCTAATACAAGTCTGGCGGCTGCTGTTTTTCCTACTCCCGGAGGACCATAGATAATAACATGCTGTGGGTTGGGACCACATAAAGCAGCCTTTAATGACTTAATTCCATCCTCTTGCCCGACAATGTCCTTGAAGCTTGACGGACGTACTTTTTCAGACAAGGGTTCACTTAACTTAATCTCTCTTAGTTTTCTTAATTGGTCCATTTCTTTTTTCGATTCTCGATCAATGGATACCTTTTGCGTACGCTGATTTTTCAATAAATTCCAGAAATATATCCCTATCACGACTCCGAAAAATAATTGTATAAACAAGACAATACCCGTCCAACTCATCGTATTCCCTCCTGCAAATTAATACTAGTTGATATTTGCTAGTATCTCCTTCACTAAGCAGGAATAAACAAATTTTCTTTGAAGGAATAGCATGTTGTTATAGAAAAAAAGCCAAACCAGAATGGTTTGACTTTTTTTTAATTAGGCAGATGTTTTTCTTTTTTCTTGTACAACGGTTCCATCCTTAAGAACTAACTTTGGATCCGTTTTATCAACAACTGTTTCCTGTGTAATAATACATTTCGAAATATCATCACGTGATGGAAGCTCATACATGACATCAAGCATAATTCCCTCAATGATGGAACGTAATCCACGTGCACCTGTTTTTCTTTCGATAGCCTGCTTAGCTATTTCAAGGAGTGCGCCTTCTTCAAACTCAAGCTCAACATCGTCAAGCTCAAGCATTTTTTGATATTGTTTTACTAAAGCGTTTTTCGGCTTAGTTAAGATTTCAATTAACGCATCTTCATCAAGCTGTGAAAGACTTGCGATAATAGGTAAACGTCCAATAAATTCCGGAATAAGCCCAAATCGTAATAAGTCTTCTGGTAAAACTTTAGAAAGCAAATCTTTTTGTTCAACTTCCTGTTCTTTTAAGTCAGAACCGAAACCAATGACTTTTTGTCCAAGTCGGCGTTTAATGATTGTTTCAATTCCATCAAAGGCACCGCCGCAAATGAATAAAATATTCGTCGTATCAATTTGAATAAATTCTTGATGCGGATGCTTTCTTCCACCTTGAGGCGGCACACTTGCAACCGTTCCTTCAAGAATTTTCAATAATGCCTGCTGTACACCTTCTCCAGATACATCTCTTGTAATGGATGGGTTTTCAGACTTACGGGCAATTTTATCAATTTCATCAATATAGATAATTCCCTTTTCAGCCTTTTCAACATCATAATCCGCTGCTTGTATAAGCTTTAACAGGATGTTTTCTACATCCTCCCCAACGTATCCAGCCTCGGTTAATGATGTTGCATCAGCAATAGCAAATGGTACATTTAATATGCGTGCTAATGTTTGTGCAAGTAATGTCTTACCGCTACCTGTCGGCCCAATCATCGCAATATTACTCTTTGCCAATTCAACCTCATCGATTTTACTGTTTGAGTTAATCCGTTTGTAATGATTATAAACAGCTACTGATAAAGATTTTTTTGCCTGATCTTGTCCAATTACATACTCATCAAGTATTTCACGGATTTCCGCTGGCTTTGGTACATCTTTAAATTCAATTTCCTCTTCTGTGCCTAATTCCTCTTCAACAATTTCAGTACACAGTTCAATACATTCGTCACAAATATAAACGCCTGGTCCTGCAACTAATTTGCGTACTTGTTCCTGCGTTTTCCCACAGAACGAGCACTTCAATTGTCCCTTTTCGTCATTAAACTTGAACAATATTTTCACCCCTTGAATTACTTTATGTAATCTATAACTAACGTGGATCACTCGCAATAGAATTTCATCATGCTACTATTTATTGAATTGTAACACATTTTATGAAAATACAGGAAATAATAACCCTTACATGAAAGCAAATTAGCAGGAGGTTTTTTATTGCTGAGCAATCCGTTTCCAAATATGTAATTATTTCGTATCGACATTAATAAAATAATGTGTTCAATAGTGCAAGTGCATTTCAATCTTTTATGTATTATATATATTCCTGTATGTCCAAATTAAAACCCCTGCTAAAGAGTTACTTTTATTTATTATATGTATTTTACCATAATATAAAACAAGGTACGATAAAATCGCACCTTGTTTTTTTAAAATCAATTACTCATACAAGAAATGCACGAATAGATTAAGCTTGTGCTTCAACTGTTTTACTGTTATCAACTAAGAACTTAACAGTATTTCTTGCTTGAAGATCGCTCTTAATTCCATCAAGGCTTCCAAGCGCTCTTGTGATATTATCAACAGTCATGTTATACATTCCTGCCATTTTTTCTAACTCTTCATTGATTTGTTCGTCTGTTACTTCAATGTTTTCAGCTTTTGCAATTGCTTCAAGTGTTAAGCTTCCGCGAACACGTTGCTCAGCTTCTTCTTTCATTTGTTCACGAAGAGCTTCCTCATTTTGACCTGAGAATTGGAAGTAAAGCTCAAGATTCATTCCTTGCATTTGTAAGCGTTGTTCGAATTCTTGAAGCATACGATCCACTTCGTTATCAATCATAACAGAAGGAACATCGATTTCAGCGTTTGCAGTTGCTTTTTCAACAACAGCATCTTGAATGTGGTGTTCTTCTTGATGCTTCTTATCATGCTCTAAACGAGATTTGATTTTTTCTTTTAATGCATCTAAAGTTTCGACTTCTTCGTCTACATCTTTAGCAAATTCATCATCTAATGCAGGAAGTTCTTTTCCTTTAATTTCATGAACAGTTACTTTGAAAACAGCCGGCTTTCCAGCTAATTCAGCTGCATGATATTCCTCAGGGAATGTTACTTCTACGTCTTTTGATTCACCAGCAGCTAGACCAACTAATTGATCTTCAAAGCCTGGGATGAATTGACCTGAACCAAGTTCTAATGAATAGTTTTCAGCTTTTCCGCCCTCAAACGCTTCACCGTCAACAAAGCCTTCAAAGTCCATAACAACTGTATCGCCGTTTTCTGCTTTTCCGTCTTCTTTCACAACAAGCTCAACTTGTCTTTCTTGTAGTGCTTTGATTTCACTGTCAACATCTTCATCTGTCACAGTTGTATCAAATGCTTCTACTTCAAGTCCTTTATATTCGCCTAACTTTACTTCTGGTTTAACAGTAACCTTTGCAGTAAAGATAAATGATTTGCCTTTTTCAATTTGCTCTACATCGATTTCAGGACGGTCAACTGGCTCAATACCCGTTTCATCGATAGCCGCTGAATATGCTTCTGGAAGCATTAAATCGATTGCATCTTGGTATAGAGATTCTACACCGAAACGCTTTTCAAATAAGGCACGAGGCATTTTCCCTTTACGGAAACCTGGTACATTTACTTGCTTTACTACTTTTTGGAATGCAGAATCTAAGCTCTTGCTTACTGTTTCTGCATCTACTTCAACTGTTAGAACTCCTTGGTTCCCTTCTTGCTTTTCAAATTTTGCAGACATACTTTATTTTCCCTCCAACAATCTATTTCATTTACATTTACTAGCGAAATGATGAATGAATATGAATAATATAGTAATCATATTCTATATAGTAATATGATTTTTTTTCACAAAAGCACCACTACATTATAACACAGGTTGTCACTGTTTCAACAGGCAGACTTAAAGATTAGGATAAGAAATTTCATCTATCATTCGAATAAATGTTTTCGCCTCATTTAAATCGGCTTGTAAAACATGGTATTCTTCCTGTAATTTACATTCTGTATTATAATTTCCAAAATATTCATTTCCTAATACATGATAGGCTGCTGCTAAAGCCGTACTATTAAATGAACCCATCCCAAACGGATAACGCATAAAAAACTGCCGTTCAACCAATGCCTTAATATGGCAATATAATATAGGATCTTCATTTTCTAGTTTTTCTCCAATGACTTCAATAATCTCTTGAAGCTGACGGCTTTCCGTTATATGAGGTAATTGTTCCGGAATAACCATTACCTTTTCATCAAATTTCTGAACTTCCACTTGTTTATCATATTCCTGCTCTTTTAGTACATTTAAAAGCAGTGTCTTAAAAAAAGCACTTCCCTCTTTTGATTGAAGATACTTAGTAATGTCTTTTACAAACGGACGGATGTTTTTATTGTTGAGTTGACCTGCTATCCTCATTTGTTCCTCAGGATTTTGATATTGAAACAAATCGATCTTTTGCTGTTCCCATTTGTCCTCAACGGGTTCTTCTTGAATCATATGGATTGGATTATCTAACATCCTTAGACTAAAATCCAACAAACGATGAAAATGATCCAGTTTATCAGCAGGGATTTTATTCTCTGCTAATAATCCTTCAATTGCCTCAACGACCTCTTCATATTTATGAAGTTGAACAAGATACATAATATAGATATTCATAATCTCTATATCATTACCAATTCCCTCGTTTAGCATCTGATCCACTAAATGAATGGCTTTATCAATCAATCCTGCATCAAAATAGGCAAGCAATAACCCTAGATGACATTCACTGTTCTTCGAATCTAATTGGGTTGCATGCTCAAGCAATTCAATTGCTTCATCATAATTTTTCTGACGCAGACTCTCTAACCCTTTTTCTACCAGTCTTTGCTCTAAATCAGGAAAATAAACTATTTTATTATTTTTGCGTTTTTCATTATCCATACGTATCCGCCTCAATGATTTCACTTAGGCTAGTGTAGCATAAGGAAAAAACGAAAGTAAACTTTTTAGTCAAACAGAGTAAGACCACAAAAAAATCCACAGAGTAACACTGTGGATTTCCGCTACATTTTATCTATTATTTAACTGGTACATTTTCTTGTTCATATTTAGAAATAGCTTCATCAAGCTGAAGGGTAATTTCAATCTCATCCCAGCCATTAATAAGCATTTTCTTCCAATATGGAGATACTGTGAAGGAAGCGCTGAAGCCTTGATTATCTGAAACGGTTTCTTCTTCCAGATTAATCGTTAATTCATAAGGCTGATTTTTTGCTGCCTTAAGCAAATACTCGACTTTTTCTTGTTCCAATCTAATTGGCAGCATGCCATTTTTTAGGCAGTTTTGAAAAAAGATATCTGCAAATGATGGAGCAATAACAACCTTAAATCCAAAGTCTTGTAATGCCCAAGGTGCATGCTCACGAGAAGAGCCGCAGCCAAAATTATCATTGGCAACTAAGATAGATGCACCTTGATTCTCCGGCTGATTTAATTCAAAATCAGGATTTAACTGCCCATCTTCAAGGTAACGCCAACCGTAAAAAACAAATTGTCCAAATCCTGTTTTTTCAATTCGTTTTAAAAATTGTTTTGGGATGATTTGGTCTGTATCAACATTTACCCGATCAAGGGCAACTGCTTTTCCTGTGTGTGTTTTAAAACCGCTCATGAAGTTTCCCCCCTTAGTTCAATATCTCTGATTTTCGAACATCAACAAATTTTCCATAAAGCGCAGCATTTGCTGCCATTGCAGGACTTACTAGATGTGTTCTTGCTCCTGCACCTTGTCTTCCTTCAAAGTTACGGTTTGATGTGGAAGCGCAGTGTTCACCTGCAGGTACGACATCATTGTTCATACTTAAGCACATGCTGCAACCGGAGTCACGCCATTCGAAACCTGCGTTAATGAAAATTTTATCTAACCCTTCTTGTTCAGCCTGAATCTTAATCTGCTGTGAACCAGGTACAACTAGAGCACGAACAGATGGATGTACTTTTTTCCCTTTTGCTACTTCTGCAGCAGCTCGTAAGTCTTCTATACGAGAGTTTGTACAGGAGCCAATGAACACGTGCTGAATTTGGATATCTTCTATACGTTGTCCCTCTTTTAGGCCCATATATTGTAACGCACTTTCTAATGCCCTTTTATCTGTTTCAGTAGCGCAATCAGCTAAAGTTGGAATACTGTCACTGACTTTTGCTGTCATGGAAGGATTGGTTCCCCAGCTTACCATTGGTTCAATATCAGTGGCATCAATTTCAATGACAGCATCATATACTGCATCTTCATCTGACGCAAGTTCTTTCCATGCTTCTACTGCCTGATCAAAGTTTTTCGGTGCATACTTTCTTCCTTTTAAATAAGCAAATGTTGTTTCATCTGGTGAAACAAGACCTGCTCTTGCCCCGCCTTCGATTGACATATTACAAATTGTCATACGTTCGTCCATTGACATACCGCGAATGGCCTCACCGCAATATTCAATAATATGTCCTGTTCCAAAACCAATGCCATGCTTTGCAATGACATAAAGAATCACGTCTTTAGCAGATACTCCTTCAGACAACTTACCTTTGAAATCAAGCTTCATTGTTTTTGGTTTTGATTGCCAAAGTGTTTGAGTGGCCAATACGTGCTCTACTTCACTTGTCCCGATACCAAATGCAATGGCACCGAACGCACCGTGTGTAGATGTATGGCTGTCGCCGCAAACAATGGTTTTTCCTGGCTGTGTTAACCCAAGCTCAGGTCCAATAACATGGACAATCCCTTGATCTGGACTGTCAATTCCAGCCAATGGAACACCAAATTCGATACAGTTTTTCTCTAAAGTTGTCATTTGATTCTTTGCTACTTCATCATCAATTACCGTACGATTAACTGTTGGAATGTTATGATCCATTGTAGCAAATGTATTTTCCGGCCGTCTTACTTTTCTATTTTTCATTCTTAAACCGGAAAAGGCTTGTGGTGACGTTACTTCATGAACTAAATGTAAATCGATATATAATAAATCTGGTTTTCCTTCTTCTTGATGAACAATATGTTTGTCCCAAACTTTATCTATAATTGACTTTCCCATACGATTTCCCCCCTCAAGTTGCTTTGTGATACTATTATCATAGAATAATAATTCAACTATGACAATTTATAATTTTTAGTAATTTTTTATTTTTCTAGAGCTTTCTTTACTTCTTGAATCATTTCTGTAGTAGATACTCTAGTTTTTCCTTCTGACATTAAGTCACCCGTTCTAAATCCAGCATCAAGAACATCATTGACTGCTTTTTCAATAACAGCTGCTTCTTCATCTAAACCGAATGAAACTTTCAGCATCATTGCTGCAGATAGAATAGTTGCCAATGGGTTAGCAATATTTTGACCTGCAATATCTGGTGCAGATCCATGGATTGGTTCGTATAAATATGGACCATTCTCTGAAATACTTGCAGATGGAAGCATTCCCAATGATCCGGTCAATACAGATGCTTCATCACTTAAAATATCACCAAACATATTTTCTGTTACAACGACATCAAATTGCTTAGGATTGCGAACTAACTGCATGGCACCATTATCAACAAGCATATGCTCAAGTGTAATCTCAGGATAGTCTTTGCTGATTTCCACAGCTACTTCACGCCATAAACGGCTTGACTCTAATACGTTTGCTTTATCGATAGAAGTTACTTTTTTCCGTCTTGTTTTCGCTAATTCAAACGCTTGTCTAATCACACGTTCCATTTCTGATCTTTCATAATATAATGTATCAACTACTGCTTCTTTTCCATCTACTTCCCTGCGTTCTCTTGGTTTACCGAAATAAATTCCGCCTGTTAATTCCCGAACCATCAGCATATCGACACCTTCGATGATTTCTTTCCGAAGCGGTGAAGAATCGGCTAAACTAGCATAATAAGTTGTTGGTCGCAGATTAGCGAATAAATTCAGTTCCTTACGAATTTGCAATAAACCTTGCTCTGGGCGAAGATGAACAGGTACTGTATCCCATTTAGGACCACCGACAGCACCTAGAAGAACGGCATCACTTTCTTTACAAAGGCTAATGGTTTCCTCTGGAAGTGGAACTCCTGTAGAATCATAAGCTGAACCGCCAATTTCTCCGAATGTAAAAGAAAATTGGTGATTATAACGTTCACCTACTGCTTGTAAAACTTCAATCGCACCTTGTACAACTTCCTTACCGATTCCATCTCCCGGCAATACTGCGATTCGCTTTTCCATGACAATCCCTCCGGCACATTTACATATCTAATTTTTCTGACGTTTTATAAAACAAGGCTGACCCTAAAGAGTTTGACCGCTGCGCTAGAGTCTTGCAGCTTTTGTCATCTTCTCTTCTCAAGTCAGCCTTTTCTATTCTTTTTTTACTTAACTAACTCTGAATCAGAAGATTCCTTAATATAGAGGACTCTGTTAATCGCATTAATATAAGCCTTTGCGGATGCTTCAATAACATCCTGTGCAAGACCGCGTCCACTTGTGTCCATTCCTGCACAATTCATTTTCACAAATACCTGTGCCAGTGCATCTCTTCCAGCTCCAACAGATTGAATTCGATAATCTAATAAATTCACGTGCTCATCGACCATCTTTTCCAATGTATTGTATACTGCTTCAACACTGCCTTTACCAGTACCCGTTTCTGTAATGTTTTCATTATTTCGTCCTGAAAGCGTTATGGTTGCTGAATGCTCATTTTCTTTGCTTTGGACTTCAATAGACATTAACTGGTAATACTGTGCTTCTTTTGAAATTTTTTTTTCCAAAACTAGCGCAGTTAAATCATCGTCAGTCATTTCTTTTTTACGATCGGCAAGATCTTTGAAAGCAGCAAATAATTCGCTGATTTCCTCTTCCTCGACTACTAAGCCTAGTTCATCTAAACGATTTTTAAAAGCATGGCGTCCTGAGTGTTTACCAAGCACAAGATTATTTGATGCAAATCCAACTAATTCAGGTGAAATAATCTCATATGTGGATTTTTCTTTTAACACACCATCTTGGTGAATACCTGATTCATGTGCAAATGCATTCGCACCAACGACTGCCTTATTGGCAGGAACAATCATACCCGTTAATTTGCTCACAACGCTGCTTGTTCGGCTGATTTCTTGTAAATGAAGACGAGTTTCAGCATTGTAATAATCTTTTCGAATCCGAAGGGCAAGAGCTACCTCTTCTAATGCTGTGTTTCCTGCTCTTTCACCAATACCGTTAATGGTACCTTCAACCTGTGTTGCACCATTTTCTATTGCGGCAAGTGAATTGGCCACTGCCATTCCTAAATCATCATGACAATGTGTAGAAAGATCTACTTTATATATAGAAGGAACATTTTCTTTTAAGTATTTAAAAATTTGACCGTAGTCATATGGAGTACCATAACCTACAGTATCAGGAATATTAATGACGTGTGCTCCTGCCTGAATAACCTTTTCAACGATTTCAGCTAAAAACGGCAATTCAGTTCGGCTTGCATCTTCAGCAGACCACTGGACAACAGGAAATTTGGCAGCTGCATATTTGACAGCTTCAACAGATGCTTCAATAACCTGCTCTTTCGTCATCTTAAGCTTATACTCACGGTGAATAGGAGAAGTTGCTAAGAAAATATGAAGTCTTGGATTTACACCATCCTTTAACGATTCCCAAGCAATATCCATATCCTTTTGAACGCAACGTGCCAATCCTGTTACTGTACTATTTTTAATGGTTTGGGCGATTTTTTGAACAGATGAAGCATCACCTTTTGAGGCTGCAGGAAAGCCAGCCTCAATGATATCTACATTTAAACGTTCTAATTGTTTCGCGATTTCTAGTTTTTCGGAAAAATTAAGATTGACGCCTGGAGTTTGTTCTCCATCTCGAAGTGTCGTATCATAAATCTTAATTTTTTGCACTACCCACCACTTCTTTCTGTTTAGCATCATTTACGAAAGGCATCATTTTTCTTAATTCACGGCCAACTACTTCAATTTGGTGTTCATTTTCACGTGAATTGATTGCGTTGAACATTGCGCGGTTAGATTGGTTTTCAAGAATCCATTCTTTCGCAAATTTACCTGTTTGGATGTCAGTTAATACTTCCTTCATTTTTGCTTTTGCAGAAGCATCTACTACACGTGGTCCGCTTACGAAGTCACCCCATTGAGCTGTATCTGAGATAGAGTAGCGCATGTTTGACATGCCTCCTTCATAGATAAGGTCAACGATTAACTTCATTTCATGTAAACATTCGAAATAAGCAACTTCTGGCTGGTATCCAGCTTCAACAAGTGTTTCGAAACCTGCTTTAATTAGAGAAGTTAAACCACCGCAAAGAACCGCTTGCTCACCGAATAAATCTGTTTCTGTTTCTTCTTTGAATGTTGTTTCAATTGCACCTGCACGTAATGAACCGATTGCTCTTGCATATGATAACGCTAATTCTTTAGCCTTTCCTGTAACATCTTGATAGATAGCAAAGATTGCTGGTACTCCGGCACCTTCTGTGTAAGTTCTTCTTACTAAGTGTCCTGGTCCTTTTGGAGCTACAAGTAAAACATCACAATCTGCTGGAGGTACGATTTGGCTGAAATGAATGTTGAAACCATGAGCAAACATTAATGCTTGACCTTTCAAGTTTGGCTCGATTTCTTCTTTATATACTTTTGCCTGTTGCTCATCTGGTAAAAGAATCATCACTACATCAGCTTTAGAAACTGCTTCTGCTACAGGGTATACTTCAAATCCAGCTTCAACTGCTTTATTCCAAGATTTTCCTTGACGAAGACCGATGATACAATTTACTCCGCTTTCTCTCATGTTTTGTGAATGAGCATGTCCTTGTGAACCAAATCCAATTACAGCTACTGTCTTTCCGTTTAAAAATTCTGCGTTTGCATCTCCGTTATAGTACATTTTTGCCATGTTAATTACTCCCTCTCTGCTTTCAAATTTTTTAGAATAATAGTTTGATGACCTGCTTGTTTTATTTTTATAAAAACCGTTAGGAGTAAATTTCTTTTACATCCTAACAGGCGGGTTACTAATTATAGGATTACCATTTATACAATTGAAATTTTCTGAGAATTGGATTGCAATTGCATCCCTCTAGGAAAAGCAGTTGTGCCTGTTCTGGCAAGCTCTTTAATTCCAAATGGTTTTACTAGTTCAATAAAGGCTTCGATTTTTTCAGACTCACCTGTAATTTGAATAACTACACTATCTTTGCTTACGTCAACTACAGAAGCGCGAAACGGCTCAATAAGTGAGTAAATCTCATGCCGGTTATTCGGTAGTGTAGGTACTTTAATTAAAGCAAGCTCTCTTGAAACAATCGCCTGGTCTGTAATATCTACTACCTTTAGTACATCAATTTGTTTATTTAATTGCTTTGTAATTTGTTCAATAATACTCTCGTTTTCCACTTGGACAACACAGGTAATTCTAGAAACTCCTTCGAGTTCAGACAATCCCACGGAAATACTTTCAATATTATAATTCCGTTTAGAAAAAAGATTTGTAATTCGGTTAAGAACTCCAGGACGATTCAGAACGGTTAAACTAATAATCCTTTTAATCATGGCTTAACACCTTCCATTTCATGTAGTCCTTTTCCTGGTGCAATCATTGGATAAACTAATTCCTTAGGATCAATTCTAAAATCCAATACAACTGGTTCATCGTTGTGGAGAACTTCATTTAAAATATTCTCCGCCTCTTCATTTGTATTAATTTGATAACCTTTGATGCCATATGCATCTGCAAGCTTCACAAAGTCAGGCTGACCAGGAATTAAACTGTGTGCATAACGTTCTTGATAGAAGAGCTCCTGCCATTGTCTAACCATTCCAAGGGCCATATTATTTAGAATAACCATTTTAATAGGTAAATTATGTTCTCTAATCACTTGAAGTTCTTGTGTACACATTTGGAAGCCGCCATCGCCTGAAACAAGGACAACTGTGGAATCAGGAGCAGCAATTTGTGCACCGATACTTGCCGGAAGACCAAATCCCATTGTACCTAAGCCACCAGATGTCACCCATCTATCAGCTTTATTTAATGGATAATATTGAGCTGCCCACATTTGGTGCTGCCCTACATCAGTTACAACAATGGCTTCGCCTTTTGTTTTTTCATGAATCATTTCCAATACTTTTTGCGGTTTTAAGTTTTCTTGATCCTCTTTGTTATAGTGGTAAGGATATTCCTTATTCCAGCTATTAATTGTTTCAAGCCATTCTTTGTTATCAGGCTGTTTCCCATCTTGAGCAATCAACTGTTTTAGTGCTTCTTTAGCGTCTGCAACTACCGGTATTTTTGTCGGTACATTTTTTCCAATCTCAGCTGGATCAATATCAATATGAGCTACTGTTGCATTTGGAGCAAAATGCTCTAGATTACCTGTTAAACGATCATCAAAACGAGCTCCAATGTTCAATAGTAAATCACATTCATACAGTGCTCTATTCGCTGCGTAGCATCCGTGCATACCGCCAAATCCTACAAACAATTCATGATCCTGAGGAAAACCGCCTAATCCTAAGAGCGTATGAACAACTGGAATATTTTGCTGTTCGGCATATTCCTTCAGTTCAGCAGTAGCTTTTGAATGTAAAATACCTGCTCCCGCAAGAATAAGTGGTTTTTTCGCTGAGCTTATTGCTTCCGTTAATTTGCGGATTTGCAAATAGTTAGGCTGTAATGTTGGCTGGTAACCTGGTAAAGAAATTTCCGGATCATCATTTACCTCAACAACGGTAGTGGCAATATCCTTAGGGAAATCAATTAATACAGGTCCAGGACGTCCGGTTGTTGCAATATAAAATGCTTCTTTGATAATGCGCGGGATGTCTTTAATATCCCGAACTTGACAATTGTATTTTGTTATCGGCGTTGTGATTCCTAGTATATCAGCCTCTTGGAAAGCATCAGAGCCAATTACGCTTGTTGCTACTTGACCTGTGAAAACAACTAATGGTAATGAATCCATCATCGCATCAGCAAGACCAGTTACAAGATTTGTTGCCCCCGGTCCTGAAGTAGCGATTACTACACCAGGCTTTCCAGATATCCGTGCATAACCCTCAGCCGCATGAATTCCACCCTGTTCATGGCGTGGTAATATATGTTTGATTTTTGAATCATAGATTTTATCATATATTGGTAAAACAGCCCCACCAGGGTAACCAAAGATCACTTCCACCTTTTCTTTTTCCAAAGATTTTAATAATAAATCAGCCCCGCTAATTGACTGCTTATCAGCCTTTTTTCCGGCAAAGGTAGTTTCCTGCAACATTTGGATTATACCTCCTCTTTCCTATTTTCTGATAAAAATATAAAAAGCCCTTCCATCCCTTAAATGCCAACATAATTGACTAAGGGGTGAAAAGGCTTTGGAAACCTACTCCACGGTACCACCCTTGTTTACGCAATAATAAATATGCGTACACTTATGAACAGCCTATGCTGCCCGCTTTAGTAACGAGTGTCTTGCACCCGTCCCTCCCTACTTAATATACATTGTTCAAGAAGGCACTCAGAGGTGAGTTCATCTTATACCGAATACACCGGTTTCCAGCTTTCCCGGCTCTCTGTAGAATTCCATGTATAAAACTACTTATCCTCATCATCATTTTCAACTATATTACTTATCACTATATGTCATATGAAACAATCAAAATGAATAGAACTTTCAAACAATTAAGAGTACATTTTTACTAAAAAGAAATTATTTTCAATCTCTTAAAACTATTTTGTAACCCTTTTGTTGAAATTATCTTACGCTGATTTTGCGATTGAGTCAAGACCAATCATAAGAATTATTGAAAAATTATGTTAAAGTAATATTTTTGTATCCGCTTACAACACTATTGTATAAGTATTTATGCAGAAAAATAAATATTTTTATTTTTTAAAATCAGGATTATTACTATTCAAAAAAAGCACAAAAAAACTCATCCTTCTAAAAAGGCGAGTTGATTGGTAGAATTTATGTAGGCTCATGTGTACATGGCGTCCCAGGAGAGATTCGAACTCCCGACCGACGGCTTAGAAGGCCGTTGCTCTATCCAGCTGAGCTACTGGGACAGTATTTTCAAGACATTTTTTATTATAGTCAGTGTACAACGGAATGTCAATAGGAGGTAATGAAAATTTTATGGAGAAAGTTTTTCCTCTATCACTTAATTCGATAGAGGAAAAACTTGTCCAAGCTCAGGTATTTCACCTCGATCTATATCATAGACCTTTAATTCGTATTGGTCTTCCAGTATGTTGAGAATAACATATGTCCTTTCTCTCCTCCCTCTGGGAAGCCTAATACTGCCAGGATTAATAAAAAGAGTTCCATAAATCATTTCAGCTCCAAGGTAATGGGAATGACCGAAACAAGCGATATCTGCGGCTTCTTCTTTTGCTCGATAAGACAACTTCAGTATATCGGATTTTACCGAATAGCGATGCCCATGTGTAATAAAGAATGTCCGATTGCCCATCTTTTTTACAACATCCTCAGGAAATTCATCATAAAAATCACAGTTTCCCCTAACAATTACAAAATCCTTAATGGCTGGATTATTAGGTGACAGTTCAGAATCCCCGCAGTGAATAAAGTGCTCTACTTCACTATGTAATTCCTTCAATTTTTCAAGTTCAGTTGATAATCCGTGACTATCACTAACAATCAACACTTTCATGCCCTTTCTCCTCCTGAAAACAAATGCGATAATTGGTCTTCCAATTTTCGTAACGCTTTCGCACGGTGGCTGATTTGATTTTTTTCCTCGGGTAAAAGCTCTGCCATCGATTTCTTTAAGTCCGTTACATAAAAGAGCGGGTCATAACCAAAGCCATTTGTTCCCCTTCTCTCAAATAGAATGGACCCTTCACATGTTCCGTTAACTGTTATCGTATCCTTCCCTGGCATAGCAAATGCTAGTGCACAATAGAATCTTGCTGTACGATCCTTTTCTTTCACATCTTTGAGCTCATTTAATATTTTATCATTATTGGCCTCATCATTTTTTTCTTCACCTGCATAGCGAGCTGAGTAAATTCCAGGTCTTCCGTCGAGAGCATCCACTATTAATCCGGAGTCATCTGCTATAACCATTTGGTTAAACAATTGACAAACTGTTTCAGCCTTTATAACAGCATTTTCCTCAAAAGTTTGTCCAGTTTCTTCTATATCCTCTATTTCTGGAAAATCAAGCAATGTTTTCACCTCTATTCCATATGGCTTAAACATCCGGATGAATTCTTTTGCTTTTCCTGGATTTTTCGTTGCAACAATTACTGTTTCCACATTTTTCCCACCTTTACATTTCCATAACTACCCATTGATTGTATTATGCAAAAGGAATAAGAGTCGGCATTTTTGCCCACTCTTATCTACTTTCACTATATAGTATATCAAAAAAGTCTTTAGAAGCTACCTGTATTTACATTTTCTGGACGAGTGACAGGCTCTGTCAGCTTTTTACCCTCTTCATTCATCAACTCTGCTTTTCCATTTACCGTTACTACTACACTTTCAATTCCTTTTTGTTCAGTTAGAGTAAGAACAAGGGAATCAAGTACAGTTTGAGAAATCATTTTTTTATCAAAGCTGCCAAATATTGATTCATTAAAATTAAGTGTAACCTTTCCATTTTCTACCTTTGGCTTATCTAATAATTCAACATCAGAATGAAATTCATTTAGTAAATGAGAGGCGACGCTCGGTCCTTTTATTAATTCATTAATGGCCGCATCGATATTATTCTCGACTTTATTACTCACACGTTTCGTAACAGGAACAAAATAATAGGAATCAGCTTCACCGCCAATATAATACACCGTTACAGGTTTTGTATTCGTGATATCCGCTACCTGCGATGTATCGATATTGATTCCATCTTTTCTCGTTAAGTCGTCCCCTATTGGTGTACCATTAACAGGCATCTCTTCAAGCGGATGACCATTCATTTGAAGCTTAACTTTTTCAATAGAATCAAACTGAGTTAATGTCCAAGTAATCGATTGAAGAATTTTCAGCTCGTCTTCTGCCTGATAATCTTTAAATTCGCTTGAGAAATCAACCGTTGCTACTTTATCCTTCACATTCACACTAATCTTTGTATCATCAGGAATGACAGCCTGGAAGCCGTTTGGCAGCATTTCCATTACAGGACCGTTTTTCACTAAATATTCAAGTGCTTGAGTGGCAACTGATTCCGTTTTTGGAAGTTCTAATGTTTGTGGAACAACATAACCATTTTTATCCACCAAGTACAGCTCTGTTTTCATTGTTTCGCTTGCCTCAGCTTCCTGCTTTTTATCTACCACTTTCTTTTCGGTGTTAGTCGTTTTTTCCGTTACCTCCGGCTGTTCTTCTGTGTACGTCACTTCTTCCGGCGGATCAATCTTTTCTTTCTCTTCCATCCCAAAGAGTCCACAGCCTGAAAGAAGTAAGCTTGCGGCAACCACAGTTGATACTAAAGTCTTTTTATATTTAGATTTAGACATTACAATCCCTCCAAAGACAGTTTGTACTACATGTATACGAGCTGTTTAAAAAAATAGACCGTCTTTTGAGAGAAAATAATCCTGTTAGCCGTGAAGCACTGAATAGCTCTTACTTTTGCAAAAACAAAAAAGAACCTCTACTTTTTCTGAGGTTCTAGCTCTAACTCAATATGAAATACATTCGTAACGGCTTTGCCTAGCCAATCTGAAGCAATATTAGCAAATATCGTTTTCGAACCAGTTGTGTAAAACGTATGACCAGGATCTACCTCCTCCACACTCAACAATCCGCTGTGATGAAGAATTGTGCTAACCTCACTTGCGGTTTCTTCTCCAGAACTGATTACATTCACTTTGTTGCCCATCACATTTTGAATCAGATGTTCCAAAAGAGGATAATGCGTACAACCTAAAATAAGTGTATCAAGTCCCTTATGTTTTAATGGTCGAAGTGTCTCTGCAACGATTTTTTTTGCAACAGCTCCATTATATTCTCCACTCTCAACTAATGGAACAAACTTAGGACAGGCAAGCGATGTCACTTTTGTCCTCTTATTAATCTGTCTAAGCGCCTTGTCATAAGCCGCACTCTTAATTGTTCCTTCCGTCCCAATGACTCCAATTCGGTTGTTTTTTGTCGCTTTAATAGCTGCCCTTGCCCCTGGATGGATGACACCTAGCACCGGAATCGAAAGTTCTTTTCTAATTTCCTCTAACACAACAGCCGTTGCCGTATTACAGGCAATCACCAGCATTTTAATTTCTTTATCCAATAAAAACTTTGTCATTTGCCAAGTAAAGTTTTTTACTTCCTCAGCTGATCTTGGGCCATATGGACATCTCGCTGTGTCTCCTAAATAGATAATTTTTTCATTTGGAAGCTGCCTCATAATTTCTTTTGCAACCGTCAGCCCACCGACCCCTGAATCTATAACTCCTATCGCACGTTTCAATCTTACCGCCTCATTCTTATCGCATATCATGGTGTAATCTCATTAAATTATTTTGTATTTGAACTAAATCATCAGGAGAATAATCTTTAAAAAGCTCACGTAAATAAGCTTGCCGTTTTTTTATCACTTCATCAATGAGCTTCTGCCCTTCTTGCAATAGGTGAATCCGAACAACTCGCCTGTCATTTTCAGCCCGTACCCTTTTAACCAAACTGCTTTTTTCCATTCTATCGATTAAATCGGTTGTCGTACTAAAGGCTAAATACATTTTAGTCGACAGCTCACCAATTGTCATATCTCCTTCATCAAACAGCCATTGAAGAGCAATAAATTGGGGCAGAGTAATCGAATAGTCATTTAATAACTCGCGCCCCTTTTGCTTAATGATGCCAGAGATATAACGGAGATCTTTTTCTATATTTGCAACAACATCAATATATTCATTTTGATCAAATTCCATTCTTTATCAGACAACTCCTATATATTCGTTGATCATTCATAATGGCTGTTCTTATTTTCCATCACTTTAATTTAAAATTCAAGAACAATTACATAACAAACATGTAAATATGTAATAAATCATCCTTCATTGGATATTCGAAGCATTTGGAATAGCAGATTACTCCTATCCATATATTAACCGGTATCCCCAAAAGGGAATACCGGTTAAATTTCAAAGCTTTAGCTCTCCCATACGAAGGAGCTCTATTACAGCTTGGGAACGCCCCTTTACACCTAATTTTTGCATGGCATTCGAGATGTGATTCCGAACTGTTTTCTCGCTTATAAATAATTCTCCCGCGATTTCTTTTGTTGTCTTATCTTGTACTAACAGTTCGAATACTTCTCTTTCTCGTTTGGTGAGTAATGGCTTGTGTGTATATTCATTCTCCTTCAAGTATTGTAACCCTCCTTGCCTTCGCCAGCTTTGAACTGCGGGATGGGTATATATTTAGTCACCATATCATATGTCAGTGAAAGTATTGAAGTGACAACATTTCTTGAATGATAAGAACAAATTTTAAAATAAGTGTATATTCATTTAAAATTAATTTATAGTCTATAGTATATGAGTCTAAGCACAGAAAGAGTAGTTATATACTTCCCTTCTTATCAAGAGAATTCTTCAATGTTACAATAGATAATATTCTAGTAAATAAGGTGATAAAGTATGTTGCAAAAGGCTAAGGAACTGTTACATGAATACTTTGGTTATTCCTCTTTTCGAAGCGGACAGAAAGAAATTATTGAGAATATTTTACAGCAGAAAAATACACTGGGAATCTTACCGACAGGTGGAGGAAAATCAATTTGTTTTCAAATTCCTGCACTATGTTTCTCCGGAACAACCATTGTCATTTCCCCGCTTATTTCACTCATGAAAGATCAAGTCGACTCACTTTCAAGTGCAGAAATTCCAGCAACGTTTGTCAATAGCTCCCTAACATCTAAGGAACAGGCTGAGCGGATTTCTCTCATCCGCCAAGGCGCCTACAAACTTGTATATGTCGCACCGGAACGATTAGAATCTGCACAATTTATTGACTTGCTTAATTCAATTGATATCCCTTTAATCGCCTTTGATGAGGCACATTGTATTTCACAATGGGGACATGATTTCAGACCAAGCTATCGTTCAATTATTTCATCCTTAAGCAAACTAAAACAAAATCCGATTGTCGTTGCTTTAACTGCTACGGCTACGGAGAATGTGGCAGATGACATCCGTATATTATTGAATATCCAGCGGACTGACACGTTTAAAACTGGTTTTGCCCGTGAAAACCTCTCCTTTCATGTAGTGAAAGGAACGAATAAGCGCGATTCCATCATTTCTTATCTAAAACAGCACCAAAAGCAATCCGGCATTATTTACACAGCTAGCAGAAAAGAAAGTGATCAACTCTATCAATTTTTATCCCAACAAGGTTTTTCAACAGCAAAATATCATGCAGGTCTAAGTGAAAAAGAGCGGAAAATAGCACAGGATCAGTTTATATATGATGAAAAAGAAATCATGATTGCAACGAATGCATTCGGTATGGGCATCGATAAATCTAATGTACGGTTTGTCATTCATTATAATCTTCCAAAAAACATCGAAGCCTACTATCAGGAGGCGGGCCGTGCCGGAAGAGATGGAGAAGAAAGTGAATGCTACCTTCTATTCTCGCCACAAGATATTCAATTACAAAAGTTTTTAATTGAAGAAACGAATCTTGATTCACAAAAGCGAGAACAAGAATATCACAAGCTCAATCAAATGGTGATGTACTGCCATACAGAGGACTGCCTGCAATCCTATATTATTCAATATTTTGATCAACAAAGCAGGCCCCTTTCCTGCGGAAAATGTTCAAACTGTGTGGATCATCGTGAAAAAGTTGATATTACCCGTGAAGCACAAATGATTTTTTCTTGCTGCAAGCGAATGGGTGAACGGTTTGGCGTTACATTAATTGCACAGGTATTGAAGGGGTCGAGCCAGAAGCGAATTAAAGAATTAGGGTTTCATGAGCTTTCAACCTATGGTTTACTCCGGGCACAAACAGAAAAAGCCATCGTAAACATGATTAATTATTTACTTGCTGAAGGGTACCTCCTCTTAACGGACGGAAAATATCCAGTTGTAAAAGTAACACAAAAAGCCATGCCAATTCTAAAGGGGCAGGAAACGATTATGATGAAAAAATCACCTGTTGTGACTAACAAACCAGAAAATGACGAAAACAGTGATTTATTTGAGATTTTGCGTGTCCTACGCAAAGAACTCGCTGATGAAGAACGCATCCCTCCATTTATCATTTTTGCTGATAGTACGTTAAAAGAAATGAGTAAGTACTATCCAACAAAAGAAGAGGCTATGCTGCAAATAAAAGGGGTCGGGCAAACGAAATTTAAAAAATACGGACAAGCATTCATAGACAAAATACGCGAGTATGTGCAAGAAAAGCAGATTCCTGTAGAAGCGATTCCACCCATTCAAAACGAAAATGAAACACAAGAAAAAGAGCTTGAACAGCCCAGCCATATTCTTTCCTACCAGCTTTACGTTCAAGGAATGACCATTGCAGAAATTGCAAAGGAGCGGAACTTAACAACCATAACCGTTCAAAAGCATATTATCCGCAGTATTCAAGAAGGGAATGAAGTCAATTGGCAGGACCTGTTCGATGCGAATACTGAGAAAAGGGTATTAGATGCGATTGGAATGACCGGAGGAGAGAAGCTTAAACCTATCTGGGAGGCATTAAACGGAGAAATTGATTATTTTATTATCCAGGCAGTTATGTGCAAAAGCCAGCTGTAAGCTAAAAGAAAAAAGAGGTTGTCCTTTATGGACATCCTCTTTTTTCTTTTGAAACCTAATCAAATTCGCCCCGTCGAATTTGCGCCCGGATTACCTGAGCTCGCTCGATAAATTACCGTAAAAAATCGCAAGGCTCGCCGGAAGTTAAACTGTATCACTGCCAAAGAAATTTTTAAACGATTGAATCGTTGTATCTCTGTTCAGTGCAGCAATAGATGTAGTTAACGGAATACCTTTTGGACAAGACTGTACACAGTTTTGTGAATTTCCACAGTTTGCCAAACCTCCATCACCCATGATTTGCTCTAAACGTTCCGCTTTATTCATAGCACCTGTTGGATGAGCGTTGAATAAACGAACTTGGGACAATGGAGCTGGTCCAATAAAGTCCGATTTACTGTTTACGTTTGGACATGCCTCTAAACAAACACCACATGTCATACATTTTGAAAGCTCATATGCCCATTGGCGTTTTTTCTCCGGCATACGTGGTCCAGGACCTAAATCATATGTTCCATCGATAGGAATCCATGCCTTTACTTTCTTTAATGAATCAAACATACGGCTTCTGTCAATTTGAAGGTCACGAACAACCGGGAATGTGCTCATTGGTTCTAAGCGGATTGGCTGTTCAAGCTGGTCCACAATTGCAGAGCAGGATTGGCGTGGTTTGCCGTTGATTACCATAGAGCAAGCACCGCAAACCTCTTCTAAACAGTTCATTTCCCAAATAACAGGTGTAGTTTTTTCGCCTTTTTTATTAACTGGATTACGGCGTATTTCCATTAATGCTGCAATAACGTTTAAATTGGGACGATATGGTACTTCAAACTCCTCTTGATAAGGTGCTGAATTCATATCATCTTGACGGGTGATAATAAATGTTACGGTCTTTTGTTCAGACATCCCTATTTTCCCCTCTTTTTTTGTTTTTTCATTCTTGTTAGAAACTCTTAATGACTGCTCTTCGTATAGTCCCTCTTACGCGGCTTAATAAGTGATACATCAATATCTTCATAATGGAATTCAGGTGCTGACTTGCTATCAACAAATTTAGCCATTGTGGTTTTCAAGAAGTCCTCATCATTACGATCAGGGAATTCAGGCTTGTAATGAGCACCGCGGCTTTCATTACGATTATAGGCTCCAAGTGTAATTACACGTGCAAGTTGAAGCATATGCTCTAACTGGCGAGTAAACGCTGCTCCTTGGTTACTCCATTTAGCTGTATCGTTAATATTGATATTTTGATAACGCTCTAGGAGTTCTTGAAGTTTTTGATCGGTTTGAAGCAACTTGTCATTGTAACGAACAACCGTTACGTTCGCTGTCATCCATTCTCCTAATTCTTTATGAAGCACATACGCATTTTCTGTTCCATTCATGGACATAATATTATTCCATTTTTGTTCTTCTTGTTTAACATAGCCATCATATACTGAAGAGGCTACTGCATCTGAGCTCTTTTCCAATCCATTAATATATCGAACAGCATTTGGTCCTGCAACCATTCCACCATAGATAGCAGATAATAAAGAGTTAGCACCTAAACGGTTCGCTCCGTGCATAGAATAATCACATTCACCAGCAGCAAACAGCCCTGGGATATTTGTCATTTGATCATAATCAACATATAATCCACCCATTGAGTAGTGAACAGCAGGGAAAATCTTCATTGGAAGCTTACGAGGGTCGTCACCTGTAAACTTCTCATAGATTTCAATGATACCGCCTAATTTAACATCAAGCTCATGCGGATCTTTATGAGAAAGGTCTAAATAAACCATATTTTCTCCGTTAATTCCCAACTTCTGGTTAATACAAACATCGAATATTTCACGTGTTGCAATATCCCTTGGAACTAGGTTTCCATATGCAGGATATTTTTCCTCTAGGAAGTACCACGGCTTACCATCTTTGTAAGTCCAGATACGTCCGCCTTCACCACGGGCAGATTCACTCATGAGGCGAAGCTTGTCATCCCCAGGAATTGCCGTTGGATGGATTTGAATCATTTCTCCATTTGCATAGTAAACACCTTGCTGATAAGCGATAGCCGCAGCAGATCCTGTGTTAATAACGGAGTTTGTAGACTTACCAAAGATAATTCCAGGTCCTCCAGTTGCTAAAATAACAGCATCTCCAGAAAAGGATTGAATTTCCATAGTTTTAAGGTTTTGCGCTACAATACCGCGGCAAACTCCTTCATCATCGACAACGATACTTAATAATTCCCAGCCTTCATACTTTGTAACTAATCCAGCAACTTCATAGCTTCTTACTTGTTCATCTAGCGCATAAAGTAATTGCTGACCAGTTGTCGCACCAGAAAATGCTGTTCTGTGGTGCTGTGTTCCACCGAAACGACGAAAATCTAGTAAACCTTCTGGAGTACGATTAAACATAACTCCCATACGATCAAATAAGTGAATAATTCCCGGTGCAGCCTCACACATCGCTTTTACAGGAGGCTGGTTCGCTAAGAAGTCTCCACCGTATACAGTATCATCAAAGTGCACCCACGGAGAGTCACCTTCACCTTTTGTGTTTACCGCTCCATTAATACCACCTTGGGCACAAACCGAGTGAGAGCGTTTTACCGGTACAAGTGAAAACAAATCGACCGCTGTTCCCGATTCTGCAATTTTTGTTGTAGCCATTAGACCTGCAAGGCCTCCACCGACTACGATAACTTTCCCTTTCGACATTCGTAACTCACTCCAATCCATAGTACGTACATTATTTCAAGTATTCTATCAAACTGTGACTACCATTATGTCTTATACAAAAGCTAATATAGCACGCACGCCTACAATTGAAAGCGCAACAAAGATAGCCATTGTAACATAAGTGGAAATTTGTTGTGATCTTGGTGTCAATGTGATACCCCAGCTAATGCAGAATGACCATAAACCGTTTGCAAAATGGAAGATTGCAGAAACAACACAGATAATATAGAACCATAACATAAACGGATTAGACAAAATGTCCTCCATCATCTGAAAATTAACCTCTGCTCCAAATGCTGCAGCAATCCTTGTTTCCCACACATGCCAAACGACAAAGATTAACGTAATAACACCTGTTACACGTTGAAGGACAAACATCCAATTTCGGAAATAATTATATCTGCCTGCATTATTTTTTGCTGTAAAAGCAATATAGAGTCCATAAATTGCATGATATAATAACGGTAAGAAAATAATAAAAATTTCTAAAAAGTACCTAAATGGAAGGCTTTCCATAAAATGAGAAGCGTTATTAAAAGCCTCCTCTCCCCTAGTAGCAAAGTGATTCACAATTAGATGCTGCGTTAGGAATACTCCAACGGGAATAACACCTAGTAATGAATGCAATTTGCGATTAACAAACTCTCGATTTCCAGCCATTGCATTTTACCCCCTTAGTTTTTTAAACGTAATCATGGCCTTGCTTCCTCTTCTCATAAAATTTGAGCACCCGCTCAATTTGAGAAAAGAAAATAATTTATTTTCTTACAATTGTATGACAACTTCATTTTACTCCCTAGTGAAATATGCGTCAAGAAAACGAATTACATTATTATCGTAATTCCTACATTTTTTTTAAAAAATTCAATCTAATCACAAAATTCTCTTATAATAAACAACTATTTTTTGTATTTTTTTGTAGAATTTTAATAAAAACCCATATTTGACTATTATTCCCAAAACTCTTTTTTTTATTACATTCGCTTACTCAAATTAAAAATTGTATATAATAGAGTTATAGAAAGAGGGGAGAGCATTTGAGTAAAAGTACTGCTGAAGAGATACATCAAGAAGTCAGCTCTGAGGAAACCATTCCTGCATTTGGTTATGAACTGCTAAGAGATGTGTTACTACCTGAAATACTGGGAGATGACACGGCTGAGATTTTATATTGGGCTGGGAAAAAGCTTGCCCGAAAATACCCGCTAAACAGCTTTGAAGAGGTCATTGACTTTTTTAATAAGGCTGGTTGGGGCCGTTTAACAATCATTAAAGAATCAAAGAATGAACTTGAATTAGAATTAACAAGTTCAATTATTACCAATCGCATGCAAAATAAAAAATCCCGCGACTCCTATCAGTTTCAATTGGAAGCAGGATTTTTAGCTGAACAAATTGAATTACAAAAGCAAGTGATTTCAGAAGCCTATGAACATCCACGAAAAAAAGCTGATAAAGTCCTTTTTACAGTCAAGTGGGATAAAAAAGACAACATATTCTAACCTAAAAACCTCCATCAGTGAGTTTTTTATCATCACTGATGGATTCAACTGCTTAGGATCTGGCTGATGAGTGTGATAGCCCAAATGTTTTATGCAGCGATTCTACCGCATTTACCATCTGGCAATCTTCAATAACAGTCGATACTTTAATTTCAGATGTGCTAACCATTTTTATTTGAATTCCTTCTTCAGCAAGAATGGCAAACATCTCAGCTGCTACGCCTGGATTTGATACCATTCCGGAGCCGACAATTGAAACCTTTGCCAAACCGGACTCCGTTTCAATTTCTTCATACGGAAATAAGCTTTTATTTCTTTCCAATACTTCTATTGTTTCTTTTAAATCATTGCTTTTTATAGAAAAGGACAGATTCGTTCGTTCATCAGAAAAGCTCTGAATAATGATATCAACGTTAATATGATGATTAGCTAAGGTTTTAAACACATCTGAAAGACCTGTTAAAGAATTAGTTAAACCATTTAACGTTACTCTTGTAATTTGATCTTCAAATGCGAGCCCGCGTACAATTAAATTTTCTTCCACTGTTACTTCCTCCTCGATGATAGTTCCCCGTTCTCTTTCGATACTTGAACGTACTTCAAGCGGTACAGAATAATTCTTTGCATATTCAACCGCTCTTGGATGCAGTACACTTGCTCCTAACTGAGCAAGTTCAAGCATTTCATCATATGAAATAGCCTCTAGCTTGCGAGCATCCTTTATATAGCGTGGATCAGTTGTAAAAACACCTGTTACATCTGTATAAATATCGCATTTATCCGCCTTTAAAGCCGCTGCTAATGCAACAGCCGTCGTATCAGAGCCACCGCGGCCTAATGTAGTAATTTCACCAGCTTCTGTAATTCCTTGGAACCCTGCAACGACAACAATTTTTCCTTCTTTTAAAGGACGCTCGATTTTACTCGTATCTATGTTTAAAATTCTAGCATTTCCATGAACAGCTTCGGTCATCATTCCTGCCTGCCAGCCTGTATAGGAAACGGCCTCATAACCCTTTTCTAATAAAGCCATGGTTAAAAGAGAGATTGTTACCTGTTCTCCTGTTGAAAGCAGCATATCCATTTCTCTTTTATTTGGATAATCTGATATTTCATTTGCCATCCTAACCAGCTGATCCGTTGTTTTTCCCATTGCAGACACAACAACTACTACATCGTTCCCTCTTAGTTTCTCTTCGATAACTCGCTGGGCAACATTCTTAATCTTTTCTACAGTGCCAACCGAAGTACCGCCAAACTTTTGCACAATAATCCCCATGATTTCCCTTCTTTCTAATATGTTGTTTATTTCCTAGAGCATCTGCTTATCTTGTGAAAGAAGCTCATTCATGTAAAAAGACATGAATGCCAAACAGCACAAAAAAAGCAATGAGTTTCCACCTCATTGCTGTGATTGTTCAGTATTATTCCAATAATACGCGCACACAAAATGAGATAGCTCTCCAAGACAAATATGTCTTGACAATCCTGCATTTATTAAATACAGGACCAGCAAAGAAAGCAATGAGTCCTTCTTTACTTCGGCAGACGTCCCTTTTAAAATCCTTCCTAGAAGCTCATCCTTCTCCGGATTTTTACTCATGAAGTCCGCACCTCTACCTTCACTTCAACACTGTATAGTGCCAAAATTATAAAGTTAAGTTATCCCCACTATAACATACTACGGATGAACTGACAATTATTCTTGCAGTTTATCTAGCAATGCTTTTGCTGTGTTCTCTGGAATCCCAACAGCGGTAATATCTTCAAGTGATGCTTCCTTTATTTTTTTAACAGATCCAAAGACTTTTAACAATTGCTTTTTCCGCTTTTCACCAATGCCCGGAATATCATCAAGTATGGATTGAAAGGCATTTTTCCCCCTTAATTGACGATGAAAAGTAATCGCAAAACGGTGAACCTCATCCTGGATTCTTTGCAATAAATAAAACTCCTGGCTGTTTCTACCAAGCTCAATGACTTCCAGCGGGCTCCCGTATAAAAGCTGGGATGTTCGATGCTTCTCATCCTTAGCTAGCCCTGCAATGGGAACATCAATCCCCAATTCATTTTCTAATATATCTCTTACCGCTTCAATATGTCCCTTTCCACCATCAATAATAATTAAATCGGGAAACGGCAGGCCATCCTTTAAGACACGAGTATATCTTCTGCGTACCACTTCCCGCATGGATTCATAATCATCCGGCCCCTGTACGGTCTTAATCTTATATTTCCGATATTCTCTTTTTTCCGGTTTCCCGTCAATAAAAACAATCATTGCGGAAACAGGGTTTGTCCCTTGAATATTCGAGTTATCAAATGCCTCAATTCGATGCGGAGTATAAATGCCCATTGCTTGCCCAAGCCGTTCAATTGCATGTATCGTTCGTTCTTCATCCCGTTCAATTAACGAAAACTTTTCGGAGAGGGCAATCTTTGCATTCTTACTGGCCAATTTCACTAATTCCTTTTTTTGACCTCTTTGCGGCCGGAGTACTTTCACCTGTAATAACTCCTCAGCCAATTCAGCTGATACTGTATCCGGAACAAGAATTTCCTTCGGTTTAAAGTGATTTTCCTTTGTATAGAATTGTCCCAAGTATGTCAAAATCTCTTCTTCCGGTTCATTATACAGTGGAAACATAGATACATCGCGCTCAATTAATTTTCCTTGTCTGATAAAAAAGACTTGGACACACATCCAGCCTTTATCGACTGCATACCCAAACACGTCACGATCGGTAAAATCCGTCGTCGTCATTTTTTGTTTTTCCATCGTTGCTTCGATATGGGCAATTCGGTCTCTGTATTCCTTCGCTCGTTCAAAATCAAGCTCCTCGGCCGCTAGAGTCATTTTTTCTGTTAACTCTTTTTTAATCTCTTTATAGCCTCCATTTAAAAAACGCGTGATTTCATCTGTTATGCGCCGATATTCTTCTTCATTTACTTCATTTACGCAAGGTGCCAGACACTGGTCTAAATGATAATATAGGCAGACACGGTCAGGAAGTGTAGAACACTTTCGCAAAGGATAAATCCGGTCAAGAAGCTTTTTCGTCTCATTTGCAGAATGTACATTGGGATAAGGACCAAAGTATTTACTTTTGTCTTTCTTTACTTTTCTTGTTGTTATCAGCCTTGGATGTCTTTCTGTAGTCAGCTTAATAAATGGATAGCTTTTATCATCCTTCAGCATGATATTATACTTAGGGTCATATTTTTTGATTAAATTGATTTCAAGTACGAGCGCCTCAATATCTGATGAGGTAACGATATATTCAAAATCCTCGATTTCATTTACAAGTCTTAAGGTCTTTCCATCATGGGAACCCGTGAAATAGGACCGCACACGATTTTTAAGTATTTTGGCCTTACCGACATAGATGATTGTTCCCTGGCGGTCTTTCATTAAATAACAGCCAGGCTGTTCAGGCAGCAGTGTAAGTTTTGTTTTAATTGTATCATTCATCCTGGTTCCCCTCCTTTGCTAGTTTCATTTTAGTTGTTAAAAGGACAGTTGGGCAAGTAACAAAAAGAATAATAGAAAATGGAAAAAACCCGCTAACAGATTGGCTAACGGGTTTTGGTTTATATGGTTGTATTGACTTAATTAAAATTGTTGTTGTAAACGTTCAGCAAGCGCTTCTTTAGGTTGGAAGCCTATCACTTTATCTACAACTTCGCCGTCTTTTAGAACGATTAAAGTTGGAATGCTCATTACGCCAAATTTTGCCGCTGTTTCTTGATTTTCATCAACGTCTACTTTAACGATTTTTACTTTTTCTCCGATTTCAGAATCAAGATCTTCTAAAACAGGTGCAATCATTTTACAAGGTCCACACCATGGTGCCCAGAAATCAACAAGTACTAAACCAGAACCTGTTTCAGTAGCAAACGTTTGATCAGTTGCATGTGTAATAGCCATTTTAACAATTTCCTCCTCGAATAACTTAAAATTCTATTGAAAGTATATCATCGTTACATTTAACATGCTAACAATTTGCTTCAACGGTGGTAGTATATCCAAAATATAACGCTTTAAAACAAAAACGAACGGAGTAATATTCCGCTCGTTTTTCCTTTTCTTTCTAAGCTTTGATTAGCAGCTTTCTAAATTCTTCCGTTAGCATTGGCACCACTTCAAATAAATCTCCAACAATGCCATAGTCAGCTACATTGAAAATATTTGCTTCTGAATCTTTATTAATAGCGACAATTACTTTTGAGTTAGACATTCCCGCTAGATGTTGAATGGCTCCGGAGATTCCGCAAGCAATATACAAATCAGGCGTTACAACTTTTCCTGTCTGTCCAATCTGCAAGGAATAATCACAATAATCCGCATCGCAGGCCCCCCGTGATGCTCCCACTGCCCCCCCTAAAACTTTAGCTAATTCTTGTAACGGCGCAAATCCCTCTTTACTCTTTACACCTCTTCCTCCAGCGACAATGACTTTGGCTTCGGAAAGATCAACACCTGTACTTGCTTTGCTGACAACTTCTTTGATAATAGAGCGTAAGTCTTTTATTTCAATCTTTAATGAGGAAATATCACCTGTTCTCGACTCATCCTTTTTAAGCGGAACAATATTGTTCGGACGAATGGTAACAAATGTGAGTCCATCAGTAATGATTTTCTTTTCGAAAGCTTTCCCTGAATAAATTGGGCGGGTAAAGATAAGATTGCCCGCCGCTGCTTCAATTCCAGTAACGTCTGAAACTAAACCCGAATTTAATTTCGCTGCCAGCTTAGGTGCCAAATCCTTTCCTAAAGCTGTATGACCAAAAATAATTCCATCAGGGTTTACATCTTTAATAACCGCTAATAGAGCTTGCGCATATCCATCTGATGTATACTGAGCTAAATGAACATGTTCCACTATTACTACACGATCTGCTCCATATTGAATTAAGTCACTGCCTAAAGCAGTGACAGATTGACCCACTAATACACCAACCACTTCACCGCCTTGTGCAGCACTTTTGGCAGCGGCTATAGCTTCAAAAGAAACATTACGCAACGAACCTTCACGAACTTCACCAAGCACAAGCATTTTTTTTGACATAGGTTCAATTACCTCCTGATTTTATTTACCGCTTCAATTAAATCACCTTCGCTTCATTGTGAAGGAGCTGAACTAGTTCTTTTGCTTGATCCTCTAGCTCCCCCTTCAGCACACGCCCTGCTTCCTTTTTTGGAGGAAGAAAGATTTCAATTGTTTTTGTTTTCGCCTCCACATCTTCCATTTCAAGGTCCAGGTCATCTAATTCAAGTTGGGCAAGCGGCTTTTTCTTAGCCTTCATTATCCCTGGTAACGATGGATAACGAGGCTCATTTAAACCTTGCTGTGCCGTCACTAATAGTGGCAAATTGGTTTCAATTACTTCGGAATCCCCTTCCACATCTCGCACAACCGTAACACGATTCCCATCTATTTCAAATTTTGTAATCGTTGTTACATAATTAATCCCAAGCAATTCAGCCACTCTTGGTCCTACTTGACCTGATCCTCCATCAATGGCTACATTGCCGCCTAGAATTAAATCAGGAGCCTTATCCTTTAAATATTCTGCGATTACTTTCGCGGTTGTGAACTGATCCCCATTTTCTATATCCTCTTCAATGTTCAAAAGAACGGCTTTATCTGCTCCCATTGCTAATGCAGTACGGAGTTGTGTTACAGCATCTTCACTGCCTACAGAAATAACAGTTACTTCTCCTCCATTTCTCTCTCTTATTTGAATGGCTTCTTCTATCGCATATTCATCATAAGGATTAATAATAAATTCAACACCATCTTCATTGATACGTCCGCTTGACAAGGTGATTTTCTCTTCAGTGTCGAAAGTTCTTTTCATAAGGACATATATATTCATCATTAATTGCCTCCTGATAACTCATTGGTTTATTAATAATTATAAATATTCCGAATTATATTAATATATTCTCTCTTTTAAGCATAACAAAGCCTATGCAATACTTTGTTAATTCCCTTTAAACTTAGGTTCTCTTTTTTCTATAAAAGCGGAAATACCTTCTTTTGCGTCATTTGTGGAAAATACTTCACCAAAGAGCATAGCTTCTTTCTCTACTCCTGCAAAATACTCTTTTGTTTTTGGAGCGTTTAATAGCGTAATAACGGCTTTTATGGATGCTGGACTTTTCTTAGCAATTAATTTAGCTATTTCCTCCGTTTTATTAAGCAGGTCCTTTTCGGGAAAGGCATGATTAGCTAGTCCATATTGAACAGCTTCTTTACCTGTAATTGTTTGGCTTGTCAGCATCATTTCCGCTGCTCTGGCAACCCCAACATACTTTGGAAGTCTTTGTGTTCCGGCAAATCCCGGAATTAACCCTAACTGCAGCTCCGGCAGGCCTAGCTTCGCATCTTCAGCCACTATTCTAAAATGACAAGCCATTGCTAACTCTAACCCGCCTCCAAGTGCAGCGCCATGAATGCAAGCAATAATCGGTTTAGAAAAGGTTTCTATTCTCTCAAATAAATCTTGTCCATACTTGCCATATTGAGCAAATTGTTCACTCGATTTAATACTAGTAAACTCTTTAATATCAGCACCTGCAGAAAAAAAGCGTCCTTCGCCATGAATAATGACAGCTCTAATTTCATCATTTTTCTCCATTTCATCTAGTACTGATGAAATTTCCTTTAATGTAACTGAAGAAAGAGCGTTTGCAGGCGGTCTCGTAAGTGTAATTTTCGCAACTCTTTCATGATTACTCCATTTTACATTCTCCACTTGAACACCACCTCATTGCTTTTTTCCTTAGACAAACATTTTACACAGTCAATACATAGTTTCGATGATTATTTCTATTATTCCTGCCCATTTGCTAAAGTTTCAGACTAGTCGCATAGTGACAGGTTTCCACCTTCTTGCTCATAAAGAAAGCCGGCATGAATCCGGCTTTCATCACTTCTGTTCATTGTCTTCGAAATTCTCATGCTTATTTCTTTCTTCATCAATCAGCACTCTGCGCAATATTTTTCCAACTGTACTTTTAGGTAATTCATCACGAAATTCATATATTCTCGGTACTTTATAGGCTGCAAGATATTTGCGTGAAAACTCATTAAGCTCCTGCTCATTCACAAAGGCATCCTTCTTTAACACAATATAGGCCTTTACTGTTTCACCCCGATACGGATCAGGGACCCCTGCAACCACTGCTTCTTGTATATCCGGATGTTCATATAATACTTCTTCCACTTCTCTTGGATATACATTAAAACCGCCTGCAATAATCATATCTTTCTTCCGGTCGACCACATAGAAATATCCTTCCTCATCCATATACCCAAGATCCCCTGTAAAAAGCCAGCCATCTTTCAGGATATTTTCCGTTTCTTCTGGTTTATTCCAATATCCTTTCATAATTTGCGGACCTTTTATGAGAATCTCACCAATTTCTCTCGCTGGGAGAGAATCCCCATTTTCCAACGACACAATTTTTACTTCCGTATCGGGCCATGGCACCCCAATACTCCCTTTTTTTCTCGGCCGATCCCATAAAAAATTTGCGTGAGTAACCGGTGATGCCTCTGTTAATCCATAACCCTCCACTAGTTTTCCGCCTGTTTCCTGCTCAAATTGCAGCTGTACTTCAACTGGTAACGGTGCAGAACCGCTAAGACAGGAGTCTATGGAGGATAGATCATATTTTTTCAAATCCGGATGGTTCAAGAGTCCAATATAGATTGTAGGTGCCCCCGGAAATAAGGTTGGACGCTGTTTGTGTATCGTTTTTAAAGTTGTTTCAGGGTCAAATTTAGGCAGCAATACCATTTTGTAAGCTTCCAATACAGCCAGTATCATTAACGTTGTTATTCCATACACATGAAAAAATGGAATAATCCCAAGAATGATTTCCTCTCCACGTTTACATTTATATAACCAAGCAGAACACATTGAACTATTTGCGACAAGATTTTTATGTGTCAGCATAACCCCCTTAGGGAAGCCGGTTGTTCCTCCTGTATATTGAAGAAGAGCAACATCCTCCTCATGATGTTGACTATTTTCCGTATAGCCATTCTTCGATCGTTTTAAGATTTCTTTCAATAAATGATTATTATTACCGTGTTTGACATTCACAACAAGCCCATACTGTTTTTTCTGGAGAAAAGGGTAGATGATGTTTTTTGGGAAGGGGAGGAATTCCTTAATAGCGGTTACAACAATATGCTGTAAATTTGTACTTGCTTTCACTTTTGTTACTCTTGGGTACAAAATATCCAGCGTAATGATTAATTTTGTTCCAGAATCCTTCAATTGATATTGCAGTTCACGTTCGGTGTACAGAGGATTCGTTTCCACGACAATTCCGCCGGCCATCAAAATGCCGTAAAAAGAAATGACTGCCTGGGGACAGTTTGGAAGCATGATTGCTGCGCGGTCGCCTTTTTCGATGCCGATTTCCTGTAAATAGCCTGCCAGTCGCATGGCGGACTCATATATATATTGAAAAGTAAATTCTTTTCCTAAGAAATGAATCGCCTTTTTATTTGGAAATTCTGATGCGGTTCTTTTTAGGTAATCTTGAAGCGGTTTATTATCGTAGTTTAGCTGTGGAGGGATTTCCTCCGGATAAAGCTGAAGCCATGGTTTTTCACTCATGATGCCCCTCCTTATTCGTGACAAACCTTAATCTAAATAATCCCATTTATCTATATATATGGATTCCTTGCCACTAATTAGAACATAAAAAAACGAACCTGCATGCTTACAGGTTCGTTTTTCTCTTAGATAAAAAGTACCATATAAATAATCCCAATCAACAAAAAAATACCACAACAGATGAATAGTATTTTTGCTAGTTTTTCCACTTTCTGCTCTCCCTCTAAGTAATACTTGCTCCAATGACGTAGGACAATCCAATCGAAATGACCATCGAAATCATGCCGACTGCTCTGTTATCCTTCTCAATTTCATCATCTATTTTAAAGGTTGGTGTTAAAAACTCAAAAATAAAATATCCAACAAGAAGAAGAAGGAATCCAAATACACCCCAGCCCATCATTGTCAGCAACGTATCGTTATGATCGATGGAGAAACGAAAAATATTCGTAATGCCAAATATTTTTCCTCCGGTGGCCATGGCGACTGCCAAATTCCCATTTTTTATTTCCGTCCAATTTTTATACTTTGTCACCAGTTCAAAAATGGCTAAGAATACAATGATACAAAGTATCACAACGCTGTAATTAGCAGCTGTTTGAACATATTGGTTCTCCCAAAATTGACTCATGAAAAGCCTCACCGTCCATTATTTGAACTCTACTATCGTGACACCGGTACCGCCTTCTCCATGATCACCAAAGCGTATACTCTTGACTGAACGATGATTACGTAAATATTCCTGTACACCTTGTCTTAGAGCTCCAGTACCTTTGCCGTGTATAATCGACACTCGAGGATAAGCAGCCAGCAGGGCATCATCAATATACTTTTCAACTCTGGAAAGAGCATTTTCATATCTTTCTCCACGCAAGTCTAACTCAAGGCTAACATGGAAATCCTTCCCTTTTATTGTAGCAATTGGTTTTGTTTCCACTGCTTTCGGCGTCTTAATATATTCAAGATTTTTTTCCTCGACCTTCATCTTTAAAATCCCTATTTGGACCTGCCATGTATCTGATGATACTTTCTCAATCAATGTACCTTTTTGATCAAAGCTTAAGACTTTTACTTCATCACCCGGCTGATACACATGTTTTTTTGTTTGCTTCGCTGTCAGAGTTCTGGATTTTCTTTCTTCCGGAGCAGCTTCGTTTAATTTTCTCTGCGCATCAATTAATTCATGTTCTTTTATTTCAGCCTGCTTGTCATGGCGCATTTTTCTTAAATCATGAATAATCCCTTCTGCTTCTCTTTTTGCTCTGTCGATGATTTCGCGAGCTTCATCTGTTGCTTTATCATAGAGCGTATCTTTCTTTTCATAGTACTCAATCATTTGCTTTTGTAAATCTTTTTGCAGTATTTCAGCATTTTTCAGAATCTCGTTCGCTTCTTTTAATTCCTTTTCTGCCTGACGCTTGCTCTCTTCTAATGAAGCAATCATATTTTCCACCTGATGGCTGTCCGCTCCGACAAACGACCTGGCCTTTTCAATCACCTGGTCACTTAAACCAAGCCGTTTTGATATTTCAAACGCATTGCTTCGACCTGGAACACCAATTAGTAATCGATAGGTTGGACTAAGTGTATCAATATCAAATTCGACACTGGCATTGACAACTCCTTCTCGATTATACCCATATGCTTTTAATTCAGGATAATGGGTAGTTGCTATCACGCGGGCTCCTCTTCGATTCACTTCATCTAATATGGAAATCGCTAGTGCTGCACCTTCCTGCGGATCCGTTCCGGCACCAAGCTCATCAAATAAAACAAGACTTTCAAAATCTACACTTTTTAAGATGTCAACGATATTGACCATATGAGAGGAAAATGTACTTAAGCTCTGTTCAATCGATTGTTCATCACCAATATCTGCATATACAGCACCAAAAACAGCCATTTCCGATCCATCTAAAGCAGGAATCTGCAAACCAGCTTGAGCCATTAACGTACAGAGTCCGACTGTTTTAAGTGTAACCGTTTTTCCGCCTGTATTTGGACCAGTGATAACAATCGTTGTATAATCCTTTCCTAAGGTCACATCATTTGCCACGACCTCTTCAATCGGGATTAAGGGATGACGTGCTTTCACTAATGAAATGCGACCTTCCCTATTCATAATGGGCTTGGTTGCTTTAATTCTATGACTGTAACGGGCTTTGGCAAACATAAAATCTACATCTGCAAGGATTTCTACGATTGTCTCCAATTCAAAGCTGTACTCTCCTGTTTGGGCAGATAGCATAATCAGAATCCGCTCAATCTCTTGCTGTTCTTTGACCCGTATGTTCTGGATGTCGTTATTTAGATCAACAATCGCCTGGGGTTCAATAAATAAAGTTTGGCCTGAGGAACTCTGATCATGGATAATCCCGCCATAATGGCCGCGATATTCCTGCTTTACTGGGATAACAAACCGATCATTTCGAATGGTAATAATGGCATCAGAAAGCATTTTCTGTGCACTTGATGAGCGAATCATGCTTTCAAGGCGTTCTCGAACCCTAGTTTCTTTTGTACGAAGCTGATTTCTTAGTGAACGTAGTGTTTCACTTGCACTATCCAGCACTTCTCCATTATCATCAATAGCATTTTTAATCGATTGTTCTAACTCTGCAAGAACGATAATTCGTCCTGCTTTCTCGAGCAGAAGCGGAATGTTTCCATCCTCCTCTGAAAACTCTTCAATAAATCGTTTGATTTGTCTGCTTGCATGTACGGTACTCGCTACCTGCATCAATTCGTGGGAACTAAGCATTCCCCCTATAACTGAGCGTTTTACATGCGGGCGAATATCAAATATCCCGCCTAAAGGAATATTCGCTTTGATGCGAAACACTTTTGCTGCTTCATCTGTTTCTTCCTGACTCTGTACAACCGCTTCAAAATCGGTAGAAGGAACAAGCTTTTTAGCCAGCTCTCTTCCTAATGAAGACGATACATGTTCAAGAAGCTGTGCCTTCACTTTTTCAAACTCTAGTACCTTTAAAACCTTTTGCTGCATGGAGATATTTCCTCCCTCTATTTTAGAAAGCTCATTTGGCCTTCCCTAATTACCTTTCCTTGAGATATGCCATGAATGTATGAATATCCCATGTATTTACTACATTTGTTTTCTTCATCCAGCCCTTTCTTGCAGTAGAAACACCAATTTTCATGTGATCAAGTGTTTCCAGCTTATGGGCATCTGTATTAATTATTATTTTTACTCCTGCTGCCTGCGCCTTTTGAATATGGTCAGAGGATAAGTCAAGGCGATTAGGATTGGCGTTTAATTCTAATGCCGTGTTCGTTTCTTTGGCTACTTCAATAAGCCAATCAATATCAACAGAATAACCCTCTCTTTTTCCAATCTTCCGTCCGGTTGGATGGGCGATTAAATCTACGTTTGCATTATATAAAGCTGTTTTTAACCGAGACATGATTTTTTCCTGCGGCTGGGAAAATCCTGAGTGAATGGAAGCAATCACAAAATCCATTTCCTCAAGCAATTCATCATCATAATCAAGCGTACCGTCTGGCAGTATATCCATTTCAACACCAGCAAGAATGGTAATATCCTCATACTTCTCATTTAACCGATGAATTTCTTCTCTTTGTTTTCGAAGCCGGTCAGGTGTTAAGCCATTTGCAACCTTTAAAAATTGAGAGTGATCTGTAATAGCCATATATTGATAGCCTTTAGCCCGGCATGCCTCTACCATTTCTTCAATGGAATGGGCACCATCACTCCATGTCGTATGCATATGAAGGTCACCTTTTATATCAGAGAGGGAAATCAAACCGTAGTCTTCCTGATATTCTTCCACTTCCTTTCCATCTTCCCTCATTTCCGGAGGAATAAACGGCAGATTGAAATGGGCATAAAACTCGGACTCTGATGTAAATGTTAGTATATCGCCATTTTCAGTCTGGACCCCGTACTCACTGATTTTTTCACCTCTTGCCTTTGCAAGCTGCCTCATACGTACATTATGTTCCTTTGACCCTGTAAAATGATGAAGAGTAGTTGCGAATTCTTCCGGAAGAACCAGCCTGAAGTCTATGGATACATCATAGCCATTGTCCAAAACAACCGATACCTTCGTATCTCCAGCGGCAATGACATCCTTAATATCCGTCAATTTTAACAGTTGCTCCTTAACCGCTAAAGGCTGTTTTGTTGCAATAATAAAATCCAAATCTTTTATCGTTTCTTTCATTCTGCGGAGGCTGCCTGCCCTTGAAAATTGCATCACATCGTCCATTTGAGAGAGTGCCGCTTCAATTTTTTCCGCTAAAGGCAACATAAACGCAAGCGGCAGCCGTTCCGGTCTCCTGTCTGCCTGCAGCAGCGCGGACAAAATCTTTTCTTCAGACTTTATTCCAAATCCTTTTAATCCTTGAATTTTATGATTAAGACACGCATTCTCCAAGTCCTTAGCATTTTCAATTCCGAGTTCCTTGTATAACTTTGCAATTTTTTTACCGCCTAAGCCCGGCAACTGCAAAAGGGGAATTAAGCCCTTTGGAACCTCTTCCTGCAGCTCCATCAGAACCGAAGACTTTCCTTCCCTCATGTATTCTCCTATTACTGAAGCCGTTCCCTTTCCAATCCCCGGAAGAGCCGTAAAGTCAGTAATTTCTTCCACCGCTGCTTCATGCGCTTCCAGTGCTTGGGCTGCTTTTCTGAAGGCAGATACTTTAAACGTATTTTCACCCTTCAATTCCATATAAGTCGCAATCGTTTCTAATAAACGAATAATTTCTTTTTTATTTGTCATCCCTATTCACCTTCAAGCCCATCCTTTTCTCCTCATTATTCCCTTAAAAAGAAAACTTCTCTCGAAAGAGAAGTTTATTTCACCCAAGAGTTTGCATCCACAAGTCTTGAATGTGTTGTGATAGAATCGGAGTTTGCTTTACAATAAATTCTGTCAATATTGAATCCGTTAGAGAAGCTTGAATCGATTCAATTGGCAGGAGTGCTGCTATAAATAATATAATAAACATGATAAGATAAACTTCAATGAAACCTAATATTCCGCCCGCCCAAATATTAAGCTGCTTTACTATTGGGATTTGCGCCACAAAATCTAGCATGCTTCCAATAATCTGCAAAAGAATCTTTACAGCAAAAAAAATCACGACAAATGCAATGGCGCGATAATAAGCATCTTCTAAATTTGCATTTTCAAACAGCATGGTATATGTGGAATTTATGTCTAGATTAGGGAATGGAATCCAAAGAGTTAATTTTGGAGCAAGCTGCTCGTAGTACAAATACGCAACAATAAAAGCAATAATAAATCCGGTAAGGTGAACAAGCTGAAGGATAAATCCTCTCTTTAACCCTACTAAAAATCCAAAAAATAATATAATGAGTACAGCTAGGTCCAACATGACTTTTTCAATCCTTTACTCTTTTTAATTCTTCTTCCAAATGTTCAACTTTTTCCTTTAATTGAAGATAGTCATTCACAATATTCATAGCAGTTAATACGGCTAATTTATTGGTACCAAGAGAAGGATTCATGGAGTTAATCTCACGCATTTTTTCATCGACCATTGAAGCAACCCGGCGGATATGGCTTGGGCTCTCTGTGCCAATAACAACATACTGTACACCGTAAATATCAACAGTTATGCGATTTTTTTTTGTTTGTGACAAGCTGCATGCCTCCATTCAAAAGAATCCTAATCATAATCATAACATGAACATAAAACAGTGAAAAGAAAGAAATGTAGGATTAAGTTGAAGAATGTCAATTTTAATGTCGGATTGTCTACTATATATATCCAACTTATTAAATCAACATAGGAATTCTTTTTCTCTCATGCACAGGTAGTAAACATGGTTCTTACGCCAGATATTTGACTCATCCGTGTGAAACGTCCTTTTCACACTCCTTTCAGCGGAGCTGAAAGGTTGCGATATGGTCATGAAACGGGAGGAGAAAACGAGTTTTCTCCTCCCGTTTCATGACCATATCACTTAGATGAGTCAAATATCTACTAGTATATATCGAAATATTAAAAAGGACATATATAGATTAATTAAGGAGTGAATCATTTGAGCCATGTCGTACTAAAGAAAAACAATCAAGAAATGACCAAAATGATGGAATACTATCAAGCAAATCTAACAGCGAAAACACCGCCTGGAGGATTGTTTTCCGCCAAGACTCCTGAATGCACCATTACAGCCTATAAATCTGGCAAGGTTCTTTTTCAAGGCAGTGGAAGTCATGAGGAAGCAAAAAAATGGGGATTTTCTGCAGGTAATGAGGCAGAAACAAAAACGAAAAAAACAGCTGCCAAAGCAAAGGAAGCTTCCGGCCTGCCAACCAATATCAGCCAACTGTCTGCCATTGGTTCGGACGAGGTAGGAACAGGAGATTTCTTCGGTCCAATCACCGTCTGCGCTGCTTACGTAAGAAAAGAAGACATGCCGCTAATGAAAGAAATCGGCGTCCAGGATTCAAAAAATTTAAATGATGAAAAAATATCTGCCATTGCAAAACAGTTAATCACTTTTCTCCCGTACAGTCTTTTAGTTCTGCATAATGAAAAATATAATAAACTTCAATCATCAGGCATGTCACAGGGAAAAATGAAAGCACTCCTTCACAATCAAGCGATTGGCCATTTGCTGAAAAAAATGGCTCCAGAAAAACCTGAAGCGATTTTAATTGACCAATTTGCCAAGGAAGAAGTCTACTATGGATACTTGAAAGGACAAAAAGTCATTCATAAAGAGAATGTCTATTTCAGTACAAAAGCAGAAGGAATTCACCTGGCCGTTGCTGCTGCCTCCATCATTGCTAGACATGCTTTTGTCCAGCATTTTGAAAAACTAAGCAAGGCTGCTGGGTTTAAAATTCCAAAGGGGGCAGGCTCACAAGTCGACGTTGCCGCTGCGAAACTAATCAGAGAAAAAGGAAAAGAAGTACTTCCTGCTTATGTAAAACTGCATTTTGCCAATACTGAAAAAGCAATAAAATTATTGAAAAAATAATTAAAACTAACAAAAAACCTCCATCTATTGTGGAGGTTTTTTGCGCTCTATTAGCTGCGCAATACAGCGCCTGCCTGCTCTTTTACAGCATGTAATACTTTATCATGCGCTTTTGTAATATCTTCTTCTGTTAATGTACGTTCAGGATCGAAATATTTTAATGAGAAAGCAAGTGATTTTTTGCCTGCTTCCATACGGTCGCCCTCATATAAGTCAAATAGATGAACTTCTTTTAATAAGACTCCACCCGCTTCTGTAATAATATTTTCAAGTTCTCCCGCCGTTTTCTCCTTGTCAACAACCAAGGCAATGTCACGTGTAACAGAAGGGAAGCGCGGAATCATTTGATAGGAGATTGGTTCAACCTCTGCTTCAGCAAGTGCTTTAAAGGATAGCTCAAATACATAAGTTTCTTTAATATCATAATCCTTTTGCACGGTTGGATGAACCTGACCGACAAAACCAATCACCTCATCATTCAATAACACTTCTGCCGTACGGCCAGGGTGCATATCTTTAATGGCTGCTTGGCGGTACGTCATTTTATTCTTTACCCCAAGTGAATCAAATAATGCTTCTAACACACCTTTAACCACATAGAAATCGACTGGCTTTTTCTCACCTTGCCATAAGTATGCTTCCCATAGACCTGTAAGAACCCCTGCAACATGCTCTCTTTCATTTGGCAGCTGATTTTCACCCTGCTTAAGGAAAACAGAACCAATTTCATATAATGCTAATGAATCGCTTTGACGAGCTTGATTATATTTAATCACCTCTAATAATTGAGGCAAGATACTTAATCGAAGCTGACTGCGTTCCTCACTCATCGGCATAGCAAGACGAACGGAATCACTCTGTTCTAATGAAAACTGGACTGCTTTTTCTGGACTTGTTAGTGAGTAAGTAATTGCCTGGTAAAGTCCTGCACCCTCTAATGTACGGCGGGCAATGCGTCGCTTTTGCTGGTAATCCGTTAATCTGCCAGGTGTAGCCCTACCAACAGGAAGTGTTGAAGGAATATTGTCATATCCATATAAACGGGCAACTTCCTCCACTAAATCCGCTTCAATTGTAATATCCCCTCGACGGGTAGGAACTGTCACAATAAATGTTTCACCTTCCATCTTCACATCAAACTGCAGACGGGTGAAAATATCCTGTACTTGATCAGCACTTACATTTGCACCGATTGAATTGTTTATTTTATCAAGCGTGATGGAAACAACGGCAGGCTCAACTCTTAAATCATTAAATTCAACGATTCCTTCTAAAATCGTTCCACCTGCATATTCAGCCATTAGCTTAGCTGCACGCTCACCCGCTTCACGTACCCGTGCCGGATCGACCCCTTTTTCGAAACGGGCACTTGCTTCGCTTCTTAATCCATGGTCTTTAGAACCCTTACGAACGACTGCACCTGCAAAATAAGCTGCTTCGATAATGACATTTGTTGTATCCTCTTTCACTTCAGAATCAGCACCGCCCATCACCCCAGCAATGGCTACAGGTTCATTGCCATTTGTAATCACAAGATGCTCTGATGTTAATGTACGTTCTGCTTCATCAAGGGTAGTAATTTTTTCAGCATCCTTCGCTCTGCGAACAACAATTTCTTTTGAACCAAAACGGTCATAATCAAACGCATGAAGCGGCTGGCCGTATTCAAGTAATATATAATTCGTGATATCTACCACGTTATTATGCGGGCGGATACCGGCATTCATCAGACGAGTTTGCATCCATAATGGAGACGGCCCGATTTTGACATTCTTCACTACTTTTGCAATATATAATGGATTGTCCTCAGGAGCTTCCACTTTTACACTGATGTAATCGGATGCTTTCTCAGACGTCTCTTCTTTATCCGTTTCAGGCCACTTCACATCGCGGCCAAGAATGGCAGCCACTTCATAGGCTACACCTAACATACTTAAAGCATCTGAGCGGTTAGGAGTAATGCTTAATTCAAGAATTTCATCATCTAATCCAAGTGCAGCAAGAGCATCTTCACCGACAACCGCATCTTGAGGAAAATTAAAGATACCAACAGAGTATTCTTTGGCCACTAATTTTGATTCAATCCCAAGCTCCTGAAGCGAGCAAATCATTCCATTTGATTCTTCTCCGCGAAGCTTTGCTTTTTTGATTTTAAAGTTCCCTGGCAGAACAGCACCTACTGTTGCCACGGCAACCTTTTGACCTTTACCGACATTTGGTGCTCCGCAAATAATCTGTACTGGTTCACCCGCACCAATATCGACTAGACACTTATTTAATTTGTCTGCATTCGGATGCTGTTCACACTCTAATACGTGTCCAATGACAACACCCTTTAATCCTTCACTCTTCTTCTCTACACCTTCTACTTCAATTCCGCTTTTTGTAATTTTATCCGCAAGTTCAGCCGCACTGATTCCGGAAAGGTCTACATAGTCCTGCAGCCATTTATATGAAACAAACATGATAATCCTCCTTTTACATCGTTATTAAACTTTCAATCGCAGCTAACGTCTGCGTTTTATGATTCATAGTGGTCGAATTGCTTTAAGAAACGGATATCATTTGTATAATAATGGCGGATATCATCGACACCATACTTCAACATGGCAATCCGCTCAACACCGATACCAAATGCAAAGCCTGAGTATTTCTTTGAATCAAATCCAGCCATTTCTAGTACATTTGGATGAACAATTCCTGAACCCAGCACTTCAATCCAGCCTGTTTGTTTACAAACGCTGCAGCCTGAACCTTTACAAATTTTACAAGAAATATCCACTTCTACAGATGGTTCTGTGAAAGGAAAGAAACTTGGACGCAGACGGATTTCACGATCTTGACCAAATATCTTTTTCAAAAAGACTTCAAGCGTTCCTTTTAAATCGCTCATAGAAATATTTTCATCAATAACCAATCCTTCAATTTGCATAAATTGGTGTGAATGGGTCGCATCATCGTTATCACGGCGGTATACTTTACCTGGGCAAATAATTTTCACTGGACCCTGTCCTTTATGCTTCTCCATTGTTCTCGCTTGAACTGGGGATGTATGTGTACGCATTAGGATTTCTTCCGTAATATAGAATGAATCCTGCATATCGCGTGCAGGGTGACTCTTTGGTAAATTTAATGCCTCGAAGTTATAATAATCGGTTTCTACTTCAGGACCTTCTGCCACTTGATAGCCCATGCCGATGAAGATATCTTCAATCTCCTCAACGATACGCGTTAATGCATGGTGATTTCCTCGCATGACAGGTCTCGCCGGCAGTGTAACATCAATTGTTTCAGATGCTAATCTGACATTGACCTCTTCTTCTTCAAGCAGCGCTTGCTTTTCTTCAATTTGTGATTGTATCTTTTCACGCACAACATTCACAAGAGCACCCATTTTTGGTCGTTCTTCAGCGGAAAGTTTCCCCATTCCGCGCAACACTTCGGTAATAGGCCCCTTCTTCCCTAAATAAGCAACACGAATATCATTCAGCTCTTTTAAATTTGCTGCTGCAGCTATTTTTTCTAGCGCCTCAGCCTGCAGTTCTTGTAAACGTTCCTGCATAACAATTCCTCCTTTATATTTAAAGAAAACTCATCAATAAGAGAGTTTCATTTATGCCTTATTTCCTTAGAAAACACAAAAAAACCCGCCCCCAAAAAGGGACGAGGCTTATGTATCGCGGTACCACCCTTATTAGCGCAGATGTATCATTATCCACACTCACTCAATAGGCTAACGGCTCTTCACCGGAACATTTTTCAGACCATTGTCCTCCCAATGCCGACTCGAGAGGTGAATTCACTTAAGCAGCGCCATTAAAATGCTTTCAGTCACGGCATTTTTTCCCTTGAAATGGATTTCTTAAGCTACTCTTCTCTGTCAACGTCTTTTTTTATTAAAGTCTGTTATATTATATTACAAATAATAATTGGATTCAAATTCATTTTCGCAAATAATACATTAATATTCCCGCAGCGATGCCGACGTTCAATGATTCGCTTTTTCCGTAAATAGGAATATACAAATTTTTCGTTGTCTTTGTTAGTAATTCCTTCGCAACGCCCTGTCCTTCATTCCCTAAAAGAAGAGCAAACGCTTCTGCTTTTTCCACCTGTTCAAAAGGAATCCCGCCATCTAATGCCGTACCATATACAGGTATGGTTAGTTTATCGATGAATTCCGCTAATGGTGCCTTAATAATTGGTAAATGGAACAAACTTCCCTGTGTGGCCCGAATAACTTTAGGATTATAAGGATCTGCACAGCCTTCCCCTAAAATAACGGCATCCATCCCAGCGGCATCAGCAGTACGAATCATGGTCCCAAGATTGCCAGGGTCCTGCACTCTATCAAGCAGCAACAATTTATCCAATGTAATTTCCTCGATTGCAATGGTACGCTGCTCACAGACAGCAGCAATTCCTTGAGGTGTTTCTGTATCACAAATTGCCTTCATGACCTCTTCTTTTACATAGGTTACATCTGTTCCTTCTATTTTAAAAGAAACAGGCATTTCCATCTCCTGATTAACAATCACTTCAAGGACAACCTGTTCCTTTAATGCTTCTTCGACAAGATGAAAACCTTCAATTAAATATTGTCCAGATTTGTCCCGCTCCTTTTTCGTTAATAGCTTCTTCCACGCTTTTACTTTTGGGTTTTTTACTGATTCAATATATTTCAACCTTTTTAACGCTCCTTTAGATTCATGCTTTCTTCCATTATAGCTTAATTCCTATACATAATGCATTCTGTCATGTGGAAGACTATATTCGTTGAAGATTATGTATACAGGAGGAGTTCTGTTATGAATTTAAATCTGCGCAATGCCATCATTAACAATGTTTCTGGGAATACACAAGATCAGCTGGAGGATACAATTGTAGACGCGATTCAAAATGGTGAAGAAAAAATGCTTCCTGGCTTAGGCGTTCTCTTTGAAGTTATTTGGAAAAACTCTTCAGAGCAAGACAAGAAAGAAATGCTGCAGGCTTTGGAAAGCGGTTTGAAATAAATACTATAATTTAAGATAAAAGCACCCTAAATTTACGGGTGCTTTTTTACATTGATTTGTTTATTCAAACGTGATTCGATTAACTGTTTCACGGTCTAATCGTTTAATTACTTCTACTACAAGCTTGACTGCATTTTCAAAATCATCGCGATGCAGCATCGCAGCATGTGAGTGAATATAACGTGTAGCAATACCAATGGATAAAGCAGGGACACCTTTTGCTGTTACATGAATGGAACCGGCATCCGTTCCCCCGCCTGGAATGGACTCAAATTGATACGGAATGTTCAGTTCATCTGCTGTATCTGTTACTAAATCTCTCAACCCTTTGTGGGAAACCATGGAAGCATCATACAGCACAATTTGCGGACCGCTGCCCATTTTACTGAGTGCCTCTTTTTCTGTTACTCCCGGTGTATCACCGGCAATACCCACATCAACGGCAAAGCCGATATCGGGTTCAACTTTAAAGGTCGATGTTTTAGATCCGCGCAGTCCCACTTCTTCTTGAACTGCCCCAATCCCATACACAACATTTGGATGATTAACCTCTTTTAACTGCTTTAAAACACTAATGGCAATCGCACAGCCAATTCGATTGTCCCAAGCTTTAGCCAGGAGCATTTTTTCATTATTCATGACCGTAAATTCAAAATATGGTGTCACCATATCACCTGGACGAACTCCCCACTCTTCGGCCTCTTCCTTGCTGGAAGCACCAATATCAATAAACATATCTTTAATCTCATATGGTTTTTTACGTGCTTCAGGTGATAGAATATGAGGCGGCTTTGAACCGATAACCCCCGTAATCTCCCCTTTGCGGGTCACAATGGTTACTCGCTGAGCCAGCATGACCTGATTCCACCAGCCTCCGACTGTTTGAAACTTTAAAAATCCATTCTTGTCAATTTGGGTAACCATGAAACCGACTTCATCTAAATGACCAGTAACAATAATCTTAGGCCCGTTCTCATCACCTGTCTTTTTAGCAATGAGACTGCCTAAATTGTCCATTGTGACTTCATCTGCATAAGGAGTTATGTATTTTTTCATGACTTCACGCACTTCACGTTCATTCCCAGGAATCCCTTTAGCATCCGTTAATTCTTTCAACATCGTCAAGGTTTCGTCTAAATTAGCCATCGTTTCGACTCCTTTATTTGGTTTCTTTACTATTATACAAAAGGGCATTCTGTTTATACAAAAAATAGTATCTTCTGCCGTTTAGATATTTTTTTATTAGAAAATATCTTTAAATGAAACTTTTTCCTCTATCAGACGTAAAATAAGAAAACTATTAAAGAGGGGAGAATTTTTCTATGATGTGGCTCATACGCTTTTTACTATTCGCCCTCATTCTTTTTCTCATCTATCGAACCGTCAAATTTATCTTAAACCCAAAAAGAAAACTTGAACTCGCACATGAACAAAAACGTTTTTATCTTCTTGATGATGAAAATAATGTAAGAAAAAATTTCCTTCTTACATATAAAGGGGCACTCTTTGAAGGTGAAAAATATTTAGGAACAACAAATACACAGTTTGATGTTGTATCGATTTTTATTTGGCCACACAGCGTTAATGCATTAAAAGGGTTTGTCCGGGAAGACTTTCGTTTCCTTGAGCAAATAATCCAAGTTGATTATCCAAATGCTAAAATAGATTGGAAAAGTCCTGTCAAAGAATTTATCCAAAAAAACAATAATCCAGAAACTCCATATGAATAAATAGAGGCTCTCCTTATTGGAAGCCTCTGTTTTATGTTTGGCTTTGTTTATAAACACTATTGATTTTGACTCATCTAAAGCCGTATGGTTGAAAGACGTGAGAAATGGACATTTCTCACGGATGAGTCAAAATCAGACTTACCAACATGGTTTACTAACACAGCTTTATATTTAAATCATTGATACCTTTTTCTTACGCTTGACCTGTTTTAAAAAATTCACGCCATTTAATGATGGACGCCTTCTCTCTAAACAAATAAGCAAGAATGATTAAAGAAAATAAGATAATGGCAATAATGGTTGGTGTAAAACCTCTAATAAATTGTCCAAAGACTGAGAAAAAGAATGCCAGCGGAAGGTTAGAAATGAAACAATTTTTCACATAGGCCCTAAATTCATGCTTTTTTTCGATTAAACAAAAATTAAGCAGGTGATAATGAATAAAAGGGATTAAGCGTAATATCGCAGTCTGCGCAACAGTAATATTGCGGTACTCACCAAACCATTTCTTTTTCAAAGAAGATAATTTTTCATGCGTTTTTGGCAGCTTGCCTACCACAAAATAAAAACAAACAGAGCTTATCATCAAACCAATTAGAGAATACATTGTTCCAAGGACAGAGCCGAAAAGAATCCCACCCGTCATACAGACCAGCGTTACGGGTATAAATAGAAACTGACGCAAAATATGAAAGAGAATAAAAGCAATCGGGGCTAATATCCCGCCCGCTTTGACGAGAACGAATAAGATTGAAAGACTCTCATCCATGTTTCCACCTTCTCCCTGCCTATTTCTTGTTGTCTTTAAAGCTTATCATCAAACAAGGAAGGTTATGACAAATTAGATAAAATAGATAATCAGGAAGAGATCAACTAATGCCAGCAGCGGAAATCCAATTTTAAAGGACAAATGCTTTGTTTTGTGTCTGAATAAATTCATTCCGATAGCTGTACCAATGGCTCCCCCAATAATAGCTATAACCCAAAGCGTTTGCTCGCTTATTCGATATTGATGTTTAATTGCTCTCTGTTTATCGACTTTCATAATGAAAAGACCAGCAAGATTGATGACAAGAATGTATATAACGATAAATCCAGTCATGAAACAACCCCCCTATGTATTTATCAACCTCATACAAAAAGCCACTCTCCGTAAAGAGAATGGCTTTTATCAAAAGAATTATTTGCTTAAGTTTGCTTTTGCAACAGATGCTAATTCAGCGAAAGCATTTGCATCGCTTATTGCTAATTCAGCAAGCATTTTGCGGTTTACTTCGATACCAGCAATCTTTAATCCGTGCATTAAACGGCTGTAAGAAAGACCGTTGATACGTGCAGCTGCATTGATACGAGTAATCCAAAGCTTACGGAAGTCACGCTTCTTCTGACGACGATCACGGTAAGCGTACTGTAATGACTTCATTACTTGTTGATTTGCAACTTTATATAATGTATGTTTTGAACCGAAATAACCTTTAGCTAATTTAAGAACCTTTTTACGACGTTTGCGAGTAACTGTACCGCCTTTTACACGTGGCATATGGTTTCCCTCCTGTTATCATGTACTTTCAAATTACTTGATGTTGTCTAATAAATGACGAATACGTTTGAAATCACCTTTAGAAACTAAAGCACCTTTACGAAGTTTACGCTTTTGTTTCGTAGATTTATTTGCGAATAAGTGGCTTGTATATGCGTGGTCACGCTTTAATTTACCAGATCCAGTTTTTCTGAAACGCTTTGCAGCGCCGCGGTGAGTTTTCATTTTTGGCATTTGGTATTCCTCCTCTTACTTTTCGTTTTTAGGTGCTAAGACCATGAACATGCTTCTTCCATCCATTTTCGGATGCGATTCAATAGTCGCAATTTCTTTACATGCTTCTGAGAAACGGACTAATACACGTTGTCCAATTTCTTTATGGGTGATTGCACGTCCTTTAAATCGGATTGATGCTTTCACTTTATCGCCTTTTTCAAGGAATTTAATCGCATTACGAAGCTTTGTATTGAAATCATGCTCATCAATAGTCGGGCTTAAGCGAACTTCTTTGATATTGATAATCTTTTGATTTTTACGTGCTTCTTTTTCTTTCTTTTGTTGTTCGAATTTGAACTTTCCATAATCCATAATACGGCCTACTGGAGGTTTTGCATTCGGAGCAACTAGAACAAGATCAAGATTGACGCGAGCAGCAATTTCAAGCGCTTCGTTTTTTGATTTAATTCCTAACTGTTCACCGTTTTGATCAATAAGACGAATTTCGCGAGCACGAATTCCCTCATTTAATAACATATCTTTGCTAATAGTTAAACACCTCCGGGGTTTTATAAGAATACAAAGTTTAGGTCAAGAATCACCTGATCCTGTGACAACAGGTATATATATAACATCAACAAAAAAGTGTGGGTGAATACACCCACACTTTACGAAACCGTTCATCACTAATAAAAGTCTTCGCAAAACCTGTCAACTGCCTCATGCGTCAATCAGGTGAGAAGCGGGTGCTTCTTCTTTTCCTAAAAGTATTCAATTTCAACTGTTTTACTATATCACAAATGATATTGTTATGTCAAAGGAATAATTATTTTTTTATCACAACAAAAAGAATCTTAACAAATAAATGAATATCTTGCAATAGTTTTTTGCCATCCATTTATTCCCTTCGTCATTTGGATATAGTAAAAGCCATTAAGAAATTACTTATTCACTTCAACTTTTAGTCCGCTGACAAAGTCTGCAAAAGGCACAGTTTCAGATTTTTGCTCGCCGTATTTACGAACATTCACAGCCTCTTCTGCCACTTCCTTGTCACCTACAACTAACATATATGGAATTTTTTGCATTTGTGCTTCACGAATCTTATAGCCGATTTTTTCATTACGTGCATCTAGTTCTACACGGAAACCACTTGTTTTTAACTGATCATGCACTTTTTTCGCATAATCATAGTGTACGTCCGGAGAAACCGGAATAACTTGGACTTGAACAGGTGCCAGCCATGTTGGCAACGCTCCCTTATATTCTTCAATCAGGAAGGCAACAAAACGTTCCATTGTTGAAACAACACCGCGGTGAATAACGACAGGACGGTGCGGCTTGCCATCTTCTCCAACATAAGTTAAATCAAATCGCTCAGGAAGCAAGAAATCAAGCTGAACAGTAGAAAGAGTTTCTTCTTTTCCTAATGCTGTTTTTACCTGTACGTCAAGCTTCGGACCATAGAAGGCAGCTTCTCCTTCTGCTTCATAATAGTCAACGTCCATTTCATCAATAACTTCCTTCAGCATGCTTTGTGCCTTTTCCCACATTTCATCATCATCATAATACTTTTCTGTATTTTCCGGATCACGATAGGATAAACGGAAGGAGTAATCTGTAAAATTAAAGTCTTTATACACTTCTAAAATTAATTCTACAACCCGTTTAAACTCTTCCTTTATTTGATCAGGACGGACAAAGATATGAGCATCATTTAACGTCATACCACGTACACGCTGCAAACCAGATAAGGCACCAGACATTTCATAGCGATGCATCGTTCCAAGTTCCGCAATTCGAATAGGAAGTTCACGATAACTGTGCATCGAATTTTTATACACCATCATATGGTGCGGACAGTTCATCGGACGAAGAACAAGCTGCTCATTATCCATATCCATGACAGGGAACATGTCTTCTTGATAATGCTCCCAGTGGCCGGAAGTTTTATATAATTCAACATTTGCCATAATCGGTGTATAAACGTGATCATAGCCAAGGCTGACCTCTTTATCAACAATATAGCGTTCGATAATACGACGAATGGTTGCACCTTTTGGAAGCCATAATGGCAAGCCCTGTCCAACCTGCTGGGAATGAGTAAATAGATTCAGCTCTTTCCCAATTTTACGGTGGTCACGTTCTTTCGCTTCCTCAAGCAAGCGTAAATGCTCGTCCAAATCCTCTTTTTTGAAGAATGCAGTTCCGTAGATACGCTGCAGCATTTTATTATTACTGTCGCCGCGCCAATAGGCACCAGCAATACTTAACAGTTTGAATTCTCTTAATTTCCCTGTTGATGGGACATGAACACCGCGGCAAAGATCGAAGAACTCTCCCTGTTCATAAATAGTTACTGTTTCATCTTCAGGAATTGCTTCAATCAACTCAAGCTTATATTCATCACCAATTTCTTTATAAATCTGTATTGCTTCAGCACGGCTTACTTCTTTTCTAACCACTGTAATATTCTCATTGATAATTTTCTTCATCTCTTTTTCAATAAGCGGTAAGTCCTCTGGTGTTAGTGATTGCGGCATATCAATATCATAATAAAAGCCGCTTTCAATGACAGGTCCAACACCAAGCTTAACGTCTTTATATAAACGTTTAATGGCCTGTGCCATCAAGTGGGCACTGCTGTGGCGAAGAATTTCCAATGCCTCTGGCTGATCCTGAGTAATAATCTCAATCGCACCATTCTCTTCAATTGGACGTTTTAAATCATACATTACACCATCAAGCTTTCCTGCCAATGCCTTTTTCTTTAAGCCAGAACTAATAGAAGCAGCGATATCTTCTGTTGTTGTTCCTTTTGGAAACTCCTTTACCGCTCCATCAGGAAACGAAATCTTCACAATCTCTGACATATTTTTTCCTCCTCATAAAATCATTATGTAAAAAATAAAAAGCTCCTCCCTAAAAAAAGGGACGAGCTGTTAGACACGTGGTTCCACCCTACTTCTCATTTTTGCATAAGCAAAAACGACTTCGTAGTAAGATAACGGTTTGTTTCCGTCTTCCGATACTCAAATGGTTAAGCAGGTAAAATTCTTACTACTTCATTTTTTCCCGGTAGAAGTTTAGAGGCGGTAAGTAATCAATCCGTGTTAGGAAGGTTTCAGCCTAGCCTTCCCTCTCTATAAACCGTAAAAGAATACCCATGTCCTCATCATTACATTTTTGTATTAGATGTAATACTTTATCAACAATTTAAAGTTTGGATACTGTGCAAATCCAATATCTATGTACGATTATAGTAATTACTATTTCTAAAATCAAGGAATTTTATGCTTTTTTGTCGAAAGAAATCCCTTGCTGCTTTCTGTACTCTTCAATAGATGACAACGGACGGCTGATAATCCGTTCTTCAAAGATATTTCGGATGGTTCGGACAATCGGTTGATCGGGGTCATCTGTATAGATATAAATCTGTGATGGAGCAATAGAAAGTAATGGAGCAATGGTAATCGAGTCAACATATACAGGGTGATTGATTAACAGGCGGCGGTCAACCATCTTAGCTAAATCTCCCCGTCTAATTTCCTCGAACTGTTCATTAAAAAAGGTAATAACATCAGATAATAACAAATGAAGCTGTTTCACTTTAGGTTCTCTGTCTACTAAAAACTCCCGAAGAGTTTGGATAAACATTTGATATTCCTGCTCCAATTTATATTCATCAAGTGACAATTCAACGTATTTTTTCAACTCATTAAAGAAATTCCGCAACCGAAAGGTAATAAATGAATCAAAGGACAGCAGCGCCGTTTGCTCTTCAATCCATTCATTAATAAGGTTTGATAAATAATCCTTCATATTCATTTTTGGGACAAATACAGATAGTTCTTCCAATTTGCCTTCTAGGACCGAATGTACAATATCAATAATTTGCTGCTGCTCTTCTTCATCGCGATAATGATAATGGGCAGCAAGAATATGTCTTAACCAATCATCTAATTTAACTGTTAGCATAAATTGACATAAGGACTCTTTAATCCATTGAAAAAAAATTTTTTTATCTTCTTTATGGAAACCTTCCTCCATATACCTGCATTGAACTATATGTGAATCTTCATAATGAAGAGTATATTTAGCAAATGACTCATAGTCTAATAATTGTTGTAAAAAACTATACAACCTTTTAGCATCTTCTTTATGCTGGAAATGGATTTCAATCAACCGTCTCCCCCCTTTACATTTCTCTGATTATATGTATATGGGGACCTTGGCCAAATTAGAAGCAGGTCATATATAAAAGTGCAGGTTCTTTATTGCTAGAAAAAAAACCGGCTGTTCAGCCGGTTAATTTCTCCTATTTCTGCCTGTTACATAGACTGGCTCTGACAAATACTTAATTCTCTCCATTATCCTTCTAGCCTTAACCTTTTCTTCTTCTCCGCGCTGGCTGTAAGTAAGATGGTGCTCAAGCCCCTGGAAGTCATAATTGGAAGTGAAAAAGGTTGGTAAATTATCAAGCATACGGAATTGAAGAATAGGACCCAGAATTTCATCTCTTACCCAGCTTGACATGGTTTCTGCTCCGATATCATCAAGCATAAGAACCGGCATTTTTTTGATTGCTTCCAATTTCTCATTTAATGTTTGATCACCAATTGAACCTTTTAATTCTCTGAATAATTCCGGAACATAAACAATCATAGAAGAAATCTTTTTTTGTGCCAATTCGTTAGCAATGGCGCCTAAAAGATAGGATTTTCCAACTCCAAACTGTCCATATAAATACAAACCTTTATTAGCTTCCCCTTCTTTATAATTGATCACAAAAGAAAGTGCTTTTTGAATCGCATCTGTACGATCCTCATCTTTTTCCATATCATAGAAGGATGCACGTAATATATCTTTAGGTACATACAGACTTTGGATTAGCTTTTCATTTCTTCTTTTTTCATCGTCCATTATTTTATTCGGACATTTGTCATAATGAATCTCAATGGAGCCTCTCGAAATCACTAATTCGGGGTGATACCCCTTCATTAAATTAATGCATCCGCCAAGACTTGGACATTTATCACATTTTTTACTTTGATTCGCATATTCGTGAAGCTTCATCATGCTATTTTCAATCATTTGAGCAGTTAATTCATCCTTATGTTTGAGCATAAATGCTTTCACCTGAGGATTCTCCAAAATACTCTTTTTCATTTCCTGATACTTTTTTTGAAAATTTTCATTTCTGCCTAACCGTTTCAACGTTTCATTTATTTTCTCCATGTTCATCCACCTCATGTGGTCGTAATTTTTTCAGCATGGCCTCAATTTCTAATTTTTTAAACTCTTGACTTTCGTCTTTCCTGCTTGGTTTTGTATTGCTTGATTTTGTATTACTAGCTTTATCATCATTATCAAACCATTCTGGTATGACTTCTGTTCTAATGGGTTTCTTTTTTGCAACTGTCTGTTTACCTGTTTTCTTCGCTTCAGCCCACTCAGCATATTGGCGATGTTCCATTTTTGCCAACTCCATCGCATCTTTAACCGTTTTAATATTCTTCCTTGCCCAATGACTGGCAATCTTCTCTACATAATTCTTCGTCAGCTTCATATCTGTTTTCCGCATGACATTATCAATTAATACGTTTACAACACCAGGATTTAATTTTTGATGAAACATTACATCTTCAATGATTTTAATATCAGCCATCGAAGGCTCTCCACCGCTGCTGATATCTCTTAAAAACTGAAGAGGCGAAGTGGTTTCAAAATAATGGATTAATTTTTCTTCCATTGTTACCGGCTCTTGCTTTGACGTTTGATAAATAACCGGCTGTGTTTTTTCAATAAGAGCAGGAAGCTTATCGTGATGTTCAAATTGATACCAGTCACGTGCTGCTTTTCTTAGTTCCTCAAGATTAATTTCATTGTTTTCTGTAATCGCGCTTAAAATAATATTCTTCATTTGTAAAGCATCAATTCCATATAAAAAAGCTAGATTTTTCACAGCCTCCTTCACTTGAGGTGTAAAAGCACTTTTAGCGATTAAACTTTCATGTAATCCCGCTAAAAGCAGGTCAAAATTGAAATCAATTGGTTCTACTTTTATACTATTTCCGTCTGCGCGGCCAATAAAGCGCTCTTCAGCAGGTATGGACGTATCCTGCATCGTTTCTTCATCAATGGAATATACACTTGGATGTCCCGAAGAAAAAACATCCTGAAAGGCCTTTGTAACGTTCGCAAACTCTGAATCATGGATGCTTTTTTCACTGAAGAACCGTTTCACTCTCAAGTATTGAGATTTGCCTATTTTTCGATACAAATAAATGTTAAGCATTCCATCTGAGAGAAATTGCTCTGGAGTGAGCGGAGGCTGCAATTCATAAATAAAAGATCTGCGGTCTTCATCTTTTTTAACAAAAGTTTTTAACAGCCCGATACCCTCCAACTTTAAACGATTTTCATAAATGGCCTTTAAATTCATTTCCATGAAATTCATTAAGCTGTGATGCGAATGGGATTCTGACCAAAGGCGGTTTTCTTCCAACTCTGCCCATAAGGTCATATACAAACTTACACAGCTTGCACCGATTAATGGCTGGTACAAAAAGGTAAGTACTTTCCGATCATAATCATGCAAAAGACCATTGGCAGTGACGGTATATCGGTCAATAGGTAATAGTTCTTGCCAATGTTGAGTCATGACAGTCAACCTTTCATGAATAATTTGAAAAAGAGCTAAAGAGTATTCCTTAGCTCTCAGAGAAGCACAAGTGCCTCAAGCGGCAATCAAGATTGCTCTTTTTTAATTAATTCCTTTAGTTCATCAATAAACACATTGATATCTTTAAATTGGCGGTATACGGAAGCAAACCGAACATAAGAAACCTCGTCGATTTTCGCTAGTCTTTCCATTACCATTTCACCAATTTCATCACTTTTAATTTCAGAAACCCCTTGGTTGCGCAATTCCTTTTCCACATCTGAAGCAAGGTCCTCCAGCTGTTTTAAGGCAACTGGTCTTTTTTCACAAGCTTTGATTAAACCACGCAACATTTTTTCCCGACTGAATTCCTCCCTTGTGCCTTCCTTCTTCACAACGACAAGAGGGCTTTCTTCAACTTTTTCAAATGTAGTAAAACGATAACTGCATCTTTCACACTCTCTTCGACGTCGAATAGACCGTCCATCCTCAACTGGACGAGAATCAACCACACGTGAATTATTATTTTGGCATGAAGGGCATTTCATACAATCAGCTCCGACTTTAATTTCCTATCTACTATCTTATTAAAAAGATGAACCTTGTACAAGTCATTTTAAATTTATGTAATAAAAAAGAGATGCGGTTTTCCTGCACCTCCTGGTAATCAAATTCGTTCAGTCAATTTTTTTAAAGAAGTTGATGTATATCCAACTTATTAAATCAACATAGGAATTCCTTTTCTATCATGTATGGATAGTAAACATGGTTCTTCCGCTAGATAGTTGACTCATCCGTGTGAAAAGGACTTTTCACACGCCTTTCAGCGGAGCTGAAAGGTTGCGATATGGTTATGAAACGGGAGGAGAAAACTCGTTTTCTCCTCCCGTTTCATGACCATATCGCTTAGATGAGTCAAATATCCACTAGTGTATGTCGAAATATTAAAAAAGACATATATATTTCTGTACCAAACAAAAATAGACATCATACTATTGTTTATAGACATAAAATGGGATTATCTTTGTTAAGATAATCCCATTTTATTAGACTAATATAATATTATGCATTTACAATTGAAGAATTTAATAGTTTTTCAGCTACATAGTTTGTTAAATCAACCACACGGCAAGAATAACCCCATTCATTATCATACCATGCAAGCACCTTCACCTTATTTGAACCAATTACCATAGTTGTTAAACTGTCAATAATAGCTGAATGCGGATTAGTGTTAAAATCAACTGATACTAATGGTTCATCCGTAATAGCTAGAATTCCTTTTAATTCATTATCAGCAGCTTCTTTAAAAGCATTATTAATATCATCAATGGTCACATTTTGCTTAAGGTCCACAACAAGATCAACTAAAGAAACATTTGGTGTTGGTACGCGAAGCGCCATACCATGTAATTTCCCTTTTAATTGCGGCAATACAAGTGATAATGCCTTTGCAGCTCCTGTTGATGTCGGGATAATTGATTGAGCGCATGCTCGAGCTCTCCTCAAGTCTTTGTGTGGATTATCAATATTCTTTTGATCATTTGTATAAGCATGTACTGTTGTCATTAATCCATTATCAATACCAAATTTTTCATCAAGTACTTTAGCAACCGGTGCTAAACAATTCGTTGTACAAGATGCATTTGAAATGACATCATGTTCTGTAATATTTAAAGCACTTTCATTTACTCCCATTACAATCGTAACATCTTCGTTTTTACCAGGTGCTGTTAGGATAACTTTCTTTGCCCCCGCATTTAAATGAAGTGCTGCTTTGTCGCGAGCATTAAATTTCCCTGTTGCTTCAATAACAATATCAATCTTTAATTCTTTCCATGGCAGTTCTTCTGGATTACGATTGCTTAATAATTGAACGCGCTTCCCGTTTACAATAAGTGCATCCTGCTCTGCTTGAACATCTCCTGCAAACGGTCCATGATTGGTATCATATTTTATTAAATGAGCAAGTGTCTCCGCAGGATAACTTGCATTAATAGCTACTATATCAAGATTATTATCAATAATTGCTCTTCTGAATACCATCCGTCCAATTCTTCCAAACCCATTAATTGCTATTCTCGCCTTCATCATTCGGCCCCTTCCACAATAATGTTATACTTTTGACTGTTCTCATGTAATTAGTATAACACATTACCTTTCATTTGTGACAAGTTTAGAAATATTTTTTATTATCATTTTTAAATTTTCACTCATGCCCTCTGCCTTTATTGAAATGTTGTATAACATTCCACATAATTCCATAAAAAAAAGAGGTTATCCCTCTTTTTTAAATCCCCATTCCTTAAGTATGTTAAATAATTGCCGTTCTGTTTGTTCAACAGATCCATTATTATCTATAACCGCATCCGCTAGTTCTCTCTTTTCTTTTAAAGGCATTTGCGATTGAATTCTTGCCAGCGCTTCTTCCCTTGTATATTGATTCCTATTCATCAGACGCTGTAATTGAACTTCTTCATCTACATAAACCAGTAATATTCGATCAACCGTGTTCGTTAACTTACTTTCGAACAGAAGAGGAATATCCTTAACAATCAACGACTCTCCTTTGTTGATTGCTGCCTCTTGCTTCTCAGCCATTCTTCTTCTAACGGCTGGATGAACAATTCCGTTTAATACGGTACGTTCCTGTTCATTATTAAAAATAATTTCACCTAATTTGGCACGGTTAATGTTTCCGTCATTCAAAAGGATGGATTGACCAAAATGTTCAATGATTTTTTGGTAGGCATCCTCTCCTTTTTCGACAGCCAATCTTGCTTCAATATCAGCATCAATAACCGTTATACCTAGATTCTTAATCATCTCTGAAACCGTGCTTTTACCGCTTGCAATACCCCCGGTAAGTCCGATAATCATTGCCATAACTATATACATCCCCTGTTAGATTTGAATTTTCAATAATCCAATGATAATTAGGACGATACCAGGTATAAAAGAGAACTTTTGCAGCCAGACATTTTGGGTCAAGCTTGTTCCTAGCTTCATTCCAAAGAAAACCAGCCCTGAACTCAACACTGCGACTGCAAGGGCTAAATAGACCGGTGAAAACCCAAGCATCACGGCTCCTATACCTGCTCCAAATGCATCGAGTGAAAGTGCAATTCCGAGCATAAAGGCTTCAACCCCTGTTATCGTTCCTGATTTATCAAAATCTGCAACCATTGGCTTTTTTAGAATATTGATTACAATTCCAAGCGACTTAATTTCAAAATTAATAATTACTTTTTCATGAGGCAGGATATCCTTTTCTTTCTCCGGCCGAAAAAACTGATAGATAACCCAGACGCCTAGAACAATTAATATGATTCCACCCATTTTTTCCGCAACCTCAGGTGACATAAATTGCTCCAGAAGATGTCCCATCAGCATAGCAAGCATCAAGGTCATTGCCGAGCAGCATGCAATAATGGCAATCGACTTAAAGGGAATTCGCATTTTCCTCAGCCCATATGTGAAACCAACACTAAAGCTATCTAAGCTTACAGCTAATGCTAACAATACAAGTGAGAGTGTGTGTACCATTGGATTAAGCTCCTTCCTGCATAAACAACTATGATAGTTTATGAAAGGAGCACTTCCAATGTTAAAAAGAATATAGGCAAATTAGTCGTCTATTTTATCCAACTCTGACTCCTAGCCGCTCGAGGTCCCAAGTCGCAGCTGAACTAGGCGTCTACACTTTTAATTTTGACAAGTTGGACAAAAAACAGTTCCTCTGCCGCCGACTACTGTTTTTATTAGTTCTGATTCGCAAACTTTACAAGCCTTTCCTTTTCGGCCGTACACATTGTGTTCCAATTGAAACATGCCCATTTCACCTTGCGAATTGACGTAAGTACGAACTGTACTGCCTCCTTTTTTCACAGCCTCCGATAAGGTTTCAACAATGCTGTAATAAAGAACGTTCACCTCTTCTTCTGAAAGAGACTGCGCCATTCTTTCCGGGTGAATGCGGGCCTTAAATAACGCTTCATCTACATAGATATTTCCAAGTCCGACTAAAACTGTTTGATCAAGCAAAACAGTTTTGATGTTTCTTTTTTTACTTGCCAGTTTGTTTTTAAACTGTATAAAGTCAAATGTATCTTCGAGCGGCTCAGGGCCAAGCTGAGATAATGGCAGTGATAGAAATTCTTCTCCTTTTCGAAAAAGATGCATTGTACCAAATTTCCGAACATCACGGTAACGAAGTTCCGTTCCATCTACAAAATGAAAAATGACATGCGTATGTTTATCAACAGCTTCCCCCGATTGGGCAAGAGTATATCTTCCTTCCATTCTTAAATGTGAAACAAGTGCATAAATATCCGTATAAAAAATAAGGAATTTCCCGCGTCGGCCTATATCCTGAATAGTTTGTCCTATTAATGCATCTGAAAACTGCTCGATTTCATGCGGCTGTTTAATGATTTTAGGCCAATAAACAGATACGGATTGAATTTTCTTGCTCGTAATAAGTTGCAGCAATGTTCTCCTGATTGTTTCTACCTCAGGAAGTTCAGGCATTCTCTTCCCTCCTTACTAAGTTTTCTATTTAGCATCGAACCAAGTTGGACCGTATGCATAATCTACTTTTAACGGTACATTTAATTCAATTGCATGTTCCATGACTTCCGGAACGATTACCTTTAGCTTCTCAACTTCATCTTCCGGCGCTTCAAATATTAATTCATCGTGTACCTGCAGTAATAAACGAGCTTTCAAGCCCTCTTCTTTTAACCGCTCAGCCATATCCAGCATCGCCTTTTTAATAATATCTGCCGCACTTCCTTGGATTGGCGTATTCATAGCTGTCCGCTCAGCAAAGCTGCGCAAATTAAAGTTACGGCTTGTAATCTCAGGAAGATATCTGCGTCTATGCATCAGCGTTGATACATATCCCTTTTGCTTAGCATCCTTAACAATTTCATCCATATATTCTTTTACCCCAGGATAACTTTCCAAATAACGGCTAATAAAATGACCGGCTTCCTTACGGGTAATTTTAAGACTTTGACTTAATCCATAATCACTTATTCCATAGACAATCCCAAAGTTAACGGCTTTTGCATGCCTGCGCATATAATCAGTAACCTCATCCGCCTTCACATGAAATACTTCCATAGCCGTTTTCGTATGAATATCCATACCCTCTTTAAAAGCTTCAATCAGCTTTTCATCTCCTGCAATATGCGCAAGTACCCGTAATTCGATTTGAGAATAATCGGCCGCAAAAATGACCCATCCCTCTTCAGAAGGTACAAATGCTTGACGAATTTTACGGCCTTCTTCTAAACGAATCGGGATATTCTGGAGATTTGGGTCTGTCGAGCTTAACCGTCCTGTTTGTGTTAAGGTCTGGTTATATATAGTATGGACCTTTTCATTTTTCGGATTGATGACTTTTAACAGTCCTTCTATATAGGTTGATTGCAGTTTTCCCAGCTGACGGAAAAGTAAAATCTGCCTGATTATTTCATGATCATCCTCTAATTTCTCTAATACATCTGCAGAAGTGGAATAACCCGTTTTTGTTTTCTTAATAGCAGGCAGTCCAAGCTTCTCGAATAGAATAACCCCAAGTTGTTTTGGTGAATTAATATTAAACGCTTCACCTGCTAAAGCATAAATGAGTTCCTCAAGAGTATTTAACCTTGACTTCAGCTCTTCCCCCATGTTACTCAAGCGGTCACGATCCACCTTAATCCCTTGAGATTCCATATCAGCAAGAATAAAAGCGAGAGGCATTTCTAAGTCATGATACAATTCAAGCTGCTGATTTTCTCTCAATTCCCCCTCAAGCTTTTCTTCAAGTTCATGCAGAGCAAGAGCTTTGCGGGCAAGATGCTCAGCAAGCTCCTTTTCCTCCGGGATTCTTCGTTTGGCCCCTTTCCCATAAAACACTTCATCTGATTGGATACTAGAAAACCCATATCGGTTTGCTACAGAGGCAATATCTGTAATCGTTTCGGAAGGATTAGCAAGGTAAGCAGCAATTAATAAATCAAAGGTGACACCATTTAAATGGATGCCATGATGGCGTAATGAAACCTCAGACCGTTTCACATCATAAACTGTTTTCTTCTTTTCTTCATCCTCTGCCCAAGCTTTGAAAGCAGATGATTCAAATGCAATACGTGTCGGGATAAAAAAACGGCCTTTTTCATTTACTAATGAAAAACCAATAATATCCCCATAATGGTAATTATCTTCAAGAACTTCAACATAAAAAGTACTATAATCAGTAAACAAATCGTCAGTTATTTCCGTTACAATCTCAAACTCAATCTCTTCTAACTCCACTGTAGCCGTATCGGCAAGGTCTTCCCCAAATTTGTCCAATAACGACTGAAAACCAAGTTCTTTAAATAGACTGCTTAGCTTTTCCTTTTCAAATCCCTCATAGTGGATTTCATTTAATTGAACCTCAATTGGCGCTTCACGCATAATCGTAGCAAGTTCTTTACTTAATAATGCCTGATCCTTATAGGTTTCCAGTTTTTCCTTTAATTTATTGCCGCTAACTTTATCAATAGACGACAATAAATCCTCCAGCGTTTGAAATTCTTTTAAAAGCTTGATAGCCGTTTTTTCACCTACACCGGGAACACCCGGGATATTATCGGAGGCATCCCCCATTAGACCCTTCATATCAATAATTTGTTCAGGGGATAATCCATATTTTTCCATGATATGTTCAGGTGTATATTCTTCGATATCAGTTATTCCCTTTTTGGTTATCCCGACAGTTGTCTGCGGTGAGCTTAATTGTGTTAAATCCTTGTCACCAGATATAACCTTTATTTGATAGCCCTCTTTTTCGGCCTGCAAAGTCAGTGTCCCAATAATATCATCAGCCTCATAGTTTTCAAGCTCATATCTTGAAATTTGATAAGCATCCAACAGCTCGCGGATAAACGGAAACTGTTCCGATAATTCAGGAGGAGTCTTCTGCCTGCCGCCTTTATATTCACTAAAAGACTTATGACGGAACGTTGTTTTCCCTGCGTCAAACGCTACTAATATATGTGTCGGTTTTTCTTCCTCTAGAATTTTCATCAACATCATCGTAAAACCATATATGGCATTTGTATGTATTCCCTTATCATTATGTAAAAGAGGTAAAGCAAAAAACGCGCGATACGCAATACTATTTCCATCAATTAGCACGAGTTTTTTTGTCATTCAAACACTCCCTTTCATTGAAAACAGGCAAAAAAATAGCCGTCATTTCTTTCCTTAGTTTATCATGATTAATCAAGGAAAGGAAAATAACGGCTACTCTCTTCTCTATTTACTTTTTACTTTATTCTGAAGCTCCCATTAACAAACGGGCATATGGAGAATCTGACGGTAATACAAGAACCGTTTCACCATTAATCGTCTTTTTATAGGATTCTAACGTGCGGAATAGAGAATAAAAATCAGGATTCTTTGAATAGGACTGATTATAAACGGAAGCTGCTTCTGCTTCTCCCTGACCGCGGATTGTTTCCGCATCTGCTTTGGCCGTTGCCAGCATCTCTTGCACGGTTTTATCTGTCTGTGCGGTTATCGTATTCTTCTCGGCATCCCCCATTGACAAATATTCCTGCGCTTTAGATTCCCGTTCTGAAATCATTCGTGTATAAACAGATTGTTCATTCTCCTCAGGTAAATCCGTTCGTTTCATACGAACATCCGTCACAACAATGCCGTATTTATCATTCTCCAAAAACTCATTTACTTTTTCTGTAATTCGATCGTTTAGTGACCCTCTTGATGATTTCTCATCATTAATGATTTCGTCATAATTTAATTGCCCAAGCTCTGCACGAACGACCGAATAAATAAATTCCTCCATTCTGCTTTCTGCGTTTTCAGTTGTTCTAGCATTTGATATCATAAGCTTTGGATTTACGATTTTCCAGACAGCATAATTATCAATGATAATTCTTTTCTTATCTTTTGTATTAATTTCTGCTTCTTCAACATCATAAATCATTTGATATTTCGGTAGAGAAGTAACACTTTGAATAAAAGGGATTTTATAATTTAATCCGGGTTTATCAATAATTCGCACTACTTCACCGAATTGGCGGACAACTTTGTATTCCCCTTCTTTTACAACAAAAACATTCGCAAAGATAAACGCAAGAAGTGCAATCAGGATAACAAAAAAGATACCTATTTTTGTGTAGCCCCTCCATTGGAAGCTACCGCCTTTTTCTTTCATATTAATGATTTTTTCATCAGCCATTGCTTTCACTTCCCTTCTTTGTTTCTTCCTCTGCTTTTGGTTCTAGCGGACGAATGGGGAAGTACTTCATTGTATTGCCATCATCATTCATAATATAGACTTCCGTATTAGGAAGAACCTGTTCGAGTGTTTCCAAAATTAGACGTTCCTTTGTAATGTCCGGGTTTGTTTGATAACCTTCATATATTTTATCAAAAACGGCTACATCACCACGTGCTTTCTCGATGCGTTCTGCTTTATCACCCTCAGCATTTAAAATAATCGCTTTTTTTTCACCTTCAGCCTCATTCAAACGCTTATTTTCATATTTCTTTGCTTCATTAATTTTTGTGTTCATCGTTTCTCTGGCATCCGTTACATTTGTAAACGCCTTACGCACTTCATCATTAGGTAATTCTACATCCTGCAGCTTTACCGCCAAAATGGAGATTCCAATATCATATTTTTTTATTAAAGTAGATAATAAGTCCCTTACGTCTGCTTCGATTTCTGCTTTTCCTGAAGTTAATGCATCATCAATCTTCGAACTTCCTATAATACTTCTAAGAGATGCGGACGTCGTATCATATAAAATTTCCTTTGGATCTGCTGAGCTATATAAATATTTTGTAGGCTCCGTAATCTTCCATTGAACAACCAAATCAGCCAAGACGATGTTTTCATCACCAGTAATCATTTTCGTTTCTTTCGGAAACTCCTTGACTTCGCCTTGTTCTTGTTGATAACCAAATTGCAGGCTAAACGTTTCCTTTGATAATTTTTCTACCTGCTGAATCGGCCACGGCAGCTTAAAGTGTAGTCCAGGCTCACTCGTACCTTCCTTAGCATCACCAAATGTTAAAATGACAGCTTGCTCAGATTCGTCAACAGTATACCATGTGGTAAACGCAGCTAAAGCCAGTACAATGATGAGAAGGACGGCTGCAACAACGATATAGATCCTTCGTAAACTTATCATGTTCTCACCCTTTCCCAAATAATCTATAACTGTATGTACGATTATATTGCAAAAAGGTTTCAGACATATTGAATCTATTACAAAATAAAAGAGACGAAAGCTGGCTGCTAACGTCTCTTTTATTTTGGCTCCTTTGGATGAAGGGGTATTTCATAAATAATATTAGCTTACTATTGTTAAGCTGCTATAAATGATATGTTAACGATATGTAAAGAATCAAATCCATCCCTTAACTTTAGAAGTGGAGGACTTCTGCTACATTGAGTTAAACATTTATGCCTTATTTATGCGGGACTTTTTTGAAAAGCTCGATACTAAACATAGTATACTTACCTAATTCACTATCAACTGTAATTTTTCCTTTATGAGCCTCAAGCAAATGCTTTACAATCGCTAGACCAAGTCCTGTACCCCCAGAATCCCGATCCCTAGCCTTATTTACCCGATAGAACCGTTCAAAAATACGCGGAATTTCTTTTTCAGCAATTCCCATACCTGTATCCTTAATATGCACAATAACCGTTTTTATCGTTTCTTCCACGTTAATATACACTTTACCTCCAATAGGAGTATACAAAACGGCATTTGAAATAATGTTGATAAAAACTTGTTTTAATCGATAAATATCCCCTTCAAGAGATAATTGACCTGGATGGGTTTCAAACAGGATTGTAATATTTTTTTCCTTTGCCTTCCCTTCCATAACCCCTATCGTATCCTGGAGCAGTTCGATTAAATTGAAGGTCTGTAATGTCAAACTAAAGCCTTCACGTTCAATTTTAGACAATTCCAACAGATCATTTATTAAAGTTTGTAATCTATCACTTTCTTTTAAAATGATATTTAAAAAAGCTTCCAACGTGTCCCTGTTTTCCATTGCCCCATCTAGTAGTGTTTCAGAGAAACCTTTTATGGAAGTAACCGGTGTTTTTAACTCATGAGATACATTAGCTACAAAGTCTTTACGCATTTGCTCTAATTTTATAATTTCCGTTATATCATGGAAAACAAGCAGTATCCCTTTCCAAACATCATTTGTACCTAGTATAGGTACTCCATATACTTCAAAATGGCGCCTTTCAATTTTAAGAGGAATAACAACCTGCTTTTTCACTTTCTGTTCAGTCATAAAAATATCTTCGATTATTCTTTTAATATCTCGGTGCTCGATTACTTCATAATAAAGCTTATATAGATACTCCGATGTATTAACGTTAAAAACTTCCTTATACGTACGGTTAATTAAACTAATATATCCGCGACCGTCAATTAGGAGAAGACCGCTGCCAATGCTCTCAATAAGAGCACTTAGCCGATCTTTCTGCATTTCATGTGATTTTCTCATATCCTGGAGATTTCTGGCTAAAATATTCAATGAAGAATTCAGCATCCCAATTTCTCCAACTTGATCCTCATAGGTTCTAGCTTGATAATTCCCTTTTGCCAGCTCATATGCAACATTTGTTGCTCTCTCAATCGGCTTGGCATAGCGATTCATAGTCATACGGCCAAGAATAACAATCACAATGAATGCAAAACTAAAGCAGATGGTTAATAACCACCAAATTTGTGAATAAGCTTTTTTTAACTCTGTCATCTTTGTACTTAAAAGTACATACCCACTATGAGAATCATTATTGTTGATGGATTCCCAATAATACTTGATATGAAAATCATTTATTAGGGTCGATTCATTTAATTTATTGACGTAATCGATATCATTTTCAATAATCGCTTCTATTACTTTTTTAGCATTTTCTTCACTTGCATCATCATGTTCTCCGCTGTCATAAACGATAGTTCCTACTCTATCAATGACAATGATTCTTGCATTTAACTCACTGCTGATAGTAGAAATTCTAGCTTTACTAAATTTATCAATGCCTCCCTGACCTTCAATATAGGAAGCCACAAGAGCATTTTCTTTTTTTAACCGTTCATCAAATGTATCAATATAATAATGTTTAAATAGCTGGCCTAAAATAAGACCAAGAGCGATTAATACAATGACAAGAATAGTAATGAGGGTAAAAAGAAGCCTCGTACGAAACTTTATCATTCCTCTTTTGGCTCCTCAAGCTTATAGCCCAATCCCCTAATCGTTTTAATATATACCGGTTTCTTTGTATTTTTTTCAATTTTTTCACGTAAATGGCTGATATGAACATCAACAATCCGTGTATCACCTGCAAAATCATAGTTCCAAACGGCGCTTAATAGCTGATCCCGCGTTAATACCCGACCTTTATTTTTCGCCAAGTATAATAATAATTCAAACTCTTTTGGCGTTAATTCTAATAAGTTTTCCTCAAAATACGCTTCGTACTGTTCAGGATAAATAGTCAACTGATTAATACTGATTTGATTTAAATCAGTATTAGCCTTCAGCTCAGATGCCTCTATTTGAATTTGAGTTCTTCGTAAAATGGCTTTTACACGCGCAACGACTTCTCGGGGGCTGAACGGCTTTGTCATATAGTCATCTGCACCCAATTCAAGGCCAAGCACTTTATCGAACTCATCGTCCTTTGCCGTTAACATCAGAATCGGTGTGAAATTCTTCTGTTGGCGCAGCTGCTTACAAACCTCTAATCCATCCATTTTCGGAAGCATTAAATCAAGCACGATTAAATCTGGATTTTCCTGTAAGGCAATATTTTTTGCTTCTTCCCCGTCCATTGCAGTGATAACTTCAAAACCAGCCTGCTGCAGATTATATTCAATTAGTGTAAGAATTGATTTTTCATCATCGACGACAAGCACTTTTTTTTCCATATTATCCTCCATTTATAGAATACTATTAGAAAACCCCTTATCATCCAAATTTATAGGTCCTATATAGTACCCTTATTAATACTATACACATAAAAAAAAGACATGTACAATACCTTGTCTTTTTAAAAAGCTTTGTTCATTTACATTGTTGATTTTTGACTCATCCGTGAGAAATGGACATTTCTCACGGATGAGTCAAAAATCCGACCTATCAACATTATTCGTTAACATAACCTTTCAAAAAAAAAATCGAGGATGGATTCCCCGATTTTTTCGTTCTATTATTAAGCTAAAACGGCCATAACATTTTTTACAGACTCAGCAGAACGATCAAGCTGAATTTTTTCAGCCTCAGTTAATTGAAGCTGGATTACCTGCTCAATTCCATCTCCGCCAATAACGGTTGGAACGCCTAAATAAATTCCATTATATCCATACTCACCTTCAAGATAAGCGATTGCTGGAAGCACACGGCGCTGGTCTTTAAGAATAGCTTCTGTCATTTCAACCAGAGATGCTGCAGGTGCATAATAGGCACTGCCGTTACCAAGAAGGTTAACGATTTCACCGCCGCCCTTACGTGTACGCTCAACAATAGCGTCAAGACGGTCTTTAGGAATTAACGTTTCTAGAGGAATTCCTCCAGCATAAGAATAACGAACAAGTGGAACCATATCATCACCATGTCCACCTAATACGAAACCTGTAATATCCTTCACTGACAGGTTTAATTCTTGTGCAACAAACGTACGGAAACGTGCTGAATCAAGAACACCTGATTGCCCAATTACACGGTTCTTTGGAAAACCTGATTCTTTGAAAACAGTGTAAGTCATAGCATCAACCGGGTTGGTTAAAACAATAATATGACAATCCGGAGAATATTTAACAATTTCTTTAGTAACAGCCTTCATAACTTTTTGGTTTGTCTGTACTAAATCATCACGGCTCATACCAGGCTTACGAGCAATCCCTGCTGTAATAATAACGATATCGGAATTTTCTGTATCCTTGTAGTCTGATGTACCAATAATATTAGCATCGAATCCTTGAACGGGACTAGCCTCTAGCATATCTAAAGCTTTTCCTTTAGTCGGATGTTCCATTTGTGGAATATCAACTAAAACGACATCACCTAATTCTTTTTGAGCAAGAAATAATGCTGTCGTTGCTCCTGTAAAACCACTGCCAATAACAGATACTTTTTTACGTTTTATTGCCATATGTTAAACCTCTCCCTTCAATTATGTAAGCTTGCTTACTTCTATAATACTCCAAATTTTTAGAATATTAAAGCAACAGTGCATGCACATTTATTTAAACACATTCAGATGATTATTTCCAGTATTTAATTTAAACGCCTTACCCAGTATGAGTAAGGCGCTTTTGTTTTATTCAAACCAATTTTAGTTCCAAGGAAGCTTTTATTGATTATGCTTCCATATTCTTAATTAGCTCATCACCGAACTCAGAGCATTTTACTTCAGTTGCACCTTCCATTAGACGGGCAAAGTCGTATGTTACAACTTTAGATGCAATTGTTTTTTCAATTGATTTAATAATCATGTTTGCTGCTTCATTCCAGCCGATATGTTCAAGTAATAGGCAACCAGAAAGAATGACAGATGAAGGGTTCACTTTATCTAAACCAGCATATTTTGGTGCTGTACCATGTGTAGCTTCAAAAATAGCATGTCCAGATACATAGTTAATGTTTGCTCCTGGAGCAATACCAATTCCACCTACTTGTGCAGCAAGTGCATCAGAAATATAGTCACCGTTTAAGTTCAATGTAGCAACAACATCAAACTCACTTGGACGTGTTAGGATTTGTTGTAAGAAGATATCCGCAATTGCGTCTTTAACAATAATTTTTCCAGCTGCTTCAGCTTCAGCTTGTGCTTTGTTTGCAGCTTCAACGCCTTGCTCTTCTTTAATACAGTCATACTGATTCCATGTGAATACCTTATCAGCATATTCAGTTTCAGCTACTTCATAACCCCAGTTTTTGAAGGCACCTTCAGTAAACTTCATAATATTGCCTTTATGTACAAGTGTTACTGATTTTCTGCCTTCTTTGATTGCATAATCAATTGCAGCACGTACATGGCGGCTTGTACCTTCTTTAGAAACAGGCTTAACACCAATTCCTGAAGTTTCAGGGAAGCGGATTTTATTCACACCAAATTCATTTTGTAAAATGCTGATTAATTTCTTCGCTTCATCAGTACCTTGAGCATACTCAATACCTACGTAGATATCTTCTGTATTTTCACGGAAAATAACCATGTCAATATCTTGAGGACGTTTTACTGGAGATGGAACACCTTCAAACCAACGTACAGGACGTAAGCAAACATATAAATCTAACTCTTGACGAAGCGCTACATTTAGAGAACGAATTCCGCCGCCAACAGGTGTTGTTAATGGACCTTTGATAGCTAGTAAATATTCGCTGATCACATCTAATGTTTCTTGTGGAAGCCACTCTCCCGTTTGGTTAAACGCCTTCTCTCCTGCAAGAACTTCTTTCCATTCAATCTTGCGTTCACCATTGTAAGCTTTTTCTACAGCAGCATCTAAAACTCTTGATGCAGATGCCCAAATATCAGGACCAATTCCATCACCTTCGATGTATGGTACGATTGGGTTATTTGGTACATTTAATACTCCGTTGGATACTGTGATTTTCTCGCCTTGCATGTAAATTTCCCTCCAAATTTTAGGCATGGGTTAAAATAGGCTGTTGGAGACTGAGGATTTTATCAATCATCTGCTCAGCCTCCTGCCTTCCCATACTAGTACTATTAACACTACTATTAAACCAATTTTTTTTACAAATGTAAAAACCTATTGAAGAAATTTGATGAAAAATGGTGAAAAATCTATAAATTACGGTATCTTTTATATTCCTTCACGCTTTTCAACAGGTACATATACTTGCATTCCCGGTCCAGTATATTCTGCACGAGGACGAATTAAACGGTTGTTATCATATTGTTCTAGAATATGTGCAAGCCAACCGGATACACGGCTTACCGCAAAGATTGGTGTAAATAAATCATGGTCAATTCCTAAACTATGATACATAGATGCAGAATAGAAATCCACGTTTGGCGGCAATTTCTTTTCTCCAGTAACAATTTCCTCGATTTTGATTGACATATTATACCACTCAGGCTGACCAGTCAATTTAGTTAATTTCTCTGACATTAGTCTCAGATGCTTTGCACGAGGATCTCCTTGACGGTATACACGGTGGCCAAAGCCCATGATTTTTTCTTTCTTCTCTAACTTCTCTCTGATATATGAATCTACATTTTCAGGTGACCCAATCTCTGTAAGCATTTTCATAACTGCTTCATTGGCACCGCCATGCAAAGGACCTTTTAATGCACCAATAGCGGCTGTAATTCCAGAATAGACATCTGATAAAGTCGCTACACACACACGTGCGGTAAATGTAGATGCATTCAATTCATGGTCTGCATGTAAAATTAGAGCTTTATTCATAGCTTCTTCTGCTATCGCATCAGGCACATCTCCTGACAGCATGTATAAGAAATTAGCAGCAAAGCTTAAATCCTGTCTTGGTGCTACCGGGTTTAAACCTTTACGAATACGAGCAAAGGACGCAACGATTGTTGCTAATTTGGCCTGCAGTCGAACAGCTTTTCTATAGTTTGCTTCACTGTCCATTACATCTGCTTCTTCATCGAAAAGGGCTAATTGTGATACTGCCGTACGAAGAGCAGCCATTGGGTGTACTTTTTCAATTGGAAACATTTTGAAATAATCAAGAATTGCTTGAGGAAGCTCAGCATTTTCAGCTAATTGCTGCTTTAATTCCTTTAGTTGTGATACAGTCGGCAACTGTCTATGCCATAGAAGATAAATAACTTCTTCAAAACTAGCATTCTCTGTTAAATCATCAATGTTGTAACCAGCATAAGTAAGCGTATCATCAATGATTGAACTAACTGAGGAGGATGTTGCTACTACCCCTTCTAGACCACGTGTTACTGTCATATAAAATCCTCTCCTTTTAAATAAATTCCCCATAAAAACAAAAAATTCCCCATACCCAGATGTCTGTAAAATATTCTATTCAAAAAAACAAGAATTATCAGAAAGAATTTTCTGGATTTTATCAAGGAGACAATGGTACGTCTCCTTAGAAAGAAATCGGCTGCTAAAAAGCAGTCGATAATAACCTAGATGATGAAGCAGTAAAAAATTTCTAATTGAGCGAGTGTTCACTTTAAACAAAAAGAAAATGCTTACAATATTAGCTAAAATACACTAAACAATATTTACAACTCCTATTATAAACAATTATCAGACTTTTGTGAACGAAAAGAATTTTAAAATCCAAAAAATATTTTTACTGGAAATTATATTAAAATATATCAATTACTTTCATAACTAAATACGCAATCCCTGCACCAATTAAAGGTCCTACTGCAACCCCCTTAAACAGAGAAACAGCAAGGATTGTTCCCAACACAAGAGCTGTAGTAATATGGGGATCTTTTGCCAATAATGTTACTCCGCCTTTAGCCAAAAGAGCAACAATTATGCCTGATATCAAGGCTATCCATGCATATGGTGATTTAAATGCTGCTGTCAAATCCTTAAACCCAATGTCACCGGTAGCAATAGGAGCGAGAACCGCAATTGTTATGACTGTTACTCCCCAATTAATTCCCTTTGATTGGACATAAGAAAATGCTTTTGCATCAAAACCAATTAGCTTCATCACCATCAATACAAACACAGCAATGATAAGTGAGGTATTTTTAGCAAACAATGCAATGATCAATAAAAGCAGTAAAAAGAAGGTAGCTTGAGATATCAACCAATATTCTCCCTTCCAATGTTTCTATATTATATTATCATAATTTTTCAATTGAAAAAAGTATCTTTCTTTAACATAATGCTAAATTTTAGAACTATTTAATATACTTACATGAATCTTTATCCTGTTGTTTTCGTATTAAGTATATTAATTTTAATATCTCCATTTTTTAAAATTTCCCTATGCTGAATAGCTAAATTTTTTAGACAAGGTTGTGAGTCCGATATTAAGAAAGAGGTGAATGACTTGAATCAAATATATTTCAATCGAGCCTTACGTTTTTTGATTGTAGTTGGTTTTATTGTGGGGTCGTTGCTGCTTATCTATTATCTGTCTAAAATTACCTATCCGTTTATCATTGGACTAGCTATTGCCTTTCTACTGAATCCATTTGTTCACTTTTTACAAAAAAAAGGGCGAATGCCCCGGTCACTCGCTGTTTTAATTGTCCTCATTCTTGTTTTTGCCTTTTTTGCCGGCTTAATCACTCTTCTTATAGCGGAAATTGTTACTGGAGCAGATTATCTAGCTAAAGTAGTTCCTAATCAATTAGATACATTAATCAGCTATGTTGAACGTTTAATTGCATCGCAGATTATCCCTGTTTATGATCAGCTGACAAGTCTTTTTAACAGCTTAGGTACTGGACAGCAGGACACCATCATGAAAAATATTCAAAATGTAGGCAGTACAATTGGGACAAACCTCGGGAACTTCATTCAGCATTTTTTCGGGTTTATTCCAACCATTATTTCATGGTTTCCTAATGCAGCAACCGTATTGATATTTTCACTTATGGCCACTTTTTTTATCAGTAAGGATTTTGAGCGTATAAAGGCAAGTGCAGGCAAACTAGTACCAAAGCGTGCTAAATCAAGCAGTCGAAAGGTGGTAGTGGATTTACAAAGGGCCTTGTTTGGTTTTATTAAAGCACAGCTGACCCTTATTTCCATTACAACTGTGATTATTTTAATCGGTTTATTGATTTTACGAGTCGACTACGCCATTACGATTGCACTCGTTACCGGACTTGTTGATATCCTACCCTATCTCGGCACCGGATTAATCTTTGTTCCATGGATTATCTATGAAGTAATTACAGGTGATATCAATCTTGCTCTTGGGCTTGGAGTTTTATATGTCATTGTTATTGTCCAGCGCCAGATTATGGAACCCAAAGTGCTCTCATCTAGTATCGGTATGGATCCACTAGCTACACTTATTGCTTTATTTGTCGGCTTTAAGCTCATTGGGTTTTTAGGCTTAATTGTCGGACCAGTTACATTGGTTATCCTTACAACCTTACACAAAGCAAATGTATTCAGTGACTTATGGACCTTTATTAAAGGAAAAGAAATAAACGAATGAAAAAAGAGAGGAAATCCTCTCTTTTTTCACCTAATTATTGTAAATGTATTGTTACTCATCCATTTTTTCAACATCTTGAGAATGATTGGTTTCATCGCCGCTCTTGTAGGGGGAAGTAATAATATCAGACCAATAATATCAGTCAAAAATCCGGGTGACAAGAGCATGATACCTCCTAAAAGGATACAGACACCATTAAGAATTTCATCTCCTGGCATTCTGCCGTATTGCAATTGTTCTTGTACTTTTTTAAGGGTATTCATCCCTTGTTTTTTAGCCAAATACGACCCAAGTACTCCTGTGGCAACTAGGAGAACAATAGTCGGCCATATCCCAATTGTATTGCCAGAAAGGAGAAGAACACCTATCTCTGCAGCCGAAATCAAAATAAATAACAGAATCAATACTCTCATCAGATTCCTTCACACTCCGCTATATAATGAAAGTCTAAAAAAGGAAGGGAATAAAATCCCCTCCCTTACCCTCTCATTATAGCACACTTGCATGTCCGTTATAAATGACACCTCGTTGAGCATCAACAGTTATTTCTTGACCATCCTTTAGAATCTCAGTAGCATTTTTAACACCTACTAGTACCGGGATCCCAACGTTCAAGCCTACAACAGCTGCATGACTTGTTAGACCGCCTTCTTCTGTAATAAGTGCTCGGCATTTTTCGATGGCAGGTACCATTTCCTTATCCGTTCCAAACGCAACCAAAATCGAACCATCTTTAACCTTTTGGAGAGCTTCCTCTCCGTTCTTCGCAACCACTACTTTTCCATAGCCAGATTTACGGCCAATTCCTTGTCCTTTTGCCAATATATCCCCGACAACATGTATTTTCATCAGGTTAGTTGTTCCAGATTCACTTACCGGAACACCAGCTGTAATGACAACTAAATCACCATGTGAAACAAAGCCGCTCTTTAAGCTCTCATCTACTGCATTTTCAAGCATTTCATCGGTTGTATTAGATTTTTGGCCCAATTGTGCATATACGCCCCAAGCAAGAGAAAGTCGTCTTAACACATGATCATTTGCTGTTACTGCAACAATCGGTGCTTTTGGACGATATTTTGAAATCATCTTCGCAGTATACCCGCTTTCAGTCGCAGTAATAATAGCATTTACACCTAAATTTAGTGCTGTATGTGCAACTGATTGACCTATTGCATCTGTAATCGTATGTTCACTATCCTTACTGTGGCCTGATAACAGTTTTTTATGATCTAATGCAGCTTCTGCTCGAGAAGCTATTTTATGCATGGTTTCAACTGCTTCTAGAGGATATAATCCAGCAGCCGTTTCTCCTGAAAGCATAATAGCATCTGTACCGTCAAAAATGGCATTTGCTACGTCACTTGCTTCTGCACGTGTTGGACGCGGATTTCTTTGCATAGAATCAAGCATTTGCGTTGCTGTAATAACCGGTTTTCCTAATGCATTACATTTCTTGATTAGATTCTTTTGTACTAGCGGAACTTCCTCTGCCGGAATTTCTACACCTAAATCTCCGCGGGCTACCATTAAACCGTCTGAAACTTCAAGAATTTCATCAATATTATCTACACCTTCCTGATTTTCAATTTTAGGAATGATGTGGATATGTGTCGCATTGTTTTCTTCAAGCAGCTTCTTAATCTCAAGAACGTCCGAAGATCTGCGTACAAAAGATGCTGCAATAAAATCAATATTTTGTTCGATACCAAACAGAATATCATTTGCATCCTTTTCCGTTATACCAGGTAAATTTACAGATACTCCCGGAACATTCACACCCTTTTTATTTTTTAATGTCCCGCTGTTTAATATTTTTACATGAATGTTTCCATTGGCTTTATCAATTTTTTCTACTTCAAGGCCAATTAATCCATCATCAAGTAAAATCTTAGAGCCAACCTCTACGTCATTAATTAATCCTTCATATGTAATAGAGAACTTCTCCGGAGTTCCCTCAACTTCTGACATCGATACAATCGTCGAACTGCCGGCCTTTAACTCAATTGCTCCATCGACCATGTTATGTGTACGGATTTCCGGTCCTTTTGTATCAAGCAAAATAGCAATATTTTTACCTGTCTTCTTTGCAGCTTCTCGAATATTTTTAATTCTTTCACCATGCTCTTCATAATTTCCATGAGAGAAATTTAAACGAGCAACATTCATACCAGCTTCTATTAATTGAGTCAGCATTTCAACACTTTCACTTGCAGGTCCAATCGTACAAACAATTTTGGTTTTTTTCATTGGTTATTAACCCCCTGATATGTATGTTTCCTTTTATACTTTTAAATAGACAATTCTTTTGATAGCTTTAACAGGTTAAAATCAAGTGCATGAGGTTCTTCCAAAATATCAGCTATTTCATGATCAATTACACGGTTGTTTCGAATCCCTACAGCTCTTCCGCCTTTTCCTTCTAAAATCAATTCTACAGCACGTGCACCTAAACGGCTTGCCAACACTCGGTCAAAGGCTGAAGGAGAACCGCCGCGCTGCATATGGCCCAGTACAGAAACGCGTGTATCAAAGTCAGTCATTTCTTTAATTTTCTTACCAAATTCTACCCCGCTGATTACTCCTTCAGCTACAACGATAATACTGTGCTTTTTACCGCGCTCCTTGCCCTTCTTTAATCGTTCGCATACTTCATTCATATCATAATGATCCTCAGGAATAAGAATCGTTTCTGCACCACCTGCAAGACCCGCCCAAAGAGCAATATCACCTGCATTTCGTCCCATTACTTCAATGACGAATGTACGCTCGTGAGATGTAGCTGTATCTCTAATTTTATCAATGGCATCAATGACCGTGTTTAAGGCAGTATCAAAACCAATGGTATATTGAGTACCCGCAATATCATTATCAATTGTTCCCGGTACTCCTACACAAGGGAAACCATGAGAAGTCAAAGCCTGCGCTCCTCTGTATGAACCGTCGCCGCCAATAACAACCAGACCTTCAATTCCAAATTTCTTTAGCTGTTCAACGCCCTTTAACTGCCCCTCTTTTGTCCGAAATTCATCACATCTTGCTGACAAAAGAACCGTTCCGCCTCGATGAATAATGTCACCAACTGAACCAATTTCCAGCTTTTTGATATTTCCGCTTATTAGCCCTGCATACCCGCCAATAACTCCATATACTTCAACATCATGATAAATTGCCTTCCGAACAACCGCTCTGACAGCAGCGTTCATCCCTGGAGCATCTCCACCGCTTGTTAATACACCAATTCGTTTCATGTTTTTACCTCCCATCAATACTTTACCAAGAAGTTATCAAAATAGAAAGAACATTTAATGAATTTTTTTTGATAATTAAAATTTTTTTATGAAAAAAAATACCGTAACAATTATAAAATAGCATGAAGACACCTATATCTCAATAGAATCATGCATAAACTAAAATAGGCGGAATTATCGTTAAAGTGAAAACGATTAAACATGAGTATTGATTTAAAGTTTGGACAAAAATAAAAACGTACTTATACAGTACGCTTTTAATTTACCCCGATATAGTCTTTTAAAAACGAAATTTCACCAATTCGCTTAAACTTCTTATACCGGTGTTCAACTAATTGATCCTTATCCATTTTCTTTAGCTCTTTGAGTGAATCCAAAAGAACTTTTTCTATATATACAGCCTGCTCCTGCACAGCTTTATGCGCACCGCCTTTTACCTCTCGGATAACGCAATCAATGATGCCTAACTCCTTTAAATCCGGCGCCGTTATTTTCATTGATTCAGCTGCCTGTTTAGCTAGACCTGCATCCTTCCATAATATCGAAGCAGCACCTTCAGGAGAAATAACCGAATAGGTTGAGTTTTCGAGCATGTGCAAATGGTTTCCAACACCTAAAGCAAGAGCACCGCCGCTTCCTCCTTCACCAATTACAATACAAATAATCGGTACTGTGAACCCAGCCATCTCTAATAAATTTCGAGCAATCGCTTCACTTTGTCCGCGTTCTTCTGCTGACTTTCCTGGATATGCCCCTTTCGTATCAATAAAGCAGATAATTGGCCGATTAAATTTTTCAGCCTGCTGCATTAATCGCAGTGCCTTTCGATAGCCTTCAGGATGCGGCATTCCAAAATTACGGCGAATATTTTCCTTTGTATCTTTCCCCCGTTGATGTCCAATAACCGTAATTGGAAGCCCTTGGAATTTGGCAATTCCCCCGACAATCGCCTCATCGTCACCAAATGTCCGATCACCGTGGCATTCAAAGAAATCAGTAAATAATAATGAGATATAATCAAGTGTTGTTGGTCTGCTTGCATGGCGAGCAATTTGAACCCGGTCCCAAGGTTTGATGTTTTCGTAGATTTCTTTTTCAAGTTTTTCAAGACGCGATTCCAGCTTTTCGATTTCCGCTGTTAAATCGACATCTGTATTTTTAGTGAATTCTTTTAAATCGGTAATTTTATTCCTCAACTCAAGAATAGGCTTTTCAAATTCTAATTCTCCTACCATTCAGGCACCTCCTTTGGGTTATGAATATCAAGGATAATAGTCAATTGATCTTTTAATTGCAAACGATGAATGACCGCATCAAGCTGGCCATGTTTTAGTTGAAATTCCGCTGTTTGAAAATCCTCCGGAAGCTCTTCCCGAATGGTCTGTTCAATCACCCTTTTTCCAGCAAAACCAATCAATGCTCCCGGTTCAGCAAGGTTATAATCACCAAGAGAAGCAAAACTTGCCGAAACTCCCCCTGTTGTCGGGTGGGTCATCACTGAGATAAACAAACCGCCATGATTACTGAACCTCTTTAAGGCTACACTTGTTTTGGCCATCTGCATCAGACTAAGAACACCCTCTTGCATTCTCGCTCCGCCAGAAGCAGTAAAAATAATAAAAGGCAGCTTCATTTCATCCGCTTTTTCTACTGCACGGGTAATTTTTTCACCCACTACCGAACCCATACTTCCCATTCGAAAAGTAGAATCCATTACAGCAACAACTACTTTTATATCATTAACCGTTCCAATTCCTGTAACTACTGCCTCATTCACATTGGTTTTTTTACGGTCCTGCTCAAGCTTTTCTAAATAGCCGGGAAAATCCAGCGGGTTTAATGACGTCATTTCTTCATTTATTTCCGCAAAAGAATCATCATCTAAAAAGGAGGCAATTCTTTCATGTGCATTCATAGGATGATGGTATTCACAGTGCAGACATACCTTTAAGTTTTTTACTAATTCTTTTGTATACATAATTTTTTTACAGTTAGGACATTTTGTCATGATTCCTTCTGGAACATCTTGCTTTGTGTGTTCAGAAGGAATGGTTGCATATTTCTTTTTTGTTTTTGTAAAAATCTCTTTAAGCAAGGTGAGACCTCCCTTATTTATTACAACATCAATTTCAAATTCGACCTGGCGAATTTGCGCCCGGACTTTAAAATACCGTAGTCTAACCACTTAATTATTGGCTTGCTTTCTTGTTGAAATCTCGTCCTTACTACTCTACTATATAGGAAATTCTCAACAAACCTTGTTATAATCTGTCGTCATTCATTCGACAATCCCCTTAAGAGACAATAGGCTTCTGCTGTTTTCACTTCATCTCGATTAGCAAGTGCGTTTAACAGTTTATCATAATGCTCCTTTATAGGATGTTGCTCATTTAATTGTAAAGAATGATAGTAATCGGCCAATATCACCCAAATTCTCAATAATAAATGATTATCGGCTAATTGAACAATCGTTAAAAAGAATTCATCATCATTTATCTCATTCTCAGTCCATCTTTTATCAGTTAGAAATGATTCTATCTCGGCTCTTTTTAAAATAAGCGATAAACAGTTTCTTTCAATAAGATGCTTTGTTTCCTTTACATCGCGCTTAGAAGCTTCATCCTGCAAAATAAAGGTACTTAAGAGAGGAATCAGTTGGTGCCCTTTAAAATCACGAATAAACGTGCCTTCGCCTCTTCTTGTTTCAATCAATCCTAGGAGCTCCAAAGCTCTTAATGCCTCACGAACAGAAGAGCGTCCAACATTTAGACGCTCAGATAATTCACGCTCAGATGGAAGTTTGTCACCGGGCTTAAGATGATCCTCTTTAATCATAATTCTAAGTTGTTTCACAATTTCTAAATAAACCTTAGGAACTGTATCTGAAGGTTTCACTTTTTTCCATCACTCACTTTTGCCTATTAAGGCAAGCATACGGGTTTTTTCTTTTATTTCCTCAGGATCCACTGTCAATCTGGCAACACCCGTTTCCATTGCAGCTTTCGCAACTGCTGCTGCAACTGCCGGAGCAACCCGTGGGTCAAACGGAGCCGGAATCACATAATCCTCATGCAAATCAGCGTCATCAATCAATTCAGAAATAGCATAAACAGCTGCTATTTTCATCTTTTCATTAATATGTGTAGCCCTAACGTCGAGTGCTCCTCGGAAAATCCCTGGAAAAGCTAGAACATTATTCACCTGGTTAGGAAAATCAGATCTTCCTGTTCCAACTACCGCTGCTCCAGCTGCTTTTGCTATATCCGGTTGAATTTCTGGGTTGGGATTGGCCATCGCAAATATGATAGGATCTCGATTCATGATTTTTACCATGTCACTAGAAAGAGCATTCTCGGCAGATACACCGATAAATACATCAGCCCCTGCAATGACATCTTGCAAACTGCCAGACTGATTGTCTCTATTAGTAAACTTAGCTACTTCTAATTTAACAGCATTCATCCCTTCAGGACGACCTTCATAAATCGCTCCCTTTGTGTCACACATGATAATGTCGCGAACACCAAAGCTATGCAATAGTTTAATAATAGCAATCCCTGCTGCACCTGCCCCGTTAGCGATTACCTTAATTTCCGATATCTTTTTGTTGACAAGCTTTAACGCATTTAGCAAACCTGCTGCCGTTACTATGGCTGTTCCATGTTGATCATCATGAAAAATCGGTATATTCGTTTCTTTCTTTAATCTTTCTTCAATGACAAAACAATTAGGGGCTGCAATATCCTCAAGATTGACACCGCCAAAATTAGGCTCTAATAGTTTAACTGTTTCAATAATCTTTTCAACGTCTGTTGTATTCAGGCAAATAGGGAAAGCATCGACACCAGCGAAGCTTTTAAATAAAACAGCCTTTCCCTCCATTACTGGAAGTGCAGCTTGTGGTCCAATATTTCCAAGTCCAAGTACTGCTGTACCATCTGAAACAACGGCAACCATATTTCCTTTCATCGTATACTCATAAACAGATTCCGGCTTATCATATATTTCTTTACATGGTTCCGCTACCCCAGGAGAATATGCTAAACTTAGATCCTTTGCATTTAAAACCTTTACTTTTGATTTTGATTCCAACTTACCTTTGTGTACTCGATGCATATGCAAAGCTTCTTCTCTTAACGTCAACTTTCCCACTCCTCAGTCGAATTCATGTCTGACTTGAAACAAGCTGTCTATTTTTATAAGTGTCAATATGTTAGATATACTATCAATAGTTGTTCCTTTTTACTGGTCAGACCAGTTTCTTTTTTACAATATAACATATCTTAATGACTTGTAAAGAAGTATAAGGTGTTACTTCAAAAATACATTTTCAATTCCTACCGTTTTTTTCAATTCATTCAGACAGTCTGTTATCGGATGAATGAACAGTTGTTCTTCTAATTGAATCGTTTTTTTTGTACTTTCATAGTAAATAACAACACGGACTACCCCTGGATATTTCTTCAAAATATCCTTTAATCTCTGCAGCTGCTCAACCGTTTCCAGTTCCTTTGTAATTTTTATGAAAAGTGTTGAATGATGGTTTTTCTCTGATTCAATTGCTGCTGCAATCTCCTGTCCTGTCTTAATCATATACTGTGTCTTCCCTTGACGCTCCTCTATTTTCCCTTCGAATACAAGAATATTTCCTTGCTGTAAAATAGGTGAAATTTTCTTATATACATTAGGAAATACAACAGCTTCCATTTCGCCGCTAGAATCACTTATGGTTAAAAACGCCATCTGTTCGCCTTTTTTTGTACGGATTTTTTTGATATCTCCAATAGAGGCCACAGCTTTGAGATAGGAATTTGGAATAGTGAAATCAACTAGTGCATGTGCCTTTAAAGTTGGAAAATACTTCTCGTATACGGATACAGGATGATTCGATAAATAGAAGCCGAGCACCTCTTTTTCCATTCTTAACTTATCTTCTTCATGCATTGGCTCAACGTCCATATACTTAGGTCTAATGCCCAAGTCAATAGGAGAAAATAAATCTCCTTGCTGACCCTCATTCGGCTTTACCAATTGGGCATGATCTAATGCCACATCTAAGCTAGCTAATAACACAGCACGATCCTCGCCAAACTCATCCAGACTTCCAGAATAAACAAGGGCTTCTAATGTTTTACGATTAACGACTTTTGATGATACCCTGATGCAGAGGTCAAACAAATCAACAAATCCCTTCTCCCTCCTAGCACGCATAATTTCTGTCAAGGCAGCTACACCAATTCCTTTTACAGCCCCAAGACTGTAGCGAATTCCATCTTTTTCAGCGTCGAAAGTATAGCCGCTTTTATTTACAGAAGGTGGCAGAAGAGGAATATTCATTGTCTTTAATTCTCTTAAATATTGGGCAACTTTTACTTCATTGCCTGTAACAGATGTTAAAATGGCAGCCATAAAATGGATAGGATAATGTGCCTTTAAATACGCAAGCTGATATGCGATAAAACTGTATGCAACAGCATGACTTCTATTAAAGCCATAATTGGCAAACTTTACAATTAAATCATAAATATCATTTGCTGTTTTTCGTTCATAACCTTTTCTTTCGGCTCCGTCAATAAAATGCATTCTCTCACGGTCAAGCACATCTCTTTGCTTTTTACTAACGGCCCTTCTTAAAAGGTCTGCTTCGCCAAGTGAAAATCCAGCCATTTTGGCTGCAATCTGTATGATTTGCTCCTGATAGACAATGACCCCGTACGTATTCTCAAGAATAGATTCTAAATCCGGGTGTGGATACACTACTTTTTCGCGCCCGTGTTTTCGATCGATGAAATGGGGGATATTTTCCATTGGACCCGGCCGATACAGGGCATTTACTGCTACGATATCCTCAAATCGATTAGGCTTCAACCTTGTTAATACATTCCGCATTCCTTCAGATTCTAATTGGAAAACTCCGGTTGTCAGGCCTTTACTTATTAGCTGATATGTTGCCGAGTCATTGATGGGGATATTTTTAATATTTAATTTTATACCGGTTTTACGATGGATAGACTTTAAAATGGATTCAATTAACGAAAGATTCCTTAGACCAAGGAAATCAATTTTTAATAGCCCCAGCTCTTCAAGATGCTCCATTGAATACTGAGTTAAATAGATATCTTCATGTCCCCCTTGAATAGGAATCACATCCACCAGCGGATGTTCACTGATCACAACTCCTGCTGCATGTGTAGATGTATGTCTGGGCAATCCCTCAAGCTTTAAAGCCGTTTCAAAAAGACTCCTTTGCTGCTCTGATTCATTAACAAAGTCTTTTAATAACTGGGATTCATTGTATGCTTCTTTAAGGGTAATACCAACTTTCCCTGGAATCATCCTTGACAACCTGTCTAATTCCTTTGTATTTAACCCAAATACTCTGCCAACATCCCGAAGAGCAGCTTTTGCCGCTAATGTACCAAACGTAATAATCTGTGCAACATGCAGCTGACCATATTTTTTAGCCACATATTGAATCACTTCATCACGTCTATGATCAGGAAAATCAAGATCAATATCGGGCATCGAGATTCTCTCTGGATTAAGAAAACGCTCAAAAAGGAGCTCATGCTTTATTGGATCTACATCGGTAATATAAAGGGTGTAGGCAACCAGTGAACCTGCCGCAGAGCCTCTTCCAGGACCGGTTAAGATTCCCGCTCCTCTTGCAAATCGCATAAAATCCCATACAATAAGAAAATAATCGCTGAACTCCATCTTCCTGATAACGGATAATTCAAATTCAAGACGTTTTTTTACATTATCATCAGGTGATCCATATCGTTCATAGAGACCTTTAAAGCATATTTCCTCAAGCATTGCTTCTGCTGACTGACCTGTATCTGTCGGAAATTTAGGCAACTTCGTTTTATGCAGCTCAATCGTTACATTACACTCTTCAGCAATTCTTAACGTGTTTTCTAGTGCATCAGGCCTTTCTGTAAAAAGCTCTGTCATCTCTTCAGATGTCTTTAAATAAAAATGATGACTTCCTAACCGCTCCCGCTTTTCATCTTGTAATTTGCTTCCATTTTTTATTGCCAGCAAACACTCATGTGCAAAGGCATCTTCTTTATGTAAATAAAAAACTTGATTCGTTGCCACAAGCGGTACCCGATGTTCATTGGAAAGTGCAATAAGTTTATTCCTTACATTTTCTTCTATTGGTATTTGATGATTCTGCAAACTGATATAGAAGGATTCCCCAAATAAACTCTTATACAAATTTAATACCTTCTCGGCTTTCGGATTATCTTCATTTAGTAAAGCCTGCTCTATTTCCCCTTCCATGCCAGGAGTTAAAGCGAATAATCCGTCAGAATAATGCTTCAGCCATTTAACAGGAATTCCAGACAAGGATTTTGTTTGAACACTGCTCGTTATTTTTAACAAATTTTGAAACCCGGTTTGATTCTTTGCCAGTAACACAAGCGGAAAAGCGGTTCCCACTTGTTCTTCGCTAAGAACGTCTGCATAGAGTCCAATTATTGGCTTAATCGAATGTTTTATACATTCTTTATAAAAACGAACAGCCCCGTACATAACATTGCGATCTGTTAATGCTAGTGCACTATATCCCTTTTTCTTTGCATCCATCACAAGAGATTCTACAGATGCGGTGCTCGTTAACAAACTGTAAGCACTGTATACATGAAGATGAATAAATGACACGTACATTCACTTCCTTATTAAGTCTTATAACAAGACTATTTTTCTATATTTTAACGCTGTTTTTATAACTATATATCCAACTTATTAAATCGACATAGGAATTCTTTTTCTATCATGTACGGGTACTAAATATGGTTCTTCCGCGAGATATTTGACTCATCCGTGTGAAAAGGACATATATATAATAATTGCAATTATACAACCTTACATATTATTATAAAGTTTTCCCCTCAAAAAGAAAGTATGTTCTCCCTTTTACCTGCTTGCAATAAACATAATTCTATCAACTTGTCCATATGTTTAATTATGAGGTAATTAATACAATAAGCATTAAGGATGGGATTTCATGCAGGATCAACCTTTTTTCCCCTTATTTTTACAAAGCTATTTTATTGCACTTGGCGTGTTAATTGGAGGCTCACTTATTGGAGGAATGGCCGCCTTTTTAACAGGAAAACCACCTTTAACAGAAATCTATCGACTATCTAGCATGATTCGAATTTGGGCAATTGTCACGGCCATTGGCGGTACATTTGATGCTGTTTATACCTTTGAAAGAGGATTTTTAGAAGGTGAAACAAAGGACTTATTTAAACAATTCCTGTTGATTCTTTCTGCATTAGGAGGCGCACAAACAGGCTCTCTGTTTATCACATGGTTGACACAGGAACATACGACCCTATGAGAATTCCGCCTTACTATCGAAAGCCCACCTGGCAGCAATTTTTTGCCGGCATGGTAATAGGCGGGATCATCAGCTGGATGATATTTTTGTTTATATTTGGAGAATGGCAGGAAAAATACAGCAAAGAAATTCAAACACAAAAAGATCAAATAACTGATTTAATAAATGAGAAGACCATTTGGCAGGAAGAATTTAAAAAACTGAATAAAGAAAATATGCAAAAACTTACTGTTCAAACCATCTATATAAAAATTATCAATAAAGATAAATACCATCTTGATCAGCTAAGTGTATTTGAAATAGAAGAAGAGATAAAGGCCGACATCCGGATGATGATGGCCAAAGATATTGATACTGTATATAACAGCCGTGAGTTAATTAAAAAAATTATTGAAAATAAAACGATAAAAGTAAATGATAAGCGCTATAACTTAAAAATTCGACAAATGATGATTTATACTACACTCTCGATAGAACTGGAGATTACGATTGCTGACTAGAAAAGCAGAAACGATTGATTACAAGAAGAAGTCAAGGCTAAATAATATGCCCGGTTTATGACCGGGCATATTCCTCACATAAAACCTCTACTTCATGAATGACCTTCTCTGCATGATTCCAAGAATAAATCGATGCTCCGGCAGCCCTCGGATGGCCGCCTCCTTTATAATTACGGGCTACTCCATTTATAACAGGGCCCTTTGAACGTAATCTAACCCGGATTTGATCCTCTTCCTCAATAAAGAAAACCCAGGCAATAATTCCCTGAACATTTCCGAGTGTACTCACCAGCAACGAAGCTTCAGATGGTGTCGCTTGATATTGTTCCAGCAAACTAGTTGTCAATTTTACATATGCTACTCCATTGTTTCCTGTAGAAAAATTTTGCAGGATATATCCATGAAGCTTCACAATGTTCGGTTTTAAATTATACATGCCCTCGTACAGCTCCGTACGAGAAAACTGATAATGAATTAACTCTCCTGCATAAGCAAATGTTTTTTCAGTTGTACTCGGATAAAGAAAACGGCCTGTATCACCAACAATGCCAGAATAAATTAATCTTGCCGCTGCATCTGACATTTGTAACCCTTTATCTTTTCCATAAAGGTAAAATTCATAAATTAATTCACTAGTCGAGCTTGCGCTTGTATCTACCCATAACAAATCACCATAAGGATCCTCATTAGGATGATGGTCAATTTTAATAAGCATATCCCCAAGACGATATCTACTGTCATCTATACGAGCTTCATTTGCCGTATCACAAACAATAACAAGAGCACCACTGTATATATCATCAGGTATATTATCCAAAACTCTCAAAAACTGAAGAGACTCATCTTCTTTACCAACAGTAAAAATTGACTTTTCAGGAAATGATGCCTTCAAAACCTCTGCCAGTCCGCCTTGAGAACCATAAGCATCTGGATCTGGACGAACATGACGATGAATGATTATCGTATCATATTTTTTTATCGTTTGAAGTATTTGCTCTTTCATTTGTCTCTCCTTCTCATACTGTAGATACATTATTAATAGCATAATTAATCAGGAAGAAAAAGAAATATTATTCATTTTTTTTACATTTTTCAGTTAAAATCGTTTACTATAGATATACAGCAGTTTAATAATGGAGGAAAGAAAAAATGCCTATTTTAGTCATGCTTATTATTATTTCACTAGCATTTTATATTTTCTACAAAACAAAATATTTTCGGACAAGAATGCCTGCTGAAAAGAAGTGGATTTCAGCAAAAGGAAGTATTGCGTTAGGGTCTTTTATCGCCTTGTTTGGCATCAATCAGCTTTTTCTATTTCAAACCACTGTCACGTATATTGTAGCTGCTGTTTTTATTTTTCTAGGTGCGGTCAATATTTGGGGCGGTATGAAAGCATATAAATATTACCTGCCTTTAGCTGTTCAAGAACTGCAGGAAACGAAGAATATTTGATAATGAAGCGACGGAGCTATTAGCTCCGTCGCTTTGTTGTCTGATAAAGTGAAACTTCCATTAAAAGGAGTTTTCTTTAATGTCTGTCGATGAGCTGGCATGTAAGCATCGCTTTCCCAACCAATACTCCCTCATTAAAGACCTCGATATCCACTTTCCCAAATTTACGGCCAACTTCTAATACTTTAGGGTAAATTTCCAGCATGCTGTCAAGCTGTACTGGTTTAAGGAAATAGGTAGTCATATTTTCTACAACAAGATCCCCTTTTTTGTAGCCTCTTAATACCCTGTTAGCCGCTTCGGAAACAATCGTTGTGAACACACCATATGAAATAGTTCCATGATGGTTAGTCATTTGCGGAGAAACCTCAAAGCGATATACATCATCACCTTTCGTTTTCCCCTTCATCATACTGATTTGGTTCGTAATGATATCATCTATGGTTTCACCGACTTGCGGCTGCCGCTGGATCATTTGTAAGGCTTTCAAAACGTCCTGACGGCTGATAATGCCTTCAAGTTTATTTGAATCATTTACAACCGGAAGTACTTCAATACTTTCCCACACCATCATATGGGCTGAAGAGGCAACACTTGTCTTCTCTCCAACTGTCATTGGGTTTTTTGTCATAATTTTTTCAATTAATGTATCGTTGTCATGTCCAATCGTGTCCTTAGAAGTAATCATTCCTAGAACTTTAAGATTCGAATCTGTAACCGGAAAACGGCTATGTCCGGTTTGTTCATTTAATTCATACCAATCTTTAATTGTATCGGTTGATTTTAAATAATGCGTTTTATCAATCGGCGTTAAAATATCTTCAACCAGAATAATCTCTTTTTTAATTAATTGATCATCGATTGCCCGGTTGATCATAGTGGCTGTAGTAAAGGAATCATAGCTGCTTGAAATAACAGGCATATTTAATTCATCAGCCAGCTTCTTTACATCATCGTTCGTATCAAATCCTCCTGTAATCAAAACAGCTGCACCGGCCTTTAAAGCGAGTTCATGAGCATCTACACGGTTCCCCACAATCAAAAGACTTCCGGCATCGATATACCTCATCATTGCATCTAATTGCATGGCTCCGATTACAAACTTATTCAATGTTTTATGAAGACCAGATCTGCCGCCTAATACCTGTCCATCAACAATATTGACCACTTCGGCAAAAGTAAGCTTTTCGATATTCTCTTTTTTCTTTCTCTCAATACGAATGGTGCCGACTCTTTCAATTGTACTAACATAACCTTTATTTTCGGCATCTTTTATGGCTCTGTATGCTGTACCTTCACTTACTTCTAATGCCTTGGCGATCTGTCTAACCGATATTTTTTCACCGATTGGTAATTCATCAATGTGTTGAAGTATTTGCTCGTGTTTCGTAGCCAAGACTCTCACCCTCTACTTAGTTTCAGTTCCCCCTAATATATGTCTATTATAAGGGTCTCAGCCATCTGTTTCAATCGATTGACCTGTTCTGTTTCAATTTATTTTTATTTTCTGTGTTATTGGTAAGTTCGGGCCTTTGTTCTTTTTCTCTTTACCCCGGAAGGCTGTTGTCTATTTTTCTTGCTTGGCGTATATAACAGACCAGTTAAATTACCGGCAATAACCATTAATGCCAGCGCAAGCCAAAAAATTGAAAAGAGCCCTTCAGTGCCCCCAGCTGAAATGGATAATCGGGGAACAGCATAATAAAGAAGCATTCCGCTAGCCAGTAAACAAATTAAATAACGATTCTTATTCAAATCATCCACTCCCTTTCTATTACTATTAATCTATGCGAACAAGCTGAAAAGTAGTCATACCTATCAAAAAAAATCGTGTAAAGCTAATGTTTACACGATTTTTTTTGATAGGTACTTATAATTCTATTCCTTCACCAGGATTTAATATTTTACCATTATTCTGTTCAAGTAATTGAACAAACTCCTCTGGATTCTGCTGAATGACAGGGAATGTATTATAATGCATCGGTACAATCGTTTTGGCTCCTAGAAGCTTTGCAGCATAAGCAGCATCTTCCGGCCCCATGGTGTAGTTATCTCCAATTGGAAGAAATGCCAAATCAATAGGGTGACGTTCCCCTATTAATTTCATATCGGAAAATAGAGCAGTGTCCCCTGCATGATAAATTGTTTTTCCTTCAGCCATAAATAGAATACCCGCAGGCATCCCACAATAGATGATTTCCTTATTCCCTGTTTGCAGACCTGTTCCGTGAAAGGCCTGAGTCAACTTTACCTTTCCAAAGTCAAATTGATAGGAACCGCCGATATGCATTCCATGAACACGAAGTCCCTGCCAGCTTAAATAGGTAGAAAGTTCATCATTAGCAATGACAAGAGAATTATTTGCTTTGGCTAATTGCACGGTGTCACCGACATGATCACCATGACCATGAGTGATGATAATTACATCAGGTTTTATCTCTTCCACCTTTAAATCCGTTAATCTATTTCCAGTAATAAATGGATCAATTATTATTACCTTACCGTTTGTTTCCATTTTGACTACTGAATGTCCATGATAAGTTACCTTCATCATTCTCACTCCCTTTTTGACTTAAAAATATTTTATATTGTGAAGCTTAACCCAAAATGAGCAAGTTGAATCGGTCCACTGTAAATTTCGGCCGCTTCCTCCTGCAATTGCTCAAGTTTCCCGTAGTGCGGCAAATGGGTTAGAACAAGTTGTTTTACATTTGCCTCCTTCGCCAATTTTCCCGCATGCCGGCTTGTCATATGTCCCGCGCCTGCCCCATCCTGATGTCCATAAAAATTACATTCACACAGCAATAAATCTGCATGGTTAGAAAACGGAATCAACTCCTCTATAAAAGCGGTGTCCGCTGTATAGACAACAGCTGTCCCTTCTGCCTCAAATCTCATGGCAAAGCATTCAACCGGATGCTTTGTCCGAATAAAGCGAAGGGTGAATGGTCCAATCTCTAAAACATCATTTTCCTGATAAGAAATACCCTTTGTAATATTTTTATATGTTAGTTTAGAAAATTCCTGCTGATTAAAGGGGTGTGCATATATAGGCAAACAATCCATCTCTTTACCTAAAAACCCCTGAATAAGCCTTGCATGCTGCAGTACACCAATATCTGCAATATGATCAGAATGATAATGTGAAATCACTAAAGCATTAAGCATTTCCGGCTGTACAATCGTTTGAAGCTTTGAAAGTACACCGCTGCCGCAATCAACCAACACACGAAAATCTTCATGTTCAAGCAAATAACCCGCACTTGCTTCATTTGCTTTCGGATATCCACCCCATGGACCTATTACAGTTATCTTCATCATAACACCATCCTAACCCTCTTTTTTATTATTATTTCCTATTATTTGAATTACTTATATATCCAACTTATTAAATCAACATAGGAATTCTTTTTCGATCACGTACGGGTAGCAAAACCTAGTTCTTCCGCTAGATATTTGACTCATCCGTGTGAATGGTCATGAAATGGGAGGAGAAACGAATTTCTCCTCCCATTTCATGACCATAGCGCTTAGATGAGTCAAATATCGATTAGTATATGTCCAAATATTAAAAAGAACATATATATATATTAAATTTGCGTCCATATTTTTATTACGTTTCAAAACGCCACCTCCGTATATCTAGCCTGACTAGGACGTCCTGTCCATCGCCAGGCTCACTTAATAAATTACTTTTAAAAATTATTAGATATTTATTAATATTTTCATATTAATAAAATTGTTTTAAAACAGCCGTTGACATATTTCTATCTGTTATATTACAATAAAGACAAGAAATCAACTCACAGAAACGAATTGGAGGGAACATCATGGTAAAAAATATCATTGAATTTTTCAAAAATCTACCAGCTAAAAAATGCGTTGAATGCAGTAAAGAAATCAAGGAACAGGCGGATTGCTACGGCAACAAATGTGACCATTGCATGGGCCTTCATGACCTATAAAATTAGCATAAGAATATCTAGATTAGAAGAACAGTATATTATGAAATCGCTTTTATATAATGCAAAAAAGAAACTGTCTATTTGCAGTTTCTTTTTTGTGTTCTAGTACACTTAACTAGATTGATATTTGTAATTGTTCCTGTACTGTCCATCGCCAGGCTCACTCAATAAATTACTTTTAAAAATTATTAGATATTTATTAATATTTCCATATTAATAAGATTGTATTAAAACAGTTGTTGACATCTTTTATCTGTTATATTACAATAAAGTCAAGAAATTAATCAAAGAAAAGATTTGGAGGGAACATCATGGTAAAGAATATCATTGAATTTTTCAGAAATCTACCAGCTAAAATATGTGTTGAGTGCAGCAAAGAAATCGAGGAACAGGCGGATTGCTACGGCAACAAATGTGACCATTGCATGGGCCTTCATGACCTATAAAATTAACACAAGATACTAGTATTCTATAATAATACTAGTTTAGTAGAATACTATAACTGTTATACAATACAGCCAAAGAAATTTAGCTTTTGGTTTATACAAAATAAAAGAAACTGCCCACGAGCAGTTTCTTTTATTTTAACTTGATATTTGCAGCTGTTCCTTAAACGTTATTTCCTGTAAATACTTAAGTACCTCAGCCACAGCTTCCTCCCCTTGCTTAATACAATCTGGAAGGCCTACTCCATTATAGGAGCCTCCCGCTATGAAAATGCCAGGAAGTTCCTTTTTTATTCCTTCTCTAACGTTTTTCATTCTTTCCTGATGACCAACAGTGTACTGCGGCATTGCATTTATCCAACGAGATACTATAGTCAATTCAGGATCTTGCTTTATTTCAATCATTTTAAATAAATCTGTCATGACATTTGCAACAATTTGATCATCTGACAGATCTACAATGGCTTCTCCACCTGACCTTCCTACAAAACAGCGAAGCAGCACTTTTCCATCAGGGGTCGTATGCGGCCATTTTTTATGCAGCCAGGTACAGGAAGTAATTGTGTAATCACTATTTCGTGAAATTAGAAATCCGGTTCCATCAATATCCTTTTGCACAGCTTCCTTTGGAAACCCCAAGGCAATCGTCGCAATAGATGTAGAAGGCACATCTTTAAAATCCTGAAAAAACTCATACTCTGGAAATATAGTATAAATCGTATGGTGCGGGACAGTCATAATAATACTATCTGCTGCGAGCACCTCACCGCCATTCAGTTCTATTTCATAGCCTCTTGTTTTTTTCAAAACCCTTTCCACTCTGGAGCCTAACTTAAAGGAGTTTGGCTCAAGCTTAGCCGTAATAGCATCTGCAAACGACTGTAAGCCTGTATCAAATGCCAAAAAAGAACCTTTATTCTTTCCTGATAATTCTTTCGGCCTCGGCGGTGCACTTTTTTTCATTCCTACAATCAGACTTCTATATTTTTTCTCAATCTGATAAAAGTGAGGAAAAAGAGTCATTAAACTCATTTTATCTATATCTCCCGCATAAACACCGGAAAGAAGCGGTTCAATTAAATTCTCAACGACTTCATCTCCCAATCTTCGGCGAAAAAAACCTCCTAAAGATTGATCGTTTTTTACCTGTGAACGCGGCAGAATCAAATCAGCCGCCGCCCGTAATTTTCCGGGAACAGAGAATAATTTGGTTGTCATAAAAGGTCTAATCTCAGTTGGAATACCCATAACCGCCCCGCCAGGAATCGTATGCAGTCTGTCATTTGCTAAAATAAAGGTTTTGCCAGGATGATTATGAACTAACCGATCTGCCATTCCTACTTCCGTTGCAAGCTGAACAGCCTTTTCCTTCGTTTCTAAAAAAGAATCAGGCCCTCTTTCAATTAAATATCCATCTTTCCGGTAAGTCTGCATTTGACCGCCAAGACGATGCGACGCTTCAATCAATTTTACAGAATATGGCAAATAATTTTCCCGCACTTCTTTTTGCAAATAATAAGCTGCAGTTAAACCAGTTATTCCTCCACCAATAATTACAATCTGTTTCTTGCTATCTGACATCTTTCATCGCCTTCTTTTAGCTAAAATCATTGAATAACCTCTACTCGCTTCAACACGACCGTTGCAAGGGCATCGATAAACTCCGCCTGAACATTCGGCATTTCAGGGCGGTAATAAGCCGCACCAAGAGAGTCGCATACTACTTTACACTCATAATCATTGTCATATAAGACTTCTAAATGATCTGATACAAACCCGACTGGAACAAATATAAATGCCTTGTATCCCTTTTCCTCATGTAATTCCTTTATTAAATCCTGGACATCTGGCCCCAGCCATGGATCTGGTGTATTCCCAGCGCTTTGCCAGCCGATTTCATAATTTGTTATCCCTGCACACTTTGCTATTAAGTCCGCACTCTCTTGCAGCTGCTCAGGATATGGATCGCCGTATTGCTTAATTTTCTCTGGCAAACTGTGTGCAGACATAATTAAGACAGCACGTTCTCTTTCTTCACTTGGCATCTGCCCAAAAGTTTCCTTCACTTTGTTAGCCCAGTATTGGATAAATTTTGGTTCGTCATACCAGCTGTGAATACTAACCATTTTCGGACCGCCTATCTTAGCTGCTTCCTCTTCGGCTCTCCCGTTATAGGATTGGATACTGAAGGTTGAATAGTGGGGTGCGAGTACAATAGTAACAGCCTCCTCTATCCCATCCTCATGCATCTGCCTAACCGCATCTTCAATAAACGGCTCAATATGCTTTAATCCGAGATACATATGAAACTCAATAGCATCCTGACTGTTATTTAAATGCTCCTCAAGCTTTTTCCCTTGTTCCCGTGTGATTCTTGCTAATGGAGAAAGGCCTCCAATAGCCTCATAACGTCTTCTAAGGTCTTCTAGCATCTCCGGAGCAGGCTTCCGTCCTCTTCTAATATGCGTATAGTAACGCTCGATGTCTGATTCTTTATATGGAGTTCCATAGGCCATAACAAGCAGGCCCATTTTTCTTTTCATTACATAATCCATCCCTTCGGATGCCTGTTACTTAGGCATCTTCTCAGCTGAGTATTCATGAATAAATGTTGTTAGTTTTTTCAAAGTTTCAGGGTTTACCTGTGGGAATACACCATGTCCAAGATTAAAGATATACCCTGGCTTTTCCATGCCTTGATCAAGAATGGCTTTTGCCTTCTCCTCAATTATTTCCCACGGAGCCATTAATACTGCAGGGTCTAAATTCCCTTGGATTGTTTTGTTTACCCCAAGCTCTCTAGCTTCCCGTATCGGAAGACGCCAATCCAAACCTACTACATTCAGTGGAAGTTCATTCCATTCGAGAGCCAAATGACTTGCTCCGACTCCAAACATAATAAGAGGAACCTTTTCTTCACTTAAAGCCGAGAAAATTCGATTCATGACTGGCTTAATATAATAACGATAATCTTCGACATTTAAGGCTCCAACCCATGAATCAAATATTTGTACAGCCTTTACTCCTGCTTTAATCTGTGACTTTACATATGTAATGGTCATATCTCCCAGCTTATCCATCAAGGCAAACCAAGCCTGCGGCTCTGCATACATAAAAGATTTTGTTTTGGTATAATTTTTTGAAGGACCTCCTTCAATCATATAACTCGCAAGAGTAAATGGCGCTCCTGAGAACCCAATTAACGGAACAGATAATTGTTCCTGTGTAAGAATTTTGATTGTATCAATCACATATGGCACATCCTCTTCAGGATGTATCTCACCTAATTTCTCCACATCAGCCAAAGACGAAATCGGATTCGAAATAACCGGACCGATTCCTGATTTGATTTCAACATCCACACCAATAGCTGGCAGCGGTGTCATAATATCTTTATAAAGAATAGCAGCATCCACGCCATACTGCTCTACAGGCAATCTTGTCACATAGGCACAGAGCTCAGGCTGATGAGTAATTTCAAATAGTGAGTATTTTTGTTTAATTTCTCTATATTCCGGCTGGGACCGCCCTGCTTGTCTCATATACCAAACGGGTACATGGTCGGTTTTTTCTCCTCGCGCCGCTTTTAAAAACGTTTCATTTATCCTTTTCTCCATCACGAATATCCCCTTTCAAGACACCTCTATTAATTAGTGTAATATATTAAATGAATAATTACGAATAACACAAGCACATGAATATGACAATTTCAATCATACCTTTTTCACCTATCGTTGTATAGTTTACCTTATTTATTGTCAAAAAATTGACGTTTTTCTTTAAAGGAGTATTTCGCCTGCCAAACGAAATACTGAAAAAGGCCGCTATGACGGAATCAAGATTAGAACTTTCTATACTTTTATCGATATAATAATACATAATACTCTCTTGGGGTGAATAGGATGAAGCTTTATATTACAAGCGGTACTCAGTCTTTATTAACAAAAATGATGGAGGAGCATCAGGATGAAGAGCTGATTTTGATGCAAAATGAGGACCAATATATTCTTATCCATCAATCAGAAGGGGATACCTTTTTTAAAGAGCCAAGAAAATATGAAATAATCATTGGTATGGAAAAACTCCCTAGAAGAGGTTTTGCAGCCTTTCATTATATACCCGTTACCGATGAAGGCCGGCCTTTATTCGAATACCATTTCAAAAATCAAGCCATATTAATGAAGAAAGAACCTGATTTAGCAGCCATCCGCGTCCTGCGTCCATTAGCTTCCGATACTTATCTTATCTTGACAGTCTGGAAACATGAAACTTCCAATAAAAATTGGAAACCCGCTAAATCATTTGAAGAAGTTTATTCAAAAAAAGATTCAGGAAAAGGAAATCAAAAACTGCCTAAAATCTTTCCACGTCCCTCTTTTATTACAAGATATACGATTGTAAATGATGATAAAGCCTAAAAGTAATTTTTGATGTAAGATTATCGAACAGCAGATTTAATAATGATAAAACCTTGAAAGGCACAGCCAATCAAGGTTTTAAAACATAGTATTCACTCTACCTAACTAAAATCTCTACGTATATTTGGATACTATACATATCCCATTTATTAAATCGACATAGGAATTTTTTCTATCATGTACGGGTAGTAAACATGGTTCTTCCGCTAGATATTTGACGCATCCGTGTGAAAAGTCCGTTTCATAACCATATCGCTTAGATGAGTCAAATATCCACTAGTATATGTCGAAATATTAAAAAGGACTTATATAGTATAAATTATTAACATATGCTCCCTTTACGATCCTATTTTCTCCAGCCATTTAATTGTCAAGACACTATCAAAAGCAGGGTTGTCATCTTCCAAAAGAATTTTCTTTTTTGACTTCACCCTCGCAATTGCCTCTGAAATTGTCCCATCTTTTTCAATTAAAATTTTGTATTTACCGATATTCGGGAGTGAGTAATTGGGTAAAATACCATTTTTACAGCAATACTTTGTTTTATAGTAGTCTCCTAGCAAACTTCGAATTTCTTGTAATTGACATTCACGCAAATACTTTCGAATAAGTGTGGAGCTGATTTTTTGTCCTTGCCACTTTAACTCCTCAACTACCGTCACCCCAATATTCTCCGGCACATGTTGATGAATCGTTTCGGCCTTGCCGCTCGCTTTTGCTCCATATGTATAATCAAAACCGCAAATGATTTCCTTTGCGCCCAATCCAACAACATATTGCTGCATAAAATCAACTGCTTCAAGTTTTGCTAATTCCTTTGTAAATTCAACGACATAAAAAAAATCGACACCTAATCGCTCAAGCTTTTCTATTTTTTGCTCAATCGGCTCTAAGTAAGCGACTTCAAAGCCTGGAATTAAAACACTTTTCGGATGCGGAAAAAAGGAAAGAACCGCTAATGAAAGCTGATGTTTCAAGGCTTGTTGCTTTGCGGCCTTCACGACTTTTTGATGCCCTAGATGTACACCATCAAAGTATCCAAGAGCCATGGCAACATCCTGCGCTTCTGCCTGTACATCGCCTAAATTGGCTTCATTCACATAGATCACTTTCATTTGCGATTCCTCCATTTTCTTAGTGGTTGTTACCATCATAAAATAATCAAACCAATATTATAATCATATTTTTTATTGAAATTTTAGCTAAAAACAATAAAAACCAATGGCAATTTACACTCGGGACTTCATAATTTCAGATTCATAGCTATTTCTCAAAAATAAATTTTGGATTATAAAATAATTTTCTATTGTAAAAATAACTATAATCAAATAGAATATATTCACCGGAATTTTCTGAAAAGTCAATCTCGCAAAATGTGCGATTGTTGCAATGCATCTACTGACATAGAGTAATCGAAACCTTCTTGCACGTGTAAATAAATAGGAGGTAAATAGATTCAAATAACATCTAGATGCTGACAAATACTTTTTAGATTGAGGGAGATACGAAAACAGAATATCTTTATAAGGAGTTGTCATTATGCGTTGGATAATATTAATAATGATTTTCACATTATCTGTTTTGAATTACGCGGATAAGGCAGTTCTCGGCTTAGCTGCAGAGTCGATTATGGGTCAACTGAATTTGAATTATGATCAATTTGGTTTAGTAGGCAGCAGTTTCTTTGCCGCTTATTCAATAGGCAGTATTATACTAGGCACGTTAACGTATCGCTTTAATACAAAAAATTTATTAATAATTATTGCATCAGGCTGGACCGTTTCTTTATTAAGTGCCTATTTTGTTGAAAACCTCACTGGACTAATCATCATCCGTATCGTTTTAGGTTTCTTTGAAGGTGGTACATATGGATTATGTGTCGCACATATTGCGAAATGGTTTTCGAATGAAACCCGTGGATCTGCTTACGCAATTATGACCTCTGGAACAACCTTTGGTACATATTTAGCTGCTCCCATTCTAGTATTTTTCATTGGCTCAGTTGGTTGGCAGCATACATTTGCTGTATTAGGTCTAGCTAGTCTAATTTGGGCAATTGTATTTTGCTTCTTTAAAAGCCAGCCAAAAGAACCAATTCAAGAAAATATTGCAACACTCCCCTCTACACAAGAAGCTCAATTCAAAGATATTATTAAAATTATGTTGAACCCCTATGTCCTTTCCGTAATGGCCACAGGGTTTGTATCCATGTGGATCAACACGTGGGTTCTTACGTGGGCGCCCACTTATTTAACGAAAATTGTTGGACTTGATACTCATGTTATGAGCCTCGTATTTGCCTGCATGGGGATTGCAGGGACCATTTTTGCCATCTTCGTCGGGAAATATACAGATATTTTATTCCGCAAAAATAAGAGCCTTATCCTATCCTACGATAAAGTGTTAACAACGGTATTAATTACAGGGGCTGTTGCATACGGTGTAACAACTGTCGTTGAAACGCCTATTTTATCGGTTAGTTTCCTTGCCATTGGTCTAATTATGAATATGTGCCTATTGCCGCTTGGTACGACAATCAAAACACTAATTGTACCGAAAAACTTAATCGGCAGTATTTCAGGAATTTCACTATCGATTACGAGTATGGCGGGGATTATCGGGCCATATATTACAGGCTACTTGATTACGTTAGCAGGAGATGATATTCGGTCTGGTTTTAACTCAGGCGTATTAATCGTTGTAGCGTTATATCTCTTCAGTGCTGTAATCATATTATTGACACGCAAACGCAAAACTACCTTTACGCAAAAAGGGAAAGCGGTTACATCGGTACTGGTTGAAGCAGCGGAATAATCCATACAACTGCTTAAATAAAAAACTCATCGAAGTTGGGAGTATCCATTTTCGATGAGTTTTGTATTGCTTGTCCTAATCAAATTGTAACTCTCCTGACAAAATGAGTGCTTGGATGACTAATAAAATATAGGCTGCTGTTGAAGCATTTTTAACCGTAACCTGCAGCAGTTCTTCAATCTGCTTAATCCGATATTGAATCCCGCCTATCGATAATGCCAGCTCTTCCATTGTTTCTTTTAAACGCTGTCCGTTTAATAAATACACATAAAGCGTATGCAGCAACTCTTTTTTTCTCGGGTCATGGAACTGATACAAATCTTTTAATGTTTTTTTGGCCATTTCATGCAGCTGCTCTATGCTCATATTTGTTGCAATGTCACCTAATAAACCCAAATCCTCATAGTCTGTAGTGAGCTTATTATTTGGAAACCGTTGAGCCATTCGTGCCTCTTTTAACGTTCGATCAAATTGTTTAAAATCTGAAAAAGTACTGCTTATACCTATTGTGTATTTATAATTATCATTTTGCTTCTCCATTTGCTGAAAAATTTTATTAAGTTTTTTTATGAAAGCCTGTTTATCATTAATTTGTGAATTTAATAACGCAACTTCTTCTCCAACGACAGCAAAAATACTAGGCAGCCCCCACTTTTTTATAAGTGTTGACAGTTGAACTACTTGTTCATGTAAGTCAATCATCTCGTTATTCGGCTTTATTCTATCGATGTGAATAACAGCTGTGGAGAATGGCGACTGGAATTTAAATGGCAAAAATTTAAAATACGATTCAATGTCATGAATGTTTTGATTATGAATTAATCGTTCTAATATGGTGCTTTTCATACGGAGCTGTTCCTCAAATTGTGCCTCCTCATATAAAATGCATAGCGCAATAACAATTGATATTCTTTCTAAAAATAAATAATCATTATCGTCTATTACCTGTGGAGGGAAGTAAAAAAATGAGCACCTCGCGTAATTTTTATTATTAATCAAAACAGGTGAAACTAATTTTTCATAAAAGGTACCTGAATAATAGGAAGCAGTGCGTTTATCTCCTAAATATTTTAAGTTGGATTGGCTGTTTCTAATGATTTGTAATTGCTCCTCAGTTAGTCCGACTTGGCTTAACTGATTTCCATGGATATCTTCAATTAAAATTGGAATATTCAATAAGTGATAAGCTGTTCGAATAATCTCGTCCATCGAATGTTTATCTGTTACCTTTTTTGTGAGTTGACTATGGAACATTGATATTTTTTCAAGCATTTGCTTATGATGTAAGAGCGCATCATATGTCATTTCTAATTCCGACAAAATATTATCGTTTTGATACAAGTTAATTAACTCCGCCTGCTCTGGCAGCCAATCTTGTTCAAGACGAATTTCATATTCGCAGCAAGGATCTCCCTTCGCGACACACTTTGTTTCAATCGCAATAATCGATTCTCCAAATTCATACGATAATGCCCCACTGGCAAATCCACATAAGGTGTGACAAATACATTCCGTTGCATAACCGTAGTTTTTCACATGCAGCTCAGCTTCAAACGACTCTACCCATCTTCCTCGTGTGTCGATACATTCGATTGTACCGTCTGGATGTCTCACAATTTTCCCCGTAAATGTAACATCTTTTACATGCCCGAGTCTTGCATGCATTTTACCAACTGTCTTTTTCCTCGTTCCATTTTGAAAAACATTTTTAGCAGATTCTATGCCGAATTCTTTCCCAAAACGAAACAAGAAACCTTTTGTTTTATACGACCCGATATTTTTAATTAAATTATTTTTTAATGTGAGAAAAGCATTGGCCGACATTAAGATATTCTTCGTTCCCATTGAGTCAATTAAGAGATTACTCACAAGCATTTCCCCCCTGTTTATTTTAGCTTTGCTAGCGAACAATGTTGAGACAAGCCAGATTGTTGACTCATCCGTGAGAAATGGACATTTCTTACGCCTTTCAGCATAGCTGAAAGGTAGCTGTACGGTTATGAAGTGACAGGAGAAAATTCATTTTCTTCTGTCACTTCATAACCGTACAGCTTTAGATGAGTCAAAAATCAACAATGTTAATAAATGAAGAGTTTATTTCAAATATAGTTCAGAAAATACCGAATTTCAATAATTTTTAAAGAATTAAAGGGATTATTCAATAAAAACTACTATTATATTTCAAAAATCAAGTATGTATACTTTAATCATAATCAAATACAAACAAACAACGGAGGTAACACTCATGACAATTTTTGAAGGCTTTCATAATAGCTGGGTTCTAGCAAATGGGGTTCGTACACACTATTCATGGGCAGGTACAGAAGGTCCAGCCGTCATTCTATTACATGGGGCAGGCCCAGGTGCTTGCGGTGCTGCAGGTTGGCGCTTGATGTTACCTGCTTTGGCAGAAGCAGGCTATCGAGCATTTGCACCGGATCAATTATCCATGGGCTTTACTGACACACGCTCTCATGCATGGCCTGTTAATGGACACCAAAGCTTAGTGGATCATATACACGATTTTATTGAAGCACTATGTTTAGATGAAGTGTATTTAGTAGGTAATTCACAAGGCGCTTACATCGCAGCTAAATATGCCATTGATCATCCTGAAAAAGTTCAAAAAGTCTTTTATATAGGAAGTAACACGATTTATCAAGCTATGCAGGAAGTACCAGAAAGAAAATTAAGATCATTTTTAGAGGTTATTGGCTACGATTACACAGAGGAATCACTTCGTAAGTTTATGACTAGAAATTCTAATGGCGCAGAGGTTCCGGAAGAATTAATTCAATTACGTCATCAAGCTGCAAACAGACCAGGTGTAAGAGAAGCAAATAAAGCATTCGATGATTATTTGGAAAAAATGAATAATGATCCAAAATTATGGGACCGCTATTGTATTAAAGATTCCTTACCAAAGCTTAAAATCCCCGGAAAATTCATTTGGGGTAAAAATGATGGTGTTGCACCGATTGAAACGGCTTATAAACTTGAAAAATTACTGCCAAACATTGAGTTTGAATACATTGACAATTGCGGGCATCAATGTCAAACAGACCAGCCTGAACTAGTTAATAAACTTGTCATTGACTTTTTTGGACTTAAGATTGAGGAAGCTGCAACAGTAAAATAATTGACATTCAAATTGAGAGGAATGATCTTATGGAACTTCTTGTTGAAAATAAAACTCTTTATGATGAAATAATCGAAAAGGCAAAAAGAATTGGCCAGGCGGCAGAGCTTGAATCATTACAGGCTGATAAAGATGCCACAATTTCAGAAAATATTGCCAACATCATTCGCGAAGAACAGATTAATCGCTTACTTCTTCCGAAAGATTATGGTTACCCACAGCTTGATTGGCATACGTATGTCGATATGGTAAAAACTGTAAGTAACTATAATTTATCCGCTGGGTGGCTCTCATGCTTCTTCTCCTTACACAATGCGTGGGTATCCTACCTGCCAAAGCCATTACGAGATGAAGTAGTGAACCAAGGCGGGTTTGTCGCCGATGTTTTCGCACCTGTAGGGAAGGTAGAAAAGACTGAGGGCGGTTACTATGTTTCTGGAACATACCACTTTGTAAGCGGAATCAATTATTGTGACTGGGTTGGCGTTGGGGCATTTATGAAATTTGATGACTCTGATAAACCTGAACGCGTTGGCATCCTCTTAAAAGTATCAGACTTAGAAATTATAAAAAACTGGGATTCTCTTGGCTTACGCGGTTCAGGCAGTAATACACTAATTGTTGACAAGGTTTTTGTAAAACCTGAAGCCATTCTTCGTTTTAGTAAAATCATCGAATGCAGTCAGCCGCCAGAAAAAGATTTCGATCAAGATTATTTATACTATAATACTCCTTTCTATCCTGGCTTTTATGTAGGCTTTGCGGCAATGGCTGTTGGCGGTGCTGAACGTGTCTTAGCTGAGTTTGAAAAACATACAGCAGGCCGTGTTCGCTTCTCAGGAGTTGCGGAAAAAGAATCTCCAACAAGCCAACGTGTACTTGCAGAATTAAGCTTAGAAATGGAAGCAGCACAATTACTATTAAACCGATACATTGCGATGATGGAAGAAGATAAAGGCGGTCCTTATGAAGGGGCAAAATATAAAGCGATTCGAGCTTCCATTATTGATAAGTGCGTCCAAATTGGTGTGAAAAGCTTGTTAACGCTTGGCGGTCATGCCCTATTAAAGGGTCACCCTGTTGAAATGTTTACTCGTGACTTAATGGCGATTGGGACACATATAACCTCCTTATATGAAGATGGAATTCACGGTTATGGAAGACATTTATTTGGTATCCAAACAAATATTCAAGGCTAATAGATAGCAAGATTCAATCTGAACATAGACAATCTATAACATTTAGAGGTGTAGTTGATGGAAAAATTTATATACGCGCCAGAAATTGCTAAATTAGGACATGTTGCATTAGTAACAGAGAATTTGGAAAAATCATTATGGTTCTTTAAAGAAATCATTGGTTTAGAGGAAACACGTGAGGTCAATGGTACACATTATTTACGTGCATGGGGTGACTTTGAGCACCATACCCTTTCCATCACAGCCGGAGAAACGTCTTACATCGATCATATTGGGTGGAAAGCAAAACGCCGCGAAGATGTGGCAAACTTTGCCCGTCTATTAGAGGATGCAGGAACAGAGGTACGCTGGATTACAGCTGGTGAAGAAGCAGGTCAAGGCGAGGCCATCCGTTTTGAATTACCAAGCGGACACCGCTTCGAAATTTATTTTGATATGGAAAAGCCACAAGCAGAAGAAAGCCGCAAATCCGTGCTGAAAAATCAAGTCTATAAAGCTTGGGCAAAAGGTGTTTCACCACGTCGCATTGACCATGTCAATCTGCAAACATCGATGGACAATCACCTCATTGTAACTTATTTACAAGAAACATTAGGTTTTAAATTACGCGAATATTTAGTCAACGCAGATGATAAACAAGTAGTAGGCTGGATGAGTGTGACGAATTTAGTACACGATATGGCCATGATGTCAAAACCTTCAGTTGAACCAAATCAAATGCATCATATCGCTTTCTGGATGGATAACGCTCAAGACATTTTACGGGCAGCTGACATTTTAAGCGAACAAGAAGTTGGCTTTGTTGGACCTGGTAAACACGGAATTTCTCAAGCCATGTTTATTTATGTGAAAGATCCGGGCAGCGGCCTGCGCGTTGAGATTTTCACAAACAGCTACCTCATCTTTGAGCCAGATTGGGAACCTATTAAATGGACCTATAAGGAATACCAGAAAAACGGCTCCACCTATTGGGGTGATCGTCGACGCGACGACGTAGATATACAAGCAGTAAAAGCATAGTACAGTGCTCACACAATCAGCATTCCTTTTAATTTTACTATCTCAAAATGGAATGCTGATTGTTTTGTAAAGTAAAAAGACGGGTCAGTAAGACTTCCAATGATGGAAGTCTTACTGACCGTTACAGGGTAATCATTCCCTTCTTAGCAAGAGAATTGAACGAATATTTCAGAAGGGAGTGTTATTCATGAAAGGCATATTAAAAGTATTCCTTTTAGCTGCCATTGGCGGGTATATATTTAGCTGGCTGCATATCCCCATTCCTTGGATGCTGGGTCCTATCTTTTCCATTATTAGTGCCCAATTTTTCTATAAAGGAACATTGTCATGGTCACCAAGGCTGCAGGATATAGGAATTATCATTTTAGGAATAGCTATTGGTGAACAATTCAACTTATCTCTTTTTAGAAGCGCCGGTATTCTATTACTCTATATGATTCTTTTAAATAGTATCCTTATTGCTAGTTCCATTGCACTGGCGTATGTATTAAGCAAATGGTCAAAACTATCCCTAAAATCGATGATTCTAGGGACCATGCCAGGAGGATTAGGGCAAATTCTTCTATTTGCAGAGGAAGAAAAGGATGTCAACCTGGCAGCAATTACCTATTTTCAAATTGTACGTCTCCTATTAGTCGTTGTTGTCATTCCATTTATTGTGTCAGGCCATATCGTAAGCAAGTCAGAGCTCAATATCCCTATGTCATTTCATTTAATCCTATTATTTTTACTTTCCTGGGGCTGTGCTTATGTTGCAAAACGCTTTAAAATGCCGATTGCCTATTTCCTAGCCCCGATTATTCTGGTTATTGGTTTACAATTAGCCTCGTTTGACTTAGCACCTGTCCCTCCACTTGTCATGAATGGTGCACAGCTGTTAATTGGTGCACATATTGGTCTCATGTTAAAGCCGCATATGGTCAAGCTGCCGTTCCGCCATTTAGCAGCAGGTATCTTAAGTTCCGTTGGCCTAATCATCATCACATACGGCACAAGTTTTATCGTTTCATATACTTTAGATTATTCGTTCGCAACAAGCTTTTTAAGCACAGCACCTGGTGGACTCGATCAAATGGTATTGTTGGCAGATGCAATTAATGCAGATATCTCAGTTGTATCCCTATTCCAGATATTCAGGCTCTTATTTATATTTTTGTTTGTTATGCCAGCCTTAAAATATTATTATGTGTTTATAGCAAAAAGACGAGCACTAGAATTAGACCAAGACATCATTACGAAGAGTTAGTTTGTTCCTAAAAAAACGCTCTGATGATTAAAAAAATCATTAGAGCGTTTTTTCATCTCTCTTACTATTCATTCATGTTATTTAGGCACTCACCCATTGGCCTAGAATACTTTGAAAAACACCCTTTTTCATATAAAAGTCAATCTCCATACGAGTATCCAAACGCAGCACTGTCTGGAAAGTGGTCCTTGAGCCATCTGGTTTAATGGCCTCAACCCTCACCTCTTGGAACGGACTAAGCGGCTCATTCAACCCTATGATAGAATAAGTTTCTAGACCAGTAAGATTCAACGATTCAGCGTTTTCTCCAGGAAGAAATTGAAGGGGCACAATACCCATCATAGCCAAGTTGCTGCGGTGAATCCGCTCAAAACTTTCCGCGATGACCGCCTTGACACCAAGAAGGTAGGTACCCTTAGCAGCCCAATCCCTTGCACTTCCCATTCCATAGTCTTTACCGGCTAAAATGATTAGCGGTGTATTTTCCTGTTGGTAGCTTACAGATGCGGAGTAAACATCCACTTCTTCCCCGCTTGGTACGTGGAGGGTAAAACCTCCTGTTTTATCTACTAGTTTATTTTTTAGTCTCGGATGAGCAAAAGTCCCCCTAACAAGTACCTCATAATTCCCGCGACGCGAACCGTATGAATTAAAATTGGAAGGTTCGACGTCTTTTAGAGCGAGATATTGCCCCGCCGTACTCTCATAAGGAATGTGACCAACTGGAGAAATATGGTCTGTAGTAATGGAATCACCTACCATTAACAAGACTCTAGCTTGGTGAATATCTCCTGGCTGGTGTTCATTGGGCTCCGCTTTAAAGAAAGGAGACACTTTAAAATACGTAGACTGATCATCCCATTTAAAAATTGGCTGATTATCATACTCTAGGCCCTGCCACTTCTCATCGCCTTCAAACACATTTTCATAAGCTTCTCGAAATACATCAGATGAAATTGTAGAATTCACTAACCTGTCAATTTCCTCGGAACTCGGCCAAATATCCTTCAAATAGACCTCTTTTCCCGATGAGGATCTGCCTAGCGGTTCACTTTCCAAATCAATATCCATGGTGCCTGCGATAGCAAAGGCAATAACTAAAGGAGGTGAAACTAAATAGTTCGCTTTGACTAAAGTATGAATGCGTCCTTCAAAATTACGATTTCCGCTTAATACGGCAGCAACCGTCAAATCATAATCTTGAATGGCTTTTTCTACATCTTCATCTAGTTTGCCGCTATTGCCAACGCATACGGCACAGCCGTAACCGGCATGATAAAATCCCAACTTTTCTAAATACGGAAGTAATCCTGCCTTTTGTAAATAGGCTGTAACCGCCTTTGATCCAGGTGCCAAGGAAGTCTGAATAGATTTAGGTACGGTTAAGCCGTACTCCACTGCCTTCTTTGCTAAAAGCCCTGCACCTATCATATTGAAGGGATTTGATGTATTTGTACAGCTTGTGATGGCTGCAATTACAATGGAGCCATCCTTCAATGATGTGCTCCGAGTATTCATCCTGTCAGAGCTGTCCGAAAGTGACTTAGGAAACGATTCTCTCACCGCAGAAATTGGCATTCTGTCTTGCGGACGTCTTGGACCCGAAACGCTTGCTTCCACCGTTTGCAAATCAAACTTTATTAAATCAGAATATACTTTTCCATTCCCTTGAGAATCCGAAATATGAAACAAGCCTTGTTCTTTACAATATCGCTCCACAAGCTCGACTTCCTCATCCCGTTTGCCCGTCATACGCAAAAATTTTAACGTTTCTTCATCAACCGGAAAGAAGCCGCAGGTTGCTCCGTATTCTGGTGCCATATTTGCAATGGTCGCCCGATCGGGGAGGGAAAGCAACTTCAAGCTAGGACCAAAGAATTCGACGAATTTGCCCACGACATGATGCTTTCTTAGGAGTTGGGTTATCGTTAAGGCAACATCCGTTGCCGTAACTCCCTCGTTCAGCTGCCCCATAATTTCGACACCCACTACCTCAGGCACGGACATACTAACAGGAACCCCAAGCATAGCCGCTTCCGCTTCAATTCCTCCAACCCCCCAGCCTAGCACGCCTAACGCATTCACCATTGTGGTATGAGAATCCGTACCGATAACTATTTCAGGATGGGCTATTCTCTCATGATTTTGATTTGTTATTTGTACAACTTTGGTCAAGCATTCCAAATTTACTTGATGAATGATGCCATTGGCCGGCGGTACAACGCGAAAGTCTGTAAAAGATTGCTGTGCCCACTTTAAAAACTCATACCTTTCCTGATTACGTTCATATTCTCTTTGAAGATTGGTTGAAAAAGCCGAGGCCGTCCCATAATCATCCACTTGAACTGAATGATCAATCACCAAATCAACAGGAATAACGGGATTTACGTGATAAGGATTGATTCCTTCCTCTGCTAATCGTTGACGAAGTGACACGAGGTCTACTAAAGCTGGAACACCCGATGCATCCTGCATAATGACTCTTGTTGGCAAAAACGGGATTTCAACCGATTCATTGGAGCTTGGTCTTGAAGCTACTCGAATCAAATCCTCTTCTGTAAGCCCAAGCCTGCTTTGATTTCGCATAAGCGATTCAAGCAAAATCCTTATCGTGTATGGCAAGGCATCCACATTTACCATTCCACCTTGTCCCAATGACTGCAGACTGTGAACACGGACCGTTCCATTGGCAGTACTTAACATTTGCTGATACACTAAGTAATCCTCCATTTCTCCCTAACTATAGCTTCACCTTTTGCTGAGTCTTTGGACTGGCAGATAATTCTGAGCATTTGCCTGCCTTTAGAAGAAAACTGTCTACGTATTGTGGAAAACTCTGCTGTAAATCCTTAGCTGCTTCCAATACGTTATCTAAAGAAACACCGGTATGAATCCCCATTTCCTCAAATCCATGAATCAAATCCTCTGAAGCGATATTGCCGCTCGCTCCAGGTGCATATGGGCAGCCTCCCAACCCGCCAGCAGAGCTGTCAAAATGAACAATACCTTCTTCCCATCCTGCCACGGCATTAGCAAATGCCATACCTCTTGTATTATGAAGATGAAGGGAAAAGGTGAAGTCTGGAAATCTTCTCATTAGTTCACGAACATTGTTTTTAATTTGTAATGGATTTGCCATCCCCGTTGTATCCGCAAGTGAAACTTCCTTGATTCCTAAGGAACGATACCGTTCACAAATCATTACAAGACGCTCAACGGGAACTTCACCTTCATAAGGGCATCCAAACGCAACAGAAATGGATCCCCCTACCTTCATGCCGCTTTTTTCCGCGAGTTCAACTAACGGTATAAACTTCTGAAAAGCCTCTTCCGTCTTACAGTTTGCATTGCTTATACTATGGGAATCAGTAGCAGACAGCATCAGCTTCACCTTATCCACTCCAGCTGCGATAGCTCTCTCCAAACCGCGGACATTAGGAACCAGCGCTCGTAACTTCACATCTGCCGGACGTTTGATTCTTTTCAACACTTCATCTGCATCCTTCAATTGCGGAATCGCTCTTGGGTGTACAAAAGAGGTAACCTCAATCTGTTTGTAGCCGCAATCAATTAGTTGATTGATGATTCTGACTTTTTCTTCCGTTGAAATCCATTCACTGACACTTTGAAACCCATCTCTTGGACATACCTCGGTAATCGTAACCGCTTTACTCGCCAAGTTCGAACACTCCTTTAGATTACTTTTTTCTCTTTTAAACTAGCAATGGTTCCCTCATCCAGCTCCAATAGTTTCTTTAGGATTTCTTCATTGTGCTCACCTAAATCAGGAGCAATTTGTCTGATGGAACCTGGTGTTTCAGAAAACTTTGGAACAACGCCTGGGATTTTCACTTTACCTAGTCTTGGATGGTCAACCTCCACAATATTTTCTCTCGCCTTGTATTGCGGATTTTCAAAAATATCCTTAATACTGTAGATTGGGCTCATCGGAACACCGCATTCGTCGAGAAGATGCTGCAGTTCATCCTTTGTTTTTGTTTTCACCCAGTCGGAAACAATCCCATTTACTTCATCAAAACGTGTCAAGCGGACTGAGTTGGTATGATAGCGTTCATCCGTCAGCATATCTTCCCGGTTCATGGCTTTTGCCAAACGCTCAAAGGTTTTGTCAGAGCTCGTAACCAAAATAATCCAATGCCCGTCCTTCGTTAGGAAATTCCCAGCCGGCGCTGAGTGACCGCTCAATCCTGGTGACCGCTCCTTGATATTGCCAGTCTGATCATAGTCTGATATTAAAAATTCCATCATTCTGAACATAGATTCATATAAGCTGACATCTACATATTGACCTGACCCTTCATCTTGACAATCCCTATGATACAAGGCTGTAACCGCTGCAAAAGCAACATAAATTCCCGTTACATAATCGGTTAAGGAAAAAGAAGGACTAATTGGCGGACGATCGGGGTATCCGTGCAAATACGTAAACCCGCTGAAGGCTGTTGCGGGGGTGCCGAAGCCTGCTTTATGTGAATATGGTCCGGTCTGTCCATAGCCTGTTACCCTGATCATGACTAAATTAGGATTATATTGCTTTAGTTCCTCATAGCCGATTCCCCATTTTTCCAGAGTACCCGTCCGAAAGTTTTCAATGACCATATCGGATTTGCTAACCAGCTTTCGCAGAATATCCTTGCCCTCCTCCTGGCGCAAATCCAATGTAAGGGATTTCTTGTTCCGAGACATGCCCGGCCATCTTAATCCTTCCCCTTTATAATAGGGACCTAGATTCCGCAATGGATCGCCGACTTCAGGCATTTCAATTTTAATGACTTCAGCACCAAAATCACCAAGAAGTGCAGCACCATAAGGGGCAGCAATAACGGTTGACAGATCAAGAATACGAATACCCTCTAAGGGACCTCTCGTTTTAATAGATTTCATGTATGATCACGCCCTTGAATTTATATAATCTAATGCTTTTTTTAAAAAATTATACGTAAAGGCTATATCCAGGAATGTCTTAAGGAATATAGCCTTTTAAATCGTTAAGATTAGAACTTATTTCTTTTGTTTTAAACAGTGGTAAGCTTTTTTCTTTCTTTATACAACCATTCCAAATATGTGTAATCGTCTGCTGGGCGATTCAGCATGATGGTATTTCGAAGAAGTCTTGTAACCGAATCTTCCGCATGCTTGATTTCTCCCCAAGTCCGTGCTCCACGTTGAACCTGTGCTGTTCTTGGAATGCGTTCTTGTTGATATTCGTCCAATGCTTTGGCTATATTTGAACCGTTATCACGTAATTTTTCCGTTAAACAAACAGCATCCTCGAGTGCTTGACAAGCCCCCTGTGCTAGATATTGCAGCATGGCATGTGCACTATCGCCAAGCAATGTCACGCGATTCGTTGACCATTTTTCCAGCGGTTCAATATCAAACAACTTTGTAATCATACCGTTTTCAGCAAACTTCAAGGATTCTTTAATGGTTGAACAGCTATCACCAAACATCGTATGAAGTTCCTCCGCCGTTCCCCAATCGTCAGAGTTCTCACTATATTTATAGCTTTTGAATACGGCTACCTGATTAATAACACTCTTATGACGCACCGGGTATTGGACTAAGTGAACACCAGGCCCAATCCATGTTAATTTCTCGTCCCAATCGATATCAATCGTCATGTCTGACATTGGAACAGTAAAGCGGTATGCTACATACTGAGAGACAACTGGATCTGCTTGACTGACTAGTGTACGTGTCTTCGAACGGATTCCATCTGCACCAATCACTGTTTCGCCTTTTAGTACAGCACCGTTTTCACAACGTAATTCCACATAATCATCAAATTCCTTAATGGACTCCAATCGATGATTAGTCAAGAAAGAAACATTATCTAAAGATTGACAAGCCTTTAGTAATACACTATGGAGATCCGAACGATGAATAACGATGTATGGATATCCAAAACTCTCACGGAATTTATCCCCAAATTGCACGGCAGAAAGCTCATTACCGCTCAATGTGTCCATGAACACATGACGGCGAGGAAACACCGCCTGTTTATAGACTTCATCAAGAACTCCTAAAGCATCAAGTGCACGCAAGCCGTTCGGAGCTACCTGCAAGCCGGCGCCCACCTCACCAAACTCTGCTGCCTGCTCAAGCAGCGTTACTTTTTTTCCTAATTTTGCAATTCCAAGAGTAGCAGCTAAACCACCAATACCGCCGCCTACAACGATGACCTCTTTGACTTCTCCCATTACAATCACCCCATCTATTATTATGATTCTACTAATCTATTGCTATTACATCTGATAGATTAGGCTCAAAAACAGATTGAATCTCCTGATAACCGCCATTTTCTGTATACGCTTCTTCCCGTTCAAAGCTAAAAGGCTCCAAAATTGGCAGGTCATTCGTAGAGAACAAAAATGCTTCTTCTGTTTCAGATGTATTCACGTGCTCATGCCATGTCCAGGCAGGCAGTGCGAAGAAGTCGCCCTCTTCCCAGTCAAAACGAATCCCGTTCATTACCGTATACCCGCTGCCTTTGTGCACATGATAGACTGAGCTATGCACATGGCGATGTGCTTTTCCCTTATATTGAACTGGCAGCTTCTGCATTCTTGCTCCGACTCTTCCATTTGCGTCTTTGCCCGTAGAAGGATTGATATATTCTACAGCGAACCCGTCGAATGGATCTGGATTCAATTCACTCTGCCCATCTAGTGCTTGTTTCGTTAAATCCCATGTGTATCGTCCAAGCGGTGCAGCTGAAGGCTTGCGATCGGAAATTGGTCGTACCATACCACCCGCATAACGCTTTGTACCGTAATCTACAGGAAATTCAACCGGCTGCTGCTCCTCGGGATACAACTCGAAGAAGGAGCTTGTCAGTGCTGAAGTGAAAGGGATATCTAAACAATCCATCCATAGCACCGTTTCGTTTCCTTCATTAACATGATCGTGCCAGCACCACTCCGGTGTAATAACATAGTCTCCCGGTTCAAAATGATATTTCACACCGTTCACAATGCCGGATGCGCCATGACCTTCCATAATAAACCTCAGTGCTGAAGTCATATGCCTGTGAGATGGAGCGATTTCGCCTGGATTAAGTGCTTGAACGGCCGCATACAGCGTTTGCGTTGCCCCGCCCCATCCGTGCGGCTCCAAATGCTTCATACCCGGATTGATTAAATAGATGGCTCGCCGGTCAATGGATCCTGTGCCTACCTCAAGCAGCTCCTTGGCTTTATCTAGAGCCTCGAGGATTTGTTTCTTTTTCCACAAATATGGAACCGCTCGCGGCTTTGGCTGATGTGAGCTGAATACGGAAGCCCATAAAGGGCCCATATTCTTATCCTTCAGCTCCTGGTGGAAATCCATCAATTCTGGTGTCCATTGTTGTTTTGATTTATGTTCCGACATATTACTTCCCCACTTTCGTAATAACGTACAGTAACAATAAAGTCATCTTAAGTCATTTCAAATTCGTATAATTAAACAAAAAGTAAGGATCAAACAAATGAACAACATTCAAATCATTTCATTTTGATTAATTACTGTTTCTTTTGTATCTTTTTGTTTTTGATAAATCATGATGAGTTTATCTAATTTTTGACTATAGAAAATGGTTCTATGGCTATTTAGTCCAGTTTCTGCAGCAGCCTCAATCATTTCATTTCTCAGTTTCTTAATTCTGTGTACTAATTCATCTATTTCTGTATTAACCATACGAATTCTCCTAGTTGTCGGTATACAAGTAAAATGGTCAAATACCCGGTTTATAGTCAACCTGTACGGAAAACTCACCGATTCTTTCAATATGAATGCGTACGGTATCACCCTGCGTAATTGGAGCTACGCCTTCAGGTGTTCCAGTTGTAATAATATCTCCTGGAAGCAGCGTCATGACACTAGAAGCCGCCTCAAAGAATTTATAGCAATCGTAAATGAGGTCACTTGTGTTGGCCGATTGTCTAATTTCATCGTTAACCCACAGATTCATTTGTAATTGATTTGGGTTCTCCACTTCATCACCCGTCACAATCCAAGGACCGATTGGAGTAAAGGTATCGAAGGATTTACGCCATGGTCGATCTTCCTTGCCTCGAACTGTAATATCCATTAAGGCAAGATATCCAAAAATGTACTTAGACGCATCCCCCGCCTTGACATCCTTTGCCTCCTTACCGACTACAAAAGCAATTTCCGCTTCATGATCCACTCTTCGATCTCTGAACGGTAGTAACACTGTTTCATCCGGACCGATAATGGAAGACGGAGATTTGAGGAAAAAGCCGAGACCGTCCACTGTTAAAGCGGTGTTCATCTCTTGTTTGTGCAGGATATAATTGATAGGAGCTGCTACGATTTTACTCGGATTTGGGACAGGGGCACGAAGCGACACATCAGATACTTGATATACAGGACAAGACGCTAAGCCTGCTTCAATTTTTGGTTTTAAAGTTTCGAATTCTCCCATCAGCTTGACTAAAGAGGCTTGCGGCTCCTCGTTGTTCCAAGATGTTAATTCAGTAATATCGATTACACTACTGCCATCGACAACACCTAAGCGATTTTCGTTAAACAATGCAATTTTCATTATGATACTCCTTCCGTTTGATTCCCTTATTGAATCAAATCATCTGTTTTGGTCTATAATCATTCAATTGTTTGTGTATCTCGTTAATCCAATCACTAAAGCATGTGTATGTATCGATTTTCAACCCTTGATCATACAGGTCATGTGCGATTGACTCTACGCCGCCATATTCATGTGAGGACTGGCTATAATGACTCAAGCAACTGGTCCACTTCTCACGATGTTCTGCTTCACTCAATGGTTTTTCTTTTGAGCCCGGTGCGTGTTGAACCGATTTTTCATACACTTGCCCATTCTTTGTTTTTATTTTCATTTCTACCGCTAACCTTCGATTAAGTCGCTTGTCTTCCTCCGATTCCTGCAATTCCAACACCTTAACCTTTGGAAACAGCTTCTGAATGTCTGCACGTAGTACTTGATTATTCTCAAAACTGCTCAGCCTCACATGTCCATCGGCTATGGCAGCTAGTACGGTATATTCAGCACTGAATTTTCCTTGTAATCCTGTTACTGGTCGAGAATGAACTAAAGGCAAGAGACTTCTCGGCTGCGCTTGAAGCATAATTTCATCTATATCCTCTAAGCTCAAGCCTTGCTCCTCTTTAAGCTCCAGTGCTCCTTGGATAAAGCGGTGTGTACCAAAGCAACAAGGGAACTTTTTGACAGATAATCCCTCTAGCATATCGTATGGCTCTCCGAAAGTGATAGAATCCATCGCCTTTTGTAGCTCCTCTTCATCGGCCCCGCCGCTAAATGCCATGAAAAAGCCACGTTTTCCAAAAATATCCTTATTCCCTGTAAAACCCTGTTCAGCTAAGACGGCTGCCTGAATGCCATGTGATGCTGCTAATCCAACATGCAACGACTTGGTCATAGAGCCGAAGTTCTTCTGTAGTCCTCCCGTCATCGATGCAGCAATAGAAATGGCATGGGAGCATTGTTCATCATTAAGATGTAGCAGATAGGAAGAAGCTGCAGCTGCTCCAATTGTTCCTAGCGTGTCAGTTGCATGCCAGCCGAGATTATAATGCCGTATTCCCATCACTTGTCCAATTCGAATCATAACCTCCGTGCCGATACTATAGGCTGTAATGACTTCCTTACCCGAACTTTTCAGTTTTTCGGCAAGGGGCGTTATCGCAGACAGAATCGGAGCGCTTGGATGGATGACGACGCCCACTGAGGCATCGTCATAATCCAACACATGGGAGGCTGTTCCATTAATGATGGCTGCTTTGTCGTAATCTACCTTCACCGGCTCCCCCCAAAGAGAGGAAACACCCTCCTGCCCGCTATCTTGCGAAACATATACCTTTTTAGCCTTTTCTACGGCAGTTTCATTCCACCCGGCTAATGCCACCCCAACTGTATCAATCATAGCCTGCTTGGCTAATTCCACCATTTCCTCTGGAAGTTGTTCATAGGATGTTTCCGTAATAAAGGCAGTAAGCTTTGTCATCAAATCCTTATTGGTTTTTCCATCTTGGTTTACGCTTTTCATTAAAAGCTGCCACTCCCTCTAACCGGTCTTGTGATGTCACCAACTGGTTGTATGCTGCAATATCCAAAGCGTAGGCAGTTTGATAATCTGTATCAGATCCTTTGTTAATCGAAACCTTTGCCGCTCTAACTGCCATTGGGGCGGTTTCCGCTATTTTCCCCGCTAATTCCAGTGCCGTTTCCAGCGCTTTTCCTTTTGAAACAACACGATTGACCATGCCCCATTCATACGCTAATGCCGCATCAATTTTACGGCCTGTATAGATAAGCTCCTTAGCTCGTCGTACGCCAATTGCTCTCGCTAGATTTTGCAGGCCTCCACCACCAGGTAAAATGCCTCTTAATGCTTCTGACAAACCGAAAATAGCTGTTTCCGAAGCAATGATAAAATCAGTCGACAGTGCTAATTCACAGCCGCCAGCAAGGGCATAGCCTTCCACAGCAGCAATCACAGGTACTGGAAAATCCCGTGTTAACAGAACTAAGTCCTCAATAACATGATGCTGTCGTTTCCAAGTGCCGTCACTCATTCCGTTGCGTTCCTTTAAATCGCCCCCGGTACTGAACGCTCTGTCCCCTGCACCAGTGATAACAACGCATCTTAAATCTTCGTTGTAAGCCTCTTCACGGAAAAGCTTTAACCTTTCCTCGAGCATTTGAGTATTCATCGCATTCATTACTTCAGGTCGATTAAGCGTAACAACCAGAATTTCATTGTTTTCCCCTTTATACTCAACCTTTAACATTTCATAGGATTCTTTCACTATACTCACAGGAATCGCCCTCCTTTCTTGAATCTCTCTTAATATGATCTTGGCATTTTCAATACGTGCTGACCTACATAGCTTAAGATTAGATTCGAAGAGATTGGAGCAATCTTCATCATTCTTGCTTGCATCCACTTGCGGTTAATGTGGTACTCATTTGCTGCAGCATAGCCGCCATGCGTTTGCATACACGCTTCAGCTGCATGATAAGCAGCCTCAGAGCATAGGTATTTCGCCATATTTGCTTCAGCACCAGCCTGCAGCTTGTTATCGAATTTAGTTGCTGCTTTATACATCAACGCTTCCGCAGCTTGAAGCTCCATATAGGCTTGTGCAATCGGGAACTGGATACCTTGGTTTTGACCAATCGGGCGATTAAATACAACGCGCTCATTTGCATACTTCACTGCCTGATCAATAAACCATTTACCATTACCAAGGGCTGAGCCTGATACAAGAATTCTTTCTGCAACCATTCCGTCCATTACGCAGTAAAGTCCTCTTCCTTCTTCACCAATCAAGCATTCCTCAGGTACTTCAAGGTCATTGAAGAACAACTGATTTGTGTCTCCGCCAAGCATAGTCGAAATTTTCGTTGATTCAATACCGTTTCCAACTTCACGAGTATCAATCAAGAATAAGCTGATACCATGTGTTCTTTTTTCTACTTTGTCAAGCGGTGTTGTACGGGCAAGAAGCAGCATCAAATCAGTATTATTGAAACGAGAGATAAAGATTTTTTGGCCGTTAATAATGTAACGATCGCCCTTTTTCTCAGCGAATGTTTTAATTTTTGTTGTGTCCGTACCAGCATCAGGCTCTGTAACTGCAAACGTTTGCAATCTTAAGGAACCATCCGCAATTTGTGGTAAATATTTACGCTTTTGTTCCTCACTTCCGTGTCTTAGAAGAGCACCCATTGTATACATTTGGGCATGAACCTGATTGGAGTTACCTCCAGAGCGGTTGACTTCTTCTAGGATAATAGCTCCTTCTGTAAAGCCTAATCCTGAGCCGCCGTACTCTTCCGGAATCAGTGCACCTAACCAGCCTGCGTCACTCATAGCTTTAACAAATTCTGTCGGATAAGTATGTTCCTCATGGGATTGTCTCCAATAATCTAAATCAAACCGAGAACAAACCTCTCTCACTCCTGCACGAATATCATTTTGCAAGTCAGAAAATTCAAAGTCCATCTTCCATTCCTCCATGTTAGTCAATTTATTTTTCTATTAATTTATGATCCTTGTACCTGCATCCAAGATTGTGGTCTGATTCCAGGAAGAATCCCCCCCTTTGACAAATGCCCCGGGAGCTCTCGCCCTACAATCCTTTCAGCCATCTTAGAGCATTCAACTAATGCTTCCAGATTAAGTCCTGTATCAATACCCATTTCCTCGCATAAAAATGCAACGTCCTCTGTAGAAATGTTTCCCGGCGCCCCTTTTACTGCAGCAAATGGACATCCTCCAAGTCCTGCAGCCGCCGTATCGAATTCCCACAAACCTTCCTGAAGAGCTGCGTAAACGTTTGCAAGACCAAGCCCGCGTGTATCATGCAAATGTAAATGGATATTAAGCTCCGGCCATTTATCCTGAATGGCACGAACGGTTCGTTTAATCTGTTCCGGGTTAGCCCAGCCCATTGTATCGGCTAGTTTAACTTTTTGAATCTTTTCTCCATAGCTTTCTGCTAAAGAAATCACCTTGCCCATAATATCTAGCAAATGATCTAAGTAAATGTAGCCTTCAAAGTTACAGCCAAAGGAGGCCATGAATCCCATCTGTTTCACTTGAATTCCTGCTCCCTTGTAGGCCTCAATCCATTCTGGCAGTGTTTCGAGCATTTCACTCGTCGATTTATTCATATTCCGCTTTGAAAAGGCATTACTTGCAGATAGAACTAGACTTCCATCCAATGTCACGTTGTTCGTTAGCGCTCGCTCAAGACCTTTCAAATTCAGATAGGCTGCCCGATAAGCCACCCCTGGCACTCTATCAATCTTTGCTAACACCATTTCGGCATCTGCCATCTGCGGTACCCATTTCGGACTAACAAAGGATGTAACCTCAATATTTTTGAGTCCAGTTTGGCTCAGTGAATTAATGAAGTTAATTTTATCTTCTGTTTCAATCTTACTTGTCTCCGATTGAAAACCTTCCCTTGGTCCTACCTCATATAATTCAACATGTTGGGGTAAATTCATCATCTGCCTCCTAACCAATAATGTTCTTACTCTTGAGCTGCTCTAAAACTTCTTTTGAGTAATTTAAAGTGCTAAGAATTTCATCCGTATGCTCCCCTAGCAGCGGTGGCAGTGATTGAAGGTTCCCTCTTTCTTCATCGATTCGGAATGGAAGATCCACCATTCGGAAATCAGAAACCCGAAAATCTTCAACAGGTTTAATCAAAGAAAGCGCATTGATTTGTTCATCGCGGAGTACGCGATCCAATGTATTAATTGGAGAGCTTGGTACATTGTATTCCGCCATTAAACTGACAAGTTCATCCACCTCATACCCTAAGGTGCGTTCTTCTATAATTCTGTGAAGCTCTTTACGATTTTGAACCCTTGTTGAATTGGATTCAAATCGAGGATCCTCGACTAGCTCAGGCATTTGAAGCGCCGCACATAAATTCTTAAACAATCGATTGTTTCCAGCTGCAATAATCGCCCATTGGTCACCTTTTGTTTTAAAAGCCTCATATGGTGCCGTTGTCGCCATTCCCGTTCCCATCTTCTTAGGAAGATTTCCAGATGCCATGTACGTCGAAAGCTGTAATGTTACCCATGCTACTCCCGTTTCCAACAGACTGTTTGCTACTTTGCAGCCTTTGCCGGTTGCATTACGTTGGTGAAGTGCACTTAGTATACCAATCAAAGACCACATACCTGTTGCCATATCTACAATCGATACGCCGACGCGAGCTGGGTCATCCCCTTCATTTCCTGTCAAACTCATAATGCCGCTGTATGCCTGTATAAGCGGGTCATAACCTGGCTTGTTTTTCATTTTCCCTTTATCTCCAAACGCACTAATCGCTGCGTAGATTAAAGAAGGATTGATTTCAGATAATGTTTCATAACCGAGTCCACGAGACTCTTCACTTCCTGGCTTCAAGCTATGGATAAAAATGTCTGCCTTTTCGACTAATTCATGAACAATTTTCTGCCCATCTGGATGATTAAGGTCAACGCAAAGACTTTTCTTATTGCGATTTAATGCCAGGAAGGTGGAGGATTCCCCTCCCCATAACGGCGGATGCCAGTGCCTCGTATCATCTCCATGTCCTGGACGTTCAATCTTGATAACGGTTGCTCCTAAATCACCTAACATTTGTGAACAAAACGGGCCTGCCACGTTTTGCGTAATATCTACGACTGTAAGGCCCGAAAGAATATTAGCCATGTTGTTTTCCCCTCTCTTTTACTTATACTGGAACTTTCTTGAACTCTTCGGTCAACATTGGAACCACTTCAAATAGATCTCCAACAATTCCGTAATCAGCCACTTTGAAAATCGGTGCTTCCGGATCCTTATTAATTGCTACAATAATTTTGGAATTGGACATTCCAGCTAAATGCTGAACCGCACCAGAAATACCGCACGCAATATATAAATCAGGTGTTACCACTTTCCCAGTTTGACCAACCTGCATCGAATAGTCACAATAGCCTGCATCACAAGCTGCACGGGATGCACCAACTGCCGCTCCCAATGCATCTGCTAATTCTCTAATTGGATTGAAGCCTTCCGCACTTTTCACTCCACGACCGCCTGAAACAATAATTTTAGCTTCTGTTAAATCAATGGTGCCTGCTGTCTTTCTTACGACATCTTTAATGACTGTGCGGATATCCTTAATGGTCGCTTTATATTCAATCGTGTCCGCTGTACGCCCCGCATCCGGTTCGCCTTTGGCAATATTATTCGAACGAATGGTTGCAAAAATGATTCCGTCCGTCACTCTTTTCTTTTGAAATGCTTTCCCTGCGTAAATCGGACGAACAAAGACTACTTCATCACCATTCACTTCAATAGCAGTGCAGTCAGATACTAATCCAAGTCCGAGACGGGCAGCTACTCTTGGTGCCAAGTCACGGCCCAAAGCTGTATGTCCAAGCAGTATGGCATCCGGATTTATGATTTGAAAGACCTCTGTAAACGCTTGCGAGAATGCATCTGTCGAATAAGCATTCAATTCCTCATTGGTAACCAAGTAGACTTGATCTGCACCATATTGTGCCAGCTGATTCGCATCTGCGTTGTCCCCTTGGCCAAATAATACCGCCGTCACTTTCCCTCCGGCTGCTATTTCCTTGGCAGCGGCAAGTGCTTCAAATGATACATTTCTCAAACTACCATTTCGTTTTTCTGCTACAACTAACACATTTTTACTCATTGGTGCCTTTCCCCCTTAAAGATTTATTATTCAGATACGATTACACGACTTTTGCTTCAAAGCGAAGCGCTTCTATAAGTTCAGAAACCTGTTCAGGCAATTCTCCTTGAAGGATTTTCCCGGCCGTTTTTTGCTGCGGTAAATATTGCTCCAGTACTTCTGTCTTTGAAAGAATCTCCTCAATATTTAGACCTAAGTCATCGGCTGTAAGCCGTTCGATTGGTTTTTTCTTTGCCTTCATAATTCCTGGTAGTGAAGGATAACGCGGTTCATTTAATCCCTGTTGTGCAGTAACTAATACAGGCATGTTCACTTCAATGATTTCTATATCTCCTTCCACGTCTTTTTCCACTTTTACAAGACTGCCGTCCACTTCCATATTTGTAATAGTAGAGATATGCGCGATTCCCAGCTCTTCAGCTAAGCGTGGTCCAACCTGTGCAGCTCCATCATCAACCGCCATATATCCACCTAATATCAAATCATAAGCATCTCTTTTTGCAACAGTCGCTAATACTTTAGAAATCATATATTCATCACCGAAAACAGATTCATCATCCACGATGATTGCTTTATCAGCCCCCATCGCCAAAGCTGTACGCAATGCAGCCTCAGCACGTGACGGGCCAATCGTCACAACCGTTACTTCTCCACCGTGTTTTTCCTTAATCGCCACGGCCTCTTCGACAGCATATTCATCATAAGGATTAATGACGTATTTGACTCCGTCTTCGCTTACTTTTCCATTGGAGAGTACAATTTTCTCTTCTGTGTCAAATGTTTGCTTAAGCAGCACCAAAATTTTCATGTGAACCTCCTGAAAGTAAAATTATCATTTTGTTTCGAAATATCTTTTCGAATAATCTGTATATTTAAAATTTAGCATAGGAATACATATATTACTAATATCTATAAAATAGACTTCCTATATGATTTAAATATGGTTTTTAAGAAGTCCCTTCAATGTTAAAAACTATAAATGCTGTCTCTGATTCTTAGGCTTATCAACATGCATAGGCAATGGGCGTGTTATATACCCAAAGGCCGTAAGAACAAACCCGCTGCCCCAAAAAATAGCAGAAACGCCAAGCAAACCTCCTAGTCCGCCAAAGATGACCGGAATAGCAAATTGGGAGACGCGATTAACCATCATCTGAACGCCTAATACTTCTCCATGACGTTCGGGTAAGGTTCCTTCCAGTAGAGCAGCAGTACTAAGCGGCTGTGCAAGACCTAAACCCGCTCCTAAAATACCAACCAATACAAAAAGCAAGACAATCCAATCGGAAAAAGGAGTGACAAGATAAACGATACTCGTAACGAAAAGAGACCATGTAAGAATTCTCATACGGCCAAAAGAGTGAACGAGAGACGTTTGAGTAAATCGAATAACAAGCATAGCCAGACCGTTGAATGAGAGGAGAACCCCTGTCATTGTCGGACTGATGCCCATATTGTCAGCAAGTAAAGGGAAGTAGACGCTAAACAGCTCTCGGTAAGAAAAAATCAATCCGCCAATAAGAATTGCATTCCTTATGTCACGGTTTTGCATAAGAGTCCAAATCGATTCTCTTCCCTGCAAATTTGCTTGTTGGCTCTCAACGGTTTTTTTTCTGTTCTCTTCTTCTAAATTCCTCATACCTATCTCGCTGCTCAAAGCGATGGCAATGAGCAACATATTAAAAAAGATACAAATATGGTACCCGTAGTAGTCATACAGAAAGGAGCTCACAACGGGGCCAATCATTGCACCAACTGAGCCAAACAGACTGTAATTGGCCACCGCCCGATCGATGTCGCCTCCTAAGCTGCCAACTCTCTTCTGCAAGGCGAGCATCAAACAAGTAGAAGCAATACCGACCATAGCTAGCTGGATTAAAAAGATGAAAAAGGATGGAAACATGACACTTAGCAATAAGGAAAGTAAATACATAACATTCGCAATGATTACCATCGGACGTGTTCCTATATGATCTACCCATTTGCCAATCTGTAAGGCCAAAAGGGCTGGAAACATTGCAGAACTTGCAATAATCATACTAATTTCTTGGGGGGAAAGACCTAAGGAGTAGGCATATAAAGAAACAACAGGTTTGATCCCCGTAATCGTAGTAATAAGGATCGTATTCATTAGAATAATAATGTAATAATTCAATAGATTCACCGCCAAGATAAGGTACAAAGCCAAAAGATTTAATAATAAAAAAAGACTCTCCAAACTTGGAGAAGTGCTCACAAAACCAGATGTGAAAACCCCAAGAAGGAAAGTCATAGCTGCTCTGAACCAGGCCTCGGACTGGGAGATTAGCAAGATTTGATTATATTAAAACACAGACAATACCTAACTATCTGCACCTTCTAGTTGACTCATCATAGAGCTAATCTAATATGAGTCAACTAGAAAAATACAAGGTCAGAAAAGCCACTTTTATTTCAACTTTCCCTTATGGTAATTAATGCCGTGATATTCGATAAATTCATCAAAAACTTCAATCGACTTTTCTCTTCCGATTCCACTTTGTTTGATCCCGCCAAACGGAATGTATTTTGAACCTAAAGGTGTTTGTCCATGACCATTAATGAAGGTCATACCCGCTTCTATTTGGTTCGCAATGCCTAATGCACGATCAAAATCCGAAGACCATACGGAAGAACCCAAACCGAATTCTGAATTGTTGGCCATATGAATAACCTCTTCTTCCGTATGATATGGAATCAACGGGAGTACTGGACCAAATTGTTCACAGGTAACAATTTCAGCGTTAGAATCGACATCCCGTACGATAACGGGTTGAAGATAGTAGCCATTATCCCAATTCTCAGGTTCCAGCACCTTTCCTAACTTGACCAAATTAGCCCCGCTCTGTTCAATCCTGTCAATCAGTTCACTTATTCTTCGATATTGAAGGTGGTTGTTAATTGGTCCCATTGTAGATTCTTCGTTCAATTGATGCCCGATTTTATAGGAGTCCGTCAATTTGCAAGCCCTTTCATAGAACTCATCATACATATCATAGGGGATGTAAACACGCTTAATCGCAAAGCAGAATTGACCTGTTCTTCGAAATGCTCCTTCTACAATTTTTGGAACGACCTCATTCAGATCTGCGTCGTCTAGTACAATCGCCGGGTCATTACCCCCTAATTCAAAGTGAACCCCTTTAAGTGTTTCAGCAGCCGATTTCATAATCGCCACGGCAGTATTCCCACCACCAGTAAAGGAAATTTTACGTACGAGCAAATGGGAGGTTAAAGCGCTACCCACATCACCGCCGCCAAGAACCACATTAATCACGCCTGGAGGGAAAAATCCCGCCATCGTTCTTAGTAAGGTAACTACGCCCATGGAAGCAGTTGGAGACGGCTTTACCACAATGGTATTGCCCGCAAGCAGAATTGGAGTTATTTTTTGTAAGGTCAGAATAATAGGGGCATTCCAAGGAACGATACAAGCAATCACACCCATCGGCCTCTTCACTACGCTGACCCAACCACTTTCATCCTCTATAATCTTTTGTTGAAAGGCAGAAGGCGCCAATTCTATCATATTTCTCATATCCATCAGCCCTAATTTGACTTCATCAACAGTTCTGCTAAGCAGGATACCATTTTCTTTAGCCGTCACACTGGCGATGGATAATGTATTTCTCTCAATTTCTTCAGCAGATTTCAATAGAATGGACATTCTTTCTTCAAGTGAAGTTTGGCGCCAAGATTGAAAGGCTCGATGTGCAGCCTGCACAGCTTGATCGATATGGCTGGCATCCCCTTTGGCGATAAAGCCTACTACTTCACTTAATCTGCCTGGGTCCCTCACTTCCTCATAATGCTCTGTTGTCACATCTTCATTGTTTATAAACAAGTTAACCTTCACATACATTCACCTCGTTATATTTCATTTGCTCTTATATTACATTTCAACATCGTCTGCCAGTTTTCCACGCTTATTTTTCACTCCACTAAGAATGCTAAGGACAAATATAATAAGAGCAATGCTCATGATAACGGCTGAAATTGGCTGCGTAAAAAAGATAAGAAAACCTTCAGTTGAAATCGATAAAGATTGCAGCATTGAAGTCTCTAATTGTGACCCAAGAATAAAAGTTACAATCATCGCGGACATCGGAATATCCAATTTTTTCAGGATATAACCAATAACCCCAAAAATTAGCATTAGTCCAACATCCCAAAGGCTGCCATTTAGACTGTAGGTTCCAACCAAAATGACCATCAGGATAATCGGAAATAATAATTTATATGGTATTAACGCGATTTTAGCCCACATACCAACTAAAGGCATGTTCATAATTAGCAATAAAACGTTTCCAATAAACATACTGGCAATTAGACCCCATACAAAGTCTGGATTTTTCGTAAATAGAGCTGGTCCTGGCGTTAATCCATGCATAATAAATGCTCCTAAAATAACTGCCATGGTCGGTGAGCTTGGAAGTCCTAAAGAAAATAGAGGAATTAAGGCTGCACCGCTATGAGCGTTATTCGCCGTTTCAGGTCCTGCTACCCCCTCGATTGCTCCTTTACCAAAGCGAGATGGATCCTTTGCAACCTTTTTTTCTAAAATGTAAGAAAAAGTTGACGCGATAATGGAGTTTGCACCTGGAATAACTCCTAGAAGCATTCCAATGCCTGTGCCTCTTCCAACAGATTTAAGGGTTGGTCCCCATTCTTCCCTCCTAGGAAGAAGACCTTTAACCTTTTCTGGTTTTTTAACTTTTGTTGGGTTTTCCGCATTCAGCAAAATCTCTGAAATTCCAAATAGACCCATGGCCATGACCGCAAAATCAATTCCATCCATCAGCTCAATAGAGCCAAATGTAAAGCGGAATTCTCCAGTAACCATGTCTTGACCTACCATGGCAAACAATAAACCAAGAACGGCAGCAATTAATCCCCTGACCAACGACTTTCCCATTAATGCCACAATCATCAGCATACCAAGCAGCATAATCGCAAAGAACTCCGGAGGACCAAATTTCAACGCAAATTTAGACAAAGCAGGACCTACAAATGTAAGCGCTGTTACAGCAACAACCCCACCGATAAACGATCCAATGGCAGACACGCCAAGGGCCGCTCCTGCACGTCCCTTCTTCGTCATCTCGTACCCGTCAATACAAGTAATGACCGATGCCGCCTCACCTGGCACGTTTACTAATACAGAAGTAATCGTTCCCCCATACATCGATCCGTAAAAGATTCCGGAAAGCATGATAATAGCAGAGACTGGCTCCATCCCAAAAGTAATGGGAATAAGCAAAGCAGTTCCAGACACTGGGCCAAGACCAGGAAGTACACCGATGAACATCCCAAGCATTACACCAATAAGGCAGTAGAGAAGATTCGACCAAGTCAGTGCCGTTTCAAATCCCTGCATAAGCAAAAAGAATGAATCCATTTAATCGTCCTCCTAAAATAGAATCCCACTTAATGGTAAGTACACTTTTAATACCGAATTAAACATCCAGTAAATGAAAATGGTTATTCCGGCGGACATCAATAAGGTGGTGTACCATCTATACTCTTTGTAGAACAAAATAGCCAAAAAGATAAACCCTGCAAGTAGGAATCCGAATAAAGTAAAGAGAATCACGAAAAGGACCAAACTGATAATGATAAACAATATATGTTTTAGGGACTGTCCAGTTGGCCACGATTCACTGCTTACATTTTTCCCTTTCACACTTTCATAGATATACCAAATCGAAAGGACCATCAGGATACCGCTCAACCAAGTAGGAAAGAAGCCTGGTCCAGGTCCAAGAACACCAGAATAGCTATATTGCAGAGACAGTACAAACAAGAAAAGTGCTAAAAGGAAAAGGACTGCCCCAGCCCAAATTCCTGACCTGTATTTACTCATGATAAAATTCATCCCCTTCCACAAACAAATCGAAAATGGAGGGTATCCAGGGATTAACCCGAATACCCAATTTTATTTCAATAACTTGGCTTTATTTGATTAGACCGAGTTCTTTTAACATTTTTCCAAATCTTACATTCTCTTCATCAACCTCTTCTTGGACACGGTCAGGACCACCATAATTTGTCTGTAGAGAAACCTTCTCGAACTCTTCTAATACTTCAGGGTCTTCCATTGTTTTCTTAAGCGCTTCTTCTAGCATCGTAACAATCTCCTCAGGCACACCCTTCGGTGCGAAAAGCGAGGTATTGCTGTCAATCGCAACATCGAAGCCTTTATCTTTCAACAAAGGAATATCTGGGAAATAAGGAACAGGTACACTTGCGACATTAAATAATCCGCGAAGCTCGCCAGATTCAATTAACGACTTGGCATCGCTCGGCTGTACCATAGCCCCCTGAACATGTCCGCCTAAAACTGCTGTGATTGCTGGTGGCGTACCTTCAAATGATACTGCCTTTGCTTCAAAGCCTGCCTGTTTTTCCAATTCTGCGACTGGTATATGAGCTCCTGATCCAAGTCCCCCAGCTACTCCATATGAAAATTCACCAGGATTTTTCTTCACATAATCAAGCCATTCTTCAAACGTTTTCCAAGGAGCATCTGCTTTCACAATCATGATTTGCTGGTTGCCGAATACTTTTGCAATCGGTTGAAAACTGTCATGCTCATATTTTACATTCCCATATAAAGGCTGCATGGAAATAGCACGGTGTGTAGACATTGCAAGGGTATATCCATCAGGCTTGGAGTTAAACAAATCCGTAATTGCAATCGAGCCGCTGCCGCCTGGTTTGTTTACAATCACCAGTTGGGCACCTGGCAAATATTTAGGAAGATATTTTTCTATGATTCTGGCACCAATATCTGTTGAGCCGCCCGCAGCAAACGGTATGAGCACTTCAATTGGCCTTGTTGGATAATCAATTTTGGACTGTTTTTCATCATTAGCTGCCTTCGATTCTGTTGGTTGTGACGAATTAGAACAACCTGCCAGTACAATAAGTAAAACTGACAAAAAGAGCATAACGAATTTTTTCATTTTCCAATTTTCCCCCTACGTATTAAATTCATAATTTTCGCAATAAAAACACGTTAAACATTCATCACCTCCCAATAAAATCAAAACTCTCAGAAATACTTAGATTAATAATCTTTCTGATTCGAAATTTTAGCCAAGCGGACATCCACTACAGCAGATTTTCCGTTTTTCACTTCATTCATGGCCTGCTGTAATACTTCAGGTAGCTCCACTGGATCTGTCACTATTCTGGCATATGCTCCCCCTGCTGCTTCAGCAATTTTTGCTAAATCAGCCGATTGATCAAAATTCACCCAGTAACTGTCCGTTTGCTTCGCTATGCCGTCCGGATATCGCTTTAATAGATTCAGCTTTGTTGCATTCCAGCCTTCATTGTTATAGATGACGGTTAAGAATGGAGCTTGATATCTGCGCGACATCCAATGAACCGAAGACGGGACGCTGAATAGGTATGAACCATCACCAGTTAAAGACACAACCGTTTTAGTTGAATCTGCAAGCTTCATTCCAATAGCTGCGCCGCCATTCCATCCCAAGGACGTACCGCCGCTTGTAAACATGGTTCCTTCTTTGGAGCGCGGTAAATGCTTGGCTACCGTCATGGTATTCGTAATCGTTTCATCTAATATGATGGTTTCATCATCTACTACATTTCTTAAACAAGCCGTCAGCCATTCTGGAGAAATCGTGTTTCCTTCTATCTGTTCTGCCTGCTTCCAGGCTTCACGCTGCTCGTTGTGGTGCTTGGCTAAACGGAGATAACGTTCTTGTACCTGTGCTTCATTAATACCACTCTGGGCTAGGGCGTCAGTTAATTGAATTAAGGAGGCATAAGCATCCGCACGATAATTCTTCATTGCGGGAATATGCCATAATGGGATGTCTTCTTTGATCGGGTCTAAATCAATGTAATAAACTTTGCATTCATCCTTAGGCTGAACCTGTGTAGTGACCCAAGGGACATCTGTATCAATAGCGATAATCACATCTGCTTTTGGAATAAATGGATTCGGATCGTATCCTAAATGCAGCGGGTGGTTTCTCGGGAAATTTACATAGGTAGGAATCTGCTCCACCACAGGTATCGATAATTTTTCGCAAAATTCAATCAATTTAACAACTGCTTCCGTCCTTCTGCCTAGGTAAGAAGTAATTAACAAGGGATTTTGGGCTTCTAGTAAGGCACTTACCATTTCGTCAATCCCCCATTTAGTTAAAGCAGCCTGTTCGATTGGCGCCCATCCTTCCCATGAATCCAGCCGTTTTTCCACATTTTCCTCTAGCACTTCCCTCGCTCCGGTTAAATAAACTGGTCCAGCTGGATCGCTTTGGGCCATCTGCATCGCCCGATAAACGAGCTGTTTCACGTTCTTGCCCGTTCTGATATCTGCCTCCCATTTAACATAGGACCTAACGATGCCACGCTGATCATATACATTTTGCATGTAATTCACATAAGAATTGCGGCTTCCAGGCAGCTCCCCATCCATGGTGAACGGTGTTTCTCCAGCGAAAATGAATACCGGAACACGTGCCCGGAATGCATTATGAATAGCCCCTCCCAAGTTTTGCGTCCCTACATCTGTATGAATAATTACGCCTTGTGCCTGACCTGACAGCATCGCATATCCTTGAGCTGCGGATAAGGCGACACTTTCATGCGGACAAATGATGGCCTTAGGGAGTTCCTTCCCTTCCGCTTTTGCCTTTGCCATGGCCTCAATCATTGAAGGGTGATCGCTTCCTAGATTGCAAAACAGATAGGAAATACCGACTTCCTGCAGCGCTTCCACCAAGGCATCTGACGCCGTGTAGCTATCTAACAAAGCTTCTGTTGCCATATACCTGTCTAACTTCTGTACATCGTTCATGAACTTAACTCCTTTGTTATTTTTTTAAAATTCCACCGACTTTTCAATGATTTCCGCAATATCCAGCGTCTGCACCTGTTCCTCTACTTCCTTGGCCTTTGTACCGTCGGAAAGCATCGTTAAGCAATAAGGACAATTACTGCCAATGACTGTCGGATTGACTTGAAGCGCCATTTCTGTCCGGGCTATATTCACCCGAGTCCCTTCGCGTTCTTCCATCCACATTCTGCCTCCGCCAGCACCACAGCAGAGCGCATTTTCCCGGTTTCGTTCCATCTCAAGCAGATTAATTCCAGGAATTGCACGCAAGATATCCCTTGGAGAACCATAGATATCGTTGTAGCGCCCAATATAACAAGAATCATGATAAACGACCTTCTCTTCCACTTTCTTAGTTGGCTTAAGCTTACCTTCCTTCAGTAAATCAGCAAGCAGTTGAGTATGGTGGACAACTTCCGCTTCTAGACCAAATTCCGGATACTCATTTTTGAAGGTGTTAAAGGCATGAGGGTCGGTCGTCACAATTTTGCGCACACCGTATGTTTGGAACGTTTCAATGTTTTGAGTGCATAATTCTTGGAATAAGTACTCGTTCCCCAACCTGCGCGCTGTATCGCCAGAGTTCTTCTCTTCATTGCCGAGAATCGCAAATTTCACACCGGCCTTGTCCATTAAACGAGCGAAGGACCTTGCAATCCTCTGGCTGCGCATATCGTACGAGCCCATCGAACCAACCCAAAATAAAACATCGAATTCAGGATTTTCATCAACGGTTTTGATGATGTCCTCCATGCCTTCCCGCCATTTGATGCGTTCATTACGATTTGTGCCCCAAGGATTCCCTTGTCTTTCAATATTATGGAAATAACGTGAAGCTTCGGCCGGCATCTCCCCTTGAGTCATAACCAAGAATCGACGCATATCGACAATTTTATCCACATGTTCATTCATCACCGGACATTGGTCTTCACAATTGCGGCATGTCGTACAGGCCCACAATTCATCTTCCGTGATGACATCCCCGATTAGATTTGGCATTTCTATAGCCGCTGCTACTTCCGAATTTGCACCCATTCCCCCCTGTAGTGCCAATTGATTGGCTCTCGCATCCTTAAATGCAAAGACCGGCATCCATGGTGTACGTGATGTGATGGAAGCTCCCTTATCTGTCAGGTGGTTTCGCATTTTCAAAATGAGTTCCATTGGTGAAAGACTCTTTCCTGTACCTGAAGCCGGACACATATTTGTACATCGTCCACACTCTGCACAGGCGTACAGGTCAATTAGCTGCTGCTGGGTGAAATCCTCAATTTTTCCAACACCGAATTCCTCAACCTCTTCATCCTCAAAATCAATCTTTCTCAATTTTCCAACAGGACCAACCTTCTTGAAAAACAGGTTAAATAACGCGAATAGCTCATGTGCCTGCTTAGACTGAGGGACGAACACCATAAAGGACAACACAGTCAGAAGGTGTATCCACCAAAATACGAAAAACAATACGGTTCCTGCGGTCTTACCAAGCCCTGAGAACACTGCCGCAACCACTCCTGAGAATGGAGCATAGACGAAATCAGGTTCATGGCCTAGCATCACGGTTTCAAACCCTAGCGTAAACAGGATGGACAAGGTTAGTGTGGTAAGTGCAATGTAGACCACAGCAGCTTTGATATCCCTTCTTAACTGCAAGCGCTTTAATTTTTCACCATAACGACGGTAAAGAGCATACAATATACCGCACAGCATGAGGAAGGTTGTCCACTCCTGCATAAGACTGAAATATTTGTGCATGGCACCTAAAGGAAATTCGTATCCTATGATAAATCCTTTGATAATAATTTCGATGAGCCCTATTTGAATAATGAAAAAACCATAGAACAAGATAAAATGCATTAGACCGCTTTTTTTGTCTTTAAACAATTTCCTTTGTCCAAACCCATTGACTAAAACGCTATTGAGTCGTTCTTTGAGGTTCAGTTCAAATTCGGGCTTCTTGCCGAGCTTTACAAACAAATACCGACTGTATACGATTTGAAAAAATAAATAAAACGCATATCCCGTCACAGCTAAAACCGCTGCCAAATTCAAATATATTAGCACCGATCCACTCCCTTTCCTTGTTTATTTATATCTGAAGCATCCACCAATTATTTGTTTTACATGTCGAATTGAATGGGCTCTGTTTCCTTAACTATTCATTCTTACATTTGAAACCATGCGCACGGTCTCTTGCTAGATTATCGCTAGCAATGGTTGTTCAGAATTCCTATTATTCAGAATATTATTTATTTAAATAGTAGCATTTGATATACTAATACTTCAAATATCTATTTAATAGATTTGCGATACGATAAAAATATGGATAGGTGATTAGCGATGGATATACGTCAATTACGTTACTTTGTGACAGTATCAGATGAAGGTCAAATTACACGAGCTGCCAAAAAGTTGAATATGGCTCAGCCGCCCCTAAGCCAACAGTTAAAGCTAATTGAGGACGAGCTAGGGACCCCTTTGTTTATCCGAAACAGTAGAAGCGTCGAACTAACGGAGGCTGGAATGTTACTCTACCAACGCGCAGTTAGTATCCTAACTCAAATTGACGACACTGTAATGGAAGTGAAAGAAACGGGAGATGGCTTGCGGGGGCAGCTTTCAATCGGTACTGCAAGGTCATGCGGCGTGGCCTATTTGCCAGAAAGAATTCAAGCGTTCCACAATCAATATCCACTCGTTACATTTCGCATAGAGGACGGCCATCCCCATGAAGTAGTTAAGTTTTTAGAAGATAGATTAGTAGAATTAGCTGTCGTTCGCTTCGTTTCAGAACTGCATCTAAATTATGAAGCAAAAACCTTACACGTAGAGCCTTATGTATTGTTCATTCCAAGTAAATGGGAGTGGGATTCATCTAGAACATCTATTAGTATGAAGGATCTCGAAGATATCCCGCTTGTCATGTTTGTACGAGAAAACAAGCACGGAAAATATACCGCCTTCCAAGATGCCTGTATCAAACTAGGAGTCAAACCGAACATCATTTGCGAATCTCACGACGCTGCCATTATCTTTTCCTTTGTCGCAACCGGAATGGGAGCAGCTGTTATGCCAAAATCAACATTTGCCGTTCACGCGTCAGACGATATTAAAAGTGTCGAAATAGAGGATTGTCCTCTCCGTAATAAAATTTCTCTTATCTGGGACCAAAATCGCCCCCTATCAAAAGGTGCCCAGCGGTTTATTGAAATGTTTTAACTGAACGATTTAGAAAACATATGCACGTAAATATTCAAAGTAAGCCCGAATAGTAAAAAGGCATACCGGAAATAAAAAGTACCCTATAGGTAGACATTTTCTACGTGTCTACTCTATAGGGTACACTTTAGTTTAAGAAGGGCCTTTTTAACGTTTAACCTTTAGATAAAATTTTATCATGCCTTTATTTTCCTTTGATATAAACCGTTCCTTTCGATACTTGCTTTAATTCTTCTACAATCATTTTTTCGACTTCTTTTGTTGTTTCAATTTCAATTCCGTAGCTATAGCCATGCAGTTCTTTTCTTTGCCAGACAAAGGTTCCCTTTACTGTAATTTGAGTTGAGTGCAATGAAAATGTAAAGTCTGCTTTAATGCTGCCTTTTAATTTAATATCTAAATCTGATAACAATCTCATCCCGTGCGGACTAATATTTTTTATTTTTGCACGGGCTAAGTTTGTTTCTGTTTTTTTCCCATTTACATCGGTAATTTTAAATGTAACAGACTTTGGACACTCAAATTCATATCTAAATGATTCATTTCGATTGTATCTCATAGGCCACCCCAAAAAACATAATGAAATATAGTATACCGATTTTAAAAACTTCATATCCATAAGCAATACTATATTAAAATAATTCTATCGCAGAATTATTTTAATATAGCATAATTAACAAGTTCCATGTCTATTTAATAGATTTTTAGAATGGCTTTGTTAAAGTACTGTGTTGATAAGCCAGATTTTTGACTCATTCGTGTGAAATGAACATTTCACACGCCTTTCAGTTATGCTGGAAGGTTGCTGTATGGTCATGAAATAGTAGGAGAAAATGCATTTTCTCCTACTATTTCATGACCATACAGCTTAAATGAGTCAAAAATCAACAATATTATTTAACAAAGCCTTTAGAATAAGATAACAACAAGTCAGAAAATCCTTTACTTCCAAATTAAGAAAAAAACCCATCGATTGATGGGTTCTTATGAGCCATTATTGGCTTATAGTTTGTTGATTCGTTATTTTTGTTCTCTTAAGAATTGATGCTGCCACAGGGTACAGGACAATCATAACAATCGTATTTACTGCTGCTGCCGGTAATACAACCGTAGCAAAAAGTGCTGCAAATGGTCCTGGAAGACCAACAATCAAATAGGCAGAACCTAAAAAGACAATACCTGAAATAACTGTGCCAACAGCGGTTAAGACAGCAACTGAAATGATTGATTTACTGTATTTGTTGAGCGCAAGGAACAAAGCAAAAAACACAAATGATGTAACAAACTTATCAATAATATTAGGGAATAAGCCTCCTGGAAAAGTGGTCGTGATACCTGAGATAATGCCTGTAGCAAGACCTAAAAGCAAAACGCTTTTTTTATCTGGGAACAAAACAATCCCTAAAAACATCATGGTTAACATCATATCAGGTTTCATGCCAAGAAAAAATCCCGGAACAACAGCGTGCAGTACAGTTCCCATTCCTACTAATAGAGCAAGGGCAACAAGGTTTTTTGTATTCAATTCTCATCTCTCCTCTTCTGAACTAAGCTAACTTTATTCTTTTCCTACAGTGCACTCATTGCCTGCAGCGAAAAGTTTCTATCATTATAACATAAACTTTTCAGTTATTGTTAAAGTTAAAATGCTCTCTTAATAATTTTTTCTGAAATCACTCATAAATTGAGCAAGACGTTCAACATTCTCGTATGGAACAGCATTATAAATAGAAGCTCGGCATCCTCCAACAGAGCGGTGACCGTTTAAACCAACAAAGCCTGCTTCCTTCGCCTGTGCCAAGAAGCTCTTCGTTGCTTCCTCCGAATTCAATGTAAACGTAACATTCATTGTTGATCTTGAGTCAAGCTCAGCATGACCATTGTAAAAACCGTTACTATTATCAATTTCATTATATAGAAGAGAAGCTTTCAGTTCATTTTTCTTTTCAATAGCTTCTAGTCCGCCTTCATTCGTTAACCACTTTAAGACAAGTGATAATAAATAGATTCCAAAGGTTGGCGGTGTGTTATATAATGAATTATTTTTCGCATGAGTGTTATAGTTTAACATCGTTGGCAGACTGTCGCTTGAACGCTCTAGCAGTTCTTTTTTCATGATAACAACTGTAACACCTGATGGTCCAAGATTTTTCTGTGCACCTGCATAAATCATGTCAAATTGTTCCATATTTAAAGGTTTGCATAAGATGTCACTAGACATATCAGCAATAAGCGGAACCTGTAATCCTGTTGGGAACTGTTTCCACTGAGTACCATAAATCGTATTATTGCTTGTAATGTGTACATAAGCGGCATCGCCTGGAATAGAAGAGGCATCAAGAACTGGGATGTTCTTATAATTATTTTCCTTACTTGACAGGGCTATTTCCGTTTTTCCCACTTTAACTGCCTCTTTTAATGCCTTTTCAGACCAAGAGCCTGTTAATGCATAATAAGCAGTCTGTCCTTCTTTAAGAAGATTCATGGGAATCATAGAAAATTGAAGGCTTGCTCCACCTTGTAAAAATAGGATTTCATACTCATCTGAAATGGAAAGTAAAGAACGTAATAAGCTTTGAGCTTCATTATGAACAGCCTCGTAATCCTTACTTCTATGACTTAGTTCCATAACAGACATGCCAGTATTTCTAAAGTTTAACAACTCATTTTGAGCTTCTTTCAGTGCCCATTCAGGAAGGGCTGCCGGGCCGGCATTAAAATTAAGCGCACGGTTCATCAAGAAATTCCTCCTATGTTTTCTATTACCGTATTTTGTTCGTACATTCACGAGAGTATACAGTAAGTAAAATATTTTTATTTAATATTATCAGAAATTGTCGAAATGTACAAAAACTGATTTAAGAAAAAAGCAAAAAAATTCTCCAAAAGGGAGAATTTTAGAGATGACTGCTAATGTTTTCAGCCATTTGCTGTAAATCAAAGGAGCTGTAATCGCTTTGGTTATTTTTCCAAACTGCTCCAAATCCATCGCCTTCACCATAGCGCGGGATTAAGTGCAGGTGAAAATGGAAGACAGATTGTCCTGCTTTTTCACCGTTATTGTTTACGGCATTTAATCCAACCGGGTTATAAGCTGACTTCAGAGCATTTGCAATTTGAGGAGCAACTTCAAAGATATTTTTAGCGATTTCTGGAGTTAGTTCAAATAGATTTTCTTTATGTACTTTTGGAATAATTAATGTATGACCTTTTGTCACTTGACTGATATCTAGAAAAGCAACGACATGTTCATTTTCAAAAACTTTCGCAGACGGAATTTCACCATTTACAATTTTACAGAAAATACAATCACTCATTTCTTTCAATCCTTTCGCTAGTAGTAAATTTCCTAATATTGTAACATAGGTGCTAACAAAAGAGAAAGCTCATCAAAAAACAGAACGTCGATTAAAAGCTGCTGCATTCTCAGTGAACATAGACATCAGCACATCCTATGCAAACAACAAAGAAAAGGGCAGGATTCGCTAGGAATCCCGCCCTGATGCAGGGGAAGAATCATATACAACGTTCTATTACAGGATATTTTCTGCCGTAAACACCTCATTTATTAGTTAAATGTTAGTGCTTATTTAGAAAACGATTCTTTATTCAAGCTAACCATCCCCTATTTTTTATAGTTTTTTCAAACATATAAAATTTCGGTA
>Ga0182742_1000084_pt1 | contig 186759 bp, 191 predicted proteins | sample eDN5th37CBELigMG_FD_128880 | JGI IMG/M metagenome (GOLD analysis project Ga0182742, IMG submission 128880) | Enriched Miracle-Growth compost microbial communities from Emeryville, California, USA - eDNA 5th pass 37_C BE-Lig MG (version 2)... ... | reverse complement strand
GCTATGCTGAAAGGTTGCTGTATGGTCATGAAATAGTAGGAGAAAATGCATTTTCTCCTACTATTTCATGACCATACAGCTTAAATGAGTCAAAAATCAACAATATTATTTAACAAAGCCTTTCTCATACAATTACAAAAAGTATTATAGCACACTGCACACTTAGATAGGATGAAATTCCAGAGTAGGAATACAAGTATAACTCTTTATAAAAAAATTAGCGCTTATCAAGTGCCCATTATGAACAATAGGTCCCTTTTCTAAGCGCTAACTCCTTTGACTATTTTATAGAGAAGAAAGAATATCTGTAACTTTTCCAATCAATTCACTTGTATGAACCTCAAACACTTCACCCGTTTGACGAATTTTCACTTCAACAATTCCATCGCTTGCTTTCTTTCCAACCGTAATACGGACTGGCAGGCCAATTAAATCACTATCTGCAAACTTAACGCCAGGACGCTCCTGACGATCATCCAGTAATACATCATAGATTTGCTTTAACTCATCGTAAAGATTTTCAGCAAGTGAACGTTGAGCTTCATCCTTCATATTGACAGCAATAAGATGAATCTCAAATGGCGCAATAGCAACTGGCCAAATTAACCCTTTTTCATCATTAAATTGCTCAGCAATTGATGCCATTGTTCTAGAAATACCAATCCCATAACATCCCATAATAAATGGCTGTGTTTTTCCATTCTCATCAAGGTAAACGGCATTCATTGCTTCACTGTATTTTGTACCTAATTTAAACACATGTCCTACTTCAATACCCTTGGCAAATAAGATAGTTCCTTCACCATCCGGAGACGGATCTCCTTCCTGAATAAAACGAATATCTTCATAACGAGTAACAGAAAAGTCACGTCCAGGATTTACATTTACGTAATGATAGTCCTCTTCGTTTGCTCCACATATACCATTTACAATTGCTTCAACAGCATGATCGGCAATAATTTCTACACCCTTTGCATTTACCGGGCCTAATGAACCGATGGAGCACCCAAGAATTTTAATTGTTTCCTCCGGCTCGGCAAGTTCTACAATACCTGCATCAAAAATATTTTTCACCTTAATATCATTAACCTCATGGTCACCTCGAACTAATACGAGAACAAACTTTTCATCTACTTTAAATAATAATGATTTTATACATTTTTCAGCGGATACATTTAAAAAGGCAGATACTTCTGCAATGGTCTTTTGATTTTCAGTTAATACCTTTTCTAATTCCTTCTCTGTTTCACTGCTTCTTTCATATGTGGTCGTAACAGGTGCCATTTCAATATTTGCTGCATATGAGGATGTATCTGAATAAGCAATAGTATCTTCACCGATATCTGATAAAACCATAAACTCATGTGTTCCCTTTCCGCCAATTGAACCCGAATCTGCAATAACCGCACGAAAGTTTAAGCCACAACGAGTAAAAATATTAGAATAAGCTTGAAAAATTTGGTTATACACTTCATCTAAACTTTCCCTTGAGGAATGAAAAGAGTAAGCATCCTTCATAATGAACTCTCTTCCTCTTAGCAAGCCAAAACGCGGTCTTTTTTCATCCCGGAACTTTGTTTGAATTTGATATAGCGAAAGCGGCAGGCGTTTATACGATTTTACCTCATCTTTAACAAGACTCGTAATTACCTCTTCATGTGTTGGTCCTAACGCAAATTCCCTATTATGCCGGTCATGTAATCTCATTAATTCAGGACCGTATGTATACCATCTTCCTGATTCCTGCCAAAGCTCTGCTTGTTGCAGGGCGGGCATTAATAATTCAACAGCACCTGTTTCGTCCATTTCCTCACGGACAATTTGCTCCACCTTTTTCAGGACACGTTTTGCTAAAGGTAAAAAACTATAGACACCACTTGCATTTTGACGGATAAAACCTGCACGTAATAATAACTGATGACTCTTAATTTCAGCATCTGCTGGAACTTCTCTTAGCGTAGGAATAAGCATCTTACTTTGTTTCATCATTTGCACCTCGAGTTAGATTATTAATAAAAAATTAATTTCGATAACATACTTACTTTTTTCATATGTAACCACAAGTGGAGGGCTTATGAATCCGCCCTCCACCAGCCAAGACTTTTAACTACAGAAAGAACCGTTGAATATCGTTCCATGTTACAACAAGCATCAGAAGCATTAATAAGGCAAAACCTAAGAAATGAATCATCCCTTCTTTTTGGCGGTCAATCGGTTTCCCTCTAACTGCCTCAACCGCAAAGAATAATAGTCTGCCTCCATCCAATGCAGGAATCGGAAGAAGATTCATAATGCCAAGATTAATACTTAACATGCCTGCCCATCTCATTAAATAATAGATACCAGACTGTGCAACCATATCTGTTGATTGATAAATTCCAACTGGGCCTGATAACGCATCAATTGAAAATTGACCAGTAACTAGTTTACCTAATGCCGAGAATATTTCAGTTGTCCAGAAATAGGTTTCAGTGGCTCCATACGTAATTGCTTTAAGCGGTGATTTTTCAACTGGACTGAATACGCCTATTATTCCAATAGTAGTACCATCTTCCAATTTTTGCGCATTAGGCGTGACAGAAATTTCCTGTTCCTCTCCGCCACGGTTAACTAAGAAGGTTAATTCTTTTTCAGGACTTTTCCGAATCACTTCTACTACATCTGACCAATTAGAGATTTCGACACCATCAATGGACTGAACAATATCTCCTTCTTTCATACCTGAAGAAAGAGCAGCACCGTCCTCAGTCAGCTTACCAAGCATCGGCTCGTTTGAAGGAATTCCTTGCAGTAACGCAATCAGTACGAAAATAAAAAAAGCTAAAACAAAATTCATCATCGGTCCAGCAAAGATGGCCATTGTTCGTTGTCCCAATGTTTTGGAAGCAAACTGACGATTATAAGGAGCGATTTGAGTTTCCACTCCATCCTCAACAATCACTGCATTGGGAAGGATGCTGTACCTTTTCATTACTTCCTCATCGTTACCCTCAAGAAACCCCTTTACAAACAGCTCATGCTCAAGATCTGCATATTCTACTTCCATTATAATAGCATTTGGAAATTTATCTTTATTATTTAAAATTATTTTTTGTACTTGATTGTCGTTATTTAAAACAAGTCCCACTCGATAGCCTGGTTTAATCTCAACTCCTTCAGGATCTTCACCAGCCATTCGAACAAACCCGCCAATGGGCAGTAAGCGTATTGTATAGATGGTTTCATTTTTCTTAAAAGAAAAAACCTTTGGTCCAAAACCAATTGCAAATTCACGACAAAGGATTCCAGCTCTTTTTGCGAAGACTAAGTGACCTAACTCATGAAAAAATACCAATGCCCCAAAAATAACGATGAAGGCTATTACTGTTGTCAATATATAACCACCTTTATTTAAAGATAGAGTGCTAGAAAATTACAATCATGATGATATATCTTTCCTTCTAGTTTAAAGGGATTGAAAGACAAATTCTCTTGTTTCACGGTCAATTTCCTCTATTTCCGATAAACTCGGATTCATAACCCCGCTGTGACGTTCCAAAGCTTGTTCAACCATATCCTCAATTTGTAAAAAGGTAATTCTTCCTTTTAGAAATACAGAAACAGCAGCTTCATTTGCAGCATTCAAAACAGTTGGAAATGATCCCCCAGCCTTTCCTGCCTCAAATGCCAATTTCAAACAGCGATAGCGCTCCATATCCATTTCTTGAAAATGAAGCTTTCCAATTTCAGCGAGGTTTAATCTTTGCCTAGCAGCAAGCGGAATTCGATCTGGATAGGTTAGCGCATAAAGAATAGGAACTCTCATATCAGGACTGCCTAATTGGGCAATGATACTGCTGTCATGAAACTCAACCATCGAATGTATAATACTTTCCCTATGCAACAGTACATCAATTTGTTCATAGGGTAAATCAAAAAGCCAATGTGCCTCAATGACCTCCAAACCTTTATTCATCATGGTAGCAGAGTCAATGGTAATTTTTGCACCCATGGACCAATTGGGATGGTTAAGTGCTTCTTCAACCGATACATTTTGAAGTTCCGCTCTCGTTCTATCTCTGAAGCTTCCACCTGAGGCTGTCAGAATAATTCTTTCAATATTCTTTCGATTTTCTCCTTGCAATGCTTGAAAAATAGCTGAATGTTCGCTATCAACTGGTATTACTTCAACACCATGTTTTTTTGCTGCATTCATGACGAGATGTCCAGCCGTTACAAGTGTTTCTTTATTTGCGAGAGCTACTATCTTATTTGCTTCAATGGCTTGTAAGGTTGGCTTCAAACCAACACTGCCCATTACCCCGTTAACCAAAATATCAGCCGTTTCATAGACAGCTACTTCAGTTATACCATTATCACCATATGTAAAGGAAACATGTGGAAACTCTGATTGTAGTATGTCAGCATCCGCTTTTTCCATAGTTGAAACAAGCTTTGGTGACAAATCAGTGATAATTTTCCGGGCTAAGGGAATATTTTTCCCTACCGATATGGCTGCTAATGAAAACTCTTCCTTATGGTTCAATAAGATATCAATTGTTTGTGTTCCAATCGAACCCGTAGCCCCTAATAAACTGATTTTTTTCATGAAAGAACACTCCTAATCCTTAGGCAAAACCTTACTATTTTTTAAGATATTAATGAAAATGAATATACATTCCAAAGTATCGATATTTAATCACTATAATAAATGTAAAAAATGAATCAAAGGCCAAACAAAAAGCAAACTATCAAATCGATCTAAAATTCCACCATGTCCAGGCAGGATGTTTCCTGAATCTTTCACATGATAATGCCGTTTTAATGCCGATTCAACAAGATCACCAATTTGTCCAAATACAGATAGAAAAATGGTCACAATGGCAAGCATAAGAACGGAAGTGTTCATATCTGAAAATAAACCAAAAGGAATGCTGACGATAACTGCACTAAAGATTCCCCCGAAAAACCCTTCAACCGTCTTGTTTGGACTAATATCAGGCCAGAGCTTTCTTTTCCCCATTGCTCGACCGGTAAAATAGGCTCCTGAATCAGTCGCCCAGATAATAAATAACGAATAAAATATATAAACAAGACCTTCTTCACGTGTTTCGATAAAATAATAAAATCCCATTCCAATATATAATATGGCCATAATGGAAAAAGCAACATCATCATATGTAAAGCGATTTTTTGTCAGAACAGTATAGGCAAATAAAAGCAGAACAGTGATTAGTAGGACTTCAACTTTTGTTAACTGAATACGTTCAAAAAAAACCTGGTATTTTTCTGGAATCAGAAATATCCATAAAGCAAGCAATGTTATAATACCAGAAATAGAAAATAACTTCAGTTTTCTCATTTTTAATAATTCATATACAGCAATCGATGCAAACAAGTACGCAAGGATAACAAACGGTATTCCCCCCATTAACGTGAGGGAAATAAGTATTGCCCCAAAAATGATGGCTGTAATAATTCTTTGCTTCATCTAAATGTCAACACCTTTGTTAGACTCCACCAAAACGACGTTGGCGCCTCTGAAATGTTTCAATGGCTTCAATCAAATGATCTTCTGAAAAATCTGGCCACAATACATTTGTAAACCAAAATTCAGTATAGGCAAGCTGCCATAACATGAAATTGCTAAGCCTAATTTCACCACTTGTGCGAATCAATAAGTCTGGATCCGACAATCCACTCGTCATCAAATGATTAGAAAACAATTCCTCATTAATATCATGTTCACTCAGTTTACCATTTTTGTAATCGTTAATAATACTTTTAACACCAGCAATGATTTCGGATCTGCTTCCATAGTTTAGAGCAAAATTCAAAATTAAACCCGTATTATCCTTTGTATCCTCAATTGCCTTTTCTACCGCATGAAACGTATGCGATGGAAGTTCCTCTACATATCCGATTACTTTGACTTTCACATTCTCTTCAATTAATTCTGGGAGAAATGTGCCAAGAAATTCCTCTGGAAGCTTCATTAAGTATTCAACTTCTGTTTTGGGCCGTTTCCAATTCTCCGTTGAAAAAGCATACAATGTAAGTGTTTTAACCCCTAATTGATTAGCCATTTTTGTAATTTTTCGAACAACCTTCATTCCCTCATGATGCCCAGCTATTCTTGGTAAGGCTCTTTTTCTTGCCCAACGTCCGTTTCCATCCATAATAATCGCAATATGTTCAGGAATTGGCAGTTGTTGCACGTTTTCTATTCGTTCTCGGAGATTGGAAGAGTTCGTTGTCTTCTTCCATATTTTAAATTTACTAAACATATGTAGCTCCTCCAACAGGTTAATCTCACCCTCCGATAAAAGATGAATCCCCTATTTGTTCGTAGGCATTCGATTTTACCTTATTCTATCATACCAAAAAAATTCTTTTATATCTCTATAATCGAAAATTACACCAGCAAAAAATATTATTGAGCATTGGTTCAATATTCTTACTGTTACCTTTAAATGAGTAAAAAAACCCCCTAATCGTTAGAGGGTCCTTTCAATTTCAAAAATAAAATGAAAACCTGTTATTTATACTTCTAAAATTTCTTTTTCTTTTTCTTTTGTCATTGAATCAATTTTATTAATATTTTCATCAGTCACTTTTTGAATATCATCTGAATAGCCACGAAGATCGTCCTCTGTTATATCTCCAGCTTTTTCACGTTTTTTCAAATCGTCATTTGCATCACGACGAATATTACGAATGGCAACCTTTGCTTCCTCAGCTTCTTTTTTAACCAGTTTCACAAGTTCTTTACGGCGTTCTTCTGTTAAAGCAGGAATCGCAATTCGAATAATATTTCCATCACTTGTAGGATTTAAACCTAAATCAGACTTTTGAATCGCTCTTTCAATCTCTCCAAGAATCGTTTTATCATAAGGCTGAATAACCAACAGACGTGCTTCAGGAACTGAAATACCAGCTAATTGATTAATAGGTGTCGGTGCACCATAATAATCAACGGTTACACGGTCCAATAATGATGCATTGGCTCTGCCAGCACGAATACTGGCTAACTCACGAGAATATGCTTGAATTGCCTTAGTCATTTTTTCTTTAGCATTAACAATAATTTGTGTTGGCATAATTATTTCCCCCTAACAATGGTTCCGATTTTTTCGCCCATAACTGCCCTTTTGATGTTTCCATTTTCCATAATAGAAAAAACAATTAGTGGTATGTCATTGTCCATACATAGAGAAGAAGCTGTTGAATCCATCACAGCTAATCCTTCTTTAATCACATCTAAATAGGATAATTCATCATATTTTTTTGCATTTTTATCAACACGGGGATCAGCAGAATACACTCCATCAACGTTATTCTTTGCCATCAAGATTACTTCTGCCTCAATCTCAGCCGCTCTTAATGCAGCTGTTGTATCTGTTGAAAAATATGGGTTTCCTGTTCCAGCAGCAAAAATAACAACACGTTTTTTCTCTAAATGACGAATCGCTCTTCTGCGGATATACGGTTCCGCAACTTGCCGCATTTCAATTGATGTTTGAACACGCGTTTCGCATCCAGCCTGTTCAAGACTATCTTGAAGAGCCAAAGAGTTCATGACAGTAGCTAACATTCCCATATAATCTGCAGTCGCTCTGTCCATTCCCATTTCTTCTCCAATTTTCCCACGCCAAATGTTTCCGCCACCGACAACTACAGCAACTTCAACACCTAAATCAGCGAGTTCCTTCACTTGTGCAGCAACCGATTTAATTACTGCTGGAAAAATCCCAAAACCTTTATCTCCAGCTAGGGCCTCTCCACTTAATTTTAAGACAACGCGTCTATACTTTGGTTTGGTCATAAAAACCTCCATATGTATTATACTATTTATTTACTTGCTTTAAAAACAGGGAACACATTGTGTTCCCTGAAAAAAGTTCGTATTTTATTATGCTCAAAAATTATTTTTTCATTTGGTTCATAACTTCTTCAGCGAAGTTTTCTGCACGTTTTTCAAGACCTTCTCCAACTTCATAACGTACAAATTCACGAACCTTTCCACCTTTAGATTCAACAAATTGACGTACTTTTTGGTCTGGGTTTTTAACAAATGCTTGGTCAAGTAAACAAACATCTTCAAAGTATTTTCCTAAACGACCTTCAACCATTTTAGCTACAATATTTTCCGGCTTACCTTCGTTCAATGCCTGTTGAGTTAAAACTTCACGCTCACGCTCAACTTCTTCTGGGGAAACCTCGTCACGAGATACGAATTTAGGGTTTAAAGCTGCAATATGCATAGACACATCTTTAGCAGCATCTGCGTCAGATGTTCCTTCTAACACAGTTAGAACACCGATACGTCCGCCCATGTGCAGGTATGCACCAAATGCATCGTTATCAGTTTTTGTTTTTACTGCGAAACGGCGAAGATTCATATTTTCACCAATTTTAGAAATAGCAGCACTAATATGTGCTTCTACAGTTGCGCCATTAGCCATTGTTGAAGCAAGTGCTTCTTCTACAGTTGCAGGCTTTGCCTTTAATAATTGCTCTCCTAATTCTTTTACAAGTGTTTGGAAAGCTTCATTTTTTGCTACGAAATCAGTTTCAGCATTAACTTCTAAAATTACTGCATCATTTCCTTCTACAAGAACTGAAGTGATACCTTCAGCAGCAATACGATCTGCTTTTTTGGCAGCAGAAGCAATACCCTTTTCACGTAGGTAATCAATTGCTTTTTCCATATCACCATCAGTTTGTTGAAGTGCTTTTTTACAATCCATCATTCCTGCACCCGTTTTTTCACGAAGTTCTTTAACCATTTGCGCTGTAATAGCCATTATGTGTTTCCTCCTTAAAATAATATGTATTGTATTCAGTTCATTACTTTTTTTGAAAAAAAGGTGATAAAGGGAGCCTCCCTCTTATCACCTTTCCCTGTACGGTCTAGCCTATTCTTTACATTTAGAGAATAACTTAAACGTACTTAAAGCAAATTACCATTAAGCGTTTGTTTCAACTACTTCTGTTTCTTCCCCTTGCTTCGCTTCTAAAATAGCATCTGCCATTTTAGCAGTTAATAATTTAACAGCACGAATTGCATCATCGTTAGCTGGGATTACAACATCGATTTCGTCTGGATCACAGTTTGTATCAACCATACCAACGATTGGAATATTTAATTTGTGTGCTTCAGCAACAGCGATACGCTCTTTACGAGGGTCAATAATAAATAGAGCATCAGGAAGTTGTTTCATATCTTTTATTCCGCCTAAGAATTTCTCTAGACGCTCTTGTTGTTTTTTCAATTGAACTACTTCTTTTTTAGGAAGTACATCAAATGTTCCATCTTCAGCCATTCTCTCGATTTCTTTCAAACGAGCAATACGCTTTTGGATAGTTTCAAAGTTAGTTAATGTTCCACCTAACCAACGTTGATTTACAAAATACATACCAGAACGGATAGCTTCTTCTTTAACAGAATCTTGAGCTTGTTTCTTTGTACCAACAAAAAGAATTGTACCGCCGTTAGCAGCAAGTTCTTTTACATATTTGTAAGCTTCTTCAACCTTTTTAACTGTTTTTTGAAGGTCGATGATATAGATGCCGTTACGCTCAGTGAAAATATATTTTTTCATCTTAGGGTTCCAGCGACGTGTTTGGTGTCCAAAATGTACACCAGCTTCAAGTAATTGCTTCATTGAAATAACTGACATGATAGTTCCTCCTAATGGTTTTGTTTTCCTCCGCTCATTTCATTTCTACACGAAAACTGTCGAAACAGCACCATTCATGTAAATCCGTGAGCGTGTGTATTAACACCGTTTTATACTATAGCATATGTATTGTTGACATTCAAGTTATTCTTTGTGATTTTCGTTAATTTTAAGTAGCAAAGCAATTTCTGATTGGCCTTTATTCAACCTCTTTGCTATTTCTTCAACGGAAAAACCCTCTTGTTTCATGTTTAATATTTGAAATAGTAAGGATTCTTTCGACAGTTTGTTATTGGCCGGATCTTCTCTATTTTCATCCTTTACTGGGATATACTTTATTTCATCATCACGAAGTGCACGAGTTTTAGACTTATCGGGCTCCGATACGTCCTCTTTCCCAGGTTGATTTTTTGTCTGTTTTTGATAAGCTCTGACAGCTTGAAAGTTAACTGTGCTCTCTAATCGTGATGAAAGTTCCTGTTTTTCAGTTTTTGGTAATACGCTATCGGGCTTTTTTTCAACTTCTTTATGCGGAATAGATGCTTTTTCTGGTAATTGATTAGATAAAAGCTGGGCTTCATTTATTGTCTTAAAGCGTTTAATAAAACGCTCATTCTCATCTTTCATTTCTAATATATACGAAGACATTAATTCTTCCATTTCTTTCAGTGCTTTTTTTTGATTTTCATCCACTTTTACCAATTTATTTTGTCTAAGAAATAAGATAACGATACCCATAATAGCAATAATATTCATGATAAAACTAATAATAATTAAAAAAACGGCCATGTAATCCCTCTATCCACTGTAATCATTTTGGGCTCATCGCCCCTAATAAATAATCAGATTACCTTTTTAACAATTGTCTTAACTTAAAAATACATTTCGAATGAATTTGCGAAATTCTAGATGTAGATAATCCCATAATTTGTCCAATCTCAGTTAAGGACAATTCTTCGTTATAAAATAAGCTAATAACCAATTGTTCTTTTTCATTAAAGGTAGAAATGATTGCTGCAATTTCATTTATTGCTTCATTTTTTAACACAGCCTCTTCCGGATTCTCTTCTTTATCATCCTTTAAAATGAATGTCGCAGGGCTGTTATCGTCGCTTTCATCAGGTTGCTCATCAATCGATAGCACATGGGCAAAAAATTGTTCATTCATCGTTGCATAAACTTCATCAATTGAAATATTTAATTCCCTGGCTATTTCTTCTTCTGTTACATGGCGTAAATACTTTTGTTCCATTCTTTCAATGACAGCATCCATTTTCTTTGCTTTTTCCCTTGAACTCCTAGAAAGCCAATCTTCTTTTCTTAACCCATCCAAGATAGCGCCTCGAACACGAAATGACGCATAAGTATCAAACTTCAAATCTCTGTTTGGATCAAACTTCTCGAGGGCATCATATAAGCCTATCATCCCTAAACTAGTAAGATCTTCTCTCGAAACAGTTTTAGGAAGAGAAACAGAAATTCGCTGAACATGATAACTAACTAGTGATAAATACTTTTTGATTAATATATTTCCTGCTTCTTTATCACGAGAAGTTACCCATTTATCCCAGTAGAGCTGTTCATCTGGTGTTGTTACATATACCATCTAATTCCTCCTTCTCTTTAAAAGCAACACATACCACCATGCTGGTTTTGGAAATGATTCCAATAGACAGCATGATTGAACAAGCAACAATCATGCTTATGTTTATCTAAAAAAACCTCTCTCATTCGTTGAGAGAGGAAAGTAGAAAAAGAATGTCGAACAGCAATAGCAAAGAATTTCATAAATTTATAAATAGGTAATCCCTTTATTAACTGTTTTAATCTGTAATAAATAGGTTTTCGGATCAAATTCAATTGTACGGCCGTTGTTTCCCCCGACGTCTTCGCCTACAATTTCAATATGGAGAGAAGCTAATTGTTTCTTTACCGCTTCAACATTTCTTGGTCCTATTCGCATCAATTCATTCCCTGATGAAAACTGAAACATTTGCGCACCTCCGGCAATTTTTGCTTTAAGTGCTGTTTTTCTTGCACCATGTTTAATTAAACATGCGATTAGTTTATTTACAGCAGTATCTGCATATTTAGCCGCTGTCACGGACCCATTCTTGGCTAATGATGAATCAGGCAGCATAATATGCGCCAATCCGGCGATTTGTTGATAAGAATCATAAACAACCACTCCAACACATGAACCAAGACCTGATGTACGAATCAAATTTGGCGCCTTCACAATATTCATATCCGCAATTCCAACCCTAACGATTTGTTGATGATTATTCATCTACTGTAACCCCAAGTGATTGAAAAATAATATCAAACGATTGCGGATCAGGTAATAGAAAAAAGTGCCCGTCAACAAGTTCAACATTTTCATCATTGGTTTTGTTTAATGCAGTATCAATGACGATGACATAATCACTAAACTGCGAAAGCTCGATAAACCCAAAACTAATTATGGCGCCTAGCATATCAATACTTGTCGCTGGTACGGAATGAAATAAATGTAATCCAGTGAAATTTGATAAAGATGTCAAATAAGAACCAGCTAGAATATTACCTAATTCTTGCAGTGCGGATACAGCCAATTCACCGTATGGAAGGGTTTCAAATGATTCACTTTCTCCTGTCATTTGTTCAATGTATTTGTTTGCTTGCTCTAAAGGAAGAATAAAAAACATATGTGAAGGAGCATCCCCTTCAACACGTAAATAGACACTGGCTACAACATTTTCCGCTCCGCCAGCCATTTCAATCATTTCATTAAAAGACACAACCCTAACATTTGGCACCGACATTTCAATCTTTTTATTTAGAATCATAGAAAGTGCAGTTGCTGCATTTCCCGCACCTATATTTCCAATTTCTTTTAATATATCAAGATGAGTCGATGAAATCTTTTTAATAAAATTCATGATGTTATCCTTCTACTTTTAATTTTTCACGGTCCAGAATTTTGTAAAGGTCGATAATAATTAAGAGTCGATTGGAAACTTTGACAACACCTTTTACATATTCATCTTCCTCAACACCTACTAAATCCGGGGATGGCTCTATGATATCTTCAGTTATGTCGATTACATCATTTGCAGCATCAACTACCAAGCCTACTTCAATATCATCAAGCGCCACAATAATAATACGGGTGACATCCGTATATTCACATTCCTCGATTCCAAACCTCTTTCTAAGGTCGATAATAGGCGTAACGACACCCCGAAGATTAATAACACCCTTTACAAATGGTGCAGTACCTGGAATTCTAGTAATATGTTGAACCTTTTCAATCCCATGGACATAATGAACAGAGATTCCATACTCTTTTCCATTTAACTGAAAAATAATTAGTTTAATATCTTTGGAGACTATTTCGGACATTGGATACACCTCTTTTTCGTCGCCTTCATTTTCTTCTACATTACCTTAAGCCAGCTAACTATTTAAGCAAGGCGTTGCAATCAATAATCAACGCAACCTGACCGTCTCCAAGTATTGTCGCACCTGGAATAGCAAAAACATTTGTTAGGTAATTTCCAAATGACTTTAACACTACTTCTTGTTGACCAATAAATGAATCTACAACAAGGCCAGCCATCTTTTCCCCTTTACGAATAATGACAATAGAGACGAATTCACTTTCTTCCTTTACAACAGGTACTTCAAATAAATCCTTTAAATACAATAACGGTACAATCTTCCCGCGGAAATCGATAACCTTTTGATTATGTGCATGTAAGATTTCATCCTTTTTAATAATCGCTGTTTCAATAATCGAAGAAAGAGGAACCGCGTATTTTTCCATTTGAATTTCAACCAGCATCACGGAAATAATTGATAAAGTGAGCGGTAATTGTATTGAAAAGATGGAGCCTTTACCTGGTACTGAATCAACGGAAACGTGTCCTCCAAGATTTTCAATCGTATTTTTCACTACATCTAATCCAACACCGCGCCCAGATATATCTGATATTTTTTCAGCAGTTGAAAAACCCGAAGCAAAAATTAATTCATATACTTGCTTATTTGACAATGTCGCTGCTACTTGCTCTGTAACAATGCCGTTTTTCAAGGCAATCTGCAATACCTTATCACGATTAATCCCTGCACCATCATCTTCTATTTCAATAAAAACATGATTACCGCTGTGATAAGCCTTTAACGTAACCGTTCCATCTACATTTTTTCCATTTGCCTTCCGTACTGCAGGAGTTTCAATTCCATGATCGATAGAATTTCGGATTAAATGGACAAGAGGATCTCCTATTTCATCAATAACCGTACGGTCTAACTCTGTTTCAGCACCAATAATCTCGAGATTTATCTTCTTATCCAAATCACGTGCGAGCTGACGAACCATTCGTGGAAAGCGATTAAATACAGTTTCAATCGGCACCATACGCATATTTAAGATAATATTTTGCAAATCACCGGTATTTCTTGAGATTCGGTCAACCGTTTCTTGCAATTCCTGATTTCTAAGTTCAGAAGCAATTTGTTCCAGTCTGCCTCTATCAATCACTAACTCTTCAAATAAATTTAATAAAATATCAAGCCGTTCAATATTCACCCTTATGGTTTTGCTGGCAGCTTTTCCAGCTGTTCCAGTTTTGTTTTGATCAGGTTCAGGTTGTTTTGACTTATCCTTTTCATTGTTTTCCATTTTAGGCACTGACACTTCTTCTGTTTCATGCTTGTTCCTATCATTCATCGTTACTTCTAATTTTGATACGACTTTTGAAGAGGACACATCCGTAACCCTAACCGTCTCCACTTCAGATACATTCTGCACTTTCTTTTCAATATCGCTTGAATTTTCCTTGGAAATCAATGTAATAGTAAAGTCTTTATCAAATTGTTCTTCTTCGAGTTGATCGACTGAAGGCAAAGATTTAATAATTTCTCCCTGTTTCTCCAGAATCTCAAAAATCATATAGACTCTTGCTGCTTTTAATAAACAATCGTCACGTAGTGCTACATATACTTCATATGTAGTAAACCCCTGTTCATGTGATTCTTCAATAAGCGTTCGCTCAAACTCATCATAATCAATATGCACTGCTGGTTTTAGTTCAGTTGCAATTGCTGCGGCAACCTCTTTTTCTGATTTGAGTAATTCCGTATTACCAGCTTCAATCATTTTTAGTTTTTCAACGATACTTGAAACATCTCTTTTTCCATCACCGCCCTCAGCAATAGAATTAACCATTGCTTCTAGATCATCAACAGCCTGGAATACAACATCTAATAATTCAGGTGAAACTGAAATCGTATGATGCCTAATCGCATCCAAAACATTTTCCATTTGATGGGTCAGTTTGGCTAAATCATCATAACCCATCGTGGCCGACATTCCCTTTAATGTATGGGCAGATCGGAAAATTTCATTAATAATATTCATATTATCTGGACTTTTCTCTAATTCAAGCAAATTATCATTACAGGCTTGTAAATGTTCTTTACTCTCTTCAATAAAAACCTCTAAGTATTGATTCATATCCACTTGGTTCACACCCCTCGGAATCAAAGATATTTCAAAATCGTCTTGGCTATCTGTTCTACATTTACTATGTCATCAATAAGCTCAGTTGCAATTGCTGCTCTAGGCATCCCATAAACGATACATGTTTCTTCTGATTCGGCAATCGCCTTAACCTGGCCGGTTTGCTTTAATTCAATAAGCCCATTCGAACCATCAGAACCCATGCCCGTCATCACGACAACAATCTTCCCATATTCTGTTAAGTGAGAAGCTGATGCAAACATTAAGTCAACTGAAGGACAGTGTGTATAGCCCGTGGTTAAATAATCAAGCTGCACAAAAACTTTTTTTCCAGAGGGCTTTATTTTTAAATGGCAGCCCCCTGGAGCAATATAAGCGGTACCATTTTGTAAAATCTCTCCATCTTCTGCTTCCTTCACCGTAATATCCGACAGTGAATTAAGGCGATTTGCTAAAGATTTAGTAAAACCAGACGGCATGTGCTGAACAATAACAATCGGAGCCTCAATTTTTTGTGGCAGGCCGGAAAGAACCTTTTGAAGGGCACTTGGACCGCCAGTTGAAGTACCCATTAAAATAATCTTATTCGTTTTATGATTCCAATTCATTTCTATAGTAGTATCGTTTAGTTCTATTTTACTATATCTTTTGTACATGTTAGTAGTCTTTTTTCCTTCAAAAGGCTTTATTATTTCTTGGCTCACCACTTACACTACCTTTCAAAAAGGAATTGTTTCAATCTAACAACAAGATTCGGCTTTTTGAAATGAATTGGAAGTTCAAATTCTTGTTGACAATATTTTTCCGCCATACTAACCAAAGCCTTTGAAGCGGGTGCTTTTTCATTCAACTGAATAAAAGGTGTTTGCTTTTTTACTGCCTGGGGAATAATTGGATCCTCAGGTATAATACCAAGCAAAATCGAGCTTTTTTCAAGGAAATGATTTAAAACCTTGGAAATTCGATGATACGTATCTACTCCTTCTCGTTCTGATTGAGCTCGATTTACAATAATATAAAATGGGAGAGTCTTATTTGAGAGTGTGATAAATTTCATCGCCGCGTATGCATCTGTTATTGAAGTCGGCTCACACGTTGTAATAACGATAATCTCATCTACTGCCAAAATAAAACGTAAAGAACTTTCACTCATACCAGCACCCATATCAAAAATCACATAGTCATAATCACTCATTAAACTGGCAAACTGGTCAAAAAAGTCCTGTAATGATTCCTCTGTCATTTTAGTAAACTGAGATAAACCTGTCCCTCCAGAAATATAGTGGATACCGCCTGGTACCTCTGTAATCATACTTTTAAGCAGAACACCGCTTGTAAAGAAATCAGCAATGGAATACATGGAGGACGCTCCCATAAGGATATCAATATTTCCCATCCCGATATCCATATCAAACAAAAGAACTTTATGCCCCTTTTTTTGTAACATAATGGCAAAATTCAACGAAACATTGGATTTGCCTACTCCACCTTTTCCACTGATTACAGCAATCGTTTTTGTAGCCATACTTGATTGCTGTTTTCGTAATTTTTCACGTAATCTCTCTGCTTGATCTTCCATGTTAATCGACTCCAATTATGCGACTTACTACATTCTCAGGAGTAGCTGCAATAAAATCATCTGGCACATTCTGACCATTTGTTATATATGCTGCTGCCTTTTGCTTTTTATAGATCATATTATATAGCGAGCCAAAAGTTGATGTTTCATCAGCTTTTGAAAATATCATCTTATCAATGGAAATAAGTGAAAACTGTTGGTAAATTTCCTCCATATCCACTTGCTTCGATGTTAAAGAAAGAACTAGAAAGGTTTCAATATCTTTTTGAAAATCTATAATATGCTTCAAATCTTCCACGTATTTACGATTTCGAAAATTTCTTCCTGCCGTATCAATAAAAACTAAATCATAATTAGCAAAAGCTTGAGTAGCCTTTTGAAAATCATCCAAATTATAGCAAACCTCAATCGGTGCATTTAAAATATTTGCATATGTTTTTAATTGATCAATTGCAGCAATGCGATATGTATCAGTTGTAATAAAGGCAACCTTTTTTTTATATTTTAAGATACAGTTTGCCGCAATCTTTGCTAATGTTGTTGTTTTGCCAACACCAGTTGGTCCGACCACAAGGATAAATTTTTTCTTAAATGAAATATCTCCAAAGGACAGATGACTTATTTGATTAATTAAATAAACTTTTGCCCATTTCAATACCTCGGCACAAGTCATTTTCCCTCCGCTACTATACCATTCCTCAATAGCTGCTTTTAATAGAGAATTCACCAACTCCTGATCAATTCCCTGATTCGTCAACCGATTTTTCAAGTCTTGAATAGGAGTTGGTAAAGGAATGCCCTCAGCGCTTTCCATTTTTACATTTTTAAGTAGCGCTTTAAGTTCCGTCAATTCATTTTGTAGATTTTCTGAAAGCAACACATGATTATTATCGGCACTTTTCATGATATGTGAACTCTTCGAAGGTCCTTCTGTTTGGACGGGCTTTTGTTTTTCTTGTATCACAGGTTGAATCGGATTTTTCATTTTGTCATCAAGAGCAGCGATTACCTCAATACTTCGCTTTTTAAAGAGCCCAAGAAAGCCGCGAGTTTGAATCACTCTTGAATTCAGAATAATAGCTTCATGGCCAAGTTCGCTGCGAATGAGCTTCATGGCTTCAGGCATTGTAGCAGCTCGATACTTTTTTACCTTCAATCTATATTCACCACCCCAACACTTTGAACTTCAACATTTGCTTCTAATTCATTGTATGACAGAATCGGAATTTGCGGAAAATACCGTTCTGTTAATTGACGTACATACATTCTGACAGCGGGTGAACATAGAACGATTGGTGTTTGCTCCATTAATGAAAGATGCTCTACCTGTGCTGCTATCGACTCTAATATCTGTTGCGAAACAGCCGGATCAATGGCTAAATAATTTCCATGTTCTGTTTGTTGTATGCCATCCGCTATTATTTTTTCAACTTTACCAGACAATGTAACGACTTTTAATGAATCATTTCCTTGTAAAAACTGATTTGTTATTTGGCGAGCAAGCGACTGTCTAACATATTCCGTTAAAAGATCGGTATCAGAAATCATTTTCCCATAATCAGCCAGTGTTTCAAAAATAATCGGTAAGTTTCTAATAGAAATATTTTCTTTTAGTAGTTTTGCCAAAACCTTTTGAACTTCTCCAATCGAAAGTGGATTTGGTGTTACTTCCTCCACTAGAATTGGATAATTTTCTTTCAAATGATCAATTAATTGTTTTGTTTCTTGTCTGCCTAATAAATCGTAGCCATTTGTTTTAATTACTTCTGTAATATGTGTTGATACAACTGAAGGAGGATCGACTACTGTATATCCTAATATTTCAGCTTCTTCTTTCATATCTTCAGTGATCCATTTTGCAGGCAGCCCAAAAGAGGGCTCAATTGTATCAATTCCAACAATTGAATCGTCATCTGTACCCGGGCTCATCGCCAAATAATGATCTAATAACAACTCGCCATGCGCCATCTCAATTCCTTTTATTTTTAATCGATATTCATTTGGCTGTAATTGAATATTATCTCGTATACGTACAACAGGTATAACTATACCCAGTTCAATAGCAAGCTGCCGTCGAATCATAACAATCCGGTCAAGAAGGTCACCGCCTTGGTTTGCATCAACAAGCGGGATTAAACCATAGCCAAATTCAAATTCAATAGGGTCCATGCTTAGCAAGCTCACGACACTTTCAGGGCTTTTCATTTCGTCTGCTTCTGCGTCTTCTTCCACTTCCGGCAATAAATCCTTCTCTTGATCAGGAATATTGGTAAACCTGTAACCTGCAAAAATCAGAAGCCCGGCAATCGGAATAGTCAAAACATCATTGATAGGAGTAAATAAACCTAAACAAAGAATAGTCCCGCCAGTCACATATAACATCTTAGGAAAATTAAGCAATTGGGATACAATATCAGCTCCTAAGTTACCATCAGATGTAGCTCTTGTTACAACAATTCCAGTTGCTGTAGAGATTAATAAAGCAGGTACCTGACTGACAATACCGTCACCTACCGTTAATAATGAAAAATGACCTGCTGCATCAGCGATACCCATACCCTGCTGCATGACACCAATAATAATGCCAAAAATCAAGTTAATTAATACGATGATAATTCCTGCAATGGCATCCCCTTTAACAAATTTACTGGCACCATCCATGGCTCCATAAAAATCGGCTTCCCTGCTGACTTTTTCACGCCTTTCCCTTGCCTGCTGTTCTGAAATCATGCCTGCATTTAAATCAGCATCAATACTCATTTGTTTTCCCGGCAATGCATCGAGAGTAAACCTTGCTGCGACTTCAGACACACGTTCAGAACCTTTAGTGATAACAATGAAATTGATAATAACCAAAATAAGGAAAACGACCATACCAACAACTAAATTCCCGCCGACAACAAAGGATCCAAATGTTTCTACTACTCCACCTGCATCACCATGGGTAAGAATAGCACGGGTTGTCGAGATATTTAATCCTAAGCGAAACAATGTCACAAGCAACAAAAGGGATGGGAAAACGGAAAACTGAAGTGGTTCTGTCATGTTCATAGATGTTAACAAGATTAACAACGCAATTGAGATATTTACTATAAGTAAAATACTTAATAACCATGTCGGGAGAGGGATAATTAGCATCGCAACAATCATGATGACGCTTATTATGACAATTAAATCTCTTGCTTTCATGTTATTCCCTCCCAATGAGTAAAGCACAAGGCCCTGATTTTTTTAACTGTACACTAGTCATTCTTCTCACCAAATTCAGGGCCGATCTGCCCCACAAACTACTTGACCATATTTTTCGTTCGGTAAACATATGCTAAGATCTCAGCAACTGCTTTAAAAAACTCTTCGGGAATCACATCTCCGATATCAGTTTGACTATACAAAGCCCTTGCTAACGGTCGATTTTCAATCATGATGACTTCATTTTCCTTAGCAACTAATTTAATTTTCTGAGCCACAAAATCGACCCCTTTTGCCACCACAAACGGTGCATCAAATTTAGTTTCATCGTATCTTAAAGCAATCGCAAAATGAGTTGGATTTGTAATGATGACATCGGCATTCGGGACTTCCTGCATCATTCGGCTCATCGCCATTTCCCTCTGCTTTTGCTTAATTTTCGATTTAATTAACGGGTCCCCTTCAGAATTTTTATATTCATCTTTAATATCCTGTTTTGACATTCGGATATTTTTTTCAAAATCATATTTTTGATAAAGATAATCCAGCAATGCTAAAAACAATAGAGCACCACCAGCATATAAACCCATTTTCACAGTTAGATTAGCTAAGAAAGCAAGTGCAGCTCCAACTGATTTTTGCGATAATCTCAAAATTTCATCCAAACTATTCCAGATAATTAAAAAAGTAATGATGCCGACAATACAAATTTTTAATATTGATTTTAAAAATTCAACAACCGAGCGCAGGGAAAAAATCCGCTTAAACCCTTTAATCGGATCAATTTTTTCTAATTTTACTTGAAGGGTTTCTGTTGAAAAAATAAACCCGACCTGTAAATAATTTGCAGCCACACCAGCCAACAAAGCCACAAGCATGACAGGACCCAGAAACAAAATCAGCTCCTTTAAGAGCTCGATTAAAATGAGATATACACTCTCTTCAGTTAAATCCATAAGCATATAATTCTGAAATGAATGTTTAAGAATGGATACTAGTTTTTTTAATAAATAGGAACCGGCAAATAACAAAAACATAAATACAGCAAGTAGACCAATTGCGGTATTCATATCCTGACTTTTCGCGACCTGACCCTTTTTTCTTGCATCACTTCTCTTTTTAGGAGTTGCTTTTTCTGTTTTTTCACCGGCAAAATATTGCAAATCTAAGGCTACTAATTTCAATGTTTAAAGACCCCCAAGAAGGTTCATAAGCCCTCTCATCGTTGTCAGCATCAATTCAAATAGTTTTGAAACGGAAATCATCATTGTACCCATCACAATCATGAGTATTAAGAAACTCACACCAATTTTTAACGGAACACCGACTACAAAAATATTTAACTGTGGAAAAGTTCTAGCCGTAATTCCAAGCGCAACATCAACAAGAAACAAACTGCCCACAACGGGAAGAGACATTTGCAATGCAATCATAAACATCGTACTAAATGACTTCAGCACATATTGCAGGAAATTTTCAGAACCAAGTGGCAGCCAGGCCTGTTCAAGAGGAATAAACTGGTAGCTATAATAAATACCATCTATCATTAAATGATGTCCGTTAACCATTAGCAGGAAAAACAAACTGATGATATTTAAATATTGTCCCATCAGCGGACTTTGGGCACCCGTTTGAGGATCCATCACGTTCACCATGCCAAATCCCATTTGAAAATCAATAAATCCTCCTGCGATTTGGATAGCAGACATAATCAAATAGGCCATAAAACCAAGCAGAATCCCAATCAATGCTTCCTTTAGGATTAGTAAGTAATAAACTCCATCTATTTCCAATGCAGGCGTCTTCACATCAAAAAATATAATTAAAGCTAAAAAAAATCCAAAACCGACTTTAAAAGTGGTTGAAACTGTCCGATAAGAAAAAAGAGGCATCATTAAGAAAAAAGATGTTACCCGTACAAATACGAGCAAAAAGGCAGGGAATGTTTCAAATAGCTCCACCATAAATTCAGCCTATAAACCTAACTAAATTTGAGAAAATATTGTTCGTATACGAAATCATATGACTAAGCATCCATGGACCAAAAAATACAATCCCAAGTAAAACGGCGACAATTTTCGGTACAAATGCTAATGTTTGCTCTTGAATTTGCGTTGTTGCTTGAAATATACTAACGACCAATCCAACGACAAGTGCCAACGCTAAAAGCGGGCCGCTTATCAGCAGAACAACCCATATTCCTTCTTCCGCTATGGCTATAACTGTTTCAGGAGTCATTCTTATCACCTACTTAAAAACTTTGTAACAGAGATTTAACAACTAAGTTCCAACCGTCTACAAGAACAAACAGCAAAATCTTAAATGGCAACGAAATCATAACAGGAGGAAGCATCATCATCCCCATCGACATTAGAACACTGGCTACCACCATATCAATCACTAAAAAAGGAATGAATATCATAAATCCGATTTGGAAAGCCGTCTTAAGCTCACTGATTGCAAAGGCCGGGACAAGGGCAGTTAACGGGATATCCTGAATCGATTCAGGCTGCTCTGCTTTTGAGTAATTAAGAAATAATGCCAAATCCTTTTGTCTGGTATGGGCACTCATAAACTCTTTAAAGGGAACTACAGCATTCTCATAGGCCTGTTCTAAATTGATTTCATTGTTAAATAAAGGTGTAAGTGCCTCTGTATTTACCTCTTGAAATGTTGGTGCCATAATAAAAAAACTTAAAAATAATGCTAAACCAATAATAACTTGGTTTGGCGGCATTTGTTGTGTGGCTAGAGCCGTTCTGACAAAAGACAGTACAATGACAATTCTTGTAAAACAAGTCATTAAAATAAGGATACTTGGAGCTAAAGAAAGTACCGTTAATAATAATACGAGCTTTACAGATGTAGATACATTTTCAGGTGAACTATTGTTAAAAAATTCCATGAACTCATTCATTGCTTGTCCGAACCCTTCTCTTTCTCTAATTCATCGTACAGTTTTTGTCTCCCTTTTGAAAAATCAACTAATTGCTTTTGAAGCTGCGATTGGAAACTACTGCTTTCATCCTTTTTCTCAGAATTCCCGACTGCTTTATTGAATAACTTTGACAATATATCTCCAGACTGTGTCAGCTGATCCATCTTATTGTTATAGGTTGAAAGAAGTTCTTCAAATTCCTTTGAATCATCAATTTCTTTAATCAAATGAATATTTTCTCCAACTCCAACAACGAGGATACGATTCCCTATTTTAATCAGTTGAACAGACCTATTTGCACCAAGTGTGGTACCACCAAGATTTTCTATTAGTTGCGAGCTTTGAAATAAGCGATTTTTTTTATTAATGAATTTCAAGATAAAATAAAGCAGTGCAACAACAAAAATAGTTGCTAATATCATCTTAATAAAATCCCAAATCGTTAATCCTACAGTACTATTAGCATCTGTCTGCTTTGTAACAGAGCCGTCTGTCTGCATATTCTGCTTTGTATTTGGTTGATCTCCACATGCTTCAGGCTGTTCAAAGCAATCTTTTACACTTTTTTGTACTTGCTCTGCTGAGGCTTCTTCATGAAACCCCAATAGAGCAAATACAAGTATAAAGGCAATGAAACAGAATTGTTTTTTCCGCAACATCCTGCACCCTCTAATAATAAGTCTTAACCAAGCGTTTTCGAAATAGCTTCCAATACACGGTCAGCTTGAAATGGCTTTACGATAAAGTCCTTTGCTCCTGCTTGAATAGCGTCAATAACCATTGCCTGCTGTCCCATTGCAGAGCACATAATCACTTTTGAATTTGGATTAATTTTTCTAATTTCTTTTAAAGCTGTTATGCCATCCATTTCCGGCATTGTTATATCCATTGTAACAAGGTCAGGATTCAGTTCTTTATATTTTTCAACAGCCTGCTGACCATCAGCAGCTTCTCCCACAACCTCATAACCATTTTTAGTTAAAATATCCTTTATCATCATTCTCATAAATGCAGCATCATCTACAACTAAAATTCTATGCGCCATTAATCTTCTACCCCCATAGTGATTTTTGTATTAATCTCATTAAATGATTTAACATTCGTTATTTAAGCTTTTTTAATCGGTCTGATTGGCTGATAATGTCTGTAACCCTGACACCAAAATTCTCATCAATCACAACGACTTCGCCTTTGGCAATTAATCTACTGTTAATAAGGATATCAACAGGTTCACCTGCCAACTTGTCCAATTCAATAATAGATCCTTGAGACAGTTCAAGAATTTCTTTCACTGATCTTTTTGTTCGGCCTAGTTCCACCGTAACTTGTAATGGTATATCAAGAAGCATATTCAGATTTTTTGGTTCAGGCTCTTGAATAGGATACGGTTCAAAATTAGAGAACATAGCAGGCTGTACATTAGGCTGTATACCCAAAGGATTTGCCGAACCAAAATGCTGTGGACTAGTGGGTTGATTTACTGGAGCAGCCCCAAATGGATTATTTCCGGAATAGCTTTGTTGGTTTAAAGGCTGCTCACGGCTTTCAAAACCATAAGGAGTCTGTACCATATTGCCTTGTTGAGCAGAATGGTCCACCTGATTTTGCGGCGGCTGAATATACTGTGGTTCTTGGTAATATGATTCTTGAATCTTCTCAGATGTCTGCGGAGGTACATTGACCTCTTGGATTGGCTCTGACATTGGGTTTAACAGTTCATCTACTAATCCCTTAGCAAAATCTAATGGCAGCAACTGCATAATATTAGAGTCAATTAAATCCCCAATCTTCAATCGAAAAGATATCTTTACTAATTTGTCATCATTTGGTAGTTTATCAGTGCCTGTACCATGAAGCATATCTAAAAGATCGATTGAAGGTGGGGAAATATCCACTCTTTTACTAAAGATAGTGGACATGGATGTTGCTGCAGATCCCATCATTTGATTCATTGCCTCTTGAACAGCACTCATTTGAATTTCACCCATTAAATCCGCTGGGTTTTTTCCCTCTCCGCCAAGCATTAAATCAGCAATGATTGCTGCATCATTCTGCTTAATAACTAACAAATTCGTTCCAGAAAATCCTTGAGTATAACTTACTTGAATCGCTACATTTGGTTGAGGAAACTCTTCCGATAATTTATGTTTTAAAACAACTGAAACTTCTGGGGTTGTAATATCAACCTTTTGATTTAGTAACGTAGACAATGCAGTAGCTGAACTACCAAAAGAGATATTCCCAACTTCCCCCAGTGCATCTTTTTCCATTTCAGATAAATAATTATCCATGTTATCTAAATCGGAAATGACCATTGATCCATCGTCACTTCCTCTTAGTAAAGCATCAATTTCATCCTGTGAGAGCATTTCATTACTCATCTTCTTCATCTCCCTCCTTCCATGTATCTAATACTTGAACGGCTAGTTTTTTATTCATTTTTCCAGGCTGTCCAACAAATTTGGGAACCTCACCTACTTTTACCACTAACGGTCCATCAATTAATTGATTTAATTCAATTACATCACCAATATCAAGCATTAAAAAATCTTGTATCGATATATTTGCCGTACCAAGCTCAACAGCAATGGGTATTTCAGCCTGTTGAATTTTCTTTTCAATCTGTTTAACTTCTTCAGGCGCCCTGACTTTTTTTTCTGTCTGCATCCAATATTGCATGGACAATTTGGGAATGATTGGCTCTAATACAACATGAGGAATACAAATATTAATCATGCCTGTGGTTTCTGCAATCGCAGTATTTAGAGAGATGACTACAACCGTTTCATTAGGTGAAACCATTCGTAAAAACTGTGGATTTACCTCAAATTCTGACAAAATAGGGTCGATTTCAATAATCGTTTCCCATGCCTCTTGTAAATAATCACATGCCTTCTCAAAGATAGCTGACATGATTTTAGTTTCAATTTCAGTTAAATTATCTACCTTATTAATACTCGTCCCCTTTCCACCCATCATTCGATCCATCATAGCATAAGCAATATTGGGATTGACCTCCATAAGGATTCTTCCTTCTAAGGGAGGGACATCAAAGACGTTTAAAATCGTCATTTTTGGTATGGAACGTATAAATTCCTCATATGGAATTTGATCCGCGGATGCCACACTGATTTGCACATATGTTCTTAACTGAGCAGAAAAAAAGGTTGTCAGCAATCTTGCAAAGTTCTCATGTATCCGTGTCAAACTTCGGATTTGATCTTTTGAAAAGCGTAAAGCTCTTTTAAAATCATAGACTTTTATCCGTTTCTCAAATTCCTCTTTTTTTAATTCATCTGCATTCATTTCTCCTGTTGACAAGGCAGACAATAAAGCATCTATTTCATGTTGAGAAAGCACATCTCCTGACATTAAATTCACCTCCATTGCTTATACTCTTTTCATGATGTCTTTTTACTGGAGGAGGAATTGAGTAATGTAGACCTTTTCAACTTCACCTTCCTGCATAATTTCATTAATTCTGACCTTTAAATTTTCTTCCAGCTGCAGCTGACCTTCTTTGCCCTTTAGCGTTGCAGCTGCTTGTTCAGATAGTTCCAAAATAATAATATTGTTCACTTGAAAATTTCTTTTTTCTAATTCTTCCTTTGCCTTTATACTATCTGTTTGAATTTTAAACGAAATACGTATAAAATCATTTTCAGCTAAATTTGTTGTAATTTCTGGAATATCAACCGATGCCTCAAGGACTTCATCAATTGTGGGTTCTGCGTTTTCATCCTGCCCATTATGATTCAGCACCAATACAATGGCCACTGCTCCAGCTAGGGCAATCGCAACAAGAAGGATTAACATAATCATAACAAGCTTATTATTCTTCACGCTCATTTCCCCCTAACTGTTGTCCAAGAAGGTTTACAGATTGATAGAATTTCTGAATCATTTCCAATACCTTTTCTTCCGTTTCTTTAACAATATATTTACTGCCATTTGTCAGCGTAATGGTTGTGTCGGGAAATGACTCAATGGTTTCTATGTATAACGCATTAATTATAAATGGTTTCCCGTTTAATCGCGATACTTTAATCACTGTTAAATTTAGGGTTAAAGGGGGGTCCCTCTAACCCTATCCTCCTTTGAATTAACGTTTTAAATTCACTAATTCCTGTAATATTTCATCTGACGTTGTAATGATCCTTGTATTTGCCATGAACCCCCGCTGCGCCGTAATCATTTCTGTAAATTCCTCTGATAAATCAACGTTTGACATTTCAAGGGCTCCCGGTACTAATCTAGCACGTCCATTACCAGGAATACCGATATCGGGAGTTCCAGAGTTAATTGATTCTTGGAACAAATTGCTTCCTGCTTGCATTAAGCCTGCCGTATTACTGAACTTTGCAAGAGCAAGTCGACCCATTAATGATATTTCGCCATTAGAATAAATCCCGTTAATTTCACCTGTAGGGCTAATATTATAGCTCTCTAGTTTTCCTGACGTATTGCCATCTGGATCAACTACAGCAGTTGTTGCCCCTTGCAATTGCATTAATTTAGATAGGTCAAAGTCAATAGATATTTGCTGTACATCTTCACCGTTACTAGTAGGAATCTCAAATGTACTATTTTCAACCAGGTTCTCCGGCAGCCCCTCTGCATTAAATGTAATATCAAAAGTTGAGCTTGGCTCTGGATCAGCATTTGGATTTTGATTTACATAAACTCCCCAATTATCCTGCCCCAATTTTTTAAAATACATTGTGATAGAAATCGGACTTCCTGTTTCGTCGATTATTTTTGTTTGTTGGGAATAAACCGAACCCACTGTTGCACTAGCAGACAAATTTTCAGACAATTTAATTCCAGTTGTTTGAACTGCTGGCAAAACTGCATTTACATTAATCGTCACATCACCATATTCAGTAGTTAAGTTTCCTGAATTATCGTACTTAAAGGCCTGTACATTTAAACCATCACCAGTAACCAATGTACCATTATTATCAAGATAAAAGTTTCCCGCACGTGTATAGGACAGCGAATCTCCTTGTCTAACAACAAAATATCCATCACCATCAAGTCCGAGATCAAGCGCACGCCCTGTCGTTTGTAATGTTGAACTAGTATGAATTGTATCAATGGTACCCAATGTCGCACCCAGTCCAACCTGAGCTGCGTTTTTACCACCACGGTTTTCTGACGCTCCATTTGCACCTGAAATGGTCTGACTTAACGCTTCTTTAAATGTTACACGGCCCTTTTTAAATCCATAAGTATTAACATTAGCAATATTGTTTCCGATAACGTCTAATTTAGTTTGGGAATTCTTCATTCCACTTATTCCAGCAAACATCGATCTTAGCATGATTATTTCCCCTTTCAAGTAAAGCTGCATCTTTCGTTCAACAGCTTATAGGCTTCCATTATGGTCCAGCCTAGTTTTTAGTCCATTAAAATGGTTCCATTAATATTGGTGAAGATTTGATCTGAAGCTTCTGCTCGGTTCATTGCAGTAATCACTGTATTATTTTTTGCACTAACAATCAGCGCCGCATCGTTTAATAGAACAAGTGACTCTTTAACCCCCTTCTTTTTTGCCTCTTGCACTTTTTCGCCAATTTGTTCCCACTGAACTTTATTAATATTAATTCCTCTTTGTTCTAGCCGCTGCCTAGCATGATTGGAAATCATTAAGGCTTCATTTTTCGGTTCTAGTACCGTTCGAAGTTCATTAGCAAAGTTTGTCTGCTGTTGAACCGAATTTATCTTCTTTTTAAAATCGCCCTGTATCAGCGGCTGTGTTTGAAAGGAGCGAAATACGCTTTGTGACATTAAACCCTCCCCTTATTCAATTTTTAAAATCTGCGATGAGGTTAATCTAGTATTTGCTTCATCATCTAATTGAAATAATGCAGAACCACCTTTAAATGAAACAGATTGAACACTAGCAGATACTTCCGCTTTTAGCTCATTTAAGTACGTAACGGTTTTACCAATCATCATACTTGCTTGCAGCATATTCGATTCACTTGCGAAATCATTCACCTGAGAAATATTACCTGGTTCTAACTTTGTCCCATCATCCAAGATAAACAGAATGCTTTCATCTTTAAATTGAATGCTTGCCACTTTACCAGTTCCTTCCAAAATCTCCGTCGTACCATCTTCTAATTCATTTAGCTTATGCCAACTAATGTTTTTTCCAATAAATTGATTATAGGAAATCAATTGGCTTTGCTGTTGTTGGGTAATAAATTTTTGAAAGGTATTATTCAAATTGGTCATTTGTTCTAATGAAGAAAATTGAGCCATCTGGGCAATAAACTCTGTATCCTCCATTGGATTAGAAGGGTCTTGATTTTGCAACTGCGTCATTAGTAATTTTAAAAAATCATCTTTCCCCAAGGTGTTTGATGCCGTTCTTTTCTGACTCTGCTGATAATTCGATAACATAAGGGACGGATCAATCGAATTGGTCATTGCTTCACCCTCTATACTTCAACATTTAATAATACTTCTTCAAAAGACATTCCAACTTGTGGAGTATGCTGTTGGTTTTGTTCATCTTTTTCTCTTTGCTGTCTTTGTTCCTGCTGTTGTTGCGCGTCTCTATTTAGAAATCTTTCTTGCTCGCTCATTTGTTGCGATATCTCAATTTTCTCCAATTGGATATTTTGTGAGTTAAAGGCGTGTTTTAGGCTTTGAATTTCTGATTCCAATAGCTCTTTCGCTGCCTGTGTGGTTGTCATCATTTTAGCAATCAACAATGACTCCTTTTGGATGATTTCTATTCTTAATGCACCAAGATGCTCTGGGTTGAGCTTAATAAACAGCTTTTGGTTCCCACTCGTATGTTGAAAATGACTTTTAGAAAGAATGGATTCAAATTGTTTGATAAGCTGCTCCGTTGAAACTAATTTTCTTGGTTGCTCCTGTAAAAGGGTTAATTGCTCAGGCTTAGTCATTTGTTGAATTGAAAATACATCCCCATGCAACGGAAATAACTTATCATTTTGAACTTTAAGCGTTTTTTCACTCATCATTTCATTAAATGGCTGTTCCATTGATACACTCGGCCGTATTTGATGATTAATCAACCTTCGCTCGCTTAATTCTTTAACAACTGGATTAAATACCCTATTTAGAAATTCACTTCTTCCTGATAAAGCAGTTTCTTTCAACAGCACTTCAAATTTCTCGTTCGCCTTTTGTAAAAAAACCTTTATGTTCTGTTGATCCATATGGGGGGTTTCATACTGAGAAAGCAATTCAAGAAGTTTTACTGATTTCATTAAATCTGCAAAATTTTGTTCTTTCGTTAAGGTAATTTGATCCATATTAATAAATGGTAGAATATGAACAAACGCAGCCAGTGCCTCATGAGCTTTCATTTGAGGCAACTCTTCTATAGTAATTATAAGTTCCTCCATAGAAAGATTCGCATTTACCTTCTCTGTATCAAAATTAATATCTTTTAGAAAAGTTGTAATTGCAGACACAATATTTTCATCACTTAATTGTAAGTGATCCTTAATCAAATCAGTCATGTTGGTTTCGACATCTGATAACAGATGATCCAGCCAATCTGACCCGAACTCTGTCTCTGTAAGATCGTTTACATTCAAAAATGAAATAAGCTTAGTTAATTCTTCATTTAATAATTGATTAGTATTTTCCGATTCTATCTTTTCCAAATGGAGACTTGAATTTTGCGGTTGAGCCAGCCCAGACAATAAGTTAGCAAAACCCCTGCCTTGTCCATCTCTAGACTGTTCATTCTCATTTAGCATCACAGCCTTATTTACAAACCCCATGGCTAGGACGTTCATGACTCTCACCTCCTTTCAAGTAAACAATATAAAAATACATATACAGCTATTCGTTATGGCTGTTATTTGTCAATAATGAAGTATACTTAGCGGCATCCTGAGGATTCATTTTTTCAAGTATGGCTGCTAATATATCTGGCTTTAAGCTTGACAATATTTTAATAGCTTCATCATCATTCATTTCAGCAATAATAGGTGCTGCTTTCTTTGCTGATATTGTTTCAAATGTATTTACAATTTCTTTAAATGTTTGCTGACCTTCTTTCTGAGGTAAAAGCAAATTATCTATTTGAGATTGTAATTGTTCTTTTTCCAGTTGGAGTGCCTCAATTTCTAAGTCCTTTCCTTCAACTGCTGTTTCAAGTTTAGCAATAGCTGCTTCACGCTCTTGAATTTCTGCCTTCAATTTCGTTAATGTACTTTCGGCTTCTTTTAAAGCGTGTTTATCACTTAATTCTTCCTTTGTCGGTACAAACGGAATTTTGTCTCTGAACTCGTTAGCCTTTTCGAATACATTAATACCTGCAACAGTTAATACAAGGACAGCTACAGTTACGGCAAATAATGTAGGTATAACAATCACTACAAAAAACCAGTGTACTTTACTGTATTTCTTTTCTTCCTGTTCTTCTATTAACTTTTCCATGTTTACACCTAGCTTCCTCGATGAACAAAGTGTTGAATGGAGATATCATCCATTTGTTTAGCTTCAACATGCTTTACTTCCTCTAAAAACTCATACAAGCCTTTTTCCTTCATTTTTACAAACTTTTTTACTTCAATATTTTTATTCATTAATTTTTCCTGCTGGAAAAGCATATGATTACGGGCATTCTGCACCATTTTTTGATATTGTTCAATCGACTTTTGTAAATTAATAATAAACTGCTGATGATGTCTTATTTCTTGCACTGGTAAGCCGCTTACAAGCTTCATAGACTGATAACCTTCTAAATCCTCTTTCTTTTTCAGCAACTCATATAATTTTTCGGCCACTTCCTCAAACCTTTTTACTGAATCATTATAGGCAGAAAGAGCTTCGTTTTTCTCACGTTCTTTCACAGACATGATTTTCTCAAACTTAAATTGGTACCCCATGAGGTTATTCTCCTCTTCCTATTAATTGATATAAAGTATTCACGCTTTCTTGCATGGACATTTTTTCATGGGTTCCCTGCTTTAAAAAGGAAATAATCTCTGGATATAACTGAATAGCAGTATCAATTTCTCTTGATGATCCCTTTTTATACGCACCAATATTAATTAAATCCTCGGCATTATAATAAGTGCTCAAAAGTTCTCTTAATCTCTCAGCTGATTTACTATGTTCCCTATCAACAATATTATTCATCACGCGGCTGACGCTTTTTAAAACATTAACAGCTGGATACTGACCTTTGTTCGCTAAACTTCGATCAAGTACAAAATGGCCATCAAGAATTCCCCGTACCGTATCAGCTATTGGCTCATTCATATCATCGCCATCAACAAGAACAGTATAGAACGCAGTAATAGAACCAAGTTCATTTGTTCCTGTTCGCTCTAAAAGCTTTGGCAGTAAAGCAAATACAGAAGGGGTATACCCTTTTGTTGTAGGAGGTTCTCCAATCGCCAGCCCTACTTCCCTCTGCGCCATAGCAAAGCGTGTGACAGAATCCATCATTAACATGACATTTAATCCTTGATCGCGAAAATATTCGGCAATTGCTGTAGCCGTAAGCGCTCCCTTTAAGCGCATCAGTGCAGGCTGATCAGAGGTCGCAACAACAACAATCGATCGCTGCAGTCCTTCTGACCCGAGATCTTTTTCGATAAACTCACGTACCTCCCGACCCCGTTCGCCAATTAATGCAATAACGTTTAAATCTGCCTTTGTATTACGCGCAATCATCCCAAGTAATGTACTCTTTCCCACACCGCTACCGGCAAAAATACCTACGCGCTGACCATTGCCGACGGTTAACAAACTATCAATCATCCGTACACCTACCTCAATTGGTTCAAATATAGGCGGTCTTTTTAACGGATTTGGAGGTGATTGCTCTGTCGGCACAGATGTTAAGCCCTTTGGTAAACCCATCCCGTCAAGGGGATTCCCTAACGCATCAATGACATTTCCTATTAAGGCAGATCCCACTTTAATTTCAAGCGGCTTCGAGGTGGCTTCAACAAGACTGCCGGGAGCAATATCATTTACAGATGTGTAAGGCATTAAGATGACATTTTCCCCTTTAAAACCGACTACCTCCGCTTGGATTACTCTATTTTTCCGATGGCGAACATGAATGAGGCACAAATCTCCAATGGAACTTTCAGGCCCTTGCGATTCTATCATAAGGCCAACAACTTGTGTAACTCGTCCAAAACGTTTATAAGAGTCCAGTTCATCCAGTCTGTTAACTAACGCAGCTGCTTTCAACTCTGATCACTCTCCATCCATTCAGTCAGCCTCCGTTTTATTTCCGCCAACTGAGTATCGATACTTGCATCAATACGGCCATATGGAGATTCGAGCAGGCAGCTGCCTTCAGGTAAATCACTGTCGGGATAAATAAACAGATTTGTATTATGTGTAAAAACAGCCAGCAATTCTTCCTTTTTTGAAAGCAGATATTCATAGTTCTCAGGGTTTACATGTATCTCTACATCCTGAAATTCCTTCACTTCCCGCACGGCTTTTTTCACAAGCGATGTAAAGAATCCTTGGTCGTCTTCAATCTTTTGATGAACTATCTTTTCAGCAATCCGCACGGCTAAATCTAAAATCGTATTTTCTGATGCTTCTAAATAGGTGTGATAATCTTTTTTAGCCGATTGAATGATTTGTTCCACTTGTAAAAGCTTTTCTTTATATTCAGAATAGCCCTTTGATTCTCCTTGCTCCCATCCTGCATGATAACCTTCTTCTCTCGCCTGATTTACTAATCTGACCCTTTCCTGTTCCCATTCTTCCTTTGCCTGCTGAACTTCAGCAAAAAGTGCGTCAGTTTCACTTTTTGCCTTCCTCTTAATCTTGTCAGCTTCAAGCAGCGCTTCTTCAATTATTTGTTTGGAAGTTTCTTCTTCAGTTTCTGAATCCTTTTTTAGAGAAAAATCTTCCTTTACTTCTGGCATATTAAACAATTTAATCGAAATGACTCTCTTATCAGACGAGGCATCCGGCCATTGTGATTTAATAAGCCTAGACAATGATATCATCTCCTCCACCACGGGCAATGACAATTTCTCCTGCTTCTTCTAAACGGCGAATAATCGCAACGATACGGGATTGAGCTTCCTCTACATCCCGTAAGCGGACAGGTCCCATATATTCCATTTCTTCCTTAAAGGATTCAACCATTCTTGCTGACATGTTTTTAAAGACAGTCTGTTTCACTTCATCACTAGAAACTTTAAGTGAAAGCAATAGGTCCTCATTTTCACATTCACGTATGATTCGTTGTATTGATCGATTATCCAATGTAACAATATCTTCAAATACAAACATTCTCTTTTTAATTTCTTCTGCAAGTTCAGGGTCCTGTATTTCAAGAGCATCTAAAATTGTTCTCTCAGTTGTTCTATCAACACCATTTAATACCTCTACTACAGCCTCAATGCCGCCTGTTTGCGTATAATCCTGCGTTACAGTCGTTGACAGCTTCCTCTCTAATATCTGTTCAACTTCATTTATTATTTCTGGAGATGTGCTGTCCATTACAGCAATTCGTTTCGCAATATCCGCTTGCATCTCCTGAGGCAGCTCAGATAGGATTTGACCAGCCTGCTGAGCATCTAAATAAGAAAGGATTAAGGCAATGGTCTGCGGATGTTCATTTTGAATAAAATTTAAAATCTGACCTGGGTCTGCTTTCCTAGCAAAATCAAAGGGACGGACCTGCAATGAAGAGGTAAGACGGTTTAAGATAACCGCTGCCTGCTCTTCCCCAAGAGCCTTTTCAAGAACTGTTTTTGCATAGCCAATTCCGCCTTGGGCAATATAATCCTGTGCAAGTGCGATTTGGTGAAACTCTTCCACTACTTCTTCTTTAGCCTGACTGTCAACCTTTTTCACTCCGGATATTTCTAATGTCAATTTTTCAATTTCTTCCTCACTCAAATGCTTATACACCGAGGCAGAAACATCCGGACCGAGAGAAATTAAAAGAATGGCCGCCTTTTGTTTTCCACTCAATTCCCTTTGTTCTTTCTTTGCCACCTTATCTCCTCCCCTTAGTCCTCAGTAATCCATGACCGTAAGAGCTTAGCAAATTCTTCCGGCTTTTCTTTAGCCATTTTTTCAAGTTGTTTTCTGCGAAGACTGTTTTCTGTTTCATTACTGTCATCATTAACATCAGGAATCTCAACTGGCTGGATAAAGTCTTCCATACTTTCCTCATCTTCTTCAGTGCGTTCTCTGCGGGCTCTAATATATAGAAAGACCAATAATCCAATGACCGCAACAAGCACTCCTCCAATAGCATAAATCCACCATGGAATGGAGAACTTCGCTTCCTCATCAAACGCAATCTTTCCTTTAAACGGCTGAACAGAAACCGAGATTTTTTGGTTAATCTCTTCCTCAGTCAATTCCGCATTTTCATTTTTATCAATTGATGTTCTAACAATAGTCGAAAGCATATTTCTAATATCGTCTACTCGTTCCGCAGGCAATGACTCTGGATTATCCGCCTCAGGCGGTTCGACCATCACTTGTATCCCAAGATCTCTAACCTTAAATGGACTTTCAACAATTTCTTTTCGAATTCTATTAATCTCGTAATTAATCGTATCATTAACTTTTTCGTAATCACCGCTGTTTGCAGCGCTGTCTGGTTGAGTATAGCCGGTATCTCCTGCTTCCTCCGCTTGTGGAACTCCTTCAGGAGCATTCGCTGAACCTGTATACGCTTCATTAATTTTTTGGGCGCTTATCGCAATCCCTTCCATATTTTCCTCATCAACAGGTGTTACTAGATTTTCTTCTCGATTTTCCTGCGTGAAATCGATATCCGCAGTTACAGAAACAACCACTTTATCCTGCCCTATCAATGTAGCTAACATACTCTGGACCTGACGCTGTACATCACGTTCAATTTCCTTTTTCACTTCTTGCTGGTTAGCAAAAATAGAGCCTGATAAATTATTTTCATTTTTTAAATCAAAATACTCAAAGTTTTGATTCATAATGACGATATTATCAGTAGGCAGGTTAGGAACACTTTTTGAAACCAATTGATACAGGGCTGTAATTTGGTTTTGTTCAAATTGATAGCCTGGTTTTGTATTTAATACAATCGAGGCTGAAGCCTCTCCCACTTGATCCGTGACGAATAAACTGGTTTCAGGAAGATTAATCATGACTTTTGCATCAGTAATTCCTTCAATCCCTTTTATTAGATTCGCAAGCTCTGTTTGCATCGCATCTAGCTTCAGCACATTAAATTCATTTTCAGTCGTTCCCATTCCGGCGTTTTGACTAAAAAAGGAATAATCAATACTACCTGATTTTGGAAGACCCTCTGCTGCCAATTCAACCTTTAATGTATCAACAATTTCCTCTGGAACTTTTATCGTTTGGCCGCCGTCAGCTATTTCTGATTCAATCCCTCTCCCATCAAGGCTTTCTTTAATAGAACCGGTCTCAGAAGGAGTGAGATTGCTATATAATGGCACTAGGTTGGTTCTTGTTGTCAAAAATGTAATAACTCCGGCAGCCATTAAAATAGAAACAACAGCACTAATTAAAATAATCCGCTGTTTTTTTGAGCGACTTGTCCAGTACTCTTTTAATGGATTTACAAATTTTTGTAACGATTCCTTCATCATTATCCCCCGGTTATTAAATCTGATTGGTCAGTAGTAAATAACCTCCAAACTACGCATCCTATTTCTCTTAAACTTGCATTCTCATCATTTCTTGATAAGCTTCAACTGCTTTATTACGTATTTCAAGTGTCAATTGTAAGGACACACTTGCTTTTTGTGATGCAATCATCACCTGATGCAGATCAACATTCTGCCCGAGCGCTAATTTTTCTGTTAATTTATCAGATTCCATTTGTGCCTGATTCACTTTTTCAATTGAACTCTTAAGAAAAGAAGAAAAGCTCTTTTGTGCTTCAGCCGGCGTAGCGGCTGTCTGGACAGTTTTCAACATATTAGGTGATACTGCCGGCGTAATCGTAATCGGCTTCAATTAGATGTCTCCCCTTTATTTCCCAATCTCTAATGCTTTCATCAGCATATTTTTAGATGCATTAAAAACTGTAACATTTGCTTCGTAAGACCGAGTTGCACTCATTAAATCTACCATTTCCTTTAATGGATCAACATTTGGCATTTGGACGTAACCCTCCTCATTTGCATCTGGGTGCGAAGGGTCATAAACAAGCTGAAATGGAGATTCATCTTCTATAATTTTACTTACTTTTACACCATTACCGGCTCCCCGACTGCTATTTGTATCCAGCGCCGTTTGCAGATAAGAAGAAAATTGACCTTCTTTTGCCTGCATGACAACAGATTTTCGCCGATAAGGTTCCCACTCTCCATTAACAAATTTAGCACGAGTGGTATCTGCATTTGCCATATTTGAAGAAACAACATCCATCCGAAGGCGCTGAGCCGTTAAGGCTGATGCCGTTGTATTCATGCTATGGAAGATTGACATTATTTTCCACCTCTAATTACATTCTGCAGTGTTGAAAATTTTCCACTTACCCTTTCGGTCAAGGCATTATAGTAAATTTGATTTTTTGCTAGGTCAGACATTTCCTGGTCGATATCAACACTGTTACCATTCTCATTATAAGAAACTAACTTTTTGTTTATCACACTTGATGAGGCATCTTCTGGTTTATTTAAAACAAAATGTCTATAATCCGTACGGTTTGTTGAAAGGGATTGACCCACAGCATGATCTAGCGCAGCTTTAAAGCTGACTTCCTGTGCTTTATAATTGGGGGTATCTACGTTGGCAATATTTTGAGAGATGACCTTTTGTTTTGTTGAAGAATAATTAAGTGCATTCTCTAACAAAGATATTGTACCTGAAAATAAACTCATCGTTTCACCTCTATATTTCAATAATATCCATAGCCGAAGAAATATGTAGAATAATGTTGAATAATAACGAATCTACAATTACAAATCTAATTGTAAATAAAACGTAATAATATGTCCATGATTGTTGCGTTAATTTTAATAAGCAAATAGTCCCATTTTCTAAAAATGCGCGAAAAACTCATTATTTTATTGTAAATGATTATAGAACTTTCATACAATACTAATCAAAATAAATTAGAATCATTAATTCAATATACCTAATTTAGGCCATTAGGATAGAATGTTACAATTTCATTACATTGAAAAATTTTAGTATTATCGGCTGTTTGACTCTAATTATTCCATTATTTACATTTTATCGAATCTAATTTGATTTAATAAATCTAATATTTTTCTTAAATAAGAAACAAAAAATCATCTGCTTAAAAACAGATGATTTTTTGTTTCTTATTTAATTTGTTTTTAACTTTTCTAATTCCAATAAAAACTTATCATTTAGAACCTTAATATAGGTTCCTTTCATTCCAAGTGATCGTGACTCAATTACACCAGCACTTTCTAGCTTACGCAATGCGTTTACAATAACTGACCGAGTAATACCAACACGGTCGGCAATTTTCGAAGCAACTAAGAGACCTTCAGTACCATTTAATTCTTCAAAGATATGTTCTATTGCTTCTAGTTCACTATATGATAATGAACTAATTGCCATTTGAACAACCGCTTTACTGCGTGCTTCCTCTTCAATTTCCTCGGCCTTTTCGTGAAGAATTTCCATACCAACAACCGTTGCACCATACTCTGCAAGGATTAAATCATCATCTTTAAATTGTTCTTCTAATCTTGACAGAATTAGAGTCCCAAGGCGATCTCCTCCACCAATAATTGGTACGACCGTTGTTAAACCATCTTTGAAAAGATCCTTATTTTCCGATGGAAACGCAGAATAGTCACTTTCAATTGTAAGGTTTGGTGTTGTTTCATTAATACCAAATAAATTCTTTGTATATTCCTCAGGGAATTGACGGTCTTCTAGCATTTTTTTCATCCGGTCATTTTCAATCTGTTGATTCACAGAGTAACCAAGTAATTTTCCGCGGCGGCTCACAACAAAAATATTTGAATTAATGACATCACTCAATGTTTCAGCCATCTCTCTGAAGTTTACCGACTTTCCAGTAGCCTTTTGCAACATCGCGTTAATTTTTCTTGTTTTTGATAATAAATCCATTACATTCTTCCTCCTATTAGCTAACACCCAATTATTCTTTATCTATGTTTAGTTGCATTTGTTAATTCCTCATCCTCTTAGACGTAACATGCAATAGAAAACCTAGAGAATAAAACGGCTTAAATCTTTATTCCGAGAGATTACCCCTAGTTTTTCTTCTACATATTGCGGTGTAATGATGATTTTCTCCATTGTGATTTCCGCTGCCTCAAACGATAAATCTTCAAGCAGTTTTTCTAATATGGTGTGCAGACGTCTTGCCCCAATATTATCTGTATTTTGATTCACCTCAAAGGCAACTTCAGCTATCTTAGTAATAGCATCGTCAGAAAATTCAATTTGTATACCTTCAGTTGCCAATAATGCCTGATATTGCTTAATTAATGCATTATCTGGTTCTATTAGTATTTTCACAAAATCTTCTATTGTTAATTTTGTCAGTTCAACCCGGATTGGAAATCTCCCCTGTAATTCAGGTATTAAATCAGACGGCTTTGCAATATGAAAAGCCCCGGCAGCAATAAATAGAATATGATCTGTTTTAACTGAACCGTATTTTGTTACTACTGTTGACCCCTCAACAATCGGAAGAATATCCCGCTGCACACCCTCACGAGAGACATCTGCAGATGAACCTCCGCTGTTTTTACTGGCAATTTTATCAATTTCATCAATAAAAATAATTCCTGATTGCTCCGCACGATAAACCGCTTCTTGTGTAACCTCATCCATATCGATTAACTTCGCTGCTTCTTCTTGAGTTAATACTTTTCGTGCTTCACGAACGGCCAGTTTTCTTTTTTTTCGACGCTTTGGCATTAAACTTCCTAATGCGTCTTGCATATTTAACCCCATCTGTTCCATCCCCGAGCCTTGTAGCATATCAAACATGGATGGTTGATTTTCTTCTACTTCCACAGTTACTATTTCATTTTCCAATTCTCCTGCAGCTAGCTTTGCCTGTACACTCTTCCGTTTTTCTTGAAGGTTCGCTTCATCAAATCCGCTTGTTTCCTGCTGATCTTGATTACCGCCGCCGCCAAATAGCATCTCAAGAGGATTTTTTATTGATGTAGCTTTTTTATTTGAAGGAACAAGCAATTCAACCAGACGTTGGTTGGCATTTTTTTCTGCTCTACCCTTAACACTTTGCATTTTTTCCTCTTTTACAAGCCTAACAGAGGTTTCAATTAAATCCCGAACCATTGATTCCACATCACGCCCAACATAACCAACCTCAGTAAACTTTGTTGCTTCTACCTTCACAAATGGTGCTTGTACAAGTCTAGCTATTCTTCTGGCAATCTCTGTTTTTCCGACACCTGTCGGTCCAATCATCAGGATATTTTTCGGACTGATTTCATCGCGAATCTTTTCATCCAACAGACTGCGGCGATATCGATTGCGAAGTGCAACAGCAACCGCTTTTTTAGCATCGTTTTGCCCGATGATATATTGGTTAAGTCGTTCAACAATTTGACGGGGTGTTAAATTTATACCATTTACCATGTACTTGGACTCCCTTCCCACTATAACTCTTCAACGATAATATTATCGTTTGTATATACACAAATTTCAGAGGCAATTTCAAGCGATGCTTTCGCTATCTCTTTCGCCGTTAAGTGTTCTCCCGCATATTTCTTTAATGAACGTCCAGCAGATAATGCGTAGTTTCCACCTGATCCAATTGCTAAAATACCATCATCCGGCTCAATAACTTCCCCTGTTCCTGATACGAGCAGTAAATCTTTTTCATCCATAATTATCAGCATGGCCTCTAATCTTCTTAAGACCTTATCACTTCTCCACAATTTTGCTAATTCAACAGCAGCACGCTGCAAGTTGCCGTTATACTCCTCTAGTTTTCCTTCAAATAATTCAAATAACGTAAAGGCATCCGCCACAGAACCAGCAAATCCAGCTATAACTTTTCCATTGAAAAGCTTTCTAACCTTTCTAGCTTTATGCTTCATGACAACTGCGTTTCCAAACGTAACTTGACCATCACCGGCCATTGCACATTTTCCTTTGTGATGAATCGCAAAAATAGTGGTCGCATGAAATTCTGTCATCAAAAAACCTCCTTATAATTATTGCATCTTTCATTCATCTATAGGATTGAGATTGCACAAGATGTACTAACATTGACGTGCACCATAGGACGTGGCAATTTTGAATTGATATTCAGCCAATCGAGCCGCTTCCGCTTTTCTTATTAAGCTCTTGGATGATGAGACATATAGGACTTTCTTAAATACTCATTAGTTACATGTGTATATTTTTGTGTTGAAGATAAAAAGGCGTGACCTAACAGCTCTTGTACCGTTCTCATATCCGCTCCATTTTGAAGCAGATGTGTGGCAAACGTATGCCGGAGCATATGAGGGTGTATTTTCCCATTATAAGAAGAATCCTCAAGTATTTTATCTAAAATAACACTTATTCCCCTGGTTGTTAAAGGTCCTCCACGATAATTAACAAAAAGAAAATCATGGGTATTTTGTTTTTTCATCAATTGTTTACGACCATTATGTATATATTGTTCTAGTGCATCATGAGCAAAACTTCCAAACGGTACATATCGATCTTTTAAGCCTTTTCCATGAACAAGAATGGTCGATAAAAAGAAATCAACATCCTTGAGCCGCAATTGACTGCACTCTCCTACACGAATTCCTGTTGCATATAGTAATTCTAATAGAGCCAAGTTTCTTAAACCTAGAGGTGAATCCGTCTTGATTGCATTAAATAATTGCTGCATTTCTTCACCATAAAAGAAATTTGGCAGCCGTTTTTCTCCTTTTGGAATGGATACAAGCGTAAATGGATTTTCCTCTATTATTTTTTCCCTAGACAGAAATTTATAAAAGCTGCGCAGACTTGAAATTTTTCTTGCAACTGACTTCCTTGCTAACTTTTCCTCATACAGTTTCGTTAAATAGATTCGGATGTCTGAATATGTAACATCATTTACACTGTTAAGATTTTGTTCATTCATGAACATAAAAAAATCTTTTACATCATACTCATAAGACCCAATTGTATATTGTGAATAATTTCGTTCAATTTGTAAATATTCAATAAACAATTTTAACATAACGTTCACATTTTCAACCATTCCAATCACCTCACATAGGCTACTATAGCATACCATATTATAGTAGCCTACATCAAATAAATCACAAACTTTTCATAAAGTTCTGAATTGTTTCCAACGCTCGTTTTGCATGTTGTTCATTCCTTTCCTGCTTCCCTCTGATTTTCACAGGTAGTTCAGGAAATAAACCAAAATTCGCGTTCATTGGTTGAAAGTTTTTCGCGTTTGTTGTTGTAATATAATTGGCCATACTTCCAATGGCCGTTTCAACAGGAAATAGAACTGGCTCTTGGCCATTTATCAGCCTTGCAGCGTTAATACCTGCAACTAATCCACTTGCAGCTGACTCAACATACCCTTCAACACCAGTCATTTGCCCTGCAAAAAACAAATCTTCACGAAGATTAAATTGATAAGTAGCCTTCAACACTTTCGGTGAATTAATAAAGGTATTTCGATGCATGACACCATAGCGGACGATTTCAGCCTGTTCAAGTCCCGGAATTAATTGCAACACTTCCTTCTGTGCTCCCCACTTCAAATGCGTTTGGAACCCGACAATATTATATAAAGTGCCGGCAGCGTCATCCTGGCGCAGCTGAACAACCGCATAAGGCCTTTTTCCAGTCTTGGGATCTTCTAATCCCACTGGCTTCAATGGGCCGAATAACATCGTCTTTTTCCCTCTTTGGGCCATTACTTCAATCGGCATGCAGCCTTCAAAGAATATTTCTTTCTCAAATTCTTTTACAGGAGCTGTTTCAGCAGTAATTAATGCATTATAGAAACGTTCAAATTCTTCCTCAGTCATTGGACAATTTAAATACGCAGCTTCCCCTTTATCATATCGGGATTTCAAGTATACCTTATTCATATCAATACTGTCTTTTTCAACGATTGGCGCAGCAGCATCATAAAAATATAAATACTCTTCACCAGTCAATGCTTTTAATTTATCTGCCAGTGCTGAGCTTGTTAATGGACCGGTAGCTATAATTGTTACACCTTCCGGAATCTCCGTTACTTCCTCGTTCATGACTATTACATTAGGATGATTTTTCACTTTCTCTGTTACAAGCCCTGCAAATTCATGCCTGTCGACAGCTAATGCTCCGCCAGCCGGTACCGCACATTCGTCAGCAGAGCTGATAATAACTGAATCAAGCTGACGCATTTCTTCTTTTAAAACACCTACAGCATTAGTTAAGTTATTAGCTCTTAAGGAATTGCTGCAAACCAATTCAGCAAATTTATCCGTATGGTGAGCAGGTGTTTGTTTCACCGGTCTCATTTCATACAGCCTAACGGAAATACCTCTTTTTGCTAATTGCCAGGCAGCTTCACTCCCAGCCAATCCAGCACCAATCACATTTACATATCTATCTGTCATACTAAACCTCCTATATTAAACACATACTCCTCAGCATAACATACATTTGAATCCAATCGAAAAAGTTCGAATCCGCTATTACTACTTTCAACTGTTATATATAGCGATTTTTTTATATCCACTCTGCATTTTACACAATATTTTCAAAAGAATAAAGTTTCAATTGATGATTTATGTCGATTTTTATACATTTTTGTCAATAACTCAATTTACATTGCTAATCACATTGCAATACTAATCAACCTTCTCTTTAAGCATAGAAAAGAGTGAGTATATCACTCACCCTTAACTTTGTGGTTCCTCTTTATAATCACATTCCACACATTGTACCTGTACGCCCTTTTTCAGTTTCTTTTCAACTAAGAGCGCTTCACATTTAGGACATTTACGAGGTAAAGGCTTATCCCAAGACAAAAATTCACATTCAGGAAAACGGTCACAGCCATAAAAAATTCGTTTTTTCTTACTTTTTCTTTCAATAATATTCCCTTCATTACATTTCGGACACTTTACACCAATTTCTTTCACAATTGCTTTTGTATTCCGGCAATCAGGAAAATTACTGCAAGCCATGAATTTTCCATAGCGTCCCATTTTAAAGACCATCGGATTTCCACATTGTTCACAGTCTTCACCGGCAGGTTCATCTTTAATCTCTACCTGTTCCATCTCTTTTTCAGCAATTTTAAGTTTTTTCTCAAATCCTTGGTAGAAATCGTCAATGATTTTCACCCAATTTATTTGCCCTTCTTCGATATTGTCCAAATTTTGTTCCATTTTTGCCGTGAATTCCACATTAAGAATTTCTGGAAAAAATTCAAACATCAGCTCTGTCACGATTTCTCCAAGCTCAGTTGGGACAAAGCGCTTATTGTCAAGAGCGACATAACCCCTCTTTTGAATCGTATCCAATGTTGGCGCAAACGTAGAAGGTCGGCCAATCCCAAGTTCTTCAAGTGTTTTAACAAGCCTTGCTTCCGTATAACGGGGAGGAGGCTGGGTAAAATGCTGTTTTGGATCAATATCTTTCTTAAAGACCTCATCACCTTCGTGTAAATCCGGCAGCAAACGGTCCTTCTTTTCTTCAGCATTGTCATCAGTACCTTCTACATACACCTTCATAAATCCAGAAAACTTAATTTTTGATCCAGTCGCTCTGAATATAACGGGGCCATTCTTTAAATCGACACTCATTGTATCCATAACAGCAGCTGACATTTGACTTGCTACAAAGCGTTCCCAAATTAATTTATACAATCTCAGCTGGTCACGAGAAAGGAATTCTTTTAAGCTGTTCGGCTCTCGTAATGTACTAGTCGGCCGGATAGCTTCATGGGCATCTTGGGTAGTTGAATTTTTCTTTTCCTTACGCTGTTCCTCTTGCAAAAAATTCTTGCCATACGAACGTTCGATATACTCCGCAGCCTCCGCTTTTGCTATATCTGATATACGAGTAGAATCTGTTCTCATATATGTAATCAAACCAATTGTACCTTCACTTCCGATATCAATACCTTCATAAAGCTGCTGCGCAAGCATCATCGTCTTTCTCGCCCTGAAATTTAATTTCCGTGCCGCTTCCTGCTGTAAGGAAGATGTTGTAAATGGGGCTGCCGGGTTACGGCGCCGTTCTTTTTTCGTTACACTGTCAACGATAAACTTGTTCCCCTTCATAAGCTTCAATACTTCTGTTACGTCAGCCTCAGAGGACAAATCTACTTTTTTCTGAGTAATCCCTTCATTTGTCTGATCGATTCCATAAAACAACGCTTCAAAACTCTCAGTACCTTTTAAAAACTCCCCATCAATTGTCCAGTACTCTTCTGGGATAAAAGCTTTAATTTCTTTCTCTCTGTCAATAATCAAACGAACAGCTACTGATTGAACTCTGCCTGCACTTAAACCTTTTTTGACCTTTTTCCATAATAATGGGCTGATGTTATACCCTACTAGACGGTCAAGAACCCTTCGTGCCTGCTGGGCATCCACTAAATCCATATTAATTGGACGAGGATGCTTAAATGACTCTTTAATCGCATCCTTTGTAATTTCATTAAAAACGACCCGACAATCTGAGTTCACATCTACGTTTAAACTATTCGCTAAGTGCCAAGCAATTGCTTCTCCTTCGCGATCAGGGTCGGCTGCAAGGTATACTTTTTTCGCCTTTTTCGCAGCTGTTTTTAAATCCTTTAAAATAGGACCTTTCCCCCGAATCGTAATATATTTCGGTTCAAATTGTTTTCCATAATCAATACCCATTTGACTTTTAGGTAAATCTCTAATATGTCCCATCGATGCTTTTACTTTATATTTTTTTCCTAAATACTTCTCAATCGTCTTCGCCTTTGCAGGTGATTCAACGATTACAAGAAACTCTGACATTCCTAAATCCTCCTCAAGAGGGATGATATCCGCACTATTTCTATCACTATAACTGTAAACTTAAAATATTCATTATTATTGTCCAAATTTATCACGTCTGTCAACAAAAGATGTTAAATAATTTATAATATTTCCTCTTTTATATGACTGCTTCCAAAAAGGAAAACGGTTTCAGGCTATAAAAATAAGTATTAAAAGTCTATTCCATTAACTTACTTATCATCCATAAACACGGATATTTTCCGACACAATTTTGTTACCTTTAATTCAATTTCTCTTCATTATAATACATTTTCAGAAATTCAGTCATAACATAACTTATGTTGCAAAATGTATAACAGATTAATAATAATTTCAACCTTTTTATAGAATATTTAACAAAAATAAGGGGAAAACACAATAAAATTTGTTATTTTTTTCTTCATTATATTTAGAAATGAACTTTTTATTACATATTATAAATTAGATTTCTTCCAAAATATCCTTTGCCGTAATGACCAGTTTAGCACCTTGTTGAATCAGTTCATTTGTTCCTACGGAATATGGAGAAAGAATATGTGCGGGGACGGCAAATACATCCCTGCCTTCTTGCAAAGCGCAATCAGCAGTAATAAGTGATCCGCTTCTTTTTTTAGCCTCAACAACAAGAGTACCACGGCTAACACCTGCTATAATACGATTTCTCATTGGAAAATGCCATTTTTGAGGTGTGGAATGCGGAGGATATTCGGAAAGGACTAAATGTTCTTTCATCATATATTGTGCAAGCTTTGCATTTTGCTTCGGATAGATGTGTTCAAAACCGCCGGCAATCACGCCTATTGTCCTTCCACCCAAGCGAATAGCCATTTGGTGAGCTTCTGCATCTATGCCGGCTGCCAAACCGCTTACAATGACGATTCCATGTTTGATTAACTCCGGAAATAATAATTCAATGGATTTTTTTCCAAATACAGTTGCCTGCCGTGAACCAACAACAGCAAGACGCCTATTCGCTGATAGTAAACTAAGGTCGCCTTTTGCATATAGCACCCAGGGAGGTTGATACGTTTCTTTTAGCAAAAGAGGATATTCAGAATCAAACAAGGTAATTATACCAATATTATTTCTCTCATACTGATTAACCCTCTCCATAATATGCTGGGACTTTAAATCTTCAAGAATGGAAGCTGCTGTTTTAAGTGTAGAAGGAAGACTGCCGGAGCGAAAATCATAAAGGGAATGTAACTGTGGGTCTTTTTTGAGGATGGTGTAAATACTCTCCCAGCTTGCTCCTCTGCACTGGTGAAGATGGACCAGCTTTTGTTTAAAATTCATGGTTATCCTCCTCATAATTCATTGTTTTTTGGATAAGTCTAACTACAGTTTGTACTGCATATAGTAACGGGGAAAAAGCCCCTCTATTCCAAGGGACTTAATCCTATTTACATATTATTAATGTGTCTTACATTTTTCGTAAAGGCCTTTTTCCTTTAGAACAGCGATTAACGTTTCACCCATAACAGAAGGAGTATCAGCCACTTTGATTCCACACTCATTCATAATACGGATTTTCTCGTCTGCAGTACCTTTTCCACCGGAAATAATTGCACCAGCATGACCCATACGTTTTCCTGGAGGTGCTGTACGACCGCCAATAAAGCCGACAACTGGTTTTTTCATATTTGCTTTTACCCACTCAGCAGCTTCTTCTTCAGCAGTTCCCCCGATTTCACCAATCATGATAACCGCTTCCGTTTCAGGATCCTCATTAAATGCTTTTAAAACATCGATGAAGTTTGTACCGTTAACAGGGTCTCCGCCGATTCCAACAGCTGTTGTTTGTCCGATACCAGCTTGTGTTAATTGATGAACCGCTTCATATGTTAATGTTCCAGAACGAGAAACGACGCCTACATGGCCTTTTGTATGAATATAACCCGGCATAATACCGATTTTACATTCGTCAGCTGTAATAACCCCAGGACAGTTAGGACCAACTAGACGGGTTTTCTTGCCCTCCATGTAACGCTTTACTTTTACCATATCCAATACTGGAATATGTTCTGTAATACAAATAGCTAATTCTATCTCAGCATCTACTGCTTCAATAATGGCATCGGCAGCAAAAGGAGCTGGTACATAAATGACAGATGCTGTTGCACCTGTAGCATCTACAGCGTCTTTAACTGTATTAAAGACTGGTACTCCTTCAACCTCTTGTCCGCCTTTACCAGGTGACGTACCTCCAACAATTTTCGTACCATATTCAATCATTTGTTTTGTATGAAAAAGGGCAGTTGAACCTGTAATCCCTTGAACAATGACTTTTGTATCTTTATTAATAAATACGCTCACGTTTATTCTCCTTTCTATTACTTCACTAGTGTAACGATTTTTTGTGCTCCGTCAGCCATTGACTCCGCAGGAACAATATTAAGACCTGATTCACGTAAAATTTGTTTACCAAGATCTACGTTTGTACCTTCTAAACGTACAACAAGTGGAACTTCAAGGCCTAATTGCTTCGCAGCTTCGACAACACCCGTTGCAATAACATCACACTTCATGATTCCGCCAAAGATATTAACAAAGATACCTTTAACATTTGGATCAGAAAGGATAATTTTGAAAGCTTCTGTAACCTTTTCAGCTGTAGCGCCGCCCCCAACATCAAGGAAGTTTGCCGGTTCTCCGCCATAGTGTTTAATAATATCCATCGTTGACATGGCAAGTCCAGCACCGTTAACCATACAACCAATATTTCCATCAAGGGAAACATAGCTTAAATCGTATTTAGAGGCTTCGATTTCTTTTGGATCTTCCTCTTCAAGGTCGCGATATTCTAAGACATCTTTTTGTCTATATAATGCGTTAGAATCAAAGTTTAATTTTGCATCAAGTGCCATTACTTTTCCGTCACCTGTAACAACAAGCGGGTTAATTTCAGCTATTGAGCAATCTTTATCAATATAAGCGTTGTAAAGTCCAATCATAAACTTCACCGCTTGATTGATTAGATTATGCGGAATATTAATATTAAAAGCGATTCTGCGTGCTTGGTATGGCATTAATCCTAATACAGGATCAATTTCTTCTTTAAAAATCTTCTCTGGTGTTTTTTCAGCCACTTCTTCAATTTCAGTTCCACCTTCTTCGGAGGCCATTAGAGTAACTCGTGAAGTAGCGCGGTCTAACACAAGACCAACATAGTATTCTTTTTTAATGTCACAGCCCTCTTCAATAAGTAAGCGTTTAACTTCCTTACCTTCTGGACCTGTTTGATGTGTTACGAGTGTTTTTCCTAGAATTTCAGTTGCGTATGTACGAACCTCATCTAAATTTTTTGCGACTTTTACACCGCCAGCTTTTCCTCTTCCACCTGCGTGAATTTGTGCTTTTACAACACAAACATCTGATCCAAGTTGTTTTGCTGCTTCCACTGCTTCTTCGACAGTAAATGCAACCTTACCATTTGGAACTTCTACCCCATATTTTCTGAGGATTTCTTTTCCTTGGTACTCATGAATATTCATTTCCCATCCTCCTATTAAACTATTGGAAAGCTTCTGCAATATGCAGAATCCTTTCATTTCAATAGCTTTACACTATTGAATTTTAAAAATATACTGCGCTTTCATTCATTTTATATTAAGGAAATAGAACTTGTCTACAATAATGAATGAAAAATTTATTTTTTTATAAATATTCAAAAATCAAACATATTGTAAACGGTTGCAAAAGTAAAATATTATCCTTAAATAGAAAAAAATGTTAATTTAACATCTTTGATTTTTGTATAATTCCCTTTAACACCGCAAATATTCTCTATGTATTTTTATTTACTTAAATTACTTTTTATTCATTAATTGATCTGTCTTATAAATGAAAGCAAATACCTCTGCAACAGCCTGATAGAGCTCCTCAGGAATCTTTTCATTAATATTCAACTTCCCTAATAATTCAACTAGAGAAGGGTCCTCCTGAATCGGAATTTGATGTTTTTTGGCTTCCTCAAGAATTTTGTCGGCTGTCAGCCCCTTGCCTTTCGCCACAATAACCGGAGCAACTGCTTGCTTTTCATCATAGGTAAGGGCAACAGCTTGTTTTCTTTTTTCTAATGGTTTCATCATATACGAATATCCACTCCTGAATAGGGACTATTAGAAAGATAAGACGATAGAGCTTTTGTTTCGTTTTTGATTTTATACTCGGCCGGTTTTACGAAATGCACAAATGACAACTTAAAACCGAGTGCTTGTAAATTCTCTTTTAGTATATCAATATAAGGTGTGGTTAATTGGTTTAGATGATCAGATTCATTCACAACAGTCAACGTAATAATGCGATTCTGCACCTGCATATCAACCATTGTATCTTGTAATTGCTCAAGTTCTAAATAAAATAATATTCGGCAGTAACTAGGATCAAGTTGACCATTTTCAAGCTTTCTTCCACTCCATTGCATAGTTAAATCAACTGTTTTCTTCCATAATGAAAGAGGAATTTGAAATGCAAATTGTTCTATTTGTGCAAAATCCTGTGTGAGAAGCTGCAATCCCGTTATTTTATGCAAAATAGCTTCCGCTGTATCTCTTACGGGCCCAGCTGATTCCTCTCTAATATAATTTAACAGCAGTGGTTTTAAAGCATTCGCTTCGAAATCATCATTAGAGAGATTCTGTAAAAATCCCCCTACTTCATTCTCATACGTATAGCCAATCCGCTGCATCAGCTCTTTAACAATCTTTATAAATGATGCAGGCGTATGAAGTAGAGTATCTGCTGCTAGTGTAGATTTTTCTGCTGCAGCTGATTCCACTCCAGGATTAAAAGTAGCCGAATCAGATTCTGTAGGATTTGCTAATAACTGTTTTATGAATGAAGCTAATTGCTGACCGGAATGTGATAATGACTCCTTTTGCATAAGACCACTTAAGCTCTCTAGAGATTCTGTCAGTGAAAAAGAATTTGTTGCCGCAAGAGCAGCCTGAAAAATTGCCTTTGTCATAGGCAGTTGTCTTTTGACCATCTGTTTGACTGCTTCTAGACCATCCTGAATAGATTCTGACTCTTTGAGCCAAGCGGCTGTCTGCTCGACCATTTCTTTACTAACCGGCAGCTGTTCCTTTAGAAAGAAACGAGTAATATTCTTATTTTCCGCAGTGACTGGTATTTGCAATTCTTTTATTAATGAGGAGATAGAGTCACCTGAAGTGCGCCCATAATCGGCTGCTGATGCAAGTACCTTCAGTCTAACCTTTCCTTCACCCGGTTGAACTTGAAACCAGTATCGTTGATTAGCTTCTAGCGAAGCCTCCAATTGGGCCACAATCTTCGCCGACCCTACCTGCAGAGAGGCGATACCATTTGGAAAGAGCTTAATAATTTTCCCATTCAATACCTGCCCTGGCTGAAAAGCAGTCGTTTTGCTATCCGACAATGTTCCGTTGTGATTTATTCCTGCTAATATATGGCTAATCTTATTCATGCTGTCACCCTTATAATATGTATTCCTTAATTGGTGCAAAGCTTTTTCGGTGGATTGGTGTAATTCCATAGATTTGAATAGCTTCTAAATGCTCCTTTGTCCCATAGCCTGCATGATTAGCAAAACCGTAATGAGGATATTGAAGGTCATAATCCTTTAATATTTGGTCACGTGTTACCTTTGCCACAATAGATGCAGCTGCAATAGAGATACTCCGTCCATCACCTTTAATAATCGGTTCCTGCGGGTACGATGTATCCAACTTTACTGCATCAATCAAGAGAAATTCAGGTTTTGGTTCCAGTTGAGAAATTGCCTCTAACATCGCTTTTTTCGTAGCTGCAAATATATTGATACGGTCAATTTCATCATTATCAATTATACCAATACCAATGGCTATGGCCGATTCTTTGATTTTCATGCAAAATTGCTCACGTTTTTTCTCATTAAGTTTTTTTGAATCATCAATACCCGGCAAATAAAAGTCAGGAGGTAGCATCACAGCAGCCGCAACAACCGGTCCAGCAAGCGGTCCGCGGCCTACCTCATCAATTCCAGCAATATATTGATAACCCTCCTGCCTATACTTATGTTCATATTCTGTCATTTTAATAAATTTCTCATGCTGCAACTTCTGCTGCTCACGCATGCGTTTCCACCTTTTTACAATTTTTTGAACACCTTTCCTCTCATCCTGCTGGATTTTTCTAAAAAATTCATCTTTTTCATCATTTATCGTTACAAGCTTTTCTTCTATCTCTTTAATCGTCCACTTCAACTAAATCTACCCCTATAATCTATTACTATTATATATATCGGTAAAAAAACAAAAAAATCAAGACTATCCTTTATTCTGTAGTCTTGATTTTTATTTACTTTTCTAGTCTTCTGCAATAGGCTGTTGGCTGATTAACTCAGGCCTTTCAAATGATAGAGCCCCCATTTTCTCCGTTCTAATCTCACGAATGATGAGCTCCGTCACCTTATCATAGTCAATTTCACCTTTTCCAAGTAAGCACCCTCTTTGTTTCCCCATTATATTGAAAAATTCAATAATATCTTCAGGAAACTCTTCAATATGGAAACGTTCTTTCAATCGATGAGGATAATTCAGTTCTAAAAATCGGATAGCATAAATAGCAACATCGTGAAGATTTAGAATCGAATCCTTGATTGCTCCAGTTAATGCCAACTTTAAACCAACCTCTTGATCCTCAAATTTGGGCCACAGGATTCCCGGCGTGTCCAATAATTCGAGTTCTTTTCCCACCTTAATCCATTGCTGGGCTTTAGTAACCCCTGGAGTGTTTCCTGTTTTTGCAATATTTTTCTTTGCTAAACGGTTAATTAACGTTGATTTCCCAACATTAGGAATCCCTACAATCATGGCTCTAATCGCCCGAGGCTTCACGCCTTTTGCTTTCATTCTGTCAAATTTATCTTTTAGTATTATCTGAGCTGCTGACACAATTTCCTTCATCCCGGTACCAGCTTGAGAATTAATGGCTATTGCTTTTATCCCCTGCTCTGCAAAGAAATCTATCCATTCCTTTGTGATGGCTTTATCTGCCATATCTGCTTTATTTAATAAAACTAGCCTTGGTTTATGCTGAATAATTTCATCAATCATCGGATTACGTGAAGACAGCGGAATACGGGCATCCACCAATTCAAAGATAATATCTATAAGCTTTAATTTCTCTGTAACCTGTCTTCTGGCTTTGGCCATATGCCCGGGAAACCATTGAATTGTCAAATTACAATACCCCCTATTTACTTAATAAAACGTACATCCTCTAACGGCCAATAAATAACGTTTGTTTTTCCTAGTACCTTTTCCATAGGAACAGTTCCAATATGACGGCTGTCTTTACTGAAACGGCGATTATCTCCCATCACGAATAATTCCCCCTCAGGTACTGTCGCTTGGCCAATTTTCTCTTCTAATGTAAATGGCTCTGTTAACGGTCCATCAATTACTTGTTTTTTATACTCATCCAAATACGGTTCCTCATATGCTTTTCCATTCACATAAAGCGTATCATCCTTATACTCAATGGTATCACCTGGAAGTCCTATCACTCGTTTTATGTAATCTTTTTCTTCAGGTGCATGAAACACAATGATATCAAAGCGTTCAGGCTCACCGATTTTATAACTAAATTTGCTGACAATCATTCTATCCTGATCATGTAACGTCGGCATCATGGAAAGACCATCTACGACAATTGGAGCAAATAAAAAGTAGCGGATAACTGCAGCTAATAATACGGCAATAACCAGCGCCTTAATCCATTCCCAGAATTCATTCTTTTTCTTTGCCAATTTTAATCCCCACCATTCTTGGGTATATTTATGAAGCAGTCATAGTCAGACGAATAAAGTGTACAATTAGATAACTATATGTATATTTTCCATTGACTAATAAATAATTGGACTGTTTCATACCTTCTTGTATATTTTACAATAATTTCTATTAAAAACAAAAATAATGAATTAGAATCAATAAAAAGGAGCCTGTTACCAAGCTCCTTTTTTACCGCTCTATTATCGAATTTCTTTGATACGAGCTTTTTTACCACGCAGATTACGTAGATAATAAAGTTTCGCACGACGGACTTTACCGCGACGAATAACTTCAAGCTTCGCAATTTTTGGTGTGTGGACAGGGAAAGTACGCTCAACGCCTACTCCGTAAGATACTTTACGAACTGTAAAAGTTTCGCTAATTCCACCACCACGACGCTTAATCACAACACCTTCATATACCTGAATACGCTCGCGAGTTCCCTCAACAACTTTTACGTGTACACGTACAGTGTCACCAGGACGGAATGTAGGAAGATCTGAACGAAGTTGTTCTTTTGTGATTTCTTCGATTAATTTATGCATCGTTTTCAACTCCTTCCAACAGATGCTCTTGCACAACAAATATCATTCTCTTAACTGCAGCGGAACATCGTTATAAGACTTAGTACAACTAGTCTAAGTCACAAAAAATATAATAGCATAAAATATTCATGAATTCAATAGCTAGATTGTTTTTAGATAATAAAATTAATTTATCTACAGCCTTTAGTTCTTCTTTTTATCAGATTCTTGTTCCTTTAAGAATTCTTGAAGCCATTTCTTTTGCTTATCATCTAAAGTATACTCTTCTAATAAATCAGGGCGCCGTAAAAACGTTCTCCTCAACGATTCTTTTGCACGCCATTCGTCAATTAAGCGATGATTACCAGAAAGAAGAACATCCGGAACTTTCATGTCCCGAAATTCAGCCGGACGGGTGTAATGAGGATGCTCAAGAAGGCCTGTACTAAAAGAGTCCTTTATATGAGACTGTTCATTTCCTAGTACGTCCGGAAGAAGCCGTACAACACTGTCGATGATAACCATCGCTCCAAGCTCTCCTCCCGTTAATACAAAATCGCCAATTGAAATTTCATCCGTTACAACATGTTCGCGAATTCTTTCATCATAACCTTCATAATGCCCGCAGACAAAAATCAAATGCTCAGACTGAGCTAATTCCTCTGCTTTTTTTTGATTAAAGCGTACCCCTTGCGGACATAGCAATATAACACGCGGCTTTTTTGAATGAGCTGTTAAATCCTCTACTGCATCAAAAATCGGCTGCGGTTTTAACACCATTCCAGCTCCCCCGCCATAAGGGTAATCATCGACAGTATGGTGCTTGTTATCGGAGTAATCTCGAAAATTCACAACCCGATAGGAAACAGCCTTTATCTCTTCCGCACGTTTTAAGATAGAAGACCTAAGAACGCCCGGAAACATTTCAGGAAAAAGGGTTAATACATCAATTTTCATCATGACAACAGTCCCTCAATCGGTGAAATCATAATCTTCTTCTCATTGACATCTATTTCTTTCACAACATCCTCTATATACGGGATTAAATGCTCCTTTCCCTTGCCTTTCACTACCCACACATCATTTGCCCCAGGTGTTAAAATTTCCTTTACCTTTCCTAGCTCTTCACCTTCATCCGTGATGACAGTACAGCCGATTATTTCATGAAAATAATACTCATCTTTATCAAGCTCACCAAGCTGACTTTCAGGAACCTTTAACATCCCTTCTTTAAATGTTTCAATTTGATTAATATCGTCATATCCCTCGAAAGAAAGTAAATCAAAATTTTTATGGTTACGGTGAGTTTTGACAATTAATTCAATTGGCTCAAGTATACCTTGTTTAAATAGAAATAAAGTATTTCCTTTTTTATATCGTTCATCAGCAAAATCCGTTTTGGAAATCACACGAACTTCACCTTTGATTCCGTGCGTGTTAACAATTTTTCCAACATTAAACCATTTTTCCATCAGATTCCTCACCTCTAACGTATTTCAATCACGATATCATCCTTTATGACGATTGTTTTTCTTTGTATCAGCTCGCTCCAACAATCGCCTTCTTGGATTTCAACGAGTGCCTGAACTTCACTCTCTTTTATTTCACTGCCTAAAGGTAGCATATGTAATTGTTCTAATTGAAACTCAATCAGTTTCACTTTTTCAAGCCTGTTTTGTATTTCTTTATCAAATTGACTTTTCAAACTGGCTTGCTGAAATTTTTTCGACTTTTCTAGTTTTTTTAACTCAAAACGCAGCTGATCACATTCTTTTTGAAGTTGTACTAAACTCGTATGATATTTCTTTTGCAGTTCGCCCTTACTCTTATCAGTTAAAACCTGCTTAACAACAACTGATTGCATCAGCTTCATCCAAGCGCCCCCTACCATACTTTTATTTTGGTACAAAAAAAGCAAAAACACGCAGTAAATTGTCTGTGGATGCTGTATACATGATAAGTTTTAAACTATGTTAAAAAAGCGCAGGAGCCAAAAATGGCACTTGCGCTAATCTTTCTTTTCGACAGCTCTCATATTATAAACAAGAACCTTTATCGATGTTATTCTTTAATTTCTAAAAATGCCTTTTTCTGCAGGTTTGTTGTTGCCGCCGCATAAACGACTGTTCGTATCGCTTTAGCAACCCTGCCCTGCTTACCGATCACTTTTCCCATGTCTTGTTTGTTAACCGAAAGCTGATAGATGATTCGATTATCCTCCTCAAGGATATTCACTTGAACATCATCAGGATAGTCAACAAGGGGTTTTACAATCGTTTCGATAAGTTCCTTCATACGTAAGAAGAATTACTTAGCGTTTTTGATATTATGGAATTTCTCCATAATACCTTGTTGTGAGAATAGGTTACGAACTGTATCAGATGGTTTTGCACCGTTTTGTAACCATTTTAATGCTAGTTCTTCATTGATGTTAATTTGTGCTGGTTGTGTAACCGGGTTGTAAGTTCCTACTGTTTCAATAGAACGTCCATCACGAGGAGAACGAGAATCTGCTACAACAATACGATAGAAAGGAGATTTTTTTGCTCCCATACGTTTTAAACGAATTTTTACTGCCATTTTAATAAGCACCTCCGAATAGTTTCACACAAGATAATATATTATCAATTGTTAAAAGCTTTGTAAAGTCTTTTTTCTTGTCAGTTCAAAAAAACTGTCGACAAGGGATTAAAACGGTTTAAATGGAAATTTGAAACCGCCTTTTTTCTTTCCTTTTTGCTGCATACCAGTCATTTGCTTCATCATTTTTTTCATATCGTCAAATTGCTTAAGCAGTCGATTTACCTCTGGAACAGAAGTACCGCTTCCTTTCGCAATTCGTTTACGACGGCTGGCATTAATAATTTCAGGCTGTATTTTCTCTTGCTTTGTCATTGATTTAATGATTGCTTCCACATGGGCAATCTGTTTATCGTCAATCTGCAGATTATTTAAGCCCTTTATTTTGTTCGCACCTGGCATCATCTTCAGCAATTCATCTAATGGACCCATATTGCGAACCTGGCCAAGCTGTTCAAGAAAGTCATCAAAGGTAAAGGATGCTGTGCGCATCTTTTGTTCAAGTTCCCTTGCCTTTTCTTCATCAACATTTGCCTGCGCTTTTTCAATAAGCGTGAGAACATCACCCATGCCTAGAATTCTTGAGGCCATTCTTTCAGGATGAAACGTTTCAATTGCGTCCATTTTTTCCCCAAGACCAACGAATTTGATTGGTGTATTGGTAACGGAACGAATAGAAAGCGCTGCACCCCCACGAGTATCGCCATCAAGTTTTGTTAAGACAACACCTGTTAATCCAAGCTGTTCATTAAAACTAGAAGCTACATTAACAGCATCTTGACCGGTCATGGCATCGACAACAAGAAAAATTTCATCAGGCTTCGTGAGCTCTTTAATTTGCTTAAGCTCATCCATCAATGCCTCATCCACGTGCAGGCGCCCTGCGGTGTCAATCAATACATAATCATGATGATCATCTTTTGCTTTTTGGATAGCCTGTTTGGCTATTTCTACAGGACTCACTTGGTCTCCAAGTGAGAAGACGGGCATGCTTAATTGTTTTCCGAGCGTTTCAAGCTGCTTAATTGCTGCTGGTCGGTAAATATCAGCGGCAACAAGCATGGGATTGCGGTTATATTTCTTACGAAGTAAGTTTGCGAGTTTCCCTGTTGTTGTTGTTTTACCGGCACCCTGCAGTCCAACCATCATAATGACAGTTGGCGGCCTATTTGAAACAGCAATTTTGCTCTGTTCTCCACCCATTAGTTCTGTTAGCTCTTCCTTAACTACCTTTATTACTTGCTGTCCAGGTGTTAAGCTTTTCATTACTTCTTGACCGACAGAACGTTCGCTAACCTTTTTAACAAAATCCTTCACGACTTTGAAGTTAACATCGGCTTCTAAAAGAGCGAGTCGTACTTCACGCATCATTTCTTTAACGTCTGATTCCGTGACCTTCCCTTTACCACGAATCTTTTGAATCGTACTTTGCAGTCGGTCGGCTAAACCTTCAAATGCCATGTATGCCGCCTCCTAATCTAATTTCGCAAGCTCATCAACCATTTCAGACAATTTATGTAGAGATACTGTTTCCTCTTTCAGTTTCTCTTTCATTTCCTCAATTAACTTTGTACGCTCTTGAAATTTCTTGAATAATAACAGCTTTTCTTCATATTCTTCAAGCATGATTTCCGTCCGTTTGATATTATCATAAACAGCTTGACGGCTAACATTATATTCTTCCGCAATCTCACCCAAGGAAAAATCATCTAAATAGTAGAGAGCCATGTAACTGCGCTGCTTCGGTGTTAACAACGATTGATAGAAGTCATATAAGTAATTCATTCTCGTTGTTTTCTCAAGCATCGCGATTCCCCCTATGTTAAGTGAAAAGCCTTTACAAAAGTTAGTCTACACACTAATGACTAAGATGTCAAGAAAATATCTTTACATACCCGAAAAGCGGAAGCGCCTTGCTTAGCTTACAATATAACACTCATTCAGCCTTTTCGATTAAATCAGCAAAGAGTCCATAAACATATTGTTCAGCATTAAAGGTTTGCAGGTCATCCATCTTTTCACCGAGTCCAACAAATTTAACCGGGATATTTAACTCATTACGAATCGCAAGGACAATTCCACCTTTTGCGGTGCCATCAAGCTTAGTTAGCACAATTCCCGTTACGTCCGTTACTTCCTTGAACGTTTTAGCCTGAATCATTGCATTTTGACCTGTAGTAGCATCTAACACAAGCAATACTTCATGAGGAGCACCAGGAATTTCCCTTTCAATTACCCGCTTCACTTTTTCTAATTCTTTCATCAAATTAACTTTATTTTGCAGACGTCCTGCTGTGTCACATAACAGAATATCAGCATTTCTTGATTTTGCTGCTTGAATGGCATCAAACATAACAGCAGCTGGATCTGAACCGGCCGCTTGTTTAATGACTTCAACTCCGACACGTTCTCCCCAAACCTCTAATTGTTCAATTGCACCTGCTCTAAAGGTATCACCGGCTGCCATTAAGACTTTCTTTCCTTCTTTTTTAAATTGATAGCCTAATTTACCAATTGTCGTCGTTTTACCAACACCATTTACGCCAACAAACAAAATAACGGTTAAACTGTTCTCCTGAATATTTAATGAAGACGATGAATGATTGCCTCCCTCATAAATAGCAACAAGCTTTTCAGAAATCACACTTTGTACTTCATTTGGATTTTGGATATTCTGTCTTTGCACTTCCCGTTTTAATTCTTCAATAAGAGTCATCACCGTATCGAAGCCAACATCCGCTTGAATGAGGATTTCTTCCAACTCTTCAAAAAACTCTTCATCTACCTTTCGATAGCGAGAAACAAGTTCATTTACACGGCCTGTGAAGCTGTCCCTTGTCTTTGTTAAGCCTTCTTTAAACTTTTCCGTTACACTGTCTGTTTGTTTTGTAATTTTTTCTTTTAATCTTTTGAAAAAACTCATAGAATCACTTCCTTTATATTTATTTACCTACCGGTTACTCTCCTGAAATCAACAACTCATCGAAGACCCTATTTTGCGGACATCCTTAAGGAGCCGCAAATTCTTTTGTTTCTTCAAGGCGAACGGATACCAGCTTGGAAACTCCTGATTCCTGCATAGTGACACCATATAAAACATCAGCCTCTTCCATCGTTCCTTTACGATGGGTAATAACGATAAATTGGGCCTCATTGCTGCATTGTTTTAAATATTGACTAAAGCGGTATACGTTCGCTTCATCAAGAGCTGCTTCTACTTCATCTAGAATACAGAATGGGACAGGTCGAGTTTTTAAAATAGAAAATAACAGTGCAATGGCAGTTAAAGCCCGTTCTCCTCCAGAAAGCAGCCCTAAGTTTTGCAGTTTTTTCCCAGGGGGCTGCGCAACAATCTCTATCCCTGTGTTTAATAAATCTTGTGGATTTGTTAAACGTAAATCTGCTCTTCCGCCGCCAAATAATTCTTTAAACACCGATTCAAAATGAAAACGAACCTCTTCAAACGTCTGCTGAAACCGTCTTTTCATTTCAACATCCATCTCATCAATTACTTGGAATAATGTATTTTTTGCTTCTTGAAGATCGTTTCTTTGCTCCTTTAGAAACTCATAGCGTTCTGAAACTCGTTCATATTCCTCTATTGCACCAAGATTAACGGTCCCCAGCTCCTCTAATGCCAACTTGATTAGTTTAACCTTCGTCCGTGCTTCATCAATTGAAAGCGTGAGCGGGTAAGCTTCCTTAGCTCCTTCATATGATAACAAGTATTCTTCTCTTAGGTGTGCCAATTTATTTTCCAGCTCCACATCAAGACGATTCAACTGTACCTCTTCATCCTTCATAAAAACAGACAAACCTCTATACTGACGCTTTAACTCTTTAATTTCCAGTTCAAGGTCATCAAGTTCACTCTGCATAATTAGACGTTCTTCTCGTCTTTGTGCAATCAGACTTACTGTTTCATTTTTATCGCGGAGTTTTTCTACTGCTGCTACTTCTAGCTTACTTTCTCCTGACGAGCTCTCAGACATTTCTGAGTCCAATAATTGCAAATCTTCCTGATAGAATTGCAGCTTCTTTTCGCTGTCTTCCAGCTCAAATGAAACTGAAGCTAGTTTTTCTTTTGTATAATTAACCTGTTCATTTTTCGCGGCTAATAGAGCTTTTAACTCACTAATTTCTGAAAGCAAGGAATCTTTGGATAAGGTTTGTGAAACCTTTTGATCACTTAACTTTTGAATCTCTATTTCGAGCTGCTCAATAGTCGATTGCTGATTTGTTAATAAAGCTACAAGAATCTTCTTTCGACCTGTCATTCTTTCCTTTTCAATCAGATACTCTTTCTGATTAAGATCATAGATTGAAAGACGTTCATTCATATTCTTTTCCTGCAATTCTGCTTCTCTTAATTGACCTTTAACGGCCTGCTCTTTCAATCTTAGCGTTTCGCCATTTTTACGCATGTGATCAAGTTCTTGTTCCTTCGATACTACATCCGTTTTTAACCTCTTGATTTTAGCTTCTAAATTAGTTGTTTTACCTTCCATATCAGCTAATTTTTCCTTTAACTCATCAAGCTCACTCTTTCGCGACAATAGCGAAGAAGAATTTTGCTTAACAGCTCCCCCTGTCATTGATCCTCCTGCATTGACAAGATCACCGTCGAGCGTTACAAATCGGCAGCGATAGCCAAGAAGCTTTGCCATTTCATTAGCACTCTTTAAATTCTTCGTAATGACAACCATCCCTAAGAGATTTTTCATGACCTCGTCATAAGCCGAATCAAAGCTAATAACATCAGACGCCACTCCAACAAAGTCAGGGTGGTTGGAAATTAACTGCAATTGATTACTTGCTAACGATTTTCCTTTTATAACGCCCAGAGGCAGGAAAGTGGCACGTCCAAAATGATTGTTTTTTAAATACTGGATGGCAAGTCTTGCATCCTGCTCATTGCGAACCACAATATGCTGCATGCTCGCACCTAAAGCCGTTTCTATGGCAACCTCATATTCTTTTGGTACCGAGATTAATTCAGCGATGGCACCTTCGATTCCCTGTAATTTCCCTTGCCGGGCTTTTAAAACTTCCTTAACCCCTTGGAAAAATCCAGCATATCCTTCTTCCATCTCTTCAAGCATCTCTTTACGTGATTTTGTTTGCTGTAAATACTGATACGCTTGATACAGGGTTTTCTCATTTTTTTCATACATGTTTTTTAATGCTTCATACTTTCCCTGTTCCTCACGATACAGATAGGTTTGGTTTTCTAACTCTTGTTGAACAGCCTTTAACGAATTTTTAATTTCAATTATCGTTTTCTGCAGTTGTGCACGCTCGGCAATATATTTGGCATTATCCTCTTCCTGCCGGCCATTTCTTTCACTTAACTGTTTTAATTGCTGCTCAATGAGATGCAATTCATTTTTTGCAGCAGCCTGTTCATTTAAAACCTCAATATATTCACTTTTTCTATCATCTATCGTTTGCTCAATATTTTCACTAAGGAGGTTCATTTGTCCTTGTTTATCTTTTAACTGGATTTTTAATGCCTCTGCTTCCGTTTCAAGCACAAGGGCCTGCTTCTTGAGCTTTTCTTTTTGAATGGTTAAGCTTGCTGTCTTTTTGCTCAATTCTTTTACACTATTCTCTAGCTGTACTTTGTTTTGAGCTGCATTTTTCTTTCTTTCCTTTAAAACTTCTTTTCTGCCCTCAAGCTTTTCGAGTTCCTCACTTGCATGAAGCAATACATTTTGCAAATCATTTATTGACTCATCTAACGCCGTCATATGATTTCTTAACTCTTCAAGCTTGACTTCTTTTCTTTGCAAATTTGTGGAAAGCTCTATTTCGGTTTGCTTATGATCTTCCACTTTCTCAGACATCGATTTCCATTTCATATGTAATTCTTCAATTTCGAACACGGTTACAGCAACTTCTACTTTTTCCAGTGCTTCTTTTTGTTCAAGATAGTCTCTTGCCATTGAGCTTTGAATCTTTAGCGGTTCAATCTGTCCCTCTAATTCGAAAAGTATATCGTTTACACGATTTAAATTTTCTTCGGTTTCATTTAACTTTCCTTCAGCCTTCTTTTTTCTTGTTTTATATTTTAATACACCGGCCGCTTCTTCAAAAATAGTCCGTCGGTCCTCAGCTTTACTATTGAGAATCTCTTCCACTTTTCCTTGGCTGATAATTGAAAATGCTTCTCTTCCAAGCCCTGAATCCATAAAAAGATCAATAATGTCCTTTAACCGGCATGATTGTTTGTTAATGAAGAATTCGCTGTCTCCAGAACGAAAGACCCTTCTTGTGACGCTGACTTCATTATAATCGACAGGCAGAAATTGGTCTTCGTTGTCTAATGTTAATGTGACTTCTGCAAAGTTAAGAGGTTTTCGCGAATCACTTCCGGCAAAAATAATATCTTCCATTTTTGCTCCACGAAGTGATTTAGCAGATTGTTCCCCTAAAACCCAGCGAATAGCATCGGTAATATTGCTCTTTCCACTGCCATTAGGACCAACAACAGCAGTGACTCCTTGAACAAAATCCACTGCTATTCGCTCAGCAAACGATTTAAAGCCCACAATATCCAATCGTTTTAGAAACACTGTACTTCCTCCTTACTCTGGATGCGTTTCTGTTGAATTTTCATGTAGGTGTGCTTTTAGCTTTTCCAGAGCCATTTGGGCTGCATGCTGCTCGGCAGCTTTTTTCGAACGTCCTGCACCTGTACCAATTTCTGCTCCATTTAACAAGACAACAGAGATAAATTCACGGTTGTGCGCCGGACCTTTTTCCACAAGAATTTTATATTCTATCATTCCTGTGCTGTCCCGTTGAACTAATTCTTGAAGCTGACTCTTGAAATCCATGACATGTGAAAAAGCCCCCGCATTAACCTTTGGAAAAACATATTTCTCCAAAAAGGCAACAACTGTGTCAATGCCTTTATCCAAAAAGAGGGCGCCAATGAATGCCTCAAATACGTCAGCTAATAAAGCAGGTCTCTCACGGCCGCCGGTCAATTCCTCTCCTTTACCAAGCAAAATGAATTTCCCAAATTGAAGCTCATTAGCAAATGCCACTAGGGATGGTTCGCATACAATGGCTGCCCTTAATTTAGTCAACTCCCCTTCGCTCATCATCGGATATTTTAAAAATAGAAATTTTGAAACCGTTAATTCAAGTACCGCATCACCTAAAAATTCCAAACGTTCATTGTCTTCGTACGGCTTTCTTCTATGTTCGTTGACATATGAAGAATGGGTAAAAGCCTGCTTTAATAATTTGATGTTTGTAAATGAAATACCAATGGTTTCCTGTAATTCTTTAAATTGTTTATCATGCGTTCGTATACCTTTTTTCTCTTTTCCATTCTTACGCATTTATAAATTCCACCTTAACTAGAAACTTAACTACCTATAAAAGTTTAATTAATAACGATAAAAAAGGCAAAGAAACTTTTAAAAAAGCTCTATTTTGCCTAATTTCGTTTTCTAAATTTTACCATAAAAGAAAGCTCCGTAAATATACGGAGCTTTGTGAATCCAACGATTATTGTTTTGCTTGTATGTAATTCACAGCATCACCGACTGTTGCGATTTTTTCAGCATCATCGTCAGAAATTTCCATGTCAAACTCATCTTCAAGTTCCATAACAAGTTCAACTACATCAAGGGAATCTGCACCAAGATCATCTTTAAAAGAAGCCTCTAAAGTTACTTGAGATTCTTCTACACCTAAACGGTCTACAATGATTTTTGTTACGCGTTCTAATACCTCTGCCATTGGTCATTCACCTCCCCTCAGGTCATTATAGATTATTTCAAATGGATTAGCTAGATTTAATTTTAAAGATAATAAAATACGTAAAACGTCCTTTGTTACATCACCATTCCGCCATTAACATGAATCGTTTGTCCAGTGATGTAACGGCTATCATCAGATGCAAGAAATACAACCGCATGGGCAATATCCTTTGGCTCACCGAACTGTGCCAGAGGTATGGCTTTTAACATCTCTTGCTGAATTTCTTCCGATAATTTATCCGTCATTTCAGTTGTAATAAATCCAGGGGCTATGGCGTTAACAGTAATCCCTCTTGGAGCAAGCTCTTTAGCTGTTGTTTTCGTTAATCCAATAACACCGGCTTTAGCAGCAACATAGTTTGCTTGTCCTGCGTTTCCCATGGCACCGACAATTGAAGAAATATTAATGATTCGACCGCTCTTTTGCTTCATCATTTGTCTCGTCACTGCTTTTGTACAAAGGAATACACCTTTAAGGTTGATATTTATGACATCATCCCATTCATTTTCCTTCATACGCATCAGCAGGTTATCTTTTGTAATTCCAGCATTATTAACAAGAATATCGAGTCTTTCAAATCTTTCAATTGTTTCTTTTATCATATTTGCCACAGAATCACTGTTTGAAACATCACATTGAACGGCAAATGAATCTCTTCCCATTCCTTTTATTTCATCCACAACTTCCAATGCCTTTGCTTCACTGCCGGCATAGTTAACCGCAACATCAGCGCCCTGTCTTGCAAGTTCTAACGCAATTTCTCGGCCAATTCCACGAGAAGCACCTGTGACTAATACTTTTTTACCTGCTAATTTCATCTTGTCCCCTCCTTCAATGCTTCCATGACTTCTTGGCATGTTTTCTCATCTGAGACTGCATAAGTAACTGCCGTGCGGCTTACTTTTTTTACTAAGCCGGATAACACTTTTCCGGGACCGATTTCAATAAATGTCGTTACGCCTAAATCAAGCATTTTCTGTACACTCTTCTCCCATTGAACAGGTGAATAAAGCTGCTCGATTAGTTTTTCTTTTATTTCTGCTGCATTGGACATCTCTGATGCTGATACATTGGCAATTACAGGCACCTTTGCGTCCGTAATGTTCATTTCATCAAGCACCACTCTAAGCTTTTCGGCAGCCGGCTTCATTAATTCAGAATGAAAAGGGCCACTGACTTCAAGAGGCAGCACACGTTTTGCTCCGGCTTCTTTTGCTTTAATACCGGCTAATTCAACACCTTTTCTTGTCCCAGATATGACAATCTGCCCTGGACAGTTAATATTTGCCAATTGCACAAGATGACCGCTTTCTGAAATTTCATTTGTGACAGCTTCCAATTTATCACTGTCAAGTCCAAGCACTGCAGCCATTGTTCCTTCTCTATTAGGGACAGCTAATTCCATAAATTCGCCTCTTTTATGAACCGCATAAACCCCTTCTTCAAAAGTGAAGGCGCCAGCAGCAACAAGGGCAGTATATTCTCCAAGACTATGGCCGGCTACATAATCAGGTGTAATACCTGACTGTTTAAAGTACTCCATAATTGCAATACTTGTTGTTAAAAGAGCCGGCTGTGCATTAGATGTCAATGTCAACTCAGACTGAGGCCCTTCAAATATTAGCTTTGTAAGAGGGTAATCCAATTTTTTATCTGCATTCACAAAAAAATCATTGGAAGGCTGATACGTTTCAGCTAAAGATTTTCCCATTCCAACTGTTTGTGAACCTTGACCAGGAAATATAAAAGCTATTTTACTCATTACTTTCCTCCTATGATTGACTATTCGTTCTCGTTTTTTCAACAGCTGCTCTAATGGTTTCTACTACCTGTCCTTCCACCATCTCGCGTGTTTGTCTAACCGCGTTGAAGATAGCCGTCGCATCAGAGGACCCATGCGCTTTAATAACAGGTGCCTTCAAACCAAAGAGGCCTGCACCGCCATACTCTGAATAGTCCATTTTAGTCTTTAATTGATATAAATCAGGCTTTAAGACAGCAGCTGCAAGCTTGCTTTTCCAACTTGACATTAAGGCAGACTTTAACATTTTCATAATCGACATGGCGGTTCCTTCAACCGTTTTCAGCACCATATTACCTGTAAATCCATCTGTGACCGCTACATCACAAACACCTTCCATTAAATCACGAGCCTCTACATTACCAATAAAATTCACTTCTAAATTTTGCATTAATTCATATGTATGTTTTGTGAGCTCATTTCCTTTTTTCTCTTCCGTACCAATATTCAATAAACCGACACGAGGATTCTGAACTCCTCTTACCTTTTGACTGTATATCGAACCCATTAAAGCGTATTGGAGGAGATGTTCAGGCTTAGCATCCGCATTAGCTCCAACGTCTAAAAGTACAAATCCCTCTCCGCCAATTGTAGGTAAAGTTGGTGAAAGTGCTGGGCGTTCAATCCCCTCAATTCTTCCTACAATAAACAAGCCTGCAGCCATCAATGCGCCAGTATTGCCGGCCGATATACAGGCATCTGCTCTCCCGTCGGCTACTTCCTTGGCAGCAAGCACCATTGAAGCGTTTTTCTTTCTTCTGACAGCGCGGACAGGCTCGTCCTGACTGGATATCACTTCTTCAGTATGAATAATAGAGATTCGATCATTATCCCTCATATATTCTTTAATCTTTTTTTCATCCCCGACAAGTACAATTTGAACATCTGTATAGGTTTCGATTGCTTTTAGGGCTCCAAGTACGATTTCTTTCGGGGCATGATCTCCACCCATAGCATCAATAGCAATTTTCATGATGTCTGTCCACTACCCTTCTACCTGCATTCACTCATTCCCCCGAGCGATACATTTCAAATTCACCTTTGCACACTAGTTGATTATTGACAAAGCTCTGAACTTCCACGACTGTTCGGCCTATTTCATTATCAATATTGCTAACCTTTGCTTTCGCAACTACCCGCTCACCTTCTTTAACTGAATGGATAAACTGGATGTTTGCTTTTGCTGTCAGCGCAAGTTCATCATTAATAACCGCGACAGCCAGTGAATTAGCCTGCGCAAATAAATGATGACCACGTGCTATGTGATTCCGCTTAAAAACATGCTCAGGTTTTACATCAAAAATAGAAATGGCTGTTTTATCTAATTCAATATCAATAATTTCTCCAATGACCTCTTCAATAGGCAGAGAGCGAACCTCATCCTCAAACTTTGTTGCTGCCACATGCTTAATTCGTTCTCTTAACTCTGGAATAGATAATTCAAGCCGGTCCAACCGAATCGTCTGAACACTTACTGAGAATTTTTCTGCCAATTCTTCATCGGTAATAAACGGATTTTCCTTAATGGTTACCTGTAAGTTTTTTTGTCTGTCCCGCTTATTTCTTTTCATTTATGACACCGTCCACGATACTAAGACTAGGTACTAATAGTAGTATATATTTTTAAAAAACAGATTGCAAGAATAAAAGCATAACCGCTTTGCAGATTCTAAAACGACAGAATAAGATGCGCATCCTATAAAGAATACTAAAAAGCACTCAACTTGAACGGAAAGTTGAGTGCTCCTGTATATATTAATCTAAATTTTCACCATCAAATACACCGGTTTCTTCGAGATAGTTTCGTAATGGCTGATATTCGTCCGCATTCCAAAAATAAGTAGATTCTACAAGAACATTCGCATCCTGTCTGGCTGTTTCTAGAGCCCTATAATCATGTACCATATCTGCTACCTTAAATTCCGGCACACCGCTTTGCTTTTTCCCAAAAAAATCTCCGGGTCCGCGCAGTTCAAGATCTTTTTCACTTAGTACAAAACCATCATTTGTTTCGGTCATAATTTTCATTCGTTCTTTACCCGTTTCTGATTTTGGATCTGCCAACAATATACAATAAGATTGTTCACTGCCTCTGCCGACTCTTCCCCTAAGCTGATGCAGCTGAGAAAGACCAAAACGCTCGGCATCGTAAATGACCATCAATGTAGCATTGGGAACATTCACACCTACTTCAACAACAGTTGTAGAGACAAGAACATGCAGTTGATTGTCACTAAACTCCTTCATTACAGAGTCTTTTTCATTTGCAGGGAGACGCCCATGCATCAGACCTATGTGAAAGCGATTTTGAAAATAATGTACAAGAGCGCTATGTACATCAATCGCATTTTGCACATCAAGCTTGTCTGATTCTTCAATTAATGGACAAATAACATAGACTTGACGTCCCTTCTGTAACTCTTTATTCATAAAACCGAGTACTCTGTCCATCATATCAGGCTTTACCCAATAGGTTTCAATGGTCTTTCTTCCCGCAGGCATTTCATCAATAATAGACACATCCATTTCACCAAATACAGTAATGGCTAACGTTCGCGGAATTGGTGTTGCCGTCATAAATAAAACATCCGGATTTTCACCTTTTTCCCTTAGGATACGGCGCTGTTCGACCCCAAAACGGTGCTGCTCGTCCGTAATCACAAGCCCGAGCTTTTTAAACTCTACTTCCTCCTGAATCAGGGCATGTGTACCAATTAAAATATGAATTTCACCTGTTTTTAAACGGCTAAGAATTTCTTTACGTCTTTTACCTTTAACAGAGCTGGTTAAAAGCTCGCAGGAAATGCCAGCAGGCTCAAGCAGACCTTTTAAAGATTCCGCATGCTGCTCAGCTAGAATTTCGGTTGGTACCATCAGCGCTCCTTGAAACCCTGCAGAAACACTCGCAAATAAAGAAATGGCTGCCACCACGGTCTTACCCGAACCTACATCCCCCTGCAACAAACGGTTCATATGGTAAATCGATTTCATATCTGAAAGAATTTCATTTACGACTCTGACTTGGGCATTTGTTAGTGGAAATGGTAGATGCGCAATAAACTCAGCCGTTTTCTCTTCTTCATATACCTGTGAAATACCTTTTGACTGCTCTCGCTCTATTTTTCGAAGGGTTTGCATTTTTAATTGAAATAAAAGAAATTCTTCATAGACAAACCGTCTCCTCGCTTGTTTTAAATCGTTCTGATCAAGCGGATAATGAAGAGCTCTTAATGCTTCCCTTCTGTTCATTAATTTATACTTTTTCCGTAACGAATCCGGTATAGTTTCCTCCACCAATTGACCAAATTGAGAAAAAGCCAACTGAATACAGCGCCTTATTCCTTTCATAGTCATATCCCCTTTTATAGGGTACACCGGTTCAAAATCCTTTGATGCAGCAGAAGAACCCACTTTTAGTTCACTCGCTGTAATTATTTTCCTGTGCCCGTCCCATTTTCCTGAAACAGTCACTTGTTCGTTAACCGCTATCTTTTTCTTTAAATACGGCTGATTAAATAACACTACTTGAATTAAATAACGGCCCACTAGGAGACGGATGGTTAACCGAGAACGTTTTCGACCATAATAGGTAAGAGAAGGTTCACTGTGAACCTTCCCTTCAATTGTTATTTTTTCATCATGCTTCACTTCTGCTAAATCACGAAGGCGATAATCTTCATACCGATACGGAAAATGCTCTAATAAATCTTGAATCGTATATAATTTCATATCAGCTAATGCTGCTGCTGTTTCTTCTCCTATGCCTTTTACCGCAGTTACAGATTGCTTTAATAGATTTGTCACTTATTTAATCGGCCTACCAAAGATCTTTTCTTCAAGTCTGCGACCGGTTGGTGTAGCCGCTAACCCTCCCTGTCCTGTTTCTTTAAGTGCCGTCGGCATTGATTGCCCGATTTTATACATCGCACCAATCACCTCATCACATGGAATTCTGCTTGTGATACCTGCGAGTGCCATATCGGCAGCCACTATGGCATTGGCCGCCCCCATGGCATTTCTTTTGACACATGGAACTTCCACTAAACCTGCCACAGGGTCACATACTAATCCTAACATATTTTTTAATGTGATTGCCATCGCTTCTGCACATTGATTAGGAGTTCCATCCCGCATTTCCACAATTGCAGCTGCAGCCATTCCTGCAGCCGAACCAACTTCAGCCTGACAGCCGCCAGCTGCTCCTGAAATCGAAGCATTATTGGCTACAACAAAGCCAAAGGCTCCCGCAGTAAAAAGATAAGCAAGCATCTGTTCACGGGTGGGGTTTAGCTTATTTTTCAAAGCAAATAGTGTTCCAGGAACCACACCCGCGGAACCGGCAGTCGGAGTTGCACAGATGGTGCCCATGGCTGCATTCACTTCATTCGTTGCCATCGCTTTACTAACCGCATCAAGAATAATATCCCCTGCTAAGAACTGTCCTTTTTCAAGATATTTTTGAACTAGGACAGCATCTCCGCCTGTTAACCCTGAATGAGACTGAACACCGCCAAGACCGCGTTCCACAGCCTTCTCCATTACACTTAGATTTTGTTCCATTCTAGCAAGAATCTCTTCTCTAGAACGACCGGTGATATCTATTTCTTGTTCAATCATTATTTCGGATATTTTCTTTTTATGCTTATTTGCTTGTTCAACTAGCTCTGCAACTGTACGAAACATGTTTTAACCTTCCTTCGTTGTATCTTTCCTTTTTCTTTTTGACCACACGGAAGGCGTAATCTAGCTTCTATTCGACGATTTTAGTTACCTTGCTAATATTATCGAGCTTCTCTAATTCCTTTAGGATAGAAGGATCAATAGTTTGATCGACTTCGATGGTCATAAGCGCCTGTTTTCCAACCTCTTTTCTCGAAACCTCCATATGTCCAATATTAATTAAATACTTGGCAAGTACATTCGATACACTTGCAATGGTCCCGAATTTATCATGATGAAAAACGAGGATGGCTGGATGATTACCTGAAAGTCGCAGGGAGAATCCATCTAGCTCAATCACTTCTATTTTTCCTCCGCCGATTGAAATTCCAACCAACTCCAACTCCCCATTCTCATCTCCGATACGGACGCGGGCAGTATTTGGATGAACTGGAATCGCATCTTCAATAATAAATTGAAGCGCAATACCTTTCTGCCTAGCGATGTTGATTGAATCAATCATCCGCTTATCGAAAGTATCAAAATCCAGTAAACCTCCTACGATTGCTACATCTGTTCCATGCCCGCGGTATGTTTGAGCAAAAGACCCATAAAAGGATATTTTTGCCCATTTCGGTTCTCTTCCAAATAAACTGCGTGCTACTCTGCCAATTCGCGAAGCACCTGCAGTATGAGAACTGGACGGGCCAATCATTATAGGTCCGATAATGTCAAATACACTTTTGTACTTCACTTCACAACCTCCAACTAAGGACGTAATTACTAAAAAAAGGGTATAATTCTTCTTCATAGTTTATAGCAACAAATGATTTATTGTTACTATAAAAAACAAGAGAATTATAACCCATTTTTTACAATATATAGTAAAAGGCTGTCAGACTACAAAACCTTTGCATATAAGATTACTCCACTGAAATGATAAATGGATATAACGGCTGCTTTCCGTTATGGACTTCCACTTCAACCTCTGGAAAACGTTCGTCGATAAATGAAACTAATGCTGTCACATCTTCATCAGACGAATCCACTCCCTGCAAGATTGTGACAATTTCAGAATCTTCATCAATCATTTGCTCTAACAGCTCCGTTGCCGTGTTTTGCATTTTTTTGTTTTTAACGACGATTTTACCATCTAATATACCCATAAAATCATCTTTTTCAATTTCAAGACCATCAATCGTAGTATCCCGAACAGCAAAAGTAATTTGCCCTGTTTTTACATGTTGAAGTGCCTCAGACATATTCATTTTATTTGAAGCTAAATCAGCATTAGGGTTAAATGCAAGTAATGCGGATAATCCCTGCGGAACCGTTCTTGACGGAATAACAACGACATCTTCATCACAAAGTTCCACTGCCTGCTCAGCAGCCATAATAATATTTTTATTATTCGGCAGGATGATTATCTTGTGAGCATGTACTTCTTTCACAGCTTTTACAATATCTTCTGTGCTCGGATTCATTGTTTGTCCGCCTTCAATCACAGCATGGGCTCCAATACTTCTAAATAAATCAGCCACTCCGCTTCCCATTGAAACAGCAACAATTCCGAATTCCTGCTTTTTCTTATTTTGTACAGGTGCTTCTTCTTTTAATACTTTATGTGTTTCACCAACGATATTCGTGTGCTGTTGACGCATATTTTCAATCTTCATATTGATTAGGTTTCCGTAGCTTTGACCGTAATTCAATACATTTCCCGGTTCTTCTGAATGGATATGCACTTTTACTACTTCATCGTCAGAAATGACTAGCAAGGAATCACCATATTTACTTAAATCTTGTCGAAAGATTTCTTCAGAAAAAGGTTTCTTATCCTCTAACTTAACCATAAATTCAGTACAATAGCCAAAAACAATATCTGCTGTATTAATATGACCCTGTACACTTTTATGATGTTCAGCACTTACAAGTTCGTCCATTGATGGCAGACTTGACGGTGAATCAGGCAGCTGTTCTCCTTTTAATTCAGCTAGAAAACCTTCGTAAACAAAAACAAGCCCTTGTCCACCGCTATCAACCACGCCTACTTCCTTTAATACCGGCAGCAAATCAGGTGTACGGTTTAATGATGCCTTTGCTTCTTTCACAACTTCTTCCATAATGTAAATAAGGTCATCACTTTTCTTTGCTGCTATCACTCCCATTTTGGCAGCATCTTTAGCAACTGTAAGAATCGTTCCTTCTACTGGTTTCATAACTGCTTTATAGGCAGTTTCAACACCTGCCTCAAATGCACGGGCAAATTCCGTTCCGTTAATCAATGCCTTTTGTTCAATAGCTTTTGAAAACCCTCGAAATAACTGGGATAGAATAACCCCGGAGTTACCTCGCGCCCCCATTAACAGCCCTTTTGAAAGCGCTGAGCCCACCTTACCTATATGTTCTTGAACATTTTGTTTAACTTCTTTCGCTCCAGAAGTCATTGATAAATTCATATTTGTTCCAGTATCGCCATCTGGAACAGGAAATACGTTTAATGCATCAACATATTGGGCGTTAGCAGCTAAATGATTAGCCCCTTGAATAATCATTTCTGCAAAACGTTTTCCGTCCAAAACTGTAATTGACACAATTCTTCCTCCCTCACTACGGATTCGTTACACGAACACCCTGAACGTATATATTTACTGTGTCAACGGCAAGTCCAACTGTTTTATCCAATGTATATTTTACTTTTGATTGAACATTATGGGCAATCTCTGAAATTTTCGTACCGTAACTTACGATAATATACATATCAATATGTACTTTTTCTTCCTCTTGACGCACAATGACGCCGCGGGTAAAGTTTTCTTTACGCAAAATATCTGTTAAACCATCTTTAATTTGATTTTTTGATGCCATCCCGACAATTCCATAACAATCAACTGCTGCACCGCCTGCGATGGTTGCTATAACGTCATTTGATATATCTATTTGTCCGTATGTTGTTTTTAATTCGATGGACATGAGTTTTCCCCCTTTTGGAAATTGCTCCTTGACTACTGACATTTTACTATAAGCTTTCCCATTTTAAAAGGCATACTTATTATGCGTCAATTTTCGGGAAATTATCTATTTGATGGATTATGTCGATTAAAGGCTGGACAAGCGGTCGGAGCATCTAAAACTGTCGAGCTCCAGCTTATGCCCGTCGGGCCTGGACCAACCGCTTTCACTTTTCTTATTGTCAAGTAATTTTTCTTGAAAGGTTTGATTTGAAGTATTGCAATCAGAATGGTTGTATGATAAATTATTAAGGTATCTTTAATGGATGAAAAACGGAGTTTGTCCTGTTTTTCTCATTTTTCCGGATGGATAAAAGATCTGATTAATAAAAATGTAACTGAACTGTAGAAACGATTCAGTTTTTCTAGTAAGGAGGGAAAATATATGCCACGTAAATGTGTTGTAACTGGTAAAAAAACAACTACAGGTAATGCACGTTCCCACGCTATGAACGCTAACAAACGTACATGGGGTGCTAACCTTCAAAAAGTTCGTATTCTTGTTAACGGAAAGCCAAAGCGTGTTTGGGTTTCTGCAAGAGCGTTAAAATCAGGTAAAGTTGAACGCGTATAATGAAGAGTGACGTCCTTTTAGGACGTCTTTTTTATTTGGCTCTACCCTGAAATAACTGTGGATAACTTTTATTTCATTCATTTATGTGCCAAACAATTTTGCATGGGTGTCTGTTATATAATATTGTTGATTTTTGACTCATTTAAGCTGTATGGTCATGAAGGGGTAGGAGAAAATGCATTTTCTCCTACCCCTTCATGACCATACAGCAGTCTTTCAGCATAGCCGAAAGGCGTGTGAAATATTCATTTCACACAAATGAGTCAAAAATCTGGTTTATCAACATAGTACTTTAACACGGCCTTTTATTTAAATATAGACAAATAAAAACACCCAATAATGGGTGCATAAAGGTTAAGTTTATCTATTGTCTTTCGCTGCATTTTATATCTATTTTCTAGAGGCTGGTTACTAATGATTTATCATCCCTTTTTAAAGGTACCTAACATGGCCCGGACAAGGCCGCCTAAAAATTTAGGCAACTTAATTGTATAAAATTTCATAATTATGTCCCTCCTCAAACATCTTACAGACTAGGATGGTGCTAATCCATTTAAAACGACTTTGAATTTTTCAGCCACATTATCTTATTCAAATATCGGTAATAAGTACATTTATTTTCAAGCTTTTTTAATCAATCGGTACTTCTTACAATCATTAATATGCCTTCAGAAAAAGAAAAAGTACCATAATCACCAATAAGCTCATTACTAATACATAATGTCGAGCCTAGCGAAATATGACGATTTGTTAATGGATATTTAAAACCCTTTAGTGTAATGCCTTTTACATCATTAGAAAGGGGAATAAAGGAAATATATTTTTTCTCAGCCAAAGCAGCGATTGAATACTCGCCTGGTGTTCGAATAAAAATTGTGTTTTGGCAATCAATCATTTCCATTTGGACAAATTCATTATTTATACTTGCTTTGAGCAATAATTGAACATTTCCAAACATATGATCCAACCTTCCGCCAGTTGAACCAAACATTCGAACCATATGAGGTTGCTGCGCGATAGCCCAATTAAGAGCATGCTCCATATCCGTTTCGTCCTTCTCAGGTTTATACTTATTCAACTTCATAACCTTCTTATTGATAAATGAGAATTCCGCATCAGTCACTGAATCAAAATCGCCAAATGCAATATCAGGAGTAATTCCTTTTTGAATTAAAGTATATACGCCACGGTCCACCCCTGCCCAAACAATATCTTGCTCATGATACAAACTGAGATTAGGTAAAAGATTATCAGGACCACCACCTAATAAATGAATAATCATTTCTTCCATCCTTTCCTTATGTATAATTGAATACTTCCAAACTAAAGGCCATATTAACGAATCATGTTGATAAGTCAGATTGTTGATTCATCCGTGAGAAATGTCCATTCCTCACACCTTTCAGCTATGCTGGAAGGTCACTTCCTAACCGTATAGCTTTAGATGAATCAAAAATTAACCATGTTATAAATAAAGCTAAAATGAAAGAAAAGAAGCCCGCATTAAAGCTGACTTCTTTTTTATCTTATTATCCCCTTAATGCTGCAATGGCTTGCTCACGATCAGCTTGATCGTAAACAGCAGAACCTGCAACTAAAACAGTCGCACCTGCTTGAATACAAAGAGGAGCCGTTTCTTTATTGACACCACCGTCTACTTCAATCTCAACTGTTAATCCTTTTTGAACTACTAATTCCTTAACTTGTTTAATTTTAGTAAGCACTGACGGAATAAATTTTTGCCCGCCAAATCCGGGGTTTACTGACATTAATAATACCATATCAAGATCTTCAATAATGTGTTCAATCATTTGCACAGGTGTTGCCGGATTCAAAACAACACCGGCTTTTACACCAAATGATTTTATTAACTGGATTGTGCGATGCATATGCCTGCATGCCTCCACATGAACGGTAATATAGTCAGCACCAGCCTTTGCAAATGATTCAATATATTGATCAGGATTTTCAATCATTAAATGCACATCAAGCGGAAGCTTGGTAACAGGTCTAATACTTTCAACAATTAACGGACCAATGGTTATATTCGGAACAAAATGTCCATCCATTACATCCACATGGATGTAGTCGGCTCCGCCTTTTTCAACATCTTTAATCTCTTCTCCCAATTTTGAAAAATCAGCAGATAGTATAGATGGTGCAATTTTTATCATCATTAATACCTCGGCTTTCTATTTTTTATCTCATCTAGAAATTCTAAATAATGTTCATAGCGGTAGGCTGGCAGTCCCCCACTCTCATAAGCTGATTTAACGGCACATTTCGGCTCGGAGATATGCAAACAGCCGCGAAACTTACATTCTTCACTAAGTGTTTGAATTTCAGGAAAACAGAAGTTTAGCTCCTCTGCTTCTATTTCATTAAATTCTAAGGAACTAAATCCCGGAGTATCGGCAACAAGCCCCTCTCCAATATGGATGAGTTCTACATGTCTTGTTGTATGTTTTCCTCGGCCAAGATGATTAGATATATCATTTGTTTTTAAACTTAAGTCAGGACGAAGCACGTTTAATAATGAAGATTTACCAACACCTGACTGCCCGGCAAAGACAGAAATTTCCCCTTTTATATAAGGTAACAATTCATTTATCCCTTCTGCTGTTTCCGAAGAAGTTAACAAAACATCATAGCCTGCTTTTTGATAATCAACTGCAAATTTATGAATATTAATTTTTTCAGTTTCACTCGTCAGGTCCATTTTTGTAATACAAATCAATGGGCGAATCCGATTGTATTCAATCAGTACAAGGAACCGATCTAATAAGGCGGTACTAAAATCCGGTTCCACTGCCGAGAAAACGAGGATAGCTTGATCAACATTTGCAATCGGAGGACGAACTAACTCATTTTTTCGCTCTTTGATTTCAAGAATATAGCCTTCCGTATCATTTTCAGCTTGAAAGACTACTTCATCTCCAACTAATGGAGTAATTTTATTTTTACGAAAAACTCCCCGACCACGGCATTGAACTAATTTATCATTACTTAATACATAATAAAAACCACTCAACGCTTTAACAATTTTGCCTTCAGGCATAGCAACGCTCCCTTAATTCAATATTATCCAACTACATCACCTAGCCGCTTGAGATTTAAAGTTTATTGCGGTTAGGCAAGGCGTTTCCGCAAAGTACAGGACGTACGAATCTCGGCCTTACAACAGGATGTCACGTTTTTTGCCGCCCTTTCCTAAATTATTCCGGGTATGGTACAGCCTCTTCAAGAATGACACTTTTGTCCCGCATGACTTTATATCCGGCCGATTCCCCATGAACAATGATTAATTCGATAACTTTTCTAGTATTTTCTTGAATATAGAACGTTTCATCCGCAACTGTCATACTCTTGTTCATATCTTCAATAAAGATTTGAACCTCCTGTGGCATTCCCTCTACTTCAGGCTCATATGGAATATCAATTTCCTTAGTCACCGTTTTTGGCGGTATTTCCTCAGGCCCTTTTGAAATAATGACTGTAATTTTTGAGCCTTTTTTGACCGCTGTACCAGGTGCTGGTGTTTGGGAGATGACAAGCCCCTTTGTAACCGTATCACTGAATTGCTCCTGTGAAACATCTGCTGCTAACCCTTCCGATTCGGCATAAGCTTGTACACCCGAAGCATTAGTCCCAGATAAATCCTTCACCTCAACCATCGCAGGACCTTTAGAAATAGTAAATTCAAGGATTGTTTCATCAGGTACCACTTCTTCTCCTGCCGGATAATTTTGATCTATAATAATCCCTGAATGAACTTCTTCATCATAAACTTCTTTTTTCTTAATATCTTTAAAACCTTTTTCTTTTAATAGAGTTACAACATCATCATACATTCTTTCCCTATAATCCAATAACTCAAATGTTTCTTTTCCGGAGCTTTCAAAAATAGTAACTGTTGTGCCTTCCTTTACCTTTTTGCCTGCTTTGGGTTCTGTTTTTACAACATAGCCTTCTTCGAGCTCCTCATGACTTATCTCTTTTGTATCACCAATCACAAACCCAGCTGTAACAAGCTCAGTAACTGCTTGATCCAGTTCCATGCCTGCAACATCCGGAATCTCGATATCCTTTGGCGAGAAGAGACCCGGTAAAACAGTAATCGTTAACACAATAAGAATAATTAAAAAGCTTAAAATGGAAAATAATATGATTGGCAATTTTTTTCTTTTCTTTTTACTCTTCCCATTTTCTTTTGCTTTTACAGATATCTCATCAGAATTCAATTTGGAATCTTTTTCATGGACAATTGTTTCATCAAGACTAGAATAAGGCCCATCATCCGTAATAATTGGTATTGCTTTTGTTGCATCCTCATCCATAGGAACTGAAAATTTAGGTTCATCCAAACGTTCTGGCTCCAAAGAAGTTCTTATATCATCCTCCATCTCTTCGACACTTGCATAACGTAGGAAAGGGTCCTTAGCAGTAGACTTTAAGACAATATTTTCAACACTTTGAGGAATAGACGGATTCCATCTTCGTAATGAAGGAGTTTCAGACTGCAAATGCTTTAAAGCAATAGAAACAGCTGATTCGCCGGAAAAAGGAAGCCTGCCTGTTAATAACTCGAACATCACGATACCGAGTGAATAGATATCCGATTTATTAGTAGCAACTCCTCCTCTAGCCTGTTCTGGCGATAAATAGTGAACAGAGCCAAGCACTGAATTGGTTTGGGTTATACTCGTTGCACTTAACGCCATTGCAATGCCGAAATCAGTTATTTTGACATTCCCATTCAAGTCCATTAAGATATTTTGCGGTTTAATATCTCGGTGAATAATATGATTATGATGCGCGTGCGAAATAGCTGATGTCAGCTGCTGCATGATATCAATAGCTTTTTCAATCGGAATAGGTGAATGATTTTGTATGTATTCTTTGAGGGTTTGTCCTTTTACATATTCCATGACAATGTAATAAATGGAGTTTTCTTCTTCGCCGACATCGAAAATATTTACAATATTTGGATGAGCAAGACTTGTAGCCGATTGCGCTTCCCTGTGGAACCTGCGAATAAATTCTTCATTATCGGCAAAGTCAAGCCGTAACACCTTCACTGCCACATCTCGGTCAAGAATCATATCATGTGCTAAATAAACATTGGCCATTCCTCCGCCGCCAACCATCTCCAATATTTTATAGCGGCCGCTTATTCGTTTCCCAATCATCACTCTACATCACCCTTAAGAGCAACAGGACCATATTCAACAATAATAAGTGTAATATTATCCTCACCGCCATGATCATTAGCGAGCTTAATAAGGGAATTTGCCTTTACCTCAATTTCCAACTCTTTTTTCAGAATACTGACTATTTCCGCTTCCGTTACCTTATTAGATAATCCATCAGAACAAAGTAAAAGACGGTCACCCTCTTCAAAAAGAATCGTTTTTATATCCATTTCAACTGAAGTTTCAGTACCTAACGCTCTTAATAAGACATTCTTACGAGGATGATGTTCAGCATCTTCTTTCGAAATCTCTCCAGAACGTACAAGCTCATTAACAAGTGAATGATCTTCTGTTACTTGAGAGAACCCAGACTCATTTAAAATATAACAGCGACTGTCCCCTATATGAGCAATGGTGGAAAATAAGTCTGTAATAATTGCTGCCACAATAGTTGTACCCATTCCCTCACATTCGGAGTGTTTTTTTGAATGTTCATAAAGGACCATATTGACTTGATTGATATGGTCCTTTAGCCAGTTCTCGGCTTGATCAGCTGTTTCCATTCTGACTGCTTTTTCCCATTCCTCCTGCAGCTGCATTAGAGCCATTTTACTAGCAACATCGCCTGCACGATGCCCCCCCATCCCATCTGCTACAATGGCAAGGCGCTGCCCAGATTGACTCATGAATACGCCGCCGCTGTCTTCATTATGCTGACGGACCTTTCCTTTGTCTGTCACGAAAATAGTCTTCATACCTTCACCTCGTCTCTTCTTTTCGTTCCTTTGCACGCAGCTGTCCACATGCTGCATCAATATCAGACCCTTGTTCCCGACGGATAGTTACATTCACACCAGCATCTTTCAACGTTTTTTCAAATAGAAAAATTTGATCACGCGGTGTGCGGACATAATCACGTTCTGGAACATAATTGACCGGAATTAAATTAACATGACATTTTAAACCTTTTATTAAATGCGCTAATTCTTTGGCATGTTCAACCTGATCATTGACTCCGCCAAATAACCCGTATTCAAAACTGACTCGACGACCCGTTTTATTTATATAATATCGCACAGCCTCCATCAAATCTGGAAGTTTGTATGCCTTATTAATTGGCATTAACCGGCTCCGTAATTCAGTATTTGGTGCATGTAATGAGATAGCAAAGTTAATTTGCATATTCTCATCGGCAAATTGATAGATTTTCGGAATAATTCCACTCGTTGAAACAGTAATATGTCTTGCGCCTATATTCAAGCCCTGATCATGATTAACAATCTTCAAAAACGAAAGCATATTGTCAAAGTTATCAAATGGCTCACCGATTCCCATAATTACGATAGAGCTGACCCGTTCATCGGTTTCATCAAGAGCTTGTTGAACCTTAACCACCTGGGCAACGATTTCACCAGCCTCTAAATGACGTTTAAGTCCTCCAAGCGTCGAGGCACAAAAAGTGCACCCAATTCGGCAGCCCACTTGCGTGGTAACACAAACCGAATTTCCGTATTCATGCCGCATAAGTACTGTTTCAATCGAATAACCATCGTGAAGTTCGAATAAAAATTTAATCGTTCCATCAGCTGACTCCTGCTGAATAAGTGTATTAAGAGTTGTCAAAGTAAAGTGCTCTGAGAGGCTATCCCGTAAATTCTTAGATAAATTACTCATTTGAGCAAAATCAGATACTCTTTTTTTATATAACCAATCAAAAATCTGTTCCGCTCTGAACGCTTTCTCATTTTGTTCCTTTAACCATTCCTTTAACTCTGAAAGCTGCAACGAATAGATGGATGGTTTTTGGCTTAATTCTGTTATAGTCTCCTGTGTGGTCGTCTTCTCCATCATTTATCCCTTCTTCCTTAAACAAGCAATATAAAAGCCATCTGAATTCATATACTGCGGTAAAATTTGCATTTCACCGTTTTCTACATATGGTTTTATTTTATCAGGCATTCGATCTCTAACTGTTAAGTCTCTTTCAAATTCATCGTGCTGCCTTAAAAACTCTTCAACCACCTGCTGATTTTCTTCCTGATCAATTGTACATGTACTGTAAACTAGAATACCACCTTTTTTTAATAAAGGGGAAACAGATTCTAGTAATGTTTTTTGAATTTTTTGCAGTTGAAATACATCTTCTTCTTTTTTTGTGTATTTAATATCTGGTTTTCTTCTCATAACACCAAGTCCGGAACAAGGAGCATCCAAAAGAATCCGGTCAAAGGATTCTCTTTCAAAATGCTCTTGAACATGACGGCTATCAAGTGTTTTTACTTTTATATTCGGCAAATCTAGTCTTTCGGCATTTTCACGTATCAACTTAACCTTATGTTCATGTAAATCGAGAGAAATCACTTCACCTGTACCATTTAATCTCTCAGCAATATGAGTAGTTTTGCCCCCAGGTGCCGCACAAGCATCAAGCACATGCTGATTCTCTTTCACGCCAAGAGAAAGAGCAACTAGCATGGAACTTTCATCTTGAATCGTTAAGAATCCCTGTTTAAATACTTCGGAGTTTGCAAGATTTCCTTTGTAGCATAGGATTGCCTCAGGTACAACTGGGCTTGCTTCAACTGAAAAACCTTCTTCCGCTAAAATCGCTAGACATTTTTCCCGGCTTATTTTCGTTGTATTCACACGGCCAGTCATGACAGGAGCTGTTAAATTTAGTTCACACATCTTTTTCGTGTTTTCATAACCAAATTGCTGGACCCAGCGTTTTACAAGCCAAAGCGGATGACTTGTTGACACTGAGAGCCTCTCTACTAAATCTTCAATTATCTCAAAGGAAGGAATCCCTTCTCTTTGAATACTGCGAAGAACACCATTAACAAGACTGGAAATCCCTTTATGACCACGTTTTTTAGCAATCTCGACCGCCTCAAATATTGCCGCCCGGTCCGGTACTTTATCTAAATAGACCATTTGATAAACGGTCATCCTTAACAATTGTCTAACCCAATTTTCTACTTTTTTATTTTTCAATAAAAAAGGGGATAGATAAAAATCGAGCGTCATTTTTCTTTGCAACGTACCATACGTTAATTCCGTTAATAGACCAATATCTTTTGATTCGAGTTCATTTTTTTTAATGACATTATTCAAAAGGAGGTTACTATAGGATTGATTTTTCTCAATTAACTCCAAAATCTCAAGTGCTGCTTCACGAACATTTTTCCGTTTATTTTTCATAGTAATCCCCTAATTGTATTCCTACGGTCAACTCACTTCCAGCGCCTCTTAAAAATTGACCTGTAGTCATCTTTTTCTTACCTGACGGCTGCAGTTCTGTCACTTTCACAGCTGTCTGATTTCCTGTTGCGACGATAAATCCATCTTCTTCCACTCTGACAATAGTTCCAGGAGCTTCATTTACTGATAATGGAATTTTTTCAGACTGCCAAATTTTCAACACACTGTCTTGCAGCGTTGTATAGGCTCCAGGCCAAGGATTTAGTCCACGAATATGGTTATAAATTTCTTCCCCAGATTTCTTCCAATCAATCTTCTCCTGCTCTCTTTTAATATTAGATGCAAATGTCGCCTCCTCTTCATTTTGTTGAATCGGGGTCAATTCACCATTAATAAGCTTTGGCAATGTATCTGATAATAGTTTTGCCCCTGCTTCACTCAGTTTGTCATGCATTGTACCTACATTATCCTGTTCTGAAATAGCTACCTCTACCTGTGTTAAGATATCCCCAGCATCTAGTTTTTCAGCCATATACATAATTGTGATACCCGTTTTTTCCTTCCCTTGCAGGATTGCATAGTGAATCGGGGCACCGCCGCGAAGCTCAGGTAAAAGGGATGCATGCACATTGATACAGCCATACCGAGGAGCATCAAGAAGCTGCTTTGGCAAAATTTGACCAAAGGCTGCTGTCACAATCAAATCCGGCTGCAGGTCCAAAATAAGCTGTAATTCTTCAGGACGCCTGATTTTTTCCGGCTGAAATACTGGTATCCCATGTTCTAACGCCTCCACTTTAACTGGAGGTGGTGTTAAAACTTTCTTTCTGCCTACAGGTCTGTCCGGCTGGGTAACGACTCCAATCACATCGTAGCCGTCTGCGATAATTTGTCTTAATACCGGTACAGAAAAGTCCGGTGTTCCCATAAATACAATTTTCGTCATTCTTCCTCCACCTCTTGAAGTTCTTTTTCATCTATATACCTAGTTACCTTTGATGTAAACAAGATGCCGTGCAGATGATCGATTTCATGCTGTATAGCCCGGGCAAGAAAGTCTTCAGCTTCGAGTGTAAATGTTCTCCCTTTCCGGTCCTGTGCTTTTACTTTTACATAATAAGGACGGCTTACCTCCCCGTACAAACCGGGGAAGCTTAAACATCCTTCGACACCTGTTTGTTCGCCCTTTGTTTCAAGGATTTCCGGGTTAATCATTTCTATCGTGCCTGAGCCGTCATCAATATCAACAATAGCAATTTGCTCATCCACACCTACCTGTGGTGCCGCCAAACCGACACCATCAAATTCAATCATTGTATCATACATATCATTTAAAAGTTTTTTTAATTTATTATTAAAGTCTGTTACCGGTTTACATGGCTGTTCTAATATCTCCGCCGGATGCATGACAATCTTTTTAACTGCCAATTTAGTTCCTCCCCTATTTTTCCATCTTTACGTCCAGCTCTTGAGGCTAAGGACTCAAAACCTTAAGCTGCCTGCCTCTATACAAGCTCTACATTTTCTTAATAGTTTTTCCAATTTTCTTGAATCATAACATTTAATATGCAATTTATCGTCTACATGAGGATATAAGGGTTCTTATCAATAGCTATTTGAAGGCCTGACTGGTGTATGTCCTGTTGATGATGGTCGAGAACTATTTTTAGAGCATCCGTTAATTTCGGTTCACGTTTATACTTAATCAAGCATTGATAGCGATATCGATTATTCAATCTTGGAATCGGGGATGCCACAGGACCTAAAACAATAGCTTCGTTTGACAGCCTTGAAGTAATAAACCTGGTTATTTTCTCCGTTACATCTACCGTTTTCATCAACTCTTCATGGCTGACTGTTATTAAAGTAATATAATAAAACGGAGGGTATTTATGAATCTTTCGAATCATCATTTCCCGCTCATAAAATTGATCAAAGTTCTGTTCACCCGCGAGCTCAATACTATAATGCTCAGGCGTATAAGTTTGAATTACTACTTCACCTGCAAGCTCATGCCTTCCTGCCCGACCGCTTACCTGTGTTAATAGTTGAAAGGTTTTTTCTGAGGACCGAAAATCCGGCAAATGGAGCATCGTATCAGCTGATAATACACCAACTAATGTAATATTAGGAAAATCAAGGCCTTTTGCAATCATTTGCGTACCTAGCAAAATATCAGCATGACCTTCCTCAAATTGCGTTAACAGCTTTTCATGTGCCCCTTTTCTAGATGTTGTATCAACATCCATCCGAATAACTCTTGCCTCAGGAAAAATCTTCGTAATTTCTTCTTCAACCTTTTGTGTACCGGTCCCGAAATAACGAATATAATCACTTGCACATTCCGGACAGGTTGTCGGAACGATTGATTCAAAACCGCAATAATGACATTTCATTTGCTGATTAGAACGGTGATAGGTTAAGGAAATATCACAATTTGGGCACTGCAAGACAAATCCGCAGTCACGGCACATAACAAAAGAAGAATGCCCCCTCTTATTCAAAAACAAGACTGTCTGTTCTTTTTTTTCTAAACGATCTTGCAGTTTTTCATGCAGTACGCGAGAAAACATTGAACGATTACCGTTTCTCATCTCTTCACGCATATCGACAATATCCACATTTGGCAAATGACGCTCATTCATTCGTTTTGATAAGGTTAACAGCTGATATACACCTTTTTTCGCACGTGCGAACGTTTCTAGTGAAGGTGTCGCACTGCCTAATACAACTGGACAATTGTAACGCTTAGCCCTTTCAATGGCAACGTCACGTGCATGATACCTTGGGTTATCCTCTTGTTTGTAGCTCGTTTCATGCTCTTCATCTATAATAATAATCCCTAAATTTTCAAACGGAGCAAAGACAGCTGAACGTGCACCCACAACCACTTTGACTTCTTTTCGCTGTATTTTTCTCCACTCATCATATTTTTCTCCTACTGATAATCCGCTGTGAAGAACCGCTACTTTATCTCCAAAACGACCTTTAAAGCGATTGACCATCTGCGGTGTCAACGATATTTCAGGTACAAGGACAATCCCTTCCCGCCCATCCTCAAGAACACGTTGAATGGATTGTAAATATACTTCCGTTTTTCCGCTTCCAGTTACTCCGTACAAAAGGAAAACATCATGTTTTTTCACCTCTAACGCAGCCAAAATCGGTTGAATAGCCTGTGACTGATCACTAGTCAGCTGCAAAGGCTCCGTTTTTTTAATATCTCGATCCTTATAGGGATCACGATAAACTTCCCTTGTTTGTTCCGTTAGGATGCCTTTTTCAAGCAATCCCTTAATAACGGCACTTGAAACCCCTAAGAGGGACATGATTTTTTGTCTTTCCACCGGCTCATGGTATTCAATAAAATGATTAATCAATTTTAACTGCTTCACATTACGGCTTGGAAACTCCGAACGAAGCTCCCGCAATTCTTTGTTTGTGACAGCCGGTGCAATCATTTTTATTGTTTTCTTTTTTACTCTTTCTTTCACTTCATATACAACTTCAAGCACACCGCTTGCTATTTCCTTTTGTAATAACGAAAGTTCATTCCCTTTACTTACTTCTTCCCATTTAATCACATCACTAGTAGAAAAAAGGGATTGTAAAACAGGGGACAGCATGGCAAGCTGTGAGCGTTTTTTCAATCTTACCTTTTTCTCATACTTTGCTTTTAATGCAGGAGGAAGCATGACTTGAAAAGCAGAAATCTTATAGCATAACGTCTTTTCCGTTAACCAATCCGACAGTAAAAGAAGCTCCTTGTTTAATACCGGTTCAATATCCATTAGCTCAATGATTTCTCTTAGCTTTGGAAATTGCGATTCTTCAGCAATTTCAACAACAAACCCCTGAACCTTACGGGGACCAAAAGGAACAATGACACGCATTCCGGGCACTAAGACATTCATAAGCCTCTCAGGGATTTTATAGTCAAAGGGCCTGTTTGTTTGCTTTGCTGGCACATCAACAATCACTTTTGCTACTGCCATTAACGCTGTTCCTTCATAAGCAAGCATACTTCATCTATAATTTTACTTGCTACTTCTTTCTTTGATAAAATAGGAAACTCCTTTGTTACCCCGTCTTTTCTATAAAAAGTAACGATATTGGTATCCGTTCCAAAACCTGCACCTTCTGTTTTTACATTATTTGCAACAATCATATCAGCATTTTTACTCGTTAATTTCTTTCTCGCATATTCACTGACATGATCTGTTTCAGCCGCAAATCCAATTAAGAGCTGCTTGTCTTTTCTTTGCCCAAGCTCCATTAAGATATCCTTCGTTCGCTCTAGTTCTATCACTTGTTCTCCAGGCTGTTTTTTTATTTTATGATCCGCATAATTCTTCGGGCGGTAATCGGCAACAGCTGCTGATTTAATGACAATATCCGCATCATTAAATCGGTTGATAACCGCTTCATACATTTCCTGTGCACTCTCCACCTTTACAACCTGTACTCCTTGTGGCGGTGCTAGTGAAACTGGACCAGATATTAAAATAACTTCAGCCCCTGCTTTTGCTGCTTCCTCTGCAACGGCATAACCCATTTTTCCTGTTGAATGGTTTGTCAGATAACGAACAGGATCAATTTTTTCTCTAGTTGGGCCGGCTGTTATTATTATTTTTTTACCTGAAAGTCTTTCATCCCTTTGATGAAAAAATGCATTTATTTTTGCAACTATATTCTCTGGCTCTTCTAATCTCCCTTTTCCAACATATCCGCACGCTAAGTACCCCTCACCAGGTTCAATAAACGAATAGCCATATTCTAATAAGGCGGCGATATTTCTTTGTACTGCAGGATGGCTGTACATGTGGACATTCATTGCCGGAGCAATCCAGACAGGAGCTGTTGCGGCGAGCAACGTTGTCGAAATCATATCATCCGCAATTCCTCCTGCCAGTTTACCAATAATATTGGCTGTCGCTGGGGCAACAAGTATGATATCTGCCCAGTCAGCCAAGTCGATATGGGCTATTTTCTTAGAATCCTTTTCGTCAAAGGTGTCAGTATACACATCATTTCGAGATAAAGCTTGAAAGGTTAGCGGTGCTACAAATTCACAAGCAGATTTGCTTAAAATGACGCGCACATCCGCACCTTCCTGGGTGAGTTTACTCGTCAAAGCTGCCGCCTTATAAACAGCAATGCCACCTGTGACACATAATAAAATATTTTTTCCATTTAGCATAAATCTGACCCCCATTTACAGTCTTCTGCAACACATTCACACTTTTGCCTTGTCATAATGCAAAAGAAAAGGGTCTGACATGGTCAGCCCTTTCTTTCTTTTATTCATACCTTGAACCTAAATTTCTATCTGCTAAGCGATAAATCAATTTGTCCGCATTAATTTCCTCTAGTGCTTTGCCAACATTTTTATGAGAAATATAACGGTTTAATAATGTGGATTCTCCTAATTGCATTTGACGTGCTCGCTTAGCTGCAACCGATACTAAAGAGTATTTACTATCTATTTTTGTCATTAAAGAATCAATTGATGGATCTAACATATTATTTAACCTCCAGCATTTTTAAATATTTTGGTTCGACACGTTCCCTGCGGCAGTGCTCTGCCACAACAATTGCATTTATACGTTCACAAGCAAGATCAATTTGATCATTTTCGACCACATAATCATATAAGTGCATCATTTCAATTTCTTCTTTTGCTACATTTAAACGATTATTTATTATATCCTCTGTTTCGGTTCCCCTTGTCACAATCCGATTTTTCAATTCTGTCAGACTTGGCGGCATGAGAAAAATAAATAATCCGTCAGGAAACTTTTCACGTACTTGTCGTGCTCCTTGAACTTCAATTTCTAGGAAAACATCTCTTCCTTTATTTAAAGTTTCACGAACGTAGTCTACCGGTGTTCCATAATAGTTGCCGACAAACTCTGCATACTCCAACAGTTTACCTTGTTCAATCAGTTGTTCAAATTCTTCCCGGGTTTTAAAAAAATAATCCACGCCATTTACTTCTCCTTCGCGTGGAGGTCTTGTTGTCATTGAAATAGAATACTCAAACTTTGTATCCGGCTGTGAAAAGATTTCTTTTCTCACCGTTCCTTTACCTACCCCTGAAGGTCCGGATAATACAATTAATAACCCTTTTTCATGCATCAATAAAGTCCTACCCTTCATCCAATATTTCGTCCCGATCATTTAATCGATGGGCAACCGTTTCAGGCTGAACCGCACTTAAAATTACATGATCGCTATCCATTATAATGACAGCTCTCGTTCGTCTGCCATATGTTGCATCAATTAATGAACCACGGTCGCGTGCATCCTGAATAATTCTTTTAATGGGCGCCGATTCAGGACTCACGATAGAAATAATCCGGTTGGCAGAAACAATGTTGCCGAAGCCGATATTAATCAGTTTAATCACCTGATTTTCCTCCTATCATCAGTTAATTAGTTTCACCCTGACGATTATTTTTAAACAAGCGCTACTCAATGTTTTGTACCTGTTCTTTCATTTTTTCAAGGATACTTTTCATCTCAACCACTATGCTGGCAATTTCGGAATCATTTGCTTTTGAACCAATCGTATTTACTTCTCTGTTCATTTCCTGCAGAAGAAAATCAAGTTTTCTGCCAATCGGCTCATTTAAAGTAAGAATTCTTTCAAACTGTTTAATATGGCTATTTAGTCTGGTTAATTCCTCGTTAATATCTGCTTTATCGGCAAAAATAGCTACCTCAGTTAATATTCGGCCTTCATCCACTTGACCGTCGACAAATTCTCGTATTTTCTTCATTAATTTTTCACGGTATATCTGTACAACCGACGGTGCAATCTCTATAACGCGTGATACTAAATCCTGAAAAAAATGTAAATGTGTGCTTATATCCTTTTCAAGTGCAGAACCCTCGGTTTGGCGCATTTGAATAACTGAAGCAGCAGCCTCCTCCACTGCTTCGAGGAAAATCTTTTCAAGTTTTTCGTCACCGGCTTCTTCTTCTTCGATATGGATAATGTCTTCCCTGCCTAATAAATCCTGAAGAGTTAATCCAGTATCAAAATCATATTTTTGTTTAATCGCAGCAATGGTCTGAACATAATGATCAAGCAAATTCCAATCGACTAGCACTGTACGATTAACAATTCCTTCACCCTCAACAGTTACAAAAACTTCTATTCTTCCTCTATGTATCAATGAGCTTAATTTCTTTTTTATTTTATCTTCTATTTTATTAAACTGACGAGGCATTCGAATATAGAATTCTGAAAAACGATGATTTACCGTTTTTATTTCGACTGAAAGTGAAAAAAAGTCAGTACTTTTTTTACTTCTCCCAAACCCTGTCATACTCATAACCATTAAGACCACATCCAATCTGCTCCTAAATCCTCAAGAGACTTTTCATGCTCATTTTCATCTGATGTTCTATTATTATGTTAGCATTTATTTATAAAAAAGTGGAGGTAGTTTGGCTTACGAAAGAAAAGGTAATAGAGATATCTCTACTACCTAAGAAATTATAACATATTTCATTTTGTTTTTCGCAGTAAAAATGAACCCGCAAGTAAAAAAGTTGGAACTGCTGCTAAACCAGTTATAATCCACCAATCTGAAGCTAAAATTGGAACCGTATGAAAAATAGGCTGAAGAGGCGGATAGTAGATAACAACAAGCACCATCAGCAGTGACAAAATAACGGCCCATACTAAATATTTATTCCCAAATGGATTACGTGACAGGATTGATTTTTCACTCCGACAATCAAATACATGGATTAATTGTGCTAATACCAATGTAGCAAATGCAACTGTCTGCGCATACTCAAGGTGGTTCGGGTTGTCCTTATACGCGAACATAAAGGCCAGTAAAGTAACTATTCCAATTAAAAAACCTCTTGAAACGATTTTCCAGCCTAATCCTCTTGCAAATACGCCTTCTTTCGGACTTCTTGGCTTTCGTTTCATGACATCCCCTTCTGGCTGATCTAAACCAAGCGCCATCGCCGGTAAACCATCTGTAACTAAATTCACCCATAGGATTTGTATGGGAACAAGAGGCAATGGCAATGCTAATAACATTGCAAATAACATAACGAGAATTTCTCCCACATTGGATGCTAATAAATAACGGATAAATTTGCGAATATTTTCGTAGATGTTGCGCCCTTCTTTTATAGCTGCTTTAATGGTCGCAAAATTATCATCAAGTAATACTAGGGCAGACGCTTCTTTTGCTACATCTGTACCAGTGATTCCCATTGCAACGCCAATATCTGCCGCCTTAATAGCCGGTGCATCATTGACACCGTCGCCCGTCATAGCAACAATATGACCTCTATTTTGCAATGCTTTAACTATTTTCAATTTATGCTCCGGTGATACACGTGCAAATACTGACACATCTTCTACAACATCTTCAAGTTCCTCAAGTGACATGTCTGAAAGAGCTGGTCCATCTAATACCTTTGATTGATTAGAAAGAATTCCGAGCTGTTTCGCAATGGCTTTTGCGGTGATAACATGGTCACCTGTTATCATGACCGTTTTAATGCCTGCATCCTTACATTCCTTAACAGCAAGCTTCACTTCTGGTCGAGGCGGGTCAATCATTCCTTGCAAGCCAATAAAGGTTAAACTCTTTTCTGCCTCTTTTTCATCAAGAACAAGTGTCTGCGAAGGAATTTCTTTAAAGCCGATAGCAATCGTTCTTAGAGCTTTTGAGGCTAATTCATTAATAGCAGATTGAACGGTTTGCTTTGCATCATGTGACAATAGTTGTTTTTTGCCATTCCAAAGGATTGCTTCGCTTTTTCCTACTAGAATATCAGGCGCTCCTTTTGTGACAACAAACTGCCTGCCATTCGGATCCTTAATAATCACGCTCATCATTTTCCTTGTTGAATCAAATGGAAATTCCTGCACGATTTTAAATTCATTTAATAAATCTGCTCGATTATATCCTGCTTTCATGGCGGCAACAAGGAGTGCTCCTTCAGTCGGATCCCCATCAACAATAAATTCCTTTTTCTTTTGAATTAATTCAGCATGGTTACATAACATTCCGAACATTAGCATCTGCTGTAATGCCTTCTCGTTATGAACATCTATTCTTTCCTCGTTACGATAGAACTCTCCTCTTGGCTCATAGCCGACTCCGTCCACAAACCAAACTTGACCGCTGCTCCATAAATGAGTAACCGTCATTTCATTTTGTGTCATGGTTCCAGTTTTATCTGAACATATGACAGAAGCACAACCTAGGGTTTCAACGGCTGGGAGCTTTCTAACAATTGCATTTTGTTTGATCATCCGCTGAACGCCCAGAGAAAGAGCAACCGTTACAATGGCCGGCAGCCCTTCTGGAATGGCAGCAACAGCAAGGGAAACTCCAGCTAAAAACATCGTATATAAATCATTTCCTTGAATAACACCAACAATAACAACCAAGGCGGTTAATAAGAGTGCTGTTACGATTAATATTTTTCCAAGCTGCTCCAACCGTCTCTGCAACGGTGTTGCCATCGATTCAGCGCTTTGGAGTAAATCTGCAATCTGCCCCATCGCTGTTTTCATACCTGTTCCGACAACAACCCCCATTCCGTTTCCTCTTGTTACCATTGTACCCATAAAGGCCATATTGGCCATATCACCAATACCAAGGTTTTCTGCGGATAATTCATCTGTCATTTTTGAAACAGGCAGTGATTCACCAGTTAATGCTGATTCTTCTATTTCAAGACTTTTCACATCAATCAAGCGCAAATCTGCACCGATTCGATCCCCGCTTGAGAATTTTAATACATCACCAGGGACGACTTCTTTTGAAGCTATTTTAATCCATTGCCCATCCCTTAATACTTGTACCTGCGGGGCAGAGAGTTCTTTTAAAGCCTGCAGTGATTTTTCCGCCTTTATTTCTTGAAAAAAGCCAAGAAAGGCATTCACAACAACAATCGCAATGATTGCAATCGCATCAATATATTCCCCTAAAAAACCAGAGATAAGGGTCGCTGCTAATAAAACAAGCACCATAAAATCTTTAAATTGACTGAAAAACAACAACCAGGCAGACTGCTTTTCACCTTCTTCTAATTCATTGTGTCCATATTGCTTCAGCCGTTGTTTAACATCTGCACTTGATAATCCTGACGAGAGGTCTGTATTTAGCGCTTCCTCTACCTCTTTCGTGTTCATCTCATGGTACTTCATCCCGCCATCTCACTTCCCCCTTAAATATGAAAAGCGTTACCGAAGCCTGTTAGCGCACTCCGGGAAGCCTTTCAATTAGTTAGATAGATAACTTTTTCTGCATCTAAGGAAAGCTTATTCACTCTTGTCCAAAAAAATGCTAATATAGTTGCACTTCAATCAAACAACTTGTACATTTAAAGATAGATTAGCAGGATAGCGGAAGCGTCTTAACCTCGGATAGACAGGCCGCTTGCGCTAGATCACTATCAAAGTTTATTAAGTAAAGGATGTTTATCATGTCGTTTGATGGTTTATTTACCAGGGCAATGGTTAAAGAACTTGCAGATTCACTCCAAGGCGGCCGAATCAATAAAGTACACCAACCATATAAAAATGAAATCATTCTCGTTGTAAGAGCAAACGGGAAAAATCAAAAGGTATTACTCTCTGCACATCCATCGCATGCGAGAGTCCATATTTCGGAAGAAGAATATGAGAATCCATCTACCCCTCCCATGTTTTGCATGCTTTTACGAAAGCATTTAGAAGGGTATATTTTGGAGGATATCCGTCAAATGGGACTTGACCGGATGATTATTTTTGATATTAAAGGAAGAAATGAAATCGGAGATATCTCTTATAAGCAGCTAATTGTGGAAATTATGGGACGTCACAGTAATATTATTTTAGTAGACCGTACTAAAAATATGATTCTTGACAGCATTAAGCATGTAACGGCAGCTGTAAATACATATCGGACAGTCCTTCCAGGACATGAATACATCCTTCCGCCAGAGCAAGATAAAGCGAACCCTTTTGAAGCTGATGAACAGGACCTATTAAGGCGTCTAGATTTCAACGGAGGCAAACTAGATAAGCAGCTTGTCAGCGCATATGCTGGACTTTCACCTTTAGTTGCAAAAGAAATAACCTTTCGAGCTGGACTAGTTAATCGGAATACATTACCGAATGCATTTCTTACACTAATGAATCAAATGAAACATCATGATTATTCTCCTTCTATTATGGAAAGCAATGCTAAAGAGAGCTTTTATTTATTCCCACTCGAAAGCACGAAAAGTAATCATGTAAAATCATTTACAACCCTTAGTGAAATGTTGGACCGCTATTATTTTGGAAAAGCAGAACGTGATCGTGTCAAACAGCAGGCAAATGATATTGAGCGCTTCGTTTTCAATGAGAAAGAAAAAAATGAGAAAAAAATTGCTAAGCTAAAAGAAACTTTACAGGAAGCGGGTAAAGCCCAAGAGTTTCAATTATATGGTGAATTGTTAACAGCTAATATATACGCTGTACAAAAGGGGCAGAATGAAATCGAAGTGGTGAATTATTACGACGAACATGGTTCAACTGTACGAATCCCGCTTGATCCATTAAAAACACCTTCTGAGAATGCTCAAAGGTATTTTACTAAATATCAAAAAGCGAAAAATGCCCTTGAAATTGTTAAGGAGCAAATTGATAAGGCAATAGAAGAGGTCCGTTATTTTGACGCGCTTATTCAGCAGCTTGAAACAGCCTCACCGAAAGATGTTGCTGAAATCCGCGATGAATTAATCGAGGAGGGCTATATTCGAAACAGACAGAAAAAGCAGTTGAAAAAACAAAATCAAAAACCTGTTTTAGATTATTATTTAGCTTCTGATGGGACTGAAATCATCATCGGCAAGAACAATAAACAAAATGATTATTTAACCAATCGATTAGCAGCCCGTGATGAGATTTGGCTGCATACAAAAGATATTCCCGGATCGCATGTCGTAATCCGAAGTAAAGAACCATCAGAGAAAACCATCCAAGAAGCGGCGGTTCTTGCAGCATTTTTTAGCAAAGCGCGTAATTCTAGCTCGGTTCCCGTCGATTTTACCCGTGTACGCCATGTAAAAAAACCATCAGGAGCAAAGCCTGGCTTTGTGATTTATGATAATCAACAAACAGTCTATGTTACACCTGATGAAGAAACAGTCCTTAAATTAAAAAAACGCCTATAATGCATTTACTTCAAGCATACGCTGTCTATTTAACAAAGATTTCTAAAACCAATTAAAAAGAGTGCAATCAAGCACTCTTTTTATCCATTTTCTCCGTAGTCCGGCAACGCTATATTCTTGGCGGTTAAAACACTTTCGATTGTTTGAATCATAATATTTAATGTGTCTAAACGGGCATAACGTTTATCATTGCTTGAAATGATATGCCATGGTGCATAGGGTGTATCCGTCTTTTCAAACATTTCCTCAGCTGCTTCCAGATACAAATCCCATTTTTCCCGGTTCCGCCAATCTTCATCAGTTAACTTCCAGCTTTTAAGCGGGTTTGCCTCACGTGCTTTAAAGCGCAATAATTGCTCATCCTTACTAATATGAAACCAAAATTTCATTATGATATATCGATCATCACTTAATAGTTTTTCAAAATTGTTAATTTCCTCATAGGCCCTTGACCATTCTTCATTTGCTGCAAAGCCTTCAATTCGTTCCACTAGAACCCTTCCATACCAGGAACGGTCAAAAATGGTTAACTCACCGTGCCGCGGAAGTTTATTCCAAAATCGTTGCAGATAATGATATCGTTTTTCATGAGGCTCGGGAGCAGCAATCGGCCAAACCTTAAATCCGCGCGGATCAAGATGTTCCGTGACCCGTTTGATTGCCCCTCCCTTACCCGCAGCATCCCAGCCTTCCACTACCATAAGAACCGCTATTTGCTCTTGACGTAAAATATGCTGAAGTCTTAATAGCCGACGCTGGTAACTAAGCAGTTTAGTATTATACTCTTTTTTATTGTCTACTATCTTGGTTAAATCAACTTGACCTAAACGATTATTCACAGCTTAAATCCTCTCCCTAACCGAATCAATAAGAACATTTCTTTCATTTATATGATAATCGGTTTATTGCTGCGCATATAAAAACAAAAATTGGCCTGACATCATTATGCCAGGCCTGAATAGTCGTTTATTTTCCCCACTCGGCAGGATTTTTACGCCACTCCATCAACTTTTCCCAATCCTTTTGTTCAATATAGCCTTTTTCGCTTGCCACCTCAACAAGAGTTGAAAAATCAGTTAATGAAAATGCAGTAATATCTGCCTTTCTCATTAACTCAAAACCGTTTTCAAGCTGGTAGGTAAAAATAGATACTACACCTAATACTTCACATCCAGCTTCACGTAATGCTTCCACAGCAGTAATAACACTGCCCCCCGTTGAAATTAAATCTTCCACCACAACAACTTTTTGCCCTTTTTCCGCTTTTCCTTCAATTTGGTTTCCTTTTCCATGCCCCTTCGCTTTTGATCGTACATAGCACATCGGCAAGTTTAATTCCTCACTTACCCAGGCAGCATGCGGGATTCCTGCTGTTGCAGTTCCAGCAACAAGCTCAGTGTCTGGAAACTGTTCCTTAATGATTTCGGCAAGTCCTGATGCAATGTTTCTTCTAATTTTCGGATATGAAAGAGTTAATCGATTGTCACAGTAAATAGGCGAAATGATACCTGATGCCCATGTAAAAGGTTCATTTGGACGCAATGTTACAGCTTTAATTTCTAATAAACTTTCGGCAATAATTTTTCTCACAGTTGAACACCTTCCCATGCTTGTATAAACTTTTGATAGCTCTGAACCGGATTTTCGGATCTTGTAATCGAACGGCCAATCACCATATAAGAAACTCCTGCCCTTCTGGCAAAATCCGGTGTTGCTACTCTCTTCTGATCACCTACTGCATCCTCTTTTAAACGAATACCAGGAGTCACGGTTAAAAAGTCATTTCCCAGCACTTCACGAATTATCGCCGCCTCATGTGAAGAACATACAACACCATGAAGTCCGGACTGTTTCGCAAGATTTGCATAATGAAGCACTGATTCCTGCAGCGGTACTCCAATCAGCTGCTCTTTTTTCATTTGCTCTTCAGACGTGCTTGTCAACTGTGTTACAGCAATACAAAGCGGTCTTTTTTGTCCTGCAGAAGTCCCTTGATCCAACCCTTCTAATGCTGCCATCATCATTTCCTGACCCCCTGCAGCATGTACGTTAACTAAATCACATTGAAGCTTTGCAAGACCCTTCATAGCACTTTTTACGGTATTTGGTATATCATGGAGCTTTAAATCCAAGAAAATTTGATGTCCTTTTTCTTTAATATCATGAATAATAGCCGGACCTTCTTGATAAAAAAGCTCCATCCCCACTTTTACAAACAATTGTTCATTGGAGAAACGATTTAAAAATGTTGAAACCTCAGCCTTAGAAGCAAAGTCAAGGGCAATGATTATTGGTGTTTTCAACTATTTCCAGCTCCTTCCTGTACACTGTGAAATATGGTCAAAACCGAGATTCATTAATCGTTCAGGCAGTTCATCGATAATAGAAGGACAAATAAAAGGATCGACAAAATTAGCTGTTCCGACAGCTACTGCACTTGCACCAGCATAAAAATATTCAATTACATCCTCTGCCGTTTGAATACCGCCCATACCGATAATCGGAAGATCTACCGCTTGACTTACTTCATAAATCATTCGAATCGCAACAGGCTTTACTGCTGGACCGGATAATCCGCCGGTTTTATTCGCTAGTATCGGCTTTGCTGATTTCAAATCAATCCTCATCCCAACTAATGTATTAATCATTGTTAATCCGTCCGCACCACCAGCTTCAACAGCTTTTGCCATATCCACAATACTGCTTACATTTGGTGATAATTTTACATACACGGGAACAGATGATACTTCTTTAACTTTTTTTGTTAACTGTTCAGCAACTTCCGGTATCGTCCCAAAGGCAATACCGCCTTCCTTTACATTGGGACAGGATATATTAAGCTCAAGTGCATGTACATTAGGAGCTTTTGAGATTTCTTGGGCTACTCTTACATAATCTTCCTCAGTAGAGCCTGCCACGTTAGCAATAATCGGAACATCAAACTGTTCTAACCAAGTAAGTTCTTCAGACATAACCTTTTTTAAACCGGGATTTTGCAATCCGATGGCATTCAGCATACCTGCAGATGTTTCAGCCACCCTTGGAGTCGGATTCCCAAAGCGTGGTTCAACGGTCGTTGCTTTAATCATAATCGCTCCAAGTTTGCTTAAATCATACAATTGACTGTATTCACGTCCGAAGCCGAAACAGCCTGATGCCGGCATAATTGGGTTTTTCAAATGGAGTCCTGGTAATTTCACATCAAGCATGCTCATAATACAACCTCCCCAGCCCGAAAAACAGGACCATCACTGCAAACCTTTTTATATGTGTGACCATCTTTATCATTTTTTGTATGACAGACACAAGCAAAACAAGCACCAATACCGCAGCCCATTCTTTCTTCTAATGAAAGAAATACCTTTTTATCAGTAAAATTTGTTTCAAGTGCTTTAAGCATCGGAGTTGGACCGCATGAGTAAAGTGTAGTAAATACAAACTCTTTTTCAGCAATCACATCTGTCACAAAACCTTTTGTACCGTACGACCCGTCCACAGTTGCTATATAAGTTTCACCTAACAAGGAAAATTCATGTTCATAAAAAACAGCCTCTTTTGACTGAAACCCAAGTACATGAATCACAGTCACTCCTTTATCAGTAAGCTGACGTGATAATTCGTAAAGGGGCGGTACGCCAATTCCTCCGCCTACTAAAAGAGCCGTTTCTCCCTTTGCCGTTTCTTCAAGTGGAAACCCAGATCCGAGCGGACCTAATACATCTACTTCATCACCAGTCTGTTTTTCTGCCAACAAGGAAGTCCCTCTTCCTTCTTTTCGATAAATCATTGTAAATTCACTGCTTTTCTTATCAATTCTTGCAATTGAAATCGGACGTCTCAAGAGAGGATCCACGCTATTAGAAACCTTTAGATGAACAAATTGACCTGGTTCGTTCATTTGTTGAACAAGCTCACCTTTTAAGGTGAGCTCATAGATAGAATGGGCTAATTCAGTCTGTGAAACGACTGTACACATCTCTTTATTTATCATGAGAGAATAGCCTCCCTAGCATTAACTGGCTGAGCCATTGCTTCTGCTGAAAAGTTCATAGATTCAATGACACGTAAAATCGCTTCAGCTGTATCCAATGATGTTAAGCATGGAACTCCATTTTCAACAGATTCGCGGCGGATTCTAAAGCCATCGCGTTCAGGCTGTTTGCCTTTTGAAAAAGTATTAATAACAAATTGTGCTTCCCCGTTTCTGATTACATCTAAAAGATCGGGACCTCCTGAGCCAATTTTGCCGACAACACTAACTGGAATCCCTGCTTTTGTCAAGAATTCAGCTGTCCCGCTTGTTGCCATTAGACGATAACCGATGGCGGCATAACGTTTAGCAATATGCAGGGCTTCTTCTTTTTCTTTATCAGCAATGGTCAAGAGCACTGTACCAAATTTTTGGATAGTAATTCCAGATGCAACAAGTGCTTTATACAATGCTTTTTCCAATGTATAGTCTTTCCCCATTACTTCTCCTGTTGATTTCATTTCTGGTCCTAATGAAATATCTACATTACGCAATTTTGCAAATGAGAATACAGGTGCTTTTACGTATACACCAGCTTTTTCTGGAACAAGACCGGAAACGTACCCTTGTTCAGCAAGCGACTGACCAAGAATCGCCTTTGTAGCGATATTTGCCATTGGCACATTTGTAATTTTACTTAAAAATGGCACCGTACGGCTGGAACGTGGATTTACTTCCAATACAAATACGTCATCATTACTTACAACATATTGGATATTTAATAAACCAATAATGTTTAATCCCTTCGCTAGCTTCTCTGTATAAGAAATTAGTTTTTCTTTTACAGTATTTGAAAGACTTTGCGGCGGATAAACCGCTATGGAATCGCCTGAATGTACTCCTGCACGTTCAATATGTTCCATAATTCCAGGAATTACCACATCTTTACCATCAGATATCGCATCCACTTCTATTTCTTTACCTGTTAAGTAACGATCGATTAAAACAGGATGCTCCGGATTAATTTTCACTGCATTTTCCATATAATGAAGCAATTCTTCCTGCTTGTAAACAATTTCCATTGCTCTTCCGCCTAATACATATGAAGGTCGTACTAGGACCGGATATCCAATTTCCTCTGCGATTTTTAACGCCTCATCCACAGAAAGAGCTGTTTTCCCCTTCGGCATTGGAATCTCTAATTGTACTAATGCCTGTTCAAACTTATCACGATCTTCAGCACGATCTAAATCTTCTAAAGTCGTTCCTAAAATTTTCACTCCATGCTCAACAAGCTTTGAAGCAAGGTTGATCGCCGTTTGACCACCAAACTGTACGACAACACCTATTGGTTTTTCCAAATCTATGATTGCCATAACATCTTCCGTTGTTAATGGTTCAAAGTATAATTTATCTGAAATACTGAAATCAGTTGAAACCGTTTCAGGATTATTATTAATGATGATTGCTTCATAACCAGCTTCTTTAATCGCCCACACAGAGTGAACAGTTGCGTAATCAAATTCAACACCTTGACCAATTCGGATTGGACCTGAGCCTAGTACGATAACACTCTTTCGATCTGTAACGATTGACTCATTTTCTTCTTCATAAGTTCCATAAAAATACGGGGTTTCTGATTCAAATTCTGCTGCACATGTATCAACCATTTTGTATACTGGTACAATCCCTTGCTTCACACGCCAATCATAGATGGAACGCTCTGTTGTATCCCAAAGTTTTGCGAGTGAAAGGTCTGAAAATCCTTTTTTCTTTGCCTTTTCTACCCATTCACAATCAAATGGATGTTTGGATAGTTCCTTTTCAAACAAGATAATTCCTTCCATTTTATATAAGAAGAATAAATCAATTTGACTCCACTCATGAAGGGTTTCAATACTGACACCTCGTCTTAATGCTTCAGCAATATAAAATAAACGTTCATCTCCTGCTTTACGGATTCGTTTTTCAATTACTTCGTCACTAAACTCTTCTCCATTTGGCAAAGCAAAATGATAGACATTGCTTTCAAGTGAGCGAATGGCCTTTAATAACGACTCTTCAAATGTCCGTCCAATGGCCATTACTTCACCAGTTGCTTTCATTTGTGTTCCAAGTAAGCGGTTGGCAGATTCAAACTTATCAAACGGCCATCTTGGAATTTTCGTCACAATATAGTCAAGGGCAGGTTCAAAACAAGAGTAAGTTTTTCCGGTGACTGGATTTACCATTTCATCAAGTGTTAAACCAACAGCTATTTTCGCTGCAAGCTTTGCAATTGGATAGCCGGTTGCCTTTGAAGCAAGAGCCGAAGAACGGCTGACACGCGGATTGACTTCGATAATGTAATAGTTATAGCTGTAAGGATCAAGGGCAAGCTGTACATTACATCCACCTTCAATTTTAAGTGCACGAATAATTTTCAAGGAAGCATTGCGCAGTAATTGATATTCACGGTCGCTTAATGTTTGGCTCGGTGCCACAACAATGGAATCTCCTGTATGCACACCCACAGGGTCGATGTTTTCCATATTACATACAACAATCGCATTATCAGCAGAGTCTCTCATCACTTCATATTCAATTTCCTTATATCCCGCAATGCTTTTTTCTAATAAACATTGTGTGACAGGGCTGTACTTTAACCCGCTTGTAACAATTTCAACAAGCTCTTCTTCATTATGACAGATTCCTCCCCCAGTACCACCTAATGTAAAGGCAGGGCGGACAATTACCGGATATCCAATTCTCTCAACAAAAGCATACGCTTCTTCAAGATTATGGATAATATCACTTTCAGGAACTGGTTCGTTCAATTCATTCATAAGTGTTCTAAATAAATCACGGTCTTCCGCTTTTTCAATGGCAGTTAGCTTCGTCCCTAATATTTCAACCCCGCATTCCTCTAATAGGCCGGATTTGGCTAATTCAACAGCGAGATTTAAACCTGTCTGTCCGCCTAATGTTGGCAATAATGCATCAGGTCTTTCTTTTCTGATAATTCTTTCCACAAATTCAAGTGTTAATGGCTCTATATAGACTGCATCTGCAATCTCTGTATCTGTCATAATAGTAGCAGGATTGGAATTAACAAGGATAACTTTATAACCCTCTTCTTTTAATGCTAAACACGCCTGTGTTCCTGCGTAATCAAATTCTGCAGCCTGACCGATGACAATTGGCCCGGATCCGATTACTAAAATACTATTTATATCATTACGCTTTGGCATAAGTATTTCCCTCCTGTTTAGCCGTCTCAATTAGCTCAAGAAACTGTTGAAATAGATTATTAGAATCCTCAGGTCCCGGCGAAGCTTCCGGATGATATTGAACTGTAAAAGCCGGGAAATCTTTGTGTTTTAACCCTTCTATACTTCCATCATTTAAAGCAATTTGTGTGACTTCTAAGCGTGTATTCTCAATTGATTTTTCTTCAACTGTAAACCCGTGGTTTTGTGATGTAATATCCACTCTTCCAGTTGCCAGATCTTTTACTGGATGATTTGAACCGCGGTGACCGAATTTCATTTTTTCAGTATTCGCTCCACATGCAAGAGCAAACAACTGATGACCAAGACAAATTCCAAATAAAGGTACTTTACCGAGAATCCCTTGAATCATTTCGATTGCTTCCGGAACATCCTTTGGATCCCCAGGTCCATTTGAAAGCATGACACCATCAGGACTTAATTCAAGAATTTCTTCAGCTTTTGTATTATAAGGAACAACAATCACATCACAATCACGACGGTTTAATTCTCTTAAAATTCCATGTTTCATCCCAAAATCAACAAGTACAACTCTTCTGCCTCTTCCAGGACTTGGATAAGCTGTTTTTGTCGATACCTGCTTCACCTGATCACGTCGAGCTTCAGTTGCCCGTAATCTTTCCAATACATCATCAACATTTTCGCCCATATTACATAGAGCACCTTTTAGCGTACCATACTGACGAATAATCCTTGTCAGTTTTCTCGTGTCAATCCCTGAGATTCCTGGAATATTCTTTAGCTTAAAATACTCATCTAACGATTTTTCACTTCTCCAGTTAGATGGAAAATCGGCTGTTTCTTTCACAATAAAACCGCTGATTGCTGGCGTAATCGATTCAAAATCATCGCGGTTAATTCCGTAATTACCAATAAGCGGGTAAGTTAATGTAACAATTTGTCCGCAATAGGAAGGATCTGATAGTACCTCTTGATATCCAGTCATACCAGTATTAAAAACAACCTCTCCTGTACAACTTGTTTCACTTCCAAATGCTTCACCAATAAATACAGTTCCATCTTCTAAAATGAGCTTTTTTTTCATACCTTTTCACGTCCCTTTTCCCAAGCTATCTTTCCATCAACCAATGTGACAACAGGCCAGCCTTTACATTCCCAGCCTCCAAATGGTGTATTACGGCCTTTTGACAAAAAGTTTTGCGGATTGATTTTTTCTTTATGATTTAAATCAAGTAAGACGATATCCGCCGGGGCACCGACCGTTATTTCTCCTGCATTAAGTCCAAATGCTTGTGCAGGCTTGCTGCTTAAATAATCAATTAACTGCGGTAATGTCATTATTCCCTTATCAACAAAATGTGTGTACAAAAGTGGAAAAGCTGTTTCTAAACCAACAATACCGAATGGAGCGAGCGTCATGCCCTCATCTTTTTCTTCCTTTGTATGTGGTGCATGATCTGTCGCAATAAAATCAATGGTCCCATCCAAAAGTCCCTCTATTAAAGCCTCTCGGTCATCCGACCCGCGTAATGGCGGATTCATTTTAAAATTAGGGTCCAAACCTGGAATATCCTCTTCACATAATAATAAATGATGAGGGGTAACCTCTGCAGTGACATGTATTCCTGCCCGCTTCGCATCTCTCACGGTCCGGACGGATTCCTTCGTACTAATGTGACATACATGATAATGACAATTAGCCGCTTCTGCCAGGAGAACGTCCCGAGCAATATGTACAGACTCACAAACAGAAGGGATGCCGTTTATTCCATGTTCTTTGGAGAAAGATCCTTCATGTACCGATCCTTTATTAATCAACGTATTTTCCTCACAGTGAGCAACGATGGTTAAACCTTCTTGTGCCGCTTTCTTCATCGCTGAAAGCATCATATCAGCTGATTGAACACCAACACCGTCATCTGTTAGGGCAAATACCCCCGCCTCCTTCAATGCAGAAAAATCTGTCAGTTCCTTGCCTGCTTCTCTAATTGTAATAGAACCATAAGGAAGTACCTTTACAACAGCCGTTTCTTCAATTCGTCTATGCAGCCACTCTAATTGCTCCTTTGAATCGGGAACCGGCCTTGTATTTGGCATGGCAGCAATGGTTGTAAATCCGCCTTTTGCTGCCGCAAGTGTACCTGTGGCAATCGTTTCTTTCTTTTCTCCTCCTGGCTCACGCAAATGAACATGAAGGTCAATAAAACCTGGAGCAACAACAAAGCCGTCAGCTTCAATGATTTCATCCGCCTTTATGTTTGCGAGGGTTCCAATCTCCTTAATCAATCCATCTTCAATAAAAATGTCACCAGTTATTAATTCTCCATTAGTTAGCAATTGTCCATTTTTGATGAGTATTGACATTTTTCATTCCCCCCTGTGATTTATCCAGTGCTCGTTTAATAACAGCCATGCGTACAAATACACCGTTTTTCATTTGAGTAAAAATTCTCGATCTACTGCATTCAACTAATTCATCTGCTATCTCAACATTTCTATTTACAGGAGCAGGGTGCATAATAATACTTCCCGGCTTCATTCTTTTCTCACGTTCAATCGTCAAACCAAATTGCTGATGATAATTTTGCGACACACCAGTGTCACTTCCATCATGACGCTCATGCTGTATACGCAATAGCATAACAACATCAGATGTTTCAATCGCAGTATCCACATCCTCGTAGCTTCCATTTTCAAGGAATGAGTCATCAAACCATTCTTTAGGACCAGAAAAAACAACCTTTGCTCCTAATCTTGTTAAAGCATCAGCATTTGATCGAGCGACTCGGCTGTGCCTGACATCTCCGATAATCGCTACCTTTACCTCTTTAAAATCTCCATATTCCTGTTGAATAGTCAATAAGTCCAATAAAGATTGCGTTGGATGGTGGCCGCAGCCATCACCTGCATTAATAACAGGTATTCCAACACGGCCGATTAATTCATTAAAATATTGATCCTGATCATGCCGAATGACAACAGCATTGACTCCGATTGATTCTAGTGTTCGAACAGTATCATACAATGTTTCACCCTTTAACACGCTTGAGGAACCAGCATCAAACGGGATGACCTCCAGCCCAAGCTTTCTTTCGGCTACTTCAAAACTTGATTTTGTTCTTGTACTTGGCTCAAAAAATAAATTTGCTATAAACTGCTGCTCAGCAGGTTTCCATTGTTCTCCTTCTAAAAAACTTTGCGCTTCGCTTAGGATTTCTTTAATTTCCTCTACTGATAGTGAAGCAGTTGATATTAAATGGTTCATTATTAAAGCCTCCTTTTAATAAGACCAATACTAGATACATGCCGTACAGATTAGTTAAATCCGATGTTTTTGAATAAACTCTTTGTTTCTTCTATTTAATATAGTCAGATAATTACTTGTATTTTTTCTGCTATTGATTATAGAATTTGGGATTTATAAGTGCGGCATTCAAAATAACTTTCGTAATTATTGTTAAATTGCCGCACTCTAATTAAATTGCACCAGTTACACCTGTTTTAATGTGCGTCGAACATATCTTCTTTTACTTCTTCTCTTCCAGGTAGAATTAAATTCAAGATAACTCCGACAATGGCCGCAAAGGCCATGCCTTGAAGCTGAAATTGATCAGAAACTTTAATTAATGCACCGCCAATCCCGAGTACAAGAATAACTGAAGCAATAGCTAAGTTTCTGTTATTACCAAAATCGACTTTATTGTCCACCAGCATTCTTAAACCTGAAGATGCGATAATTCCAAATAACAGGATAGACACTCCACCCATAACAGCCTGTGGAATCGTATGAATTAATGCGGAAATCTTACCAATAAAGCCAAAGATTGTTGCGATGACTGCCGCTCCTGCTATGACATAGACACTATATACTTTCGTTAATGCTAATACCCCGATATTTTCGCCGTAAGTGGTTTTTGGAGGGCCCCCAATTAATGCGGAAATCATTGTGGCTGTACCATCACCAAGGATGGATCGATGTAATCCAGGTTCCTTGATATAGTCACGACCCACTACTTTACTTAATACTAGTTGATGACCAATATGTTCAGAGATTGTCACAACAGCAATTGGTACCATTAAAAGAATAATATCAAACGTTATCTTTACATCATAATGGACAAAAGGCACGATAAACGGCGGCCATTCAAACCACTTCGCTTCAAGCACTGGAGTAAAGTCAATCATTCCAACCATCAATGCATAAACATATCCAACGATTATTCCAGCAAGAATAGAAACCATACTTATAAATCCCTTAAAGAAAATCGAAAAGATAATCGTTGCAGCCAGGGTAACAAGACCTATCGAGAAGGTAAGTAAATCATACTCTCCCGTTGCCGGCTCGTTCATAGCCATACCAACTGCTGTTCCCGCCAAGGATAAACCAATAACCATAATAACCGGACCAACGACAATTGGCGGCAGCAGCTTCATAATCCAACGATAACCTGCTTTTTTAATAACGAGTGCAACCAGACCATAGACAAGGCCTACAATAAAACTTCCAATCATAGCAGCGCCAGGCCCGCCGCCGCTTGCATTTGCAGCAATAATCGGCGCTATGAAAGCAAAAGATGAACCTAAGTAAGCCGGAACCTGCCATTTTGTAATCATCAGAAAAGCAAGTGTTCCAAGCCCACTAGAAATAAGGGCAATAGCTGGGCTTAAATCCACTAAAACAGGAACAAGTACAGTTGCTCCAAACATGGCAAATAAATGCTGTAAACTAAGAGTCACCCAATGTAACGGTGATGGAATATCTTTAATATCTAATACGGGTTTATTCATTGTTGTCTTTCCTCCATCATTTTAACTTTACATAAAAACCCTCTTGTTTTATACACAAAGAGGGTAGAAAAGGGCAGGCTAAAGACACGTCTTATACCTTTCCCTTTGTCAGCCTCTCTGTGCTGCTTTTAAAAGGGCTATATTATTTTTCATAAATACTTACCTGATCAATTTTATCAACCTCGGTAAGCTCTACAACAATTTTTTCAGAACTTGAAGTAGGAATATTCTTACCTACATAATCAGCTCTGATTGGTAATTCACGATGGCCTCTGTCAACTAACACGGCAAGTTGAATGGAACTTGGGCGGCCAAAATCAACAATGGCGTCTAAAGCAGCACGGACTGTTCGGCCTGTATATAGAACATCATCAACAAGGATAACTGTTTGATCCTGTATTTCCTTTTCGATATGCAACCCCTTCACAAGAGGCTCATGATTGACAGTTTTTGTTGTTAAATCATCCCGGTATAAAGTAATATCTACTTCACCGACAGGGATATTTTTGCCTTCTATTTGATTGATTCTTTCAGCAAGCCGATTAGCGATAAAAATTCCTCGCGTACGGATTCCTACAAGAAGAAGGTTATCAATTCCTTTATTTTTCTCAATAATTTCATGAGCTATTCTCGTTAATGCTCTCCGAATCGCTTGTTCATCTAATACAATTGCTTTTTGTGTCATATATTTTCCACCCTTTCATAAAAACGTCCAATATATTTGAAATAATGCATTTTTAGAAGACTATCCTATGAGAAGATAAAAAAACCTCTTACCGTGACGGTAAGAGGGTAAACGAATAAGATAATACATTTGGGCATAGTACACCCAGTATAGAATCCGTTTCCTTCTCAGCCTCACAGGACCGATTTAAAGGACTTATTCAACTAAAATCAGTGTAATGCACGTGTAGAATTTTGTCAATTAATTTTTGCGCAGTTTCTCCAGAAGTTCCTCATACTCCTTTGGCAGCGGTGCTTCAAATTCCAAATACTCTTCTGTACGTGGATGGATAAAACCGAGAATAGCTGCATGAAGTGCCTGCCCGTTAATTTCTAACGTTTTTCTTGGACCATACTTCGGATCACCAGCAAGCGGAAAGCCAATGTATTTCATATGTACACGGATTTGATGCGTCCTTCCTGTTTCCAAACGACATTCAACAAACGTAAAATCTTTAAACCGCTCAAGCACATGAAAATGTGTGACTGCATGCTTTCCATTTTCTACCACCGTCATACTTTGCCTGTCTTTAGAATCTCTTCCAATTGGAGCATCAATGGTACCGTAATCATGACCAATATTCCCATGAACCAATGCTTTATATTTTCTGGTAACTGTTTTTTCTACCAATTGATTGACCAAATGCTCATGTGCTTTATCATTTTTCGCAACCATTAATAATCCCGATGTATCTTTATCAATCCGATGAACAATTCCAGGACGCAGAACGCCATTTATTCCTGATAAATCCTTACAATGCGCCATCAAACCATTTACAAGTGTACCAGTCGCATGACCGGCAGCCGGGTGTACGACCATTCCTTTCGGTTTATTTACAACAATCACATCACTATCTTCGAAATAAATATCAAGATCCATTTCTTCTGGAATGACATCAAGGGCTTCCGGATCTGGGATAGAAATCTCGATATAATCCTCTATATTACATTTATAATTTGTTTTAATTGGTTTTTCATTGACTAAAACCAGTCCCTCTTTAATCCATTGTTGAACTTGGGTTCTAGACCAATCAGAACCTAGACTGGTAATTACTTTATCAATTCGCTCATTTTTTTCATGCTCAAGAACGGTGTGTTCCACTTTCTCCATTAATTTTCTCCTTTTCCTTTTTCTCTTCTAGCAGCATATATATGATTAATATAGCTACTCCTATGACAAGTGCGGAATCTGCAATATTAAAAATCGGAAAATTATAGCCAAAAGGATACGTATGAACAAAATCTACTACTTCTTGACGGAATACACGATCGATAAAATTTCCAATCGCTCCTCCCAACATTAAAGCAAGTGAAAATTTGAAAAGCGGACTTTCCATTTTGGATTTTTTCAGATAATAAATAATAGCAATAATGACGATGACTGTAATCACATAGAAGAACCACATTTGCCCCTGTAAAATTCCCCATGCTGCACCCCGGTTTCGGTGAGATGTGATGTACAGGAAATTTTCAATTACGGTTATTCGCTCACCTAATTCCATATTCTTAACAATAAGCCATTTAGTCCATTGATCGGCAAGAACGGCTAGTAAAGCTATTATGTAATAAAACACAAAGGCACCCTCCAAAAGATTAGATTTCTCCTTTGCATTTTAGCACAACCCCAAGTAAAACGACAGCAGAAGCTTTGCTGAATTCTGACGTGTATACATCATTTCTGCTTTTTTACTTATCTTAATGCTGGCTGATGACATAACTGACTGTCTTACAGTCTTCAATGGTTTTCAATGTTGGGATAATATGCAGCAATTCCCTTGGCATCAGCTCTCCTGATAATTCACACGTACCAAAAGTACCATTTTCAATCTTTTTTATTGCTGTTTCAATATCTGTTAGCTCTGCCTCTATATAGGGCCTTACTAGTGGAGAACCATTTTCATTAGATATCCGCTTAAGTAATTCATTTTTTGTTTTACGGAGATTTGAATAGATTTCATCTGTATTTAGATCCATGTCTTTCCCTCCGTTCTTGTTGTACACATTATCATTTCCCGCTTGTTTGAATAAACACGGAAAAACATTTGTCAAGGCGCACAACAATTAACGAAGGTGGAATATTTTATCTACTATTGATTTCAAACACTTTCAAAAGAAAGATAAAATTTCATATTAAGCAACACAAAAGGCAGACTCTATCTCAGTCTGCCTTTTGATTACAAATAAATTAGACTAAATGGCTGTAATGTTCCTGAACGACATCTGCACAACGTGGACAAAGCGTTGGATGGTTTTCCTTTTCACCCACGTGCGGAGTCACTGTCCAACAGCGCTCACAAGTTTCACCTTCTGCTTTTGACACAACAATCGCTGCATGTTCAAGCTTTAACGCTTGTTCTGGTGCCTTATCATATCCATCAACTACTTCAAATCCGGATACAATAAAGAGTTGTTGTACATTTTCTTTAATCGATTCTAAAAGACTCTTCGTTTCGTTACTTACATATAATGTTACTTTTGCTGTTAATGATTTACCGATAATTTTTTCATTACGCGCTTCTTCAAGTGCTTTTAACACATCGTCACGGAGTTTCATGAACCTTGACCATTTTGCCATTAGTTCTTCCGCTCCCGGTAATTCTGTTGCTTCAGGGAAATCGGTTAATTGTACACTCTGTTCTTCTACAGCTGGAATAAAACTCCACACTTCATCAGCTGTATGGGACAAAATCGGAGCAATCAATTTAGTTAAGGAAAGTAAGCTTTCATATAAAACCGTTTGAATCGCACGGCGGTCATATTGATTACTTGCCTCAATATACAGGACATCTTTTGCAAAATCAAGATAGAAAGAGCTTAAATCAAGTGTACAGAAATTATTCACTGCATGGTAGATACTAGCATACTCATAGTTTTCATAGTTATTTCTTACTTGTTTAATTAATTCATTTAATTTAACTAGCATAAATTGATCAACTTCACGTAAGTTTTCATATGAAATGGCATCCTTAGCAGGATCAAAGTCTGCAAGATTTCCAAGCAAGAAACGGAATGTATTTCGAATCTTACGGTATACCTCAGCTACTTGCTTTAATATCGCATCAGAAACACGAACATCCGCTTGATAATCAACAGAAGCGACCCAAAGTCGGAGAATATCTGCTCCTAATTGATTCATAACTTTAGCAGGAACAACTACATTCCCAACAGATTTACTCATTTTTCTGCCTTCACCGTCAAGCGCAAAACCATGACTCAATACACCCTTATATGGTGCTTTACCTGTTACAGCAACTCCTGTTGATAATGATGAGTTGAACCAGCCGCGATATTGGTCGGAACCTTCCAAATAAAGATCAGCTGGGCGCTGTAAGTCATCACGTTCTAATAATACAGCTTGATGGGATGACCCGGAATCAAACCAAACATCCATAATGTCCGTTTCTTTTGTAAAGCTGCCATTTGGACTTCCAGGATGTGTAAATCCTTCAGGAAGAAGATCCTTTGCTTCACGTTCAAACCATACATTTGATCCATGTTCACGGAATAAGTTTGACACATGTTCGATCGTTTCATCCGTAATAACAGGCTCGCCATTTTCTGCATAAAAGACTGGAATTGGTACACCCCATGCACGCTGACGAGAAATACACCAATCGCCTCGGTCACGAACCATATTAAATAATCTTGTTTCGCCCCAAGCCGGTACCCATTTTGTTTCTTTAATGGCTTCTAACAAGTCATCTCGGAAATCCTTAATAGATGCAAACCATTGTGCTGTCGCACGGTAAATAACCGGTTTCTTCGTTCTCCAATCATGAGGATAGGAGTGAGTGATAAAGGATAGTTTTAAAAGCGCACCAACCTCTTCTAGTTTTTCCGTTATCGCTTTATTCGCTTTATCATAAAATAACCCGGCAAATCCTTCTGCTTCCTTCGTCATAACACCCTTATCATCGACTGGACAAAGAACATCAAGACCATATTTCTGACCAACATAAAAGTCATCTTCCCCATGACCGGGAGCCGTATGAACACAGCCTGTTCCAGCATCAATCGTTACATGCTCACCAAGCATAACAAGGGAATCGCGATCATAGATTGGATGTTTTGCTACAATTCGATCAAGCTCCGATCCCATAATAGTTTGAACGATACTTGGCTGTTCCCAACCGATTTCGCTTTTCACAGCTTCGAGAAGATCTTTTGCGACAAGATATTTTTGTCCATTTTCTTCTACAACAACATAAGTCAAATCTGGATGTACAGAAATACCTAGGTTTGCCGGAATCGTCCATGGTGTTGTTGTCCAGATAATAATTTGAACATCCGTATCTAACACACCTTTTCCATCTCTTACTTTAAATCCAACATAAATAGATGGTGACTTTTTGTCCTGGTACTCAATTTCAGCCTCTGCAAGAGCAGATTCACTTGAAGGAGACCAGTAGACAGGCTTTAACCCCTTATAAATATAACCTTTTTTAGCCATTTCACCGAATACTTTAATTTGCTGGGCCTCATACTCAGGCTTTAATGTAATATATGGGTTTTCCCAATCTCCTCGAACACCTAAGCGTTTAAATTGGCTGCGCTGGCTGTCAATTTGCTCATAAGCATATTTTTCACAAAGCTTTCTAAATTCAGCAACAGTCATTTCTTTGCGGTTTACACCTTTGTTTGTTAACGCCTGTTCAATTGGCAGACCGTGTGTATCCCAGCCAGGGACATACGGAGCATTATAGCCGCTCATTGATTTATAGCGAACAATAAAGTCCTTTAAGATTTTATTCAAGGCATGCCCCATATGAATATCACCATTCGCATATGGAGGTCCATCATGCAGTACGAACATTGGTCGATTCTTTGTTCTTTCCTGCACTAATTGATAAATATCCACTTCTTCCCATTTCGCTTGAATTTCAGGCTCTCTTTTTGGGAGATTACCACGCATTGGAAATTCAGTCTTTGGCATTAATAACGTATCTTTGTATTCCATTTCTCTTCCTCCATTTAATTCATTAGCAAAATTCTTAAGCTGACCTTTTGTTAAGATTGTTGAACCCTGTATCGTTATTACCGCTATTATTGATAATGAAACTTCTTTTTACAGAGCAAAATAAAAAGCCTCTCACATCCCATAAAGGGACGAGAAAGGCTATTCCCGCGGTACCACCCTTGTAGATAGAAAAACTCCTCTATCCGCTCAAAAACATTCTTAACGCGAATGACACGCCTTGTCTTAATCCTAATGATTAGTTTCAGCAAGGAACTCAAGGGTGATTTTCCAGACTTACTGCTTATGCCGGGCTTCCACCATCCCCAGTTCGCTAGATAAGCTAAATTAAGCTGTACTGTCCCTATCAACGCTTAATCGAATATAATAGGTCAATTAGAAAATAAACTTTTATAAGGAATTATATGCTTTTTTACTATCAAACGTCAAGCGAAGGAATCCTCTTCTTGAGTTGATTTTAACTCTGTAGAATCAAGCTCATATTCGAGCAAATGATCCCAATCATCATTATTCAATAAATCAAGCTGTGCTTCAATCAACATTTTAAAACGGGTACGAAATACTTTCGATTGCTTCTTGAGTTCTTCTATTTCAAGGGCAATTTTTCTTGCCTTTGAAAGGGATTCATTTACAATACGGTCGGAATTTTTTTCTGCCTCTTTAATAATGAGCTTTGCTTCTTTTTGGGCATTACGTTTTACTTCTTCAGCTGCTTCCTGGGCTACTACAATTGATTTATGAAGAGTTTCTTCTAACGAGCTAAAATGACCCATTCGATCCGTCATCTCGTTTAACTTATCTTCTAACTCTTTTTTTTCACGCAGTACGATTTCATAATCTTTGATGACCTGGTCAAGGAACTCATTTACTTCATCCTCATCATAACCGCGGAACCCTTTACTAAACTCCTTATTATGTATATCTAAAGGCGTTAATGGCATACTGCCACCTCCCAAGTATTTTCTCAAGTTTGCACTTTTTCTTTTTCTTCTTTTTCGACAAGTTTTATTTTATTCCTGCTTAAAAAATAATTATTTTTGTCTTCCAACTGAAATGCGCCATTTCTCTTTTTTCGTTTTGCCTTCAATAGAGAACAGCTTGCCGCGGCCAAAACCACGTACTGAAATCGTATCTCCTTCACCGCATTCAAATGAAGTATTTTCTATGCTTGTCCAATTTACTTTTACAAGTCCGGAATGAATTAAACCTTGAGACTTCTGTCTAGACAATTGAAAAATGGATGCTACAACCGTATCGAGTCTTAACGAAGATACTGAAACGGCCTTTTCATGCCATAAATGTTCATGAGAGATGCCTTCAGACAATGGCTGCTCAATTAATTGAACAGCAGCCCTGCCTACTGTTTGCAATTGTATACGTACATAATCCCCAATCTCTTCTGCACAATAAAATTGCAAACGTTCACCTACGCTGACAATATCACCAAACTTTTCACGTTTTAAGCCGAGGGACATAAGACTTCCCAAGACATCACGATGAGCAATATTGATAAATTTATTTGGATATTCGATTTCATATAATTTTATTTTATAATCGCTGTCTTCATTTTGAAAATATTCTGGATATAACAAAGCTCTTTTTCTTTCCGTATAAGCAGAGCCCCCAAAAAAACTCCATTTAACTTCCAATTGCTGTCCAATAATCATTTTCACTATTTGCTGTTCACGAGGATCTAGAAAATCAGTTAGTTTCGGGGCATATGCCTGTTCAACATACGCCTTCCAATTTAATACCTGGTTTATGAAATCCCTTTCCTCTGGCCGAAAGTGCTGGTAAATTGACATATTTTTTCACCTTAGATTTAAGCTCAAAAGAGACAGGTGCTCAGTCCCTTTTTACTTCCTTTTTTCTTCTGTTTTAAGCAAACCACCTTGCAAGCTGTCCTAAACCTGCTGTAGCAAAGTTCAGAACCATAAATGCAACAATTGGTGAAATATCAATCATTCCGATTGATGGAATAAAACGACGAAATGGCTCCAAATACGGTTCACATATACGGCCTAAAAACTGACCAATGCCTGATGATCGGGCATTGGGAAACCACGACATTAAAATATAGATAATTAATGCCCATGAATAGTAATAAATTAAAGTAGACAAAATGCTAATAATAAATCCCATTTACGATTACCACCTCGAATGTTCAAATTCTTTTTCTTGAAGAAATTCTGATATACTGCCTGAAACCTCAACATTATCTGGTGTACAAAGAAAAATATCCATACCGATTTTTTGAATATCTCCGCCTAGTGCATAGACCGTTCCACTAAGAAAGTCAACAATTCTTCTTGCCTGGTCATGATGGATGCGTTGCAAATTAACCACAACTGCTCTCCTGTTTTTCAAATGATCTGCTACCTCCTGCGCTTCAGCATAAACACGAGGTTCGACCAACACAACTTTAGAGGACTTTTGTACGCTTTGCAGGCTTACAACATTTTGCTTAGGTGCCGGTGAGAAGTTTTTTTGCTTTTTTTCTGGTTCATATTCTTCTTCAACTGGATTGTCTTCGTTATCAGCATATTCATCATCTAAAAAGAAAAATGTTTTAAATTTAGATTTAATGCTCATCTTTCGAACCTCCTATTCTTCCCCGACTAAGGCTGTCCCAATGCGTACCATTGTTGCACCTTCTTCAATGGCAATTGCATAATCATTCGACATCCCCATCGATAATTCTGTACAAGGTGCATATTCTAGTGCCAATTTTTGAATGTCCAACTGAATATTTCTCAACTTTTTAAAGCATTCATGTAAAAATTCCCGATTATCTATGTAAGGTGCCATTGTCATTAAACCAGCAATTTCAATATTCGGAAATTGTTTGATTTCGTCTATAAAAGTCATAACCTCTTCTGGTGCCAGTCCATGTTTCGACTCCTCACCAGACACATTCACTTGCACTAAACATTTAATCTTTTTATTTGCTCGTTTATTAATCTCTTTAGCCAGTGATAAACGATCAAGAGAATGAATATAGTCTACTTTATCAATAATATTTTTTACCTTACGCGTTTGTAAAGATCCAATAAAATGCCACGTAGGATTGTCCTGTAAAGCTTCCCATTTTGCTGCTAATCCCTCTTCTCGATTCTCGCCTAAATCAACAATACCGGCATTTAAGGCCTCTTTTGCCCGTTCAATCGATACATATTTAGTCACTGCAATAATTTTAACTTCTTCTGGACTTCGGTTAGACTGTTCACACGCTCTTGCTATCGTTTCTTTGATTGTCTGTAAATTATCTGCAACTTTCATTTTTTAAAGTATATCCTCCTTCCAGCCGATAAAACTCATCATTCTTCCGGTTTTGCCGCAATCCCTGCGATGGGAATAAAAATGGTCCTTTTGACAGCTGGTGCACAAATTGGTTATCAGGATATTTTCCCTTAGCACCCCTGCCTTTAAGAGGATTTCTTTATTGCATTCTTTTAAATTTAGATTATATTGATGATCACTAATTAAATTATATGGTTTTAACTCGACATCTTCTAGTTTATTTTGCACTAAATTTATCACACGATCATCAACTATATAACAATTTTCGCATATAGAGGGGCCAATTGCCACAAAAATGTCATTCAAATTCAATCCTTCTGATTGAAAGGCACGTATCATTTCCTCGGCAATTCCATTCACAGTCCCTTTCCAGCCTGCATGGGCAATTCCAATTGCACGTGATTCAGGATGGAGGAAGTAAAGCGGTACACAATCTGCATAGCATAAGGTCAGCAATATTCCCTGCTCAAACGTATAAAATCCATCCGTTTGCTTAAATGCATTAGCATAAGATGATGCACCATTGCCCTTATCTGCTACTGTAATTTTTTTAATTCCTATTTCATGGGTTTGCTGGGCGCCTATCCAATTGGTTAATGGGAAATCAAGTGTTTCTGATAAAAGAAGCCGGTTTTCACATACAGCCTGTTCGTTATCATTAACATGAAAACCGACATTTAAACTTGAAAAATCCCCGCTGCTCTTGCCGCCATTTTTTGTTGTAAATCCAACAGATAAGCTTGGAAACCTTTGGACCCAATCATCAATGATAAAATATTGTTTCTCTTTTAAAATAAATGGATCCATAACCTTACCTCTTCTTTATTTTATTAAATTATTCTATCACACAATGAATACGCATCACAGTAAAATACCAATATTATGCTTCTTCTTCATTCAGTTTGTATTCAGAGGATTCCTTATAGCGAACTAGTATCACATCTTCGCCTATTTTCAAAATATTCTCCCAAGGAATAATGATGTCATCATCTTTACCAAAGAAGCCAAGTATTTTACCTGAACCAGAAATAATGATAGCATCAATTTTTCCGGTTTGAACATTAATTTCTATATCACCAATATTCCCTAGCTTTTTCCCGTCAGCTACATTCACTACATCTTTTATCTGAAATTCAGAGATTCTTACCATACATTTCACTCCCACAGTCAGCCTTATTTATGTATATGAACGACTGAATACGAAAAATCACTTTATACTCATTCATAATCAAGATTTTTTTAAACTAAGCAAAAAGGTGTGAGAAATCTCCATTTCTCACGGATGAGTCAAAAATCTGACTAATTAACATGATTCTCATTAATCTAGCCAAAAATTAAAAAAGCTGCCATGATTCGGCAGCTTTAGCTTTGTATATTTTTATTCATTTGTTTTATGGCAGCTTTCTCCAACCTGGATACTTGTGCCTGAGAAATACCAATTTCTTCGGCCACTTCCATTTGTGTTTTGCCTTGAAAAAACCGCTTTCTCAGTATCAGCTTTTCCCGTTCATTTAGTCTGCGCATGCCTTCTTTAAGCGCGATTTCTTCAATCCAATTGATATCCTTACTTTTTTCATCACTTAATTGATCCACGACATAAATAGGATCTCCACCGTCATTATATATAGGTTCAAATAATGATACAGGATCTTGAATCGCATCAAGAGCAAATACAATTTCTTCATGAGGTACATCAAGCTCTTTTGCAATTTCTTCCGCTGTAGGCTCGCGTGATGTTTTACTCATTAATCTTTCCCGTACTTGCAGCGCCTTATAAGCAATGTCCCTAAGTGAACGTGATACTCGTATCGGGTTATTATCACGCAAATAACGTCTGATTTCTCCGATAATCATCGGAACAGCATAGGTGGAAAATTTCACGTTTTGACTTAAATCAAAATTATCAATTGATTTCATAAGTCCAATACAGCCAACTTGGAACAGATCATCAACAAACTCGCCTCGATTATTAAATCTTTGAATAACACTTAAAACGAGGCGCAGGTTCCCATTAACGAGTTTTTCCCGTGCGGATATATCCCCTTCTTGTTGCATTTGCTTAAAAAGCAATCTCATTTCTTCATTCTTTAATACTGGAAGCTTTGATGTGTCAACACCGCAAATTTCTACTTTGTTTCGAGTCAATCCATTTCCCTCCTTACAGGAGTTGCTGTACAAAAAACAGTATTTCCCCCGTAAGGAAAAATATGCACAGATGAAACAGCAGAAAATGGACCAAGCAGAAAAAAAACGTAACAAACCTTGAGAATTATCCTATTTTCAAGTTCTAAAAAAAATTTTTTATATCCATACACCCGTCGAATGTGGGTACGTATTTTTATTGAGCCTTTTGGGTTTATCCGCCTTTAGGAAGTAAAGCTTTTTTGCCGAATAAAGTTAGACCATTTTATTGAATTCCTTTTTAAGTCTTTTGATAATTCTTTTTTCTAACCGTGAAATATAGGATTGCGATATTCCAAGCATATCAGCAACGTCCTTTTGAGTTTTTTCTTCACCTGTACCTAGACCAAAACGAAGCTCCATTATTTGTTTTTCACGATCTGAGAGCTGATGAAGGGCATTTAACAATAGTTTTTTATCTACACTGGCTTCAAGATCCTTCGTAATGATATCCTCTTCAGTACCAAGCACATCGGAGAGCAATAATTCGTTTCCATCCCAATCGATGTTTAATGGCTCATCAAATGACACTTCTGAGCGGATTTTATTATTCCTCCTTAAATACATAAGGATTTCATTTTCAATGCACCGTGATGCATATGTAGCAAGTTTGATTTTCTTTTCTGGATTAAAAGTATTGACCGCTTTAATTAAACCAATTGTTCCTATGCTTATTAAATCTTCAATATTAATACCTGTATTTTCAAATTTCCTGGCAATATACACGACTAATCTCAGATTGCGCTCAATTAGAATTGACCTTGCCGCTTTATCACCTTGCGGAAGCTTTTCAATCAACATGGCTTCCTCTTCTTTATTTAAAGGAGGTGGTAATGCTTCACTTCCGCCAATGTAGTAGGTTTCATCGGCTTTTAAGCCTAGTTTAAACAATAGTTTATACCATAAATAGGAAAAGCGCAGTTTGAGTTTTTTCATCATTATTCCTCCTTTTGGCGGTTAATTCTTTATTAACTATATCGCCCCTGATCAAGCCGGCTCCGCTTTTCTTTGTCTAGCTCCTCCGGCTAGGGACTCGGGTCATAAGCCAATCGCTTAGGAAGGCACAGTACGCCTTCCTAAGCGCTCGTCTGATGCCTGTCGTCCCTAATCAAGCCGGCTCCGCTTTTCTTATTCCATTGAGCATTTTAGGGTGGACGATGCATTGAAAGCTGTCGTCTGAAGATAGTTCCTGCATGGTAAAGGAGACCAGGCCTTTGTCGACTTTGATGGTCTCTCCGTTTTGCGTAATGATGATATCATCCGGCTTGATTGCAATAATTAATTGATGTTCCTTTCCAAGTACTTTATAAGGAACCACTCTCATGCGGTTTTCCCATTCTGGTGCTAACGGTTTATTTCCCATAATAACTTGCTCAGAACTTAAGGCAATCTCCTTTAATGCCTCTGGCAATTCCTCTACTATTTTTTTTACTGATAGAAACATCACCGGCATTTTCGATATGGGATCATATAATTGATTGCCGCTGTCTACCAGCCCGGTAAAGTTATACGATTTTTCGCCTAAAACAATTTCAAGAAGAACTTTCTGGTTAAATTGAATTTTTGCCACTTCAATACGTTCAAAATTCCGTTTTGAAAACTGCCATGCTAGAGGAAACCCAATAACCACGAACAGCCAACTGATTGGATCACCAAACCCTTTTACACTGGCCATAAAAACAGATGATGAAAGATTCATATCAAACTGGACAAAATAATGTATGCCCATTAAAGAACCGCCAACAAGAAAAGTAGTCAAATAAAAAGTCATTAGCCCGCTAATAAAATATTTAAATCTCTTATAACCGAAAACTGTGAGTACCATAATGACTGAAAACAATAATTTTACAATTGGGTGCCCTGAATAGGCATTCAATGGTGTGATTGTTAATATGATAATGAATGAACCAATTATCCCCCCTAAAAAAAGTCTCCAATAATGAAAATCCCTTTTTAAGACCAGGGCAGTTAAATAAAGTAGGAGGCTATCAAAAAGAAAATTTAATAACCATATAATATCTAAATAAACTGCCAATCGGCTTCCTCCTATCTATTAATCTGTTACAAAAAAGTATACATTACATTCAATGATGAAGTGTGTCACTTTCTGGTTATAAAAAAGCAGAACTTTTCACTATTCCAAACGCTTTTTGTCACTATTTTATTTTCAGTAAAATGGACATATCCTCTCATTGTTCCAGTTCCTAAAATCTACTACGTGCAATAATAGAAATCCAATCTTCCCTGTATTGAAAAATATGAAAAGGCACAGCCAATGGCCGTGCCTTTTCATATTTTATCTTCTTCGATTACGATTTCTTAGGAAGGTTGGAATATCAAGAACATCTTCACCCTGCTGAGGTGCGCTTACTCTTGTCTGTTCAACAGGAGGCTCTTCTCTCTTAGGCTCCCTTTTCACTGTATTCGTTACAGGCTTTTGCTGTTGACCAAGAGAAGGTCTTAATGGCTTTGCCTGCATCACTTCTTCGTTAAAACCTGTTGCAATTACTGTTACAACAATTTCATCCTTTAAATTATCATTGATGACAGATCCGAAAATCATATTTACTTCCTGGTCAGAGGCACTTGCAACAATATCTGCTGCTTCCTGTACCTCATAAAGACTTAAATTTGAACCGCCGGTAATATTTAATAATACCCCTTGAGCACCATCAATGGATGTTTCTAGTAACGGTGATGAAATAGATTTTTTTGCCGCTTCAGCAGCACGGTTTTCACCTGAAGCTACACCAATTCCCATCAAGGCAGAGCCTTTATTGGACATAATTGTTTTTACGTCAGCAAAGTCAAGGTTAATCAAACCAGGTACAGCAATTAAATCAGAAATACCTTGGACCCCTTGACGAAGCACGTTATCGGCTTCTCTAAAAGCCTCAAGCATCGGTGTGCTCTTATCAACAATCTCAAGAAGACGATCATTGGGAATAACAATTAATGTATCGACCGATTCCTTCATAGAAGAAATTCCACCGGTTGCTTGTGTTGCCCTTTTTCTACCTTCAAATGTAAACGGTCTTGTTACAACACCGACTGTTAACGCACCTAAATCCCTTGCAATTTGCGCAATAACAGGGGCTGCACCGGTACCGGTCCCACCGCCCATTCCAGCTGTAACAAACACCATGTCTGCCCCTTTTAAGGCTTCTTCAATTTGTTCCTTGCTTTCTTCCGCAGCCTTTTTCCCTACCTCAGGATTGGCACCTGCACCAAGTCCTCTTGTTAATTTACCGCCAATTTGCATTTTCACTTCTGCTTTTGACAGGTTCAATGCTTGGGCATCAGTATTGACGGCAATAAATTCTACACCTTGAACACCATGTTCTATCATACGATTAACGGCATTATTCCCACCACCGCCAACACCTATAACTTTTATCGTTGCTAATGCCTCTACATTTGATTCAAATTCCAGCATGACAAATCCTCCTAATTCGTCGATATTCCTGTTAGCAGTGCATACTCGGATTGCTACATTATATCAGTCTGTTATTTCATTATTATTATTCGAAAAAGTAACCAAAAAACTTTTTCATTTTGGTGGATACTTTTTCTTCCGGTTGCTTTTCCGGCTTTGATTTCGCCTGCGTTTGCTTGACCGGCCTTTTTTCTTTTACCTCATGATTGACAGAAGGCGAACTCATCTGTCTACCTTGAATTTTTGCATTTTTATATGCAAATTTAATTAAACCGACAGCTGTCGTATAGTGCGGCTCTCTCACTCCAATATAGTCAGGAATTGCGATACGAACCCGGTTTTCAAAGACAACCTGTGCCAGTTCAAGGATGCCAGGAGTATTTGCTACACCGCCTGTCAGGACAAAACCTCCCGGCACATCCCTTACACCTAAACGATGAATTTCAGCTAGAATCAATTCAAAGACTTCTTCCAATCTAGCTTCTATAATATCACTTAATTCCAATTGATTAAATTGTTGCTGTTGGTCACTGCCAATAATTGGAACATCGAATAAAACATCCTCAGAAGCATGGTCATAAAAAGCATGTCCATATTTGATTTTTATTTTTTCAGCATCCTCAGATGAAGTTCGCAGACCAATTGAAATATCTTTTGTAATATGCTCCCCTCCCACAGGAAGAACTGATGTTGCACGTAAACCACCTTGTTCAAATAAGGCAATCGTTGTAGAGCCTCCGCCAATATCTATAAGTGCAACTCCCAGGTTTTTTTCATCCTTTGAAAGGGCAAACGATCCCGCAGCTAGCGGCTGTAAAGTTATGTCTAATATTTCTAAACCTGCCTTTTCCACACAGCGCAAAATATTATGTAGGATTGTTTTTGAACCTGTAATAATCGTTCCTTCTACTTCAAGCCGAACACCAATCATTCCACGCGGATCATGAATTTCATCTAGACCATCTACAATAAACTGCTTCGGTATCACATCGATGATTTCCCTTTCCGGAGGAACGGAAACAACCTGTGCTGCCTCTAAAACTCTTGCGATATCCACATCTGATATTTCCCTATTTTCACTTGATACGGCCACTACTCCGTGTGATGGCTGCAACATGATATGATTACCTGTAATTCCAACAATCACTTGCCGAATGTCCATTCCTATCATTCTTTCAGCCTGTTCTATTGCTCTCCCAATAGAATGAACGGTTTCATCTATATCAACAATTGAACCTTTTCGTAATCCTTCAGAGGGTACATTCCCCACCCCGATAATATTTAATGAATCGTTGACCATTTCACCTATGATTACTTTCACACTGGATGTACCGATGTCAAGGCTAACGTAAATTTCATTGCTGTTCATTCTATGGCACCTCCCTTTACAAATACTAATTGAACAACAAGTCTCTAAATTAAGTAATAATTAACTTTGACGAGCAGCGAAATCTGCTTTGTGCTTTTAGAACGAAAGCATGTTGCCACTTACGCAATTTTGTTCGCTTTTCCTATATCTTAAGATTATTCGTCAAAATGTAATTATTCCCTTTTTAAAATTTAATATTTTTTTACATTTTTTCCTTATTTGTTGACCACTTTGCAAGAAAAATTCTCCGAATAACAGCAATATTTTGAAAAAGCCTAACACCAAATGCAAAAACTGCTGCTAGATATAAGTCTACACCAAGATGGACACCTAGAAAAGCTAAACTTGCAGCTAAAATAATATTAAAGAAAAAGCCTGAGACAAATACTTTTTCATCATAAATATTTTGCAAATGAGCTCTAATTCCCCCAAATAATGTATCTAACGCTGCTAGAACAGCAATCGACAAATAATTAGAATATTCAACAGGAATATTAATATCTGCAAGTGAACCAAGAAATAATCCTATGAGTAACCCGAGAACCGGAAGCCACATGTTTACCCTCCTTTTCCAGTTTCAGCCAAATCCATGTGGCGGATTCTAATGCTTTCTTGATATGCTGGAATGGTTATGCTTAACTTCGGCTCTGAAATCCTTAAACGATAATTATCAATAAAAAATTCCTCTGCTGCAGAAGAAACCTGCATACGGTTATAGAGTTTTTCTGCCACTTTCATATTATCCACAACAATTTTCACTTCAATCGGTAAAGTGTCAAGACTATAGCCATCTACTTTTGTCTGGCCGTTGATATTACGGACCACACTAGAGTTTATCAGTCGTTGACCAGCAATAGATATATGGTCGGCACCATATTGATTTAATTCATTGACTAACTTGTTAATTAAATAGGTAGAAATAGGCGAAACCTCTTTCCCAAGCAATAAGTCTTCATTTACATGTTCAATATTGATCACAATCCCCGGCCCTTCTACTTCAAATAAACCTGCTTCAACTTTTAATTCATTTAAAGTTTCTTTCAGTATCTGTTCCTTACTTTGTGATCTTTCAGTTTCGTATTTTTCAAGCTTTTCTTCATTCGATCTAATTTCACGAATCAAACTTAGATATAGCTCTTTTTCTTTAACTAAATCTTCTCGCAGCTGTGACGTATCACGAGTGTCGCGAACAACTGGTTCTTTTACGTTTTGATACTGAACTGCTACCATAAAACCAATGATTAATGTAATCACTGTCATACTAAGATACCTTTTTTGCCCCATATTCGGAACCACCTTACTTAACCCAAAACCATTAACTCTTTAATTTTGCATTTATCACAATTTCATCTTTCTTTTCTAACGTAAATTGTACATTTTCATTTACAAGAATATCTTTAACTCCACCATTTAAATTTAATGACTCAGCCATTGTGTCAGCATCACCAATTGCAGTGATAACAAATGGTGCAGGAAAACTCTTCCCATCCACTTCTATAACTGGACCATTACAGAGTATATATGAATCATGTGATAAGCGCTGCCCATTGATGGCTACCGCACTCGCACCAGAAATATAAAGTTCATTAATTACTTTAAACACATGATGTTCATGAACCATATATTGATTAGGATTATACTCACCAAGATTATAGTCACTGTCGGCAAGAGTGACCTGAACACCCTCGCCTTTTACGTTAACCTTACCAAGATACATACGATATTTCTCTATATCCCCAGCAAGCTTAGAGTAGATTCTCGCTTCATTTGATAATTCCTTTTCAATGTTCAACACCTGCTGTTGTTTTTGGCTTAGCTCCTGCTGAAGCTCGCGGTTTTTTTCTTCCTGTTCAATCAATTCGTTTCTAAGTGCCATATCCCTCTCAAATTGACTGCTTGTCATATTTGTATTACTTTTCTTTTTTTCAGTAAGATGGTAGGAGAATGCAAGCATAAACCCAAAGACAAGACAGACAATGGTTAATATGACATACCTACTCTTCACTTTCTTTATTGGTTTCACTAGACTCATCTCCTTTCAATTCATAAGCTTTAAAGTATGAACCAACCTCTAAATTAATAACGCCTTTTTGGGTTGGATCTAACTGGCTTATAATTGAAGGATAATGGGACATTTTTTCCGCAAATGTTCGAATCGTTGCGCTGACTTGATTACCGTCATTCATAAATAGCGAAATATGATATGGATCTGATTTCCATGGTTCATAATGGATTTCAGAAATTGAGTTCAATACTTCAGCAGGTAATTTTTCTAGGCTGACAATCATTTCCTTCAATGCTTTATTTTCAGAAAAACTGAATAAGATGGGGGCATTTAATGGAAGGTCAGTTGTTTTTTTCTCATGAAGAATATTGCCATTTTCCAAAACAGGTAAAAAATACTTTCCTTTCGAAACATAGGAAATACGTTGATATTCTTGGATGTTTATAATGACTGAATGAGGCATTTTTGTTTTAACTTCTGCCTTTTTCATTTCAGGTAAACTATTCAGCTTCTTTTCCATTTCCTTATTGCGAACTTTCCAAATATTTGTATCTTTCCTAATCCCGATAATTTCCATGATTTCCTCATCAGAGTGAGCTGAATTTCCGTTAATAACAACATGTTTAACATAGCTTAATGGGGATTGAAAATATAGAATAAAAGCGATTAGAATAAAAAATAGCAATAGTAAAAAGATTAGTCGTCGATTGGCTTTTTTTCTGCGCTGTTGCTTTAATTTAGGTATACGATCTTCAATTGAGACAACATTACCATTTTCCATCCCAATCACCTCACATCAATCATAGTGCTTGTCCATTTTTTAGTGTCTAGCTCCGCCGGCTCGAGCTCAAGTCGACTCCACTTTTGTTATCAAAAACAACGGCACGAGTATTCATGCCGTTTTGTTTTTTAAAAGTTTATTTCAATTGATAATTATAACACATTAAATGGAGAATGCGGTTGGAAGTTTTTCGCTACTTTCTACCTATTATTTCTACTTCAGTTTCCATTTTCACTTGGTATAATTCAAAAACGGTTTTTTTTACATGTTCTATTAAATTTAATACGTCCTCAGCCGTTGCATTTCCTGCATTAATAATAAAATTTCCGTGCATATCCGAAATTTGCGCACCACCTATTTGATAACCCTTTAATCCCGCTTCTTCAACTAATCTTCCTGCATAATTAGGCAAAGGATTGCGGAAAATACTGCCGGCGCATGGAAAATTCCATGGCTGTGTTTCTTTTCGATAGTCTTTATTTTTTTGCATAACCTCAACTATCTTTTCTTTCTCTCCTGCCGTTAGCTGAAACCTCGCTTCAATGACGATACCAGGGCGCTTTTTCTGCAGTACAGACGTACGATAAGAAAATTCCATTTCTTCGTTAGATAACCATTCAAACGTGCCATCTTCAAATAGTATATGTGCTTCCGTTAGGATTTTAGATACATCTGACCCATGTGCACCGGCATTCATGTAGACCGCTCCTCCAACAGACCCGGGAATACCGCTGGCAAATTCAAGTCCCGATAATCCCTGCCGGCTGATTTTCATTGCAAGGCTTACAAGAGGATAACCTGCGCCAACAGTCAAAATCGTACCATTCACATCAATATGATCTAAACCGCTGCCTAACTTTATAACTACTCCCTCAATTCCATCATCTGAAACAAGCAAATTGGAACCTCTTCCAATGGCTCTCCAGCCAACCTGATATTTCCCAATCAGTTTTAGTGTCGTTTTTAGGTTATCAATTGAGTCCGGCTCAATAAACAAATCAGCAGGACCACCAATTTTGATTGTTGTATGATTGGCAAGCGGCTCATCTCTTTTTATTTTTCCAACATTCAATTCTTTAAGCTCTTTCATTAAAGCATTCATCTTATTATCCATAAAAACCTCCTGAAAATAAGGTTACCATAGTGTATGCCGTAAACATAAATGGGCTACTTTTTATTATCAACAAGCTCTTTCATTAACAGGTATAGTCTTCTTGCCGCATCTGGAATCCCTAATTCTTTTGCTGAATTTTTCATTTGTTTCAATATTTTTTCATCCATTAGGATTCGATCAATTTCCTCAACTAGTTTCTGGCTTGTTAATTCTTTTTCAAGTACCAGTTCAGCAGCATGGTGATCACTTAATGCACGTGCATTCTTCTCTTGATGGTTATTTGTCACATAAGGACTTGGGATTAGAATACTTGGAATCCCAAGTGAAGTAAGCTCTGCAAGAGTCGTTGCACCTGCTCGTGCAACTGTTAAATCAACCCCTGCAAGCACTTCAGGCATATTGTGAATAAAGGGCTTTATAACAACATTCTTTGGATTACCAACCAACTCAACTTCCTTCTTTACCTCTTCATAATGGACATCACCTGTTACATAAAGCACTTGATAAGGCTTTTCTCCAAGTAATGATAAAGCCTTTAAGACCGCTTCATTAATTGGTCTTGCCCCCCTGCTTCCACCAACAATTAATACCACAGGATCCGATACATTTAGTCCCGCCGATAATTTTCCTTTTATACCATCTTGGTGCAGTACTTCTGATGCTCGAGGATTGCCTGTAAGAACCACTTTACTTTCAGGAAAAAACGATTTCGCTTCTTCAAAACAAACTGCAATTCGATCAACATAACGACTTAAGAACTTATTCGTTAACCCTGGAACACTGTTTTGTTCATGAATAATTGTCGGGATACCCAGTTTTGCTGCCGCATAAACGACAGGACCACATACATATCCACCTGTTCCGATAACAACATCTGCTTTAAATTCCTTTAACATTTTCTTACTGTCATTTACACCTTTCAGAAAACGTAGAATGGTTTTTACATTATCAATTGAGACTTTTCTTTTAAAGCCTGTAATATGTATCGCTTTGAAAGGTATATTTTCTCTCGTCACCAGTTTACTTTCAAGACCTTTTTCCGTACCGATGTATAAAAAGTTTACATCCTTTGTTTCTTTCTTTATTTCACGTATTAGAGCCAGAGCTGGATAGATATGACCTCCAGTTCCTCCTCCACTTACAACAATATTCATTTGTTCACCTCATAAAACGGATAAATAATTATTAAGTACAGGTATAAAGAGTGAAAAAAATCACTTCATTTACCATTCCTATTCTACTATATTCCAAACCTAAGAAAGATACCATCAAAAGAATGTTATAAAATCGTAATCATTTATAAAAGAATGATATATGTGTAATAAGCAGATATAAACTGGTAATGATTGAATATCTCTCCTTCACAACCATTTATTATAATCTTCTTTTCATGATGGACGAAGACTATTCTTCATCAATCTTACTCCACAAAAAAACTGACCTGAATACCGGTCAGCTTTAACTGGAAACACCCTCAGTACCTGGAGTAGCGGCTAATATTTAATAATACGCCAATGGCTAATAGCATGAGGGTTAACGAAGATCCTCCATAACTTAAAAATGGAAGAGTAATTCCAGTCACTGGCATTAGACCAGTGACTACTCCAATATTAATCATTACTTGGATTGCAACCATTGCAATAATCCCAACAGCAAGGAAACTTCCATACAGGTCAGGAGCACCTAAAGCAATTCGTATCCCCCGCCAAAGTAAAAGCGAAAACAATAATAAAATAAATGAACCACCTATAAAGCCTAACTCTTCCGCGAGAATAGCAAAAATAAAATCGGTTTGCGGCTCAGGCAAATAGAAAAACTTTTGTCTGCTTTGTCCTAAACCTAATCCGAATAATCCTCCTGGCCCAATAGCGAATAACGATTGAATGATTTGAAAACCGCTTCCAAGTGGATCCTGCCACGGATCTAAAAATGAAGTAATCCTTTTTATTCGGTATGGAGCTGAAATAACGAGTGCAGCAAAACCAGCTATCCCAATCAATCCGAGCACAACAAAATGGCTTACCCTTGCTCCTGCAATAAAAATCATTACAATACAGGTACCTACCATGACCGTTCCAGTTCCTAAGTCAGGTTGAAGCATTATCATTCCAAAAGCTAAAAATACTAAACCTAACGAAGGTGCTAAACCTTTTTTAAAGGTTGTAATGTATTTTTGATTTTCTGATAAAAACTTCGCTAAAAAAGCAATCATCGCTAACTTCATAAATTCTGAAGGCTGAATGGAAAAGGCACCAATTCCAATCCAGCTTCGTGAACCATTACGGACATTCCCGATTCCTGGTATTAATACGAGCACAAGCAGTACAAAGCAAACAATTACTAACACTTTAGCCCATGTTCTCCAAGTCCAGTAATCAACGTTCATAATGAAAAACATTCCGATAATCCCTACACCAGCAAATAACATTTGTCGTTTAGCAAAGAAGAAGGAATCATCAAATTTATAATCTGCCCAGATGGCACTTGCACTGTAAACCATAATTAGTCCTATAGCTAAGAGCGTAAATGTCAATATCATTAAGATGATATCAGGAGTCGTTTTTTTTGTTGGCAAAAGACCACACCTCGAAATGCAAGTTTTTGGGCCTGTTTAGAGATATGACGTACCACTCTGATGTTGACAAGCCCTTACTTAAGCATATGCACTGCTTCGATAAAAATGTCTCCTCTTACTTCAAATGTTTTATATTGATCCCAGCTAGCACATGCAGGCGATAAAAGAACAACATCTCCGTGCTCTGATAACTGATAAGCAAGAGGTACAGCTTTTCCAACATTATCGACATGTCTTATTGTTTTTATTCCAGCCTTTTTCGCAACAGCTTCTATTTTTTTCGCTGTTTGTCCAAACGTTATTATGGCCTTAACATTATTAAAGGAAGGAATTAATTCATCGAATTCATTTCCTCTGTCTAAACCTCCTGCCAACAAAATAATCGGTTTATCAAAAGCAGCTAATGCATTTTTTGTTGCCAGTATGTTTGTCGCCTTTGAATCGTTATAAAACATCCTGCCCTCCACTTCATCAATAAATTGCAACCTATGTTTTACACCTGCAAATGTGTTAAGCACTTGATATATTGCTTCATTATTAACACCTGAAAGCTTAGCTGCAGCTACAGCGGATAATATATTTTCAAGGTTATGTGATCCAGGCAGTCGGATATCTGATCGCTTCATGATTTGTTCATCATTAAATACAACCCAGCCATCTTTTATATAAGCACCTGAAGAAAGCTCCCTGACAGCAGAGAAAGGGACTATCTGGGCCTGCGATTCTCGTGCAATGTTCATTACATCATCCTGCTCGGCATTAACAATAAAAAAGTCATCACGCGTTTGATTTTTAGTTATATTTGCCTTCGCTTTCACGTATTCTAATCTTGTCCCATGGTAATCAAGATGAGCATCATACAAATTAGTTAGTATAGCAATCCTAGGTCTGAAACTAGGCGTTCCCATTAACTGAAACGAGGACAGTTCAATAACAATCTGATTATGTACCTTTGCTGCTTGTGCAACCTCAGAAGCAACTGTTCCAATATTTCCCGCAATAAGCGGGGCTTTATGCCCTGCCTTCAGGATTTCATAAACAAGGGTTGTCGTCGTTGTTTTTCCATTTGTACCTGTAATGGCAATAAACGGAGCCTCAGAAATTTGATAGGCTAGTTCAACCTCTGTAATGACAGGAATCCCCCGTTCCATCGCTCCTTCAATCATTGGGTTATGATATGGAATCCCCGGGTTCTTTACAATTAACTCAAAACCTTCTTCAAGCAGTTCTATTGGATGTTCACCACAAATTACTTTTATTCCTTGCTCAAGCAGCCCCTGGGCTTCAGGATTTTCCGATAACGGCTTATAGTCATTTACAGTTACAAATGCACCAAGCTTATGTAAGAGTAATGCAGCACCAACACCACTTTTTGCTAAACCAAGAACAAGTATTTTTTTATGAGTATAACAATTAATTTTTTTCAATTATAACCACACCTCAATATAGATTCCCATAATAGCTAATAATAAACCGGCAGTCCAAAACGTTACAACTACCCTCCACTCACTCCATCCTAATAATTCATAATGATGATGAAGCGGGCTCATTCTGAAAATACGTTTCCCTGTTGTTTTAAATGAAACCACCTGCAGAATAACGGAAAGTGTTTCAATAACAAATACCCCGCCAATAACCAGTAAAAGAAGTTCCAACTTTGTTAATATAGCAATAGATGCAATAGCGCCTCCTAATGCCAATGAACCTGTATCACCCATAAACACCTTAGCCGGATGAGCGTTAAAGACAAGAAAACCAAGCACCGCTCCGACTACGGCTATAGAGAAAATGGACACCTCGAAATTAGATTGATTCCATGCTAAAACAGCAAATGCACCAAAAGCAATGGCTGCCGTTCCTGATACAAGGCCATCAAGACCATCTGTCAAATTTACAGCATTTGAAAATCCAACAAGCCAGAATACAATAAATAAAGCATAAAAAAAGCCCAACTCAAATGAATAATTAGTAAAAGGAATCTCCACAGATGTTGAAAAATCCGTTTGCTTTAATAAAAAATAAACAATAATTGAAACGATAATTTGACCAAGTAGCTTTTGTTTCGATGTTAAGCCAAGATTTCTTTTCATTGCCACTTTTATAAAATCATCCAAAAAACCTAAAAGACCGAATCCGATTGTGACAAACAAGAGAATAAACGTCTTGATTGTAGGATCACTGAATTTCTCCGTCATAACAAGTGTAGTAATAACAATGGAAAGTAAAATCATGATTCCACCCATCGTTGGGGTACCTGTTTTCTTTTGGTGCGATTTCGGTCCTTCCTCACGAATACTTTGTCCAAATTTCAATCTTCTTAAAAATGGTATGAAAAAGGGAGATAATAAAACGGTTATGAGAAATCCTAGTAAAATGGTAAAAAACAAAACCTGCTCTTGCATTATTCTCCCCTCCCATCATAGCTGTCTTTCATGAACTGCTCCCATTCATTTATCATTACAGATAAATCATATGTGTGTTTATTTCCATTCAGACTGGTTTCTGGTAATAAATGAAATTTCATATGCTCAACCTGTTCCTCTTCCATATCCTGTTGTTTCTTTCGATATAATTCCATCATCTTTTTTAAACCTTTCAGCAAATCATTACAATAAAAAACAATAAATTGATTCGGTGTATACGTTGGAAGCGGCACTTTTTCATCCCATAATACAGCTATCGCACCATGATCAATCGCTTCCTTTAACTCTCCTGAATCCTTATATAACGGAATAAAGATTCCTTTAGGCTGATTGATTTGAGCATAGGAAGTTACCGTTAAAAAGGGTAAGGATGGATCACATATTCCCTTATTATTAGGAAATAACTGAACCAAATCATCATATAGTAACATCATTGCATCTTCTCCTCAATAGCCGCTTTTGCAACAAGCCGATCATCAAAATCAAGAATTTCCCCGCCTATTATCTGATACGTTTCATGGCCTTTTCCCGCAATTAATATGACATCTCCCGGCCGAGCCTCGTTTACCGCATATCGTATGGCTTCCTTACGATCTTTAATACTTTTATAATTTTTACCGATGACTCCTGCTTCCATTTCACGTAAAATTACTTCCGGGTCCTCACTCCGTGGATTATCTGAAGTAAAAACAGGATCAGTTGCCAATTCACAAGCAATTTTTGCCATCAGCGGCCGTTTTGTTCTATCCCGATCCCCGCCGCAGCCAACAACTGCAAATATGCGCTTCTTTGCAAACTGACGTACTGTTTTTAAGGCATTTTCAAGACTGTCAGGTGTATGGGAGTAGTCAACAATAACAGAAAAATCCTGCCCTGCATTTACAGCTTCAAAACGACCTGAAACTCCTTCTACTTCCTCAATGGACGCAATAATTTTATCCATTTCTACACCAGATACAACTGCAGTGGCTATACTTGCTAACACATTATATACACTGAATTTACCAATTAACTTCATGTTTATTGTATACGTTCCAACCGGACTTAATAACTCAAATGAGGTTCCAGCAGCTGTTATTTGAATGTTCTTCGCATAAAAATCAGCCTCTTGATCAATTCCATATGTCACTACTCTTGCTGCAGTGACCTTGATATATTGTGCACTAGCTTGATCATCTGCATTTAAAACAGCAAATTTAGGCTTCTTACTATCAAAAGTATTTCCTAGCTGCGAGAATAGCAGGCCTTTCGCCTGACGATATTCATCCATTGTTTTATGGTAATCTAAATGATCCTGGGTAAGATTCGTGAAAACAGCAACATCATAATCACAGCCATGAACTCTTCCTTCTACCAGCGCATGTGAGGACACCTCCATTACAGCCGAAGAAACCCCGCTGTCAACCATTTGCTTAAACGTTTTTTGCAGTGTCAAGCTCTCAGGTGTCGTATTTTTCGTGTTATACGTTTCATCAGCAATCTTCGTATACATGGTCCCAATTAGACCTGTTTTCCTTCCCTGGTCAGCAAAAATTTTTTCAATTAAATGACTTGTTGTCGTTTTGCCATTTGTACCTGTAATTCCAACAAGATGCAGCATATGAGTTGGATGCCCGTAATAAAAGTCTGATAATAGTGCCATTGCCCGATTTGTACTTTTGACTACAATGACCGGTATATTTAATGATAGTTCCCTTTCAGCTAAAACAGCAGCAGCGCCATTTTTTTCAGCAGACTCCGCAAAATCATGACCATCTACCGTATAACCTTTAATACAAACGAACAGACTCCCAGGCCGTACCTTTCTGTTATCATTTTCAATTGATGTAATCTCTGGGTTTTCACCATCAACAGGCAGATAAGGATGCAAATATTGAAGTATCGTATGTAATTTCAAATCACTCAAATCCTCTCAAAATTGTCATGCATATATATTTCGCTCACAAACAAGCGCGATACTATTTTACATGATAAATGACAATTAATCTATTTTTCATTTTTATTCAAACGAAAAAAACGTTCTATATATTAGATATATGAAAGGGGCAGCGTAAAAAACTAGCCGCCCCTAGGAAATATATGATTGATTGGCACTTTGATACTACCATTTACTCATTTTTATTTGGAGAATTTCCAAAATAAAGTCTGATTGTTGAACCTTCCTTTAATTTGACCCCTGCTTCTGGAGTTTGTTTTACAACTGTTTCTCCATCTCCACTTGCATCAATCTTTAAATTCAGCATGAGCTCCCGAATTTCTGTTTTTGAGATGCCCACTAAATCAGGAACGACAATCATCGGAGTATCCATCCAAGTCAATTCTTTTTCAATTTGTTCTTTTCTTGGCTCTACGCCCATTACTCTAAGGCTGTCACCAATAACATTTCCAACAATTGGCGCTGCTACAGTACCCCCAAATTGCACTGTTCCTTTTGGATTATCTACTGCCACATATACCACAATTTTCGGGTCATCTGCCGGCGCAAATCCAATAAACGATACGATGTGATTATTTTCCAGGTAGCGCCCATTTTGTGCCTTTTGCGCGGTTCCCGTTTTTCCGCCGACACGGTAACCATCCACAAAGGCTTTCCCACCTGTTCCTTGGGCAACAACACTTTCAAGTGCGTATCTAATTTTAGCTGAAGTTTCATTTGAAATTACTTTTCTCTTAGCTGTTGGATTTTTTTTCATAACCACTTCCCCAGTAGTTGGATCAATCAACTCCTTAGCTACATACGGTGTATATAAGGTCCCTCCATTAATCGCAGCTGACACAGCAGTTACCTGCTGGATTGGTGTAACCGATACCCCCTGCCCAAATGCAGTGGTAGCTTGTTCCACTGGACCTACACGTTCAAGATTAAACAGAATTCCTTTTCCTTCACCTTGCAAATCAATCCCTGTTTTTTCTCCAAAACCAAAATTCTTTACGTATTCAAAGAGTTTATCTTTTCCTAATCTTTCTCCCAGTTCAACAAACCCAGGGTTACAAGAATTTTGAACAACTTCTAGAAATGATTGGCTGCCATGCCCCCCTTTTTTCCAACATCGCAACCTAGCACCGCCGACACTAACATACCCTGGGTCATGAAACTCCTCTTTTTCCAGATCAACCTTTCCCTCTTCTAATGCAGCTGCTAATGTGATAATCTTAAAAGTCGACCCCGGCTCATAACTACTCCAAATGGGAAGATTTCGATTATAAATTTCTGGTTCTACATTTCGAAAATCAGCCGGATCAAAGCTTGGCCTCGAAGACATCGCCAATATTTCTCCTGTATTCGGATCCATAGCCATCCCAATTAAACCATCTGGATTGTAAGTGGCTTCAGCATTATCAAATTCACGTTCCAAGATTGTTTGGATTTTCGAATCAATCGTCAGTTTTAAATCCAAACCATCAACTGGAGGTTCATAATCATCCGCCATATCATTCATACGTTCTCCCTTTGCATTTGCATAAAATTTTACGGATCCCTCCGTTCCGCTAAGCTCTTTATCATAATAAAGCTCTAATCCCATCAAACCTTGATTATCAATTCCGGCAAAACCTAATACATGAGAAAGATAGTTTCCAAACGGATAATGCCTTTTTGAATCTTCACCAATATAAACTCCATCAATCCCTAAGGCACGAATCTCTTTTGCCTTAACGTGAGAAATTTTTCTTCCTTCTGGAATTTTTACACTGCTCGTCTTTTTTGTAATAAGTTCATATGCTTTTTCTATTGACATATTTAAAACAGCCGCCAGTTTTTCCGCTGCCTCCTGAGGATTTTTTATTTGACGCGGAACAACATATACGGTAGGTGCACTAATATTAGTTGCAAGAGCGACACCGTTTCGATCAATGATTTCCCCCCTGTTTGGTTCAAACGGGATGTTACGGCTCCATAACCCTTTTGCCTTTTCAGTCAGTCCATCACCCAATAAAATTTGAACATATCCTAAACGCATATCAATAATAAAGAAAACAAATATCCCTACTAATAAGACAATTGTCAACCTCTTCCTGACGGTTACATTTGAAACACGCATAAAAAAGAACGAACCCCCTTTCAACATGGCTCGTTCAAATATATGCTTGTACTTTTTCTATTAGAACGGACAGTCAGTCTATCCACCTGCGTTAATCTTTTACTTCTACTTCATCCGTTTCTTCTTCATCTCCAGCTTCTTTTTCTCGATTTAATATGGTTTCAGGATCATTCAATTCAACAATTAGAAATTCTCCTTCTTTTATAACCGTTCCTTCCTTAACATTTTGTTTGACAACATAACCATTTCCAACAGAGTTTAATTTAAGATTTGCTGCTTCAGCAACCTTCATCACATCACGGATCGACCAGCCTGTCATATCAGGAACGGTTAAATCTCCATCTGTTTTGAGTACGACTCTTTCACCAGCTAAAAGTGTTTCACCCTTGACAGGAATTTGACTGACAATCTTTGCACCATTCCCAACTATAACCGGATTCACGCCTTTTTGTGTCAAAACTTCAGACGCTTCACTCGAAGAAAGTCCGATTACATTAGGAATTTTCGCTATTTCAGTTGGTTTTTCTCCGCTTGGTTTAATTTGTAGATATTGAAGACTGCTTTTCATAACTGGATTAAAAATCATAGACACAGGAACTGCGCCATCTGAGTTATTGGTTAAATCAGGCTGCTGTACCGCTACATACATAATCAACTCCGGATCATCCTTTGGGGCCATTCCAAGGAATGAGAAAATATAATTACTTGCTCCTGATAAATAACCTCCCTTGCCAGGAATCTGAGCAGTCCCTGTTTTCCCCGCAACTTCATAGCCTTCAATGGCATATTTTTTGCCCGTTCCATTTTCACTCGTTACAACTGTTTCTAAATAATCTCTTACTTCAGCAGCAGTCTTTGCAGAAATCGGGGTTCCGACTGTTTCTGGTTTTGTATCTTTGATTGTTTTACCTGTGTTTGGATCAACAATTTTATCAATAACATGAGTCTGCATCATGTTTCCGCCATTTGTAATGGCGGTAGTTGCTTGTACCTGTTGAATTGGAGTAATCGCAGTACCTTGACCAAATGCTGTGGTTGCCTTTTCTATAGGATAGGTATAAGCTAATTTCCCACTTGTTTCATTCGGTAAATCAATCCCTGTCGGCTGATCAAAGCCAAAATGAGTTAGATATTCTCTAAATGTATCAAATCCCATCTTCTCATTCGCCAGCTTTGCAAAAGCAACATTTGATGATCTCTGTACCCCTTCTAGGTAGGTAATGGGACCCCATCCTCCCCCTCCGTTATGATCAGGCACAGCCCGAGATTTAGCATCAACTTTATAAGTCCCTGATTGATAGTATTCATTCGGATCAAAGACCCCTTCTTCTACTGCTGCAGCAAGTGTAAAAATCTTCATCGTTGAGCCGGGTTCGAATGATGTTTCAACCGCCTCATTATACCAGCCTTTTTCAATTCCCTGTCTTGTTTCAGGATCAAAAGTGGGGCGTTGTCCCATAGCAAGAATTTCTCCAGTTTTTGCATCAGCTACAATCGCAATCATTTTTTTAGGTTTAAATTCTTTATCTACTTTATTCAACGCATCCTCAAGTAAAATTTGAATTTTACGATCAATCGTTAAATAGACATCCTTTCCATCACGTGCAGGAGTTATTTGTTCTTTCCCATCAGGAAGTAAATAGCCCCATAAATCACTCTCAAATTTAAATGATCCATCTGTACCCGTTAACACATCATTCAAACTTTTCTCTAAGCCTAATTTTCCAACAATAGTTGTTTTATGATTTTTGTCCTCTTTTGTTTCTGTATAACCAATGACATGTGAAGCAAAAATTCCATTTGGATAAAATCTTTTCATTGTTCTTGTAAAAGCAATACCTGGGAGTTCTAGCTTTTCAATTTTATTTTTTGTTTCATAGGAGATATCACGCCCGGCTGCGCCAAACTCTACTTGAAATCGTCCTTTTTCCTTTCCATCATTTAGAATGGCAAATATTTTCGACTCTTTTAAATCAATAAACTTTGCCAGTTCACTAGCCGTTTTCTTTAAATCAACAACATGATTAGGATTATCGGAATCCGTTGTCATGTCTTCATCAAGAATAGCAATCAAACTAAAGGAACTTCTATCTTCTGCAATGACCTCACCATTTCGGTCGTATATTGTCCCGCGCTTCGCTTCAATTTTAGTGGAATTTGTATACTGCTGCTCAGCTTTTGCAGCCAGCACCTGCCCCTTAACTTCTCCCGTTGCCTGAATAAAGAAAAAACGGAACAATAAGACAAAAAAGAGCACGCTAAATATTAGAAATAATATAGCTGCTCCAAAATTAATATTTCGTTGTTTTTTTATCATTAATCCTGCACAACCTTAACATTTTGATCATTTAATTCAAGGCCAAGCTTTCTTGCTTTTTCTTTGATTCGATCATACTGGCTTAGTTCGCTTACTTGAATCGATAAATCGCTATTCGACTTTTGTTGTTCTCGGATTATTTCTTTCGTATCTTGAATTTCTGCATTAAGTTCGTAAATAGAAGCTTGATTGGAGATGATATGAATGGAGCCAAAACAAACCAGCGCTCCAAATGTAATTCCTAAAATCTTTTCACCAGGAGAAAACCATCTCTTCTGTTGTGCTTTTTTCTTCGGAGCTTTAGGAGCCTTTACTGTTTTCTGCTCCCTTTGCTCCTGTCGAAGCTGTCTTGCTAAATTAGTCATTCATATCCCCCTCCAATTTGTTCATTTAACAGTTCTCTCTTGTTATCGTTTTTCAGCTATACGGAGCTTAGCCGATCTAGCGCGATTATTTTCTAATAATTCCTCTTCCATAGGTACGATTGGTTTTCTTGTGATTATCTTTAAGACAGGTTGATACTCCTCTGGAATAATGGGCAGTCCAGGGGGCAAATCAGGTGTTTCACTTGCTTTTTTAAAAGTAACTTTACAAATACGGTCCTCAAGCGAGTGGAATGTTATCACACTAATACGTCCACCTGGATTTAGAATAGAAATTGCCTGCTCTAATGATTCCTCAAACACACCTAACTCATCATTCACAGCAATACGAATAGCTTGAAAAATCCGTTTTGCTGGATGACCTCCTTTTCGCCGTGCCGGAGCAGGAATTGCCTCTTTAATAAGGTCAACTAACTGTCCTGTTGTTTCAATGGGTTTGTTCTCGCGGGCTGTTTCGATTTTGCGAGCAATTTGTTTGGAGAATTTCTCTTCACCATACTGAAAGAATATACGAACAAGCGCTTCATATGACCATTGATTAATAACATCAAAAGCTGAAACATCAGCATCCTTGTCCATTCTCATATCAAGAGGGGCATCGTGATGGTAGCTAAAACCTCTTTCGGGATTGTCAAGTTGTGGGGAAGAAACACCTAAATCATATAAAATTCCATCTACACTATATACATTTAGTTTCGCCAGCTCTTCCTTTAAATGAAGGAAATTGCTCTTAATGATTGATAGTTTCTCTCCATATTGAGCTAGCTTGACTTTTGCATGATCAATAGCACTTTGATCTTGATCAAAAGCGTACAATTTCCCTGTTTCTGAGAGCTTCGATAGTATCAGTTCACTATGACCCGCTCCTCCAAGTGTACAGTCTACATATATTCCATTAGGTTTTATATTTAAACCTTCTACAGCTTCATTTAATAATACAGTTTTGTGATTAAACATCAGTGTCCACCTTCCAATCGAAAAGATCAGGAAATTATTCTTACATAGTATCCATCCCTGATTATATATCAAACCCTATCATATTTTCTGCAATATCAGCAAAAGAATCCGCTGATTCGCTGAAATACTCGTCCCAAATATCTTTACTCCATATTTCAATTCGATTGGAAACGCCTAATACAACACATTCTTTTTCTAGATTTGCGTAATTTATAAGCGGAGTCGCAATATTAATTCTTCCTTGTTTATCCAATTCACATTCAGTAGCACCAGAGAAAAAGAAACGAGTAAATGCACGGGCATCTTTTTTTGTTAAAGGAAGAGTCCTCAATTTTTCTTCAATAATCTTCCATTCACTAAGGGGGTAACCAAACAAACATTGATCAAGACCACGAGTTAATATAAACAAATCGCCTAAATCATTGCGAAATTTAGCAGGTACAATCAAACGACCTTTCACATCAATATTATGATGGTATTCGCCCATGAACATACCTACTACCCCCACTTTCTAAAATTACTTTACCACATCCCTCCACTTTCCACCACTTATTTTTAAGTAATTCTCCCCTATGAAATAAAATCCTTCTAAAAGAGCACATTAAATGAATTTTTTTCAAAACAAACAAAAAATAGACCTTTCCACAAGGGAAAAGTCTCGAATAGATTAAATCTTTATCACTTTATGCTTTCCATCAAACGAATAGGAAAGGCTCGCTAAATCAGCCAGAAAGGGAATACCATACTGGTTCATATAGGAAACGGCATTTAAGATTCGTTCCTGCGGAGAATTTAAAGGTCTCAACTTATTATTTACTCGACTGAATTTATTCAGAATCACTTGGTGTTTCTCTTGTAACGAAAAATCTACTTTCACCTGCATAAATTCAATCTGTTTGAGCAGTAAATCCTGGTTTTTTTCTAATAGCGGGTAAAGTCCACTATCAATACGCTCTCTAATTAAACGATAACTTCCAAGCAACTGCTCTTTTGTATCATGAAATAGACTATCGAGCTCTTTGTCTTTAACTGAAGATAAATACTCTTCTTTTTGCTTTTCCGTTCCAGTAATCAGTACAGTTTCAAGAGATAATCCCAGTTCATTGAGATCGGTTTCAACCGATCGATCAACAAGAGTTATGTTTAAACGAGGAACAATTGGCGGCATTTTTATCGAATAGCTTTCAAAGGCTTTTTTCAATTCAGCCCAATAGGCAATTTCCCCTGGTCCTGCAATAAACGCAAGAGTTGGAAACAGTAATTCCTGTGTAATCGGACGAGTCACTACATTATTACTTAATTTCCACGGGAATTCGGAGGCTATTTGCAATAATTCCTCAATCGTAAATGTTACCGCTCCGTTCTTACCAATAAATTCTTTCTCTTCTGGATTATACTCAAGTAGAATTCTTTCTTTGTACTTCTCATCATAATAAAAAATATTACCAGCATGTCTGCTAATATCTATCGATTGAGAAAAACCTTCCTTTTCAAGTTCTGCTTGCATTTCTTTCACATGATTTGTTATGCTAGCCGCTTGTTTAATCTGCGAAATCAAGATTTCTTTTTCAAGGCAGCGCAGACCTGTATAACCAGAATCAATCACTAGCAGGCCATAATCCTTAAATAACTCCATTACCATATGAGCAAAAAAATCAACAAAGGTGGCTGATTGGGTAACAGCCTCTCTCAAAAAAGCAAGCAGTTCATTTGTGTGATCCGTTTCACCTAATATTTCAATAATCTGTTCAACCCACTCCAAACATACGTCTTGATTAATGGAGATATCTGAAACCATTTTTCTTTCAAGAATCTTTTCCGGATAGACTATTTTTTGAACTTTCCCTTCATTTTCCACATAAATATGATTAACTTCTTGATAATCATGATCTTCTCCGGCAATCCAAAAGATGGGAACAACAGGAATTCCAAGTTCCTCTTCCTTTTGTCTTGCTAGTACAATAATCGAAATAATTTTATGTATGGAATATAACGGACCAGTTAAAATTCCAGCCTGTTGCCCTCCAATTACGACCACACTGTTAGGTTGGGTTAACTTTTTTAACGATTCGAATACTTTATTAGAAGTAGGGAAACCTTCCATATATTTTTCTATGCATGAAGCCAATTCTTCTCTCATGAACGTTCGTTTTTCTAACTCAATTATTCTTTCCTTATAATCAGAAACACTCTGATATTGATAGTGAAAAAAACGTTGTATCTCAGGTGCGCCGGCTAGATAACCAGTTGCAAACTGATTGGTTGACGGCAGCTCGAGATTTAACATCTCCATTTAAGACTTCCTTTCTACAAACGAAATTATGACATTGAAACAGACATACTAACACGATAAAAAAGTCCGTATACAATTAAAATAATATAAAAAAAACTAAACAGCAAAAAATTGAATCGCCAGTATCCCCTAAAAATAATGGAAAACTGAATGTCATGTTTTATTTTCCAATGTACAATGACAAATATAACTGCTACAAACAGCATGATTAGAAGAATAACCCATAGTAAGGAGATATCCCAAATGGCTATGATAAAATAGTGTACAGCTAATATTAATAATAACGTTGTCACATCAATCGCCATTCTCACTGACTTCCGATGCTGTTTTGTAACAAGCTTACATATTACAAACACGATTATATACCCAAGTAACGGAATAGTCACGAATGTTGCAATAATTGAAGAAAAGAATCCTGTCACGTTTTTACTCCCCCACTCTATACTCCTTCCCTTTAACCGCCTGATAAAAAGATTCAATGATAGGAGTGTTTATTTTTCTTTCTGTTGCTTTCTCCAAAATAAACCCAAGTATCGCATCTATTTCTGTAGGGCGATTCTCCATTAAATCACGAAGCATAGATGACTGGTTATGTGCTGTTTTTTCACAGACAGCCATAACGTTTTGAAAATAATCCTCCTTATTTTGGAAACATAAACTGTTTTCAATTTCAGCAAAAATTTGTTTCACTAGTTGAAAATAATAAGGATTTTGGATAAGTTCACCATTTTTAACCTGCAATATGGCAGTTAGTGGATTGATTACAGCATTAACTACCAGCTTTTTCAAAAGCATTTTTTCGTAATCTGCTTCTATCAGAAAAGGAAATTCTTCTTTTTGTATTTGATTTAATAAATTCTGCATTTTAGCCATAGAACAGCGAAATGGAGCTAGCTTTGTCACACCAATACCCGTATGCATAACAGCATTCGGGTTCATCTTCAATGCACCGTGTTCAACCGTTCCGACATAGACGTCCCCGCGTAAGTTTTCAATCATTTTTAGATGCCCCATGCCATTTTGCAAAAATAGCAGACCCTTTCCGGGATGGCAAAATAAAGACAGCTGTCCCATTAAATCGGGTAAATGATATTGTTTGACAGCAATAAAGGTTGCATCTTCTTCCCCGCACCATTCAGATACGAATTTTACATCCAGATTTATATGCTTTTTCACTCCGCCACGTTCTAAAAACAATCCATTTTTCTGCAATTCTTCTGCTTGCTCTTTAGAGCGAACATATAAACAGACAGAATGATGAATATGTAAATAATAGGCAAATAATAAACCAATAGATCCGCCGCCAATAATTCCTATTTTCATAAACAATTCCCTTAACCCTTTCTTTGCTCCAACTAAAATACTTAGAACCTATCTCCTATTTATTATAAAGGATTTACTGTCCTTTCGTATAGAAGATTGAAATATAAAAACACCCGTCACTATTCAAGCCTAACGGGTGTTACCTAATTATACAGGATATACGGGATGTTTCCTGCTGCTAAATGTCATTTCCTTTGTTTCATACAAGGCAAATCGGGTGACAAGGAAATTTCGTAAATCATTTGGTGCAACAATATCATCTATAATAAGCTCAGATGCTAATTTATAGATATCAATGGTATCCTGGTATTCCTTCTGCTTCTCGAGCATAAACGCAAGTTTTTCTTTTGAATCCTTTATTTCACTTAATTTATTTGAATAAACCGCATTAACAGCAGCCTCTGGTCCCATTACCGCAATCTGGGCAGTTGGCAGAGCCACACAGCAATCCGGCTCAAAGCCCGGTCCTGCCATTGCATAAAGACCTGCACCATATGCTTTACGTATAATAACAGAAATTTTAGGCACAGTTGCTGAACTCATAGCTGCAATGAATTTTGCTCCATGACGTATAATTCCCGCTTTTTCTACCTTAGTCCCAATCATAAATCCTGGAACATCAGCTAAAAATAAAAGTGGAATATGAAATGCATCACAAAGAGTGATAAATCTTGCACCTTTATCTGCTGAATCAACAAACAAGACGCCGCCTTTTACCTTTGGTTGATTAGCAATAATACCTACTACTTTTCCATCAATCCTTGCTAATCCAGTAATCAGTTCAGCCGCAAATAACTTTTTTATTTCAAAAAAACTTCCCTTATCAATGAGCGAGTCAATACAATCATACATATTAAATGGAACATTTTGATTAGTTGGAATCATATTCTCTAAGCAGGGTCCTTCTTTTGGAGCCACGCCTGCTATTATTGAGGGTTTTTCCTGATAATTAGCAGGAAAATAACTTAAGTATTGCTTCGCTTGTTTTATCGCTTCTTCTTCGTTTTCCGCTAATATATCACCGCATCCACTTATCGTACAGTGCATCCGCGCTCCGCCCATCTCCTCTAAACTGACCCTTTCTCCAATCACTTTTTCTGCCATTCTAGGAGAACCTAAGTACATGGAGGCATTTTGATCAACCATAATAACTAAATCACAAAAAGCTGGAATATAGGCACCTCCAGCAGCTGATGGACCAAATAACAAACAGACTTGAGGAATCATACCAGACAACTTCACTTGATTATAAAAAATTCTCCCTGCCCCTCTTCTATTCGGAAACATTTCTAATTGATCTGTAATTCGCGCACCTGCTGAGTCGACTAAATAGAGAATGGGCACTTTCATTTTCTCAGCCGTTTCTTGAATACGTATAATTTTTTCAACTGTACGGGCCCCCCATGAGCCTGCCTTGACAGTCGAATCATTTGCCATGACACAAACAGTTCGGCCATGAATCCGTCCTACCGCTGTCACAACACCATCAGCTGGAAGCTCATCATTAAGACAATTGGCAAATCTGCCGTCCTCCTCGTATTGTCCTTTGTCAAACAATAATTCGAGACGTCTGCGGACAAAAAGCTTGTTTTGTAACGAAAGCTTATCATGATATTTTTTCTGACCGCCCGCTTCAAGTTTTTGTTTTCTTTGCTGCAATATCTGCAGTAATGATTGTATAGAAGACATATACTCTCTCCTTTTCCTCATACCTATTTAATAGTCATTAATACATCACCTTCATTAACAAAATCTCCGACTGATACTAAGATTTTGGTCACTTCGCCTGATTCACGGCTTTCAATTGGAATAGCCATTTTCATTGATTCCAAAATAACTACCTCCTGCCCAACTGAAATAGACTCTCCTTGGTTCACTTGAATCATCAGCACCGTCCCTGCCATAATTGCTTTTATTTCACTCATGGTTTTCTCCCTTCCATTTCATTTAGTCATTTAATATTTTTTGTAACCGTTTACTTTGCATATAGCAGAATTTTATAAATAAATAGTATATAATAAAAATTACAAATACCTTTAATTTTATAAATTCGTTAAAGACTTCATTACTATACGTATTCATTTAAAACCATTAACATGATATTTTTGCTTGAAAAAGGGGGAAGGATTACATGTCGATAGCAATTAATAAACTAAAAGTAAATTACAAAACACTTGAAGAATTTAAGAAATTTAAAGAATATGGAATTCAAGAACTATCAATGAGCGAGGATCTTGAAGCAAATATTATTGAAAATGACAGCGAATCACCATTTTACGGCATCTATTTTGGCGATAAGCTTGTTGCGAGGATGAGTGTATACCAAGTAAACGCAAAATATAATCGTTATTTCGAACCTCCAGTAGATTATTTAGAAATTTGGAAACTCGAAGTTCTTCCAGAATATCAAGGAAGAGGCTTCGGAACTGCCCTTGTGGAGTTTGCTAAAAAATTTAATATGCCGATTAAAACAAATCCAAGAATAAAGTCAAGAAGCTTTTGGGAGAAAATGGGCTTTCAATCTGTCAACTATGAAATGGATCGTGATTTAGGAGAAAATCCACTAATCTGGTATCCGGACGGTGTGAAGGAAGCAATTATATAAAATGTATAAATGAAAAAACAAGCAGACAAATCATTGTCCGCTTGTTTTTTATTTATCAAGCTTCTCTAAGTTTCCATTTTTATCCATTTGGAAACGGACCTTCTGAGCAAATTCTTCTTCTTTTAACACAACCATTTTACGAGCTCTTTCCATTATCTCAATTAAAGCCTTATAATCATGCTCCATTTCATATAGTGCCTTTGATAATCGATTGTTTTCCGCTGTAATATCTTGTATTTTCTGTTCAAGCACCTCCATCTTTTCTTCATATAGCGAAAGGCTTTCCTGATAATCAGTTGAATTTTGCGCTCGATCATATAGTTTATTCAAGTAGACTATTAAATCTTCAAACGTTACTTCCTTCAAAACAGGTGGAGATATTTCTTCTGTCTTTACAGGAGGAATATAAGCAGGCTCTACTCCCTGATTGTTAACATCATATTTTATATTGGGGCTTCGCTTTGCATCTTTGCGTTGTTTTTTTGCAAGTTCAATACCGGACTTATACAGTTTTCTAATCGATGAATTCCAACGAAAGCCGCAGGCCGCCGCTGTTCTCGAAAGCCGTTTCCCCACCTCTTCAAAAGCTTGAAGCTGCGTTCCACCTTCACGAATATGACGAAGTACAACTTCAGCAAGAAGCAAATCCTCATCCTGTGTCCAAGCATCCTGTCGTGTAGTTGACATCTGAAAATCCCTCCTAGTGTTTTTTATTCATACATATGCTTCTACTAGAAAAGATAGACTGACATCATCTCAGTTTTCAGTGATTTCTTGAACTTTACTTTTTATTAAGGAAATTTTCTACTTGTACATGGTGGGCATCTTTTTCCCATAACACCGCACAGCGCCTTACCTCTGCTTCAATTCTTTCAATTACCCCACTCTCTTTCCATTTTCTTACCATCATTTCTTTATAGGAAGAAGTCACATTAGAATCAATCTTTAACATTTTATGTACAAAAGTTTGCAGCCCTTCGTTAGAATCTCCTTCGTACAAATAATCTATAAATCCAAGCTCTTGTAATTCTTCTGTATAATAGAGGCCTGCTTCTATCAACATTTTTAATCCTTTTGCAGGAGGTAATTTTTCAAGAAGCATTGTTCCTCCGCCCCATCCGGTTGTAATAGCCAATGTACCCTGGATAAACCCCACCTTGATTCCTCTTCTAGCAATTCGGAAATCACAGGCAGCAGCCAGTTCACAGCCGCCCCCTACTGCCGTTCCATTTAATAGCGCAACCGTCGGCTTTGGCAAAAGAAATACCTTCGTTAATATTCGCGACATTTTCGAAAGCATTCCATATGCCTCTTGTTCAGTATGTAATTGATGAAATTCAGACAAGTCTCCACCAGAGCAGAAGGCTTTTTCACCAGATCCTGTAATAACAAATACCCTTACATCCTTCTCACCAGCCATTTGTACAGCCTCTGTCAACCCATTCATAATTTCATCATTAACCGCATTACGCTTATCTGGTCTATTAATTGTAAATACTAGCAGCCCGTCTGAATACTTTTGAATCAAATACGGTTCCATCTCTGCTTTCCCCTATCATCGGTTATTTTTCATATAAATTCATTCAATTTCTACCCTATATTAATAGCTAAAATAACAAAAGCACAAGAACCTATTTGTTCTTGTGCTTTCATTTAACATGGAAAAATTAGTCGTTAACTACTTCCTTGCCTTTGTACGTTCCGCATGCTTTACATACGCGGTGAGCAAGTTTCATTTCACCACAGTTTGGGCATTCTGTCATACCTGGCACCTGTAATTTGAAATGTGTGCGACGTTTTCTTTTCGCAGTTTTTGATGTTCTTCTAAAAGGTACAGCCATTATTCCCACCTCCTTAAAGAGTATTAAGAAAGTTGCGAAGACCCATCATCTATGTCTTCAATTGCTTCTTTTCCCCTTCTGATTATGTATCAGAAGTTTGATCTTCCTGATCAAAAAATTTAGCAAGCCCAGCAAGACGAGGGTCAATTTTGTCTTTCTTATCGTGTTCATGAATAACTTCCCAATCTTTACCAGATTGAGGAGCACCTTCTTCCGTGCTGTCTTCACAGAAAACCTGCATTGGAACTTCAAGTAACAAGATTTCATGTATAATCGGCATTACGTCAATTACATCATTTTTTACTTGATGAACCTCCTCATCGATTTCATAATCGTAGCCGTTCAGAAGGAAAGTTTCGGTTGTTTCAACATTAATTGGATAATTCACGTCAACTAACGTACGAGAACAAGGAAGAATTAAATAACCATTTATCCTCAAATGAAACGTAATCTTTGATGAACTAATATCGGCATAACCCGTAATATGCATCGGCGATACCTTACGGATGGTTGTGTCGATTTTCATAATTTCATCAGCATTTACCATTTCATCTATTGGAAATTCCTTACTTCGATGTTTCTGTAACTGACTTAAAGTCCATTTCATTCGAATCACCCCAAGGCAACAAAGGTAATTATAGCTTTCATATAATTATTTGTCAATATTATTTCTTTACAGTAAAACTGCTGTTTTTACTAATCATTTATACGGACTCTCACTAGTTTACCCCAATTAGTTGTTTACATCCACAATTTAGATTAAAATGGTAAAAAAATCCTGAAACCAAAAGAGCTGGAGCTAAATTATAAACAAAGGAGTATTGATGAAATGAAAACAGTTGGAGTTGTTGTTGAATATAACCCCTTCCATCATGGCCACGCCTATCATATTGAACAGGCGAAAATGGCAACTGGTGCTGACATAGTCATTGCAGCAATGAGCGGAAACTTCTTACAAAGAGGCGAACCCGCTATTGTATCAAAATGGACTCGGACAGAAATGGCACTAAAGGGGGGTGTTGACCTAGTCTTTGAGCTCCCTTATTCTTTTGCGGTCCAAAAAGCCGATACCTTCGCAGCCGGAGCTGTTTCACTTTTAGTCGCAGCCGGATGTCATACTATTTGTTTTGGCAGCGAATCTGGTAACATAGAAGACTTTTATCATACTTATCATTTCCTTGAAAAATACAAAGACCTTTACAATCATGAAATTAAACAATTTATGGGAAAAGGATACAGCTATCCAAAAGCTTTATCACTGGCATTTCAAGCATTAGAACCGGAGGAAAATGGAATAGACCTAAGTTTACCCAATAATATCCTTGGCTTTCAATATGTGAAAGCTGCTGAACAAAGTGAGTATCCTGTCAAAATGGTAACCATTGCAAGAAAAAGTGCCAATTACCATGATCAGCATTTTTCCTCTGCTTCCATTGCAAGTGCAACAAGCATACGTAAAGCTCTATTTTCTAACAAAACTGATATCACTAAGATTCATTCGTATGTTCCGATAGACACATATAAAGGATTACAAAATTATCTTCATAACTTCGGCGCTTTTCATGACTGGAATATGTACTGGCCCTATCTGAAACTCAACCTGCTGCAGTTAAGCCCAACTGAGTTAAAAGAAATCTATGAAGTAGAGGAGGGAATCGAAAATCGCCTGCTGTCACTTGCTATTAAATGTGAAACATTTCCGGAATTCATGGAAAAATTAAAAACAAAACGATATACATGGACCCGCTTGCAAAGAACGTTGACACATATTCTCACTCATTCAACTAAAAATGAAATGACAGAAACTGATGAGGTGTCATACTTACGATTACTAGGAATGACAGAAACTGGACGAATGTATTTAAACCAATTAAAAAAAGTTTGCCCTATCCCTATCATATCCAAACGATCATCTTTTACGAATCAACAAATTCAGACGGATACAAAAGCAGCAAGAATTTACGCGATGGGGCTGCCTGAACAGTATCGACAAAAGGCGATTGAATTGGAGTTTATGCAGCAGCCAATCTATATTCAAAATGATGGAAATGAGCAAAAAAATAAAGCGATTTAGTCGCTTTATTTTTTTTGCTCAAGTTTTTCCAAGTACGCAACAGCATCATCAAATGTATCAACCGGTATGATTTTCATTTTGGTTCCAATATCCTCAGCTGTGCGGACAGCCGCTTGATAGTTAGAATCTTTTGCACCATTTTCATTAGGAGCAAGAAAAATATCTGCCCCAGCATTATTTGCTGCAATTACCTTTTGTTCAATTCCTCCAATTTTCCCAATCGTCCCGTCAGGAGAAATGGTACCAGTACCTGCAATTTCATAGCCTTTTGTTAAATCAAGCTCTGTTAATTGGTTATAGATTTCAAGAGAAAACATAAATCCGGCAGAAGGACCGCCAATTTCATCCGTTTTAACCTTTACATTTGGCTTTACAATTATTTCTTTATCATCAACAAGCCCTATCCCAATGCCTATTCTCTCTTTATTCTCACCATCTTTAAAGGCCTCTGCATGTATATTTACATGATGAATTTCGTTATTTCTTTCATATGTCAGCTTCATTTGTTCATCCGCTTTTAAACGGCTGACATATTTTATAAATTCTTCAGAAGACTGAAATTCCTTCCCATCTATTTGAAAAATTCGGTCAGCAGCTTTCAACTTTCCTTCTGCAGGCATGTCAGGAACAACACTCAAAACATAAACCCCGTTATACTTGAAATCTACTGGGATTCCCGCTTTTTTATATGCAACTTCAATCGCAGCAAGTTTCGAGGAATTCATTAGATGCAATTGTCGGATATTATATTCCTCATCTGTTTCATTCTCTCCTCTAACCTGCTCAATAGGATAGATTTCTATATAATCCATTAACTTTGCAGATAGATAAGAATAAATGTTGGCTCTTCCCATTCTAACAGTTGTAAGCATAAACTTACCTTCTTCCTCGTATCCATCTTCAATCTCAATAATTGGCTCAAGCTCCTTTGCCATACCTGGCTTGGAAACATAGTAAGGAAGATAGTAAAAAGAAGATGCTAGGAAAAAAACGGCAAAAACAAGAAGAATTCGTATAATTTTTATTTTTTTCATTCCTTGTGAATCTCCTCCCAATCATCCACGATTCTTTTAATTTCATCTAGATGTTTTTTGGCTTCCTCTTCACCTTTTAGAATCATTTCATCTATATTTGTAAATGCCCTTGAACTGTATTCTTCCACTCGTGGCCGAATCATAATATCCGAAGCAATCTGTCTGTACTCAACAAGTTCCATCTGCATGATATCGAGGCTCTGCATAATGACATCATAGATGGTTGAAATGTCTGCATTTGTTTTTACACGCGAAACGTCCACACCAATAACAATGTCTGCCCCCATCTCCTTAACAACCGATACAGGTACACGGTCAACCACACCACCGTCAACTAGCAGGCGCCCATTTTGTTTTTCCGGAACAAAAATACCTGGTATCGATATACTTGCCCTAACAGCTTCAGCAATTGGCCCTTTTTTAAAGACAACCTTTTCCCCTGTCATTAAATCAGTTGCCACTACCGACACAGGTATCATCAATTCTTCCAAATGTTTGCCTTTTGTAAAAACACGAATAAGTTCCTTCACACGTTTCCCAGCGATAAAACCCATTTTTGGAACTGTAAAATCCAAATAATACTTCCTCTTAAATGCCGTTGAAAGCTTGTAAAGACGATCCATTTCTATACCTGCCCCGTAAAAGCAGGCAACTAATGACCCCATGCTGCTCCCGGCTATATAATCAATTGGAATTCCGTTTTCAACTAATACTTTAATAACACCAAGATGAGCAAATCCCCGTGCCCCTCCCGAACCAAGCGCCAAACCAATTTTGGGACGACCCAAAAAAATCCCCTCCACCACCTGCGGTATATAATCTTATGGTCTATTTTAATCTTCTATGAGTATATTGAATTATATGAGGACAAGATCGAATAGAAATTACATTCTACATTATTTTACCATTGAATGATTCTGTTAAACAATTCGTTAAACTTGGGGAGGAAAGCAAGTGTTTCGTTCCAAATTAAAAACTATTTTTTTAGCCTCTACTGCATTATTTATGGCGTTTTCGCTTATAGCCTTTCCTCAAGAAGCAGTTTCCGCATCACTTCGGGGATTGGATATGTGGCTTCAGATTGTTTTTCCTTCACTTCTGCCTTTTTTTATTGTATCTGAGATGTTAATTGGCTTTGGGGTTGTCAAATTTATTGGTATTTTACTTGAACCTTTTATGAGACCGTTATTTCGCGTGCCAGGAGTTGGAGGTTTTGCATTGGCAATGGGTATGGCCTCCGGCTACCCTGCAGGTGCGAAATTAACTGCCCGACTGCGGCAGGAAGGGCAGATTACAAAAACAGAAGCTGAACGCCTTGTTTCATTTACTAATTCCTCTAACCCTCTTTTCATCTTTGGTGCTGTGTCTGTGGGATTCTTTCATAATGCCAAGCTTGGTATTATCTTAGCTTTAGCGCATTATTTAGGCAATCTAACAGTTGGTTTAATCATGAGGTTTTATGGAAATAACGAGTCGAAAAAAGAACAAGAAAAAAAACAAATTTCAATTAAGATGGCTTTATCTGCTCTCCACAGAACGAGAATAAAAGACAATCGTCCAATCGGAAAGCTGCTAGGAGACGCAGTTATGTCTTCTGTCCAAACTTTACTAATGATTGGTGGCTTTATTATTTTATTTTCAGTCATTAACAAGCTGTTATTTCATCTTCATATTACAGCTTTTTTGGCCGAGGCCTTTGAGATTTTCTTATTAATCTTTCATTTGCCAGCGGAATTAAGCATTCCATTCATTTCTGGATTATTTGAAATTACATTAGGCAGTCAGTTAATCAGCCTAATACAAGAAGCAACCTTAATGGAGCAGGCCATAGTCACAAGTCTTATTCTTGGTTTTTGCGGCTTTAGTGTTCAGGCACAAGTTGCCAGTATTCTAGCTCAAACAGATATCGATTTTAAGCCATTTTTCTTCGCCAGAATTATTCATGGTCTTTTTGCCGCCCTTTATACTCTGATTCTTTGGAAGCCAGTTTATGAACGCATCAATGGAAATGAACAACCGTCCAACACCTTACCGGTTAGTTTTCTTCATGAAGACTCCCCATTTTATATCAATATGGCCCATTTGACTGAATTAGGATCTGTCATAACCATTGCTATGCTTGCACTGTATGTTGTCATTTATGCAAAAAGAATGGTTTTTACAAAAAACAATTAAAGACGAGCACTCATTCAGTACTCGTCTTAATGATACTTTATATTAATTGCTGCCTGAGTATTTTCTTCTTAAAGCAATCTCTACTACTTCCGGTACAAGCTCCGAAATGTCTGCACCATGACGCGCCACTTCCTTTACGATACTTGAACTCAAAAAGGAATATTGATTTCTCGTCATAATAAAAAATGTTTCAAGATTCTGATCTAATAATCGATTCATCGCAGTAATAGACATTTCATATTCAAAGTCAGACACTGCCCGCAACCCTCTAATATTGGCAATTGCACCGACCTTTTTAGCAAAGTCTACTAAAAGACCGCTATAGGACTCTACCTCAACTTTCGGTATGTCCTTTGTTGCTTCCTTTATTAAAGCAACTCTTTCCTCAACTGTAAACAAAGGATTCTTAGATCCATTGTTCAATACTACTACATATAGTTTATCAAATATACGCGCACCTCTTGTTATTATATCAATGTGCCCATTTGTCACCGGATCAAAGCTACCTGGACAAATTGCAATTCTTTCCATGATATCCCCCTATCCTCTCCTATAGCCATAAATGGAGACAGCGATTATGCCATACTTTTCTTGTTTATATTTATTAAAATTTCCTATCATTTGGGGCAATTCAATATCAGAACCATGTTCACAAATAATTGTTCCCTCATGGTCTAGTAGATGATGTTCACTAATCATTTGTAAAAGCTTTTCAAGTTGTTGTTTCTTGTATGGTGGATCGAGAAAAATAAAATGAAATGAAAGGTTTCTTTTTGATACCGCTTTAATGGCTCTTTCAGCATCATTCCGATATACCTCAACCTTATCCTCAAGACCACATTTATGTATATTATCACGAATCGTTTGAATCGCTTTTCCATCTCGGTCAACAAAAATTAACTGATCCAATCCCCTGCTTAATGCTTCAATACCAAGGCCACCGCTTCCGGCAAATAAGTCAAGACCTCGTCCCCCATCAAAATAAGGACCAATCATGTTAAACATGGCTTCTTTTACTTTATCTGTTGTTGGCCTAGTTGAATTGCCCGGAACAGCTTTCAATGCAATTCCTTTACAGCTGCCTGAAACTACTCTCATCCTATCACCACAGCATTTTTGATTTAATTCACTTTTTTATCCTAACATACAGATACAAAATATCCAATCACAACGCACATCAGATTTTTGAAAAAAGAATCCATTTGAACGTATATCAATCCTAATTGTGGAAATAATACTAGTAACAACATCATTCGAGGATGTTGTTGCCAACCGCGGAGAAGACTTACGTTTCCCCATAAGTTCTTCCTCCGGTTTCTCCTCTCCCTTTACCTTCTATCCTTATGGGATATAGAAGGACCCTGCAAAAGTTGCAGGGTTTTTTTTTATGTCATTTTCTTAACCATCATTCTTCAACATAATAGATAATTGATTTTCTGTAATTGAAACGCGGAAAATTGTTTGCAATGTCTGATTTGTTATATAAACATCTCCAATTTCCTCAGACAATGGACTTTCAAGTAATCCAAAATCAGTTCCATTATGAGTAAAGATTGGCTGGTTCAAAAAAAAGATGTATTGTTCTTTTGGATTTGACACATAAAATATACCCTCTTCCGCTTTTACCTGAAAACCCATTGCCTTCATTGTTTCTACAAACGGGAACAATATTTTATCTTTTCTATGTACAATAGGAATACTTGTTATTTGATTATTAATAATTAATTGTCTCTGATCGATAAAAAATAATGGTATCCATTCGCTTTCTTCAACCTTGTTAGCTGAGAAAAAATGGGTCTTTAACCCCTTACTATTTCCGAGCATCTGATCGAGCATCTGAAAGTTGATTAACTTTTTCTCCTTTTGAACAGCCTGCAAAAATGACTTTCGTTCTTTTTCTGTAAAATAAGGCGATAACTCTGCCAGCATGATTTCACTTTTCGGGTGGGCTGGAGGAGTTGCAAGCGTTAAAGCAGTTAAAAAATCGATAATCCATTGCTCATCCTTTGAAAGCTGAATAAATTTTTTTAAATAGTATTCATTAATCAATTCACGTTCAACCACCTCAACTTGACTTGAAGTGGATACAAGTTTAATTCCCTGTCCTGTATAGGGTTTCACAGCATCTGTATAGATTATAGCAATAAATTCCTCTTGTTCCATTGATGCAGTTATTTGATAATCCGTACTCTGTACAAACAGCGGATTAGCATAAAGGACTAATGATTTACTTAATGTCTTTTTTTCAATCGATTCAGGCTGCCAATATATAGCTGGTGTGCCCCCTTTCCCTTTAAAGGAGTAAAAATCAATTAATGATAATTGTTCATATCCTGTTTGCGGGAGTCCTGCCACCCAAGTGCTGTCCCGTTTTTCTTTTTCTACTATATCAATAGTTGTTTCTTTAATGTCGACATTCTTAATAATCGTTGTCCAATCTGTTAATAAAAAAGCAGACTGCTGTTGAATAGGTATAACGAAAGTAAATCGAAATTCACCTGTATCAGCAAGAAATGTATGTAACTCTTGAGAAAATGACTTACAATTCCCTTCTTGTTCATCTATACATTGCCATCTAAAAAGATTGTCCGGTCTTACAATCTGATACTCCTTATCCTCCCATAAACCAGTTACTGTCTGTGTAATTTTCAGCTCTTTTCCAGCTGACTCAATTGTAATATGCTGTACAGCCTGCTCCATTTGATTTTCAAGATTTTCTTTAGTATTTTCTGAATACATTTCCCATTGCCATATTAGCAATCCTGAAGTAATAGCTAAAAGGAAAACTAATAATAATATGGACTTTTTATACATTTAAAACATATCCTCCTAAAAGAAAAGCATGCGCACAAAGAACAAAAAGGTCTGAATCCACAAGACCCCCATATCTAAATAATGTTTCAAATTAGATTGGCGCTTTTTTGTGGAGTCAGACCCCTGATTATGTTGCGGATTATGTTTCTTTCCCTATTAAATCCCCATCTTATAATCGTATTCCTTAGCTTTATCAGGCTTGGAATTTTCAAACTCAATTTTAATAAATGGTTTTTGCGAAGGCTCTACTTTTTTTACAAAAGAATACGACTTCAACTTAGCCATCAGTTCTTCAATCTCGTCTGAATTACAATATAAAACAACGTATTTTAATCTTTTCGAAACATAATGGACATTACCAAACCTTCTAAGCATTTTCGCTTGTTTTAGTGAATGCAGCCAAACAATAAGTCCTTGACGTTGACTTAACATAGCATTTCCCCTCGTTACCGTTTCTTCATCTAGTCTAGCACAATTAATCCAACATTTTCAATGAAACCATTTCCTGATAAGAAAAAATCGGATTCATCCTTTTAGGATAAATCCGATTTTTTCTTTTAGGCTGAGCAACCGCAGCTGCCACCTGAGCCACACCCTCCACCACAGCTTGAAAGTGAGTCAAAGTAAGGATTTCCTGACGGAACTTTAATATACTCTGATACAGAACGGCCAATCAAAACACTTACTTCATCAAGCAACTCTTGGAGATCATTTTCCGCCTTTCGAAATTCGGCCACATGAATGTCCAAGTCCATTTCTCTTTTACAATGCCTAACCGTTTTCATAACTGTTTTATAATCTGGATGATATTTACCAAAACGCTGGACTTCTTCATATAGCTCCTTAACCTTAACAAACTCACGAATTTTTTTCTGCGTTTCTTTATTGTTCTTTATATTATCTATACATGTACGATAACGATCTACTATTTCTGATTGCAAAATCATTTTCGCTATTTCTTCAGCATGTTCTAATATCATTACTCTTTCCATTGTAGCAAGCAAGTTAAGCCCACCTCCAATTCATATTTTAACATGAATGAGAACGAAAACGAAGAAGTTGTTATTTTGTCTATTATAGAAAACGATATCAAATTTATTTATTGATAAGGATGTCCATTTCTTTTACAGCAGCAGCAACTGCTTCATTCTTTTTAAAGAGCTCTAATTTCATGTGATGCGGGCCAGGTTGCAGCCCTTTAACAATAAAAGCGGCATGTTGATATTCAATTTTATCCTTTCCATCAATTAACAAAACAATTTTAGCACTTTTATTTCGAAACGATGCATCCTTTGCAATACATTCAATATAGACGTCTCTTCCTTTAACATGGTATTTAACGAAGAAAGCATCTTCTTGCGCTATTTTCATACTAGAGGCTTCTACCGTCATATTAGGGGAGAAAGAACTATCCTTTGTTTCCGGCTCGGGTATATCCTTTTGACAAGCAGATAATGCAAATAGGCAAAACAATACGATTAAACCAAGCATCTTTTTCATGATTATCACTCCTTACATTTGTTTGCAGGATACAACAAATGTTAGTTTGCTTATTTCTAATCGTATTGTTTGCTAATCAATGATCTTTTAGTCGATTCTTATTTACCATATTCTTAAACAGAATAAAACAAAAAGGAGGATACCCTCCTTTACGATTGGTTATTCATAGCTTGAAACATACTAATCATCATCGAGGCCATTTGAACCCCATAGGTGATTTTTTCCACTTGATGAGGAATTGTTTTCTTATAATAATGCAAGGCAGCAATTTCCATTACTTGAATTTGACTGGGATCCCTGGTTAGTTTTCGATACCATATCGGTTGTTCTCGTATAAAGGACTGTAATTCTTTATTTTGCTCCAAATAGCTGTAGACATCTTTTCTCATCACAAGCTCCCCTTAATAGGTTAGTCTTTTCTAAATGTAAAGGGATTGTTCGGCTTTTGATTTGGAGAATGGGGTTTGTTTTTATTGGCACCGTTTTGAAACTGAGCCAGCACTCCTTGAACTGCCCCGAGAGCTTGGCTTAAATGACTAATATTATGTTGCAACTGCTCAGGATCCATTTTCTTAAGTGAGCCGAGAATATTTGTTAACCAATCGCCTTTTGTGTCTTTTTCTCCATGGTCCGCTTTAGAACGATTATGTTCCCATTTTGAATCATCCTCACCCAATACGTACCAGTCTTCATATAATTCCTGCAGTGTCGCTTTTCCATTCTTTACATCCTCAAGAACTTTTGGATTCTTTTTTACAAAGGCTTTAAATTCTTCAATTGATGGATGAAGCTTTTTATCCGCCACTTTGTTTCACCTCAAACTAAACAATTACCTATATTACGATATGTTTATAGTTAGCTTTGGTGAATACATTCATTATTTGGGAATTTGCAGCAAACTTTGAGTGTAATATTCATTATAAACACCAATACCTGTGTGTGAAAAATTCTTATCTAACAACTTTTCACGTTTTGACTTACTATTCAGCCACCCTTCTACTATCGCAGGCGCATCTAAATAATCAGCTGCTGCAATTTCTTCTGCCATCTGAACATTAAGTTCAAATGCTTTTAGACGAATCGATAGCTCTTCAAGGTCGTTAGGTTGGAGTGAACCTTCATCCATTTCATACATATTCACACTGTTTTTATAGGCAATATCAGCTGCTCGATTATCCCATAATAAAGGTTTTAAATTGTAACGCATTCTAACAATATTCACCAGTTCAAATAATTGTTTGGCATTACCTATATCAAGTTTTTCTTGGTCAACATCCTTTTTCCTCTGGGCAGCCTGTAACTCTTTATTGGCAAGTTCAAAAGGGTGAAGCTGAATCAGTGTAGGAACATCCATTAATCGAACACTTGAAAGTTTCCCTGAAAATTTATCAATGTATAATTGCACAAAAATATTTCCTAATCGTATAAGTGGTCGTGAATTGATGTCTTCCTCGGACAACTCATAATAGTATGAGCTCCCCTTATAATCCAGGCTGACAATTGATTCAATGAAGTAATTAGCATAAATCTCACTTACAGGCTCCCCAATATAAAATGGCTTTATATTCACATCGTTTCCTATTGCAAAGATAGTAACAACCTTACCGGCCTTAACACCTACTTGAACATATTTTTCCGCGTTTAGATTGTAAATCCACCATTTATAATCATATGCAGTTAAGTCTACCCTTGACGGCTTTCCAAACTCAGCTTCCAGCTCTTCTACAGTTTTTCCTATGAGGTTAAAAACCCCTTCTGTTTGAACAGCTTCATTTTTATTTTCAGATGAAGCCTCTTCAATCGTTTGAACTGTATCAGAGGTTGTACGATCTTGATTTATTAATACATCTTCATTCCCTTCTTTAATATTTAAGAAAAAACCCACTGCTGTAAAAATCAAAATAATGGCTATAACTCGAATAATTATTTTCAGAGATGTCCCTCCTTTCACAGTTGCGGCTTTCACTTTAATGAATTCTTTATGCCATTATAACATTACAAAGAAAATGAAAAATGTTAAAAAACCTTTAATTTTTGACTTTATTAACTCTAACTAAGCTTTGTTCCTTAATCCATCGGCTTTATGCAAAAAAGGCACCCTCAGGTACCTTAATGTTGAATTTGATTTGTTTGTTCAGAAATCTCAGAAAGCGCCTGTCCTGCCTGCTCATCCGTTAATTTTCGAATAGCAAAATCCCCTAGACTAACAATACCTATTAGTTTATCACCTTCAACAACAGGCAAGCGGCGAATCTGGTGCTCTGACATTAGTTTTGCAGCTTCTTTAGTTGGTGTATCAGCCGTAACTGTTACTAACTTATCACTCATAATTTTCTCAACTTTTGTCGATCCTGGATTTTTCTCAGCAACTCCGCGGACCGTAATATCTCTGTCCGTAATCATTCCTACAAGTTTTCCTTCATCCACAATCGGGATGGCTCCGACATTCAGTTCCTTCATTTTAAGTGCCACTTCATACATATTATCTAATAAAGAACAACATTCTACATCATTAGTCATAATATCGCATATCTTTTCCATCTAAGCTCCTCCTGTCTTATTTTAATTATTGCCGAAAAGATTATGTAACCATTTGTTAGACTTTCCAATTCATTAATTATTATGCAAACAGAAAATTCCCCACGATAACTAATTGAAACTTAGACGTTTTTACACTATTATTAAACTTGAGTATAATTAGATTTTTAGGAACAGTGAGAAAATTTATTAACCTAACCTAATCGCTTGGAGGGGAAAAAATGAAGTTTGAAAACAAAGGTTACGAAGGTATGAAAGCGGAATTAAACCGACTTGACGATTGTATGCTTGAATATGGTTTAGTTCGAGCAGGGCAATGGGATTATGAACGAGTTACATACGATAGAAAGTTCGAATTAAAAGAAGGAACTTTTTATTTGCGTATTCAAGGCTACGCAGTTGAGGGGGATGTTGGCGCTGGCAAAGCTCTTATTCAACTAGTGACACCTTTACTTGGAAAGCATTATTACCCTCATGGGGTTGAATACGGAGATGGGGAAAGTTTCCCTAAGTCATTAGTAGCTCAATGCGATAAAATACTAACAGAGCTTAAATCTGAACTGGATCAATTTACAAAGAAGTAAGGAAAATTCATAATTACAACCACTAAAAGACGCATGTACCATGCGTCTTTCTATTTTTAGAAACAAATGGCTGCATCCCTGCAGCCATTTGTTAAAAACCTAATATAGCTTTGATTACGGAAGTGGTTTCGCCCCCATGATAAAATACATAAAGTAATAAATAAACAGCAACACCTGTGATAGCTGTACAAAACCAAATAATACTTGTAATTGGACCTAATTTACGATGCAGGGAGTCGTTATTTTTTAAACCTGTTATTATTGATACAATCCCAAAAACAGCACCAATTGTAGCCAATGTGATATGAAAAATTAGGAAAATTGTATAATAAATCTTAAGGTGCTCTGGTCCGCCAAAACTTGTATTACCGATAAAAATGGTTCTGCTTGCATAAATGATAAAAAACACCATCGCAAAAATGGCTGCCCATAACATAGCTTTTTTATGTGCTTCAATTTGCCGTTTTCTTATCAGACTCCATCCAATTGCAACCATAATTGCACTAAGTACAATAAATGATGTACTAATTGTCGGCAATATTGGCAGTGAGTATTCCATATTGTTACGTCCTCTCGACTTTTAATATGTATCTATTACGTATATACCTATTATTGTAGTAGAGCAGGAATTATTTTTCAATAATAATCAGACTTCTTTTACAAAACATTTGTATTTATCACCTTTATTAAAATCAAATGTAATGAACTTACTTGAAATAATAGCTTTGTTAGCGAACAATGTTAATAAGCCTGATTTTTGATTCATCCGTGAGAAATGGACATTTCTCACGCCGTACAGCTTTAGATGAGTCAAAAATCAACAAGATTAATAAACAAAGCCAAAATAATAAAAAAGCCTCATATGAAATTATAGGAGGCTGTACACATACTTTCATTACTCAACCGGCTGTGGATGATAAGCTTTTAACTGCTCAGCTTCCGTTTCCTCTTGATCTTTCCGATACCAATCAAAGAAAACACGCGCTAATACAATACCATAGACAATTTCTTGAATAATTTTCATCAAAACACCGCCAAGCTGCTGATCATGAATAAGCGATAGAGAAGTAAACATTTCTGGACCGCTTAAATCTAAAGAAGCTAAAGTTGCCTGCGGTACACAAAGAGCTAATGCTTGTGCCCATAGTTTTGGATCAGAATAAGCAGCATACATCGGGCTGTCATTAAAAATGATTAGTGCACAAGCAGGTAATATCAATGCACCGCTTGCAAAAATATACGCAACCTTTTTTAAACCAATAATACTACGATTTTTATCTAATTTATTAACAAGCGGCCACCACATACAAAAAGCTAACATAAATAATAGACTTGTATACGCTTCGTGGAGCCACATAGTTGTTTTGACGACATCAAAAATAAATGGGATATGATATAGAGAAAACGTAACATTAAAAAGTACTAATGCAATAATGGGTCTAGTGAAAAGTGCCATAATTGTTTTTAAGATAGGGATTGACCATATATTTTCCCACAGCCAAACAGGTACTGCTAGAATTAGAATGGGCGGAATGATAAATAATAATACTGACATTTGAATCATATGAGCATAGAACATTAAATGCCCCATTAAATCAAGTGGAGACCCCTTTACGATGTAAATTAATACCATGGTCAGACTGAAAAAGATAATCTGTGATTGCGTAAGCGGTTTACTATTTTTAAAGACACGAATATATTTTGTGGTCAATAGGAAGTAGCTGGCTGCAATCAATAGCACAAAAATAAAGAAGAATGGACTCCATAAAGCCCTAAAACCGAATATATCTAGAGACACTAGTCTTTCACCTCTTTCATTTATAAGGATAATGAAAACTAAATTGTTAGATTATTTTCAAACTATTAACACTTATTATACTATTTTAATATTATATATTCAAACAATGCCGCCTACTTTATAATATATAAAAGGAAATCAGCCAGGCTGATTTCCTTTTATTATCTTACCACCAAATAATTGTCATGAAAGCAATCACAGTAATGATTGCCACAAACACTCCACTAAACATAAATATCGCAGGCATCTCATGACCTTTGTGGCTCATATGCATAAAATAATAAAGCTGGTAAGCTACCTGAATAGCGGCTAGCAATAAAATAAATGGTACTGTAAACCAACTGCTAAAACCATCATAGCCAACAGCAACAAAAGCAATTAGCGTAAGGAAAATCATCAGTGCAAATGTAATCACTTGATGCTTCATTTCCTCCGCATTTTTTTTACGGCGATACTTGATATCATTAGGGTTAACTGAATTTAGATGTTCATTGCTCATCAGATTATCCCACCATTCCCATTAAATATACAACTGTGAAGATAAATACCCACACAACGTCAATGAAGTGCCAATAAAGACTTGCTAAATAAAACTTAGGTGCATTATAAAGGTCTAATCCACGTTTACCATTTCGAATCATCAATGTTAAAATCCAGCAAAGACCGAACGCAACGTGTGCACCGTGAAAGCCTGTTAATGTATAAAAAGCTGAAGCAAAAGCACTGCTTGTAAACGTATGGTGAAATTCATGTACATAATGATTAAATTCATAGATTTCTAAAGCTAAAAAGGAAGCACCTAACACAACTGTTATTCCTAACCAAAGCATCATCTTTTTAAACTGAAAATTCTTCATATGGTACATAGCGTACACACTTGTTAACGAACTTGTTAATAGAATCATCGTTGTTGCAAAAACAAGCGGCATCTCAAAGATATCTTTCGCTAGCATATGGTCTGAACTTGGTACTTTATCCTTTAAAGCAAGATATGTTGCAAAAAGAGTGGCGAAAAGTACTGTTTCGCCTCCTAAGAATATCCAGAAACCAGTAAATTTATTTTTAGCTTCAAGGGTTTGCCTCTCAGGCGAAGCCGGCCACGTTTCAGCTGTCCATTTCTCTTCCGCGTGCATTATGCCTTCCCCCCCTTATCCAGATCATCAATTAATTCTTCTTTATGAATATGGTAACCATGATCATCCTTCGCAGAGCGGAACATCATTGACCCAAATGTAATCGCCAATCCGATAATAAATACCGCAATTGCAGCTGGATTAGCAAAAACATCATCATTTTTCATGTCGTATTGGTACATGGCACCAAATGCAGCAATAAATAACCCTAAGCTAATCATAAATGGAGTAAAAGAAGAATTTGGCATATGGATATCTCCAAGCGGCTCTGCAGGTGTTAAATTCTTTTTACCTTCCATTTTTTCAATCCAATATGGATCCAATCCACGAACAAGTGGTGTTTGTTTAAAGTTATAATAAGGTGGCGGTGAAGCAATCGCCCATTCTAATGTACGTCCATCTTCCCAAGGATCGTTCCCAACCCTTTCATTCTTAACCACTGTAACAATAACGTTAATTACTAAAATAATAACAGCCACTGCCATTAGGAAAGCACCTATTGTACTAATTAAGTTAGCAGCTTCCCAGCCTTGGTTTGGAAGGAAAGTAAATACACGGCGCGGCATACCCATTAGACCAAGAAAGTGTTGAATAAAGAATGTTAAATGGAAACCTATTAGGAATAACCAGAATGTTACTTTACCTAATTTTTCATTCAACATAGTTCCAAACATTTTTGGCCAATAGAAATGTGTTCCCGCCAATAATGCTAATACAACCCCGCCTACAATTACATAGTGGAAATGAGCAACGATAAAGTAACTATCATGCAGCTGATAGTCAAGAGGTGCCGCAGCCTGCATAACACCCGTTACCCCACCCATTACGAATGAAGGAATAAACGCAACAGCATACAACATTGGTGTTGTAAATGTAACGCTTCCTCCCCACATAGTAAAGAGCCAGTTAAAGATTTTAATACCTGTTGGAACCGCAATAGCCATTGTTGCAACAGCAAAGATTGCATTTGCAATTGGACCAAGACCAGTTGTAAACATATGGTGAGCCCATACCATGAATCCAAAGAATCCAATTAAAACAGTAGCAAACACCATTGATGAGTAACCAAACAGACGTTTTCTTGAGAAAGTTGAGAAAATCTCAGAGAAAATCCCAAATGCCGGTAAAACTAAGATATATACTTCCGGGTGACCAAAAATCCAGAAAATATGTTCATAAATAATCGTATTACCGCCACCAGCTACATCAAAGAAATTCGCTCCAAACAAGCGGTCAAATGTTAGGAAAAATAAACCGACTGCAAGCGGAGTAAAAGCAAATACAATAAGTGTTGAAGCAACAAATGTAGTCCAAGTAAACAGAGGCATCCTCATGAATGTCATACCTGGAGCTCTCATATTAATAATTGTTACAAGAAAGTTAATCCCCGACATTAATGTACCAAAACCAGATATTTGTAATCCAAGCGTATAAAAATCAATTCCATGACCCGGTGACTCAAGCGACAATGATGCGTACGAAGTCCAACCGGCATCAGGCGCTCCACCTAAAAACCAAGAAAGATTTAAGAAAATACCTCCAAAAAGAAACAACCAAAATCCTAATGAATTTACAAATGGAAACGCAACATCACGTGCACCAATTTGAAGCGGTACAATGGCATTCATAAAGGCAAATAACAATGGTGTTGCCGCAAGGAATATCATGGTTGTTCCATGCATGGTAATAATTTCATTAAATAATCCAGCACTGACAAAATCATTATTTGGTTCCATAAGCTGGATACGAATCATCATAGCTTCTAGACCACCGATAACGAAAAACAGTGCACCGGCAATAAAATAAAGGTGTGCGATTTTTTTATGGTCAACAGTTGTTAAATAATCCCATAAAAAAGCTCCGACCCCTTGTTTCTGAGCATAGCTACTCACAGTTTTACCTCCCCTTAACACGTTCTAATTCGAATCATTACTGAATTTTCAGATTCATCAAATATTCAGTTAATGCATCAAGCTCTTGTTCTGTTAACTCCCCATAAGCACCAGTCATTTTGTTTCCTGGTTTAATGCTTTCAGGATTTTGAATCCATTTCTTAAGGTTTTCTTCATTATGATCCAGGATACCCGCGATAGTTGTACGATCACCAAAATTCGTTAAGTTTGGTGCAAGTCTTGCTGCTTCAGGTGTTGTATTTGCAGGTGTAACAGCATGACAGCCAATACAGCTTTGGTTATAGATTTCTTGACCTTGCTGAGCTGAAGCAGTTGTGGCCTGCTTTGGTTCTGTAACGCTCTGCATATCCTTTACCCAATTATCAAATTCTGCACGGGAAACCGTTTTTACTTTAAAGTCCATCAGTGCATGCGAAGGACCACAAAGCTCAGCACATTTTCCGTAGAAAAGATTCTTTGCTTCTTCAGCCTTTTTACTGTCAAACTCCAGCCAAAACTTATTAACATTGTCTGTATTAGTATCCATTTTTCCACCAGCTGCAGGAATCCAGAATGCATGCTTTACATCAGAAGCTTTTAAATTAAAATAGACTTTCTCATCTGTTGGCACCACAAGTTCCTGTCCCGTAACAATCTTTTCATTTGGATATTCAAACTCCCACCAATAAAGATTCGCACGTACATTAACTACTAGTGCATCCGAATCCTTCTTGTCCATTTCATCCACATCGCCAAGATTAAATGTTGCCGCAACTGTAGGAACAGCCAAAATCAAGAGTAGGATAATTGGAATAGTAGTCCAGATGATCTCTAATTTATGATTTCCTTCTACTTGCTTTGGAACCTTGTCATCTTTACGTCTAAATTTTAAAATCACCAATAAGAAAATTAAGACAACGACAACAATAACTCCTACCATAATTGCAGTACTTAACAACATTAAATTATACTGCTTCTCCGCAACTTCCCCTGCTGGCTGCAGTGTTGATATAAATGGCTCACCACAACCTGAGAGAACAAGCGCCAGCACCGACAACAACGGAATTAGACGCCATTTTGTTAGCCTCTTCATAGCGTAAACATACCCCTCTTTCGTGAATAATTTTATTACAAAAAGTAGTGCCATAAAAATATGGTTAAATTCTTTCTGTCCTTAAATTTCCATAGGATGAAAGAATTCCCTACCAATCTCTAAAGGAAACGCCACTCATCCCCTTTTCCTGAGTGACGTCCCTTTTAAAAAACCATGATGTGTATCATCAATAAAGAAAATGATGTAGTGTCTTATATGTTTTATATAAATGTCACAATAACCATAGAAACAAATAGGATGGTTAAGTACTGTAACGAATAAACAAACATTAATTTTGCCCACTTCATATCATCATTAAACCTATTAGCGTAAATTCCTGTTAGAATCCAGCCAATATTCAGCGCTGTTGCAAGTACAACAAACGGAATGCCTAATTCAGTCATAAAAAACGGAAGCGGTAACAAAGCACTTATCCATAAATAAATATGCCGTTTTGTTTTTTTGAATCCCTTTACAACTGGGAGCATAGGAATGCTCGCTGCACGATATTCTTCAACTCGTCTCATTGCCAAAGCATAAAAATGAGGCGGCTGCCAGGCAAACATAATAAGGAATAACATCCAAGCCATAATATCAAGATTGGGATCAATTGCGGCCCAGCCGATTAACGGCGGTACTGCACCAGATACACTTCCAACTACCGTATTGGATACATGCTGACGTTTAGACCACATAGAATAAACAACGACATAGCTGAATACGCCTAATACACCAATAACAGCTGCTGAAATGGTTGTTAAAAGAAGAAATGCTAATCCAATAATAATAAATAGTAATCCCGTTATGGCTACTTTCACAGGATTCATTTTCCCTGTAACAGTAGGCCTCGCCTTCGTTCTCTCCATTAAATGGTCAATATCACGATCTATGTAGTTATTGAGAGTACAGGAACCTGCCATGATAAGAGCAGAACCAATCAAGGCAAAAAAGATGCTATCCAAATGATTAAAAAATCGTTTATCAACAATAGTAAGCGCAAGCCATATACCTGTAAAAGTTGTAATTAAATTCGAATTAACAATACCAATTTTTATTAGTGCAAGAAAATCCTTCCAAGCAGTTGTTTCTGGTATCTTTGCTTTTACGTCATCTCCATCGCTGGTGATAACAGCTTCAGTAATGGTCCTCGAACCAGACATTCTACTTCCTCTCCTTTTGCGTTTCACAACTACTATCATTAAAAATTCTATCCTATTGCTTTTCTAATTTCATCACTCATGAATGAACCCATTTCATATGTACTATACGATTACAACTAATATATTGTTGACTGAATATTAAATCAATATACCTCTCTTCAGTATATTAAATCACACTTTCGTCAATTTTTGTGAACTTTTTTTGAATTAGTTATGAAAAAAGTGTGTCTTGCAAGAATATTTTATTTCCCTTATTGTTATTTTAGTGCCATAATGAAGGAAATTAATTTTAATTTCGAATTTTCAATAAACATATTATCTTCTTAATTTTCTTTCTTATCTATATTTCTAACAAACTATCACTCAAGTTTCAACTGTTTTCATATTAATATAAGTAAAAAGTGTATTTTATTTACTATTTAGGAAATTACTGTAATAATTATGTATGAAAAATGTAATTTGAACTATAATTCACTAATAATTCAGCATGATTTAAATTGTGATACTATTTCGTGTATTTATTTTATTATATCCATTAATGTATTACTATAGCAATAATAAGAACATTTTCTAAGTAGGTGAAAAAATTGTATCGTTCTCTCAAGTGGTTTTCAGTATTAACAACAATAGGTATGCTCTTTATTCTATTAGGCGGAGCATTGGTTACAAAAACAGAATCCGGCATGGGATGTGGCCGTTCTTGGCCTTTATGTAATGGCCAGCTCATACCAAAGGAAATCACTAGTGAATTAATTATTGAACTTGCCCATCGTGTGGTATCAGGTTCAGTTGGAATTATGCTGATTATTCTTTCGATTATGACTTGGCGGGCAATCGGCCATATTAGAGAAACCAAATTCCTTATTATAACTTCAATGCTCTTCCTCGTCCTACAGGGGCTTATAGGAGCGGCAGCCGTCATTTGGGGGCAATCTGATTTTATATTGGCAGCCCATTTTGGCATATCATTAGTTTCCTTTTCTACGGTATTTCTTTTAACCCTTCTTATATTTGAGGTGGACAAAAAGTTTGAGGCTGAAAAGCTTATTCTCGATAAGCGAATGAAAAAACATATCATCGGTGTCACCCTCTATAGTTTTATAGTTGTCTATACAGGTGCTCTTGTACGCCATGTAAATGCGAGTCTTGTTTGCCGTGATTGGCCTTTATGTCTTAATGATCAGCCTGGACTGCCAACCAATATGTATGAATGGATTCAAATGAGCCACCGTGCTGCAGCAGGGTTAATTTTTATTTGGATTGGATACATCATGTTTTTGGTTATTAAACATTATCGGCACGAAAAGATTATGTATTGGGGATGGATTATTTCCTTCACTCTCGTTTCTTTACAGGTTATAGCAGGTGCTTTTATCATTTTCTTACGGGGTAATCTATATGTTGCACTTGCACATGCCTTCTTCATTACCTGTTTGTTTGGGATGTTAAGTTATTTTATTCTGCTGACATACAGAAGCAATCATAATTCTACTGCTTTACAAATGCAGAATAAACAAGCTGCAGATAGAAACCCTTCACAATCATCATTCATATCAATGAAATAAAAAAGAGTTACAGCTAAGCTGTAACTCTTTTTTATTTTTACTTTGTCATTTCCATGAGAAGATCTCCTGTTTGAATAGCTTCTCCACTTTGAACATAAATATCTTTCACGACTCCTGAGAATGGAGCTTGGACAGTGGTTTCCATTTTCATCGCTTCAGTAATCATTAAATGATCACCTTTTTCCACTCTTTCACCTTTCTCAACAATGACTTTTACTACTGTTCCAGGCATTGTTGCTGACAGATGATTTGGATTTTTAGGGTCAGCCTTCACCTTTGATTGAATAGTTGATTTGATACTGTCATCCTTCACAACTACTTCACGAGATTGACCATTTAACTCAAAATAAACGGTTCTCGTACCATCTGCCTGAGGTTGTCCAACAGATACCAGCTTCACAATAAGCGTTTTACCTGTTTCAATTTCAACTTGAATTTCTTCACCAAGACGAAGTCCATATAGGAATGTTGGTGTATCTAAAACAGAAAGATCGCCATATTGTTGAACTGTTTTTGCGTATTCTAAAAATACTTTTGGATAAAGAGCATATGCAATGACATCATGGCTTGTTACTTCTCTTCCAAGCTCATGGTATAATTCATCTCTTAGTGCTTTAAAATCAACTGGTTCAAGTAATTCACCAGGACGTACTGTAATTGCTTCTTTTCCTTTTAGAATAACTTTTTGAAGCTCCTTCGGGAATCCCCCATGAGGCTGTCCTAAATAGCCCATGAATAACTCGACTACAGAATCAGGGAAATCGATTGTATCTCCTTTTGTTAGTACATCTTCTTCCGTTAGGTTGTTTTGAACCATGAATAAAGCCATGTCACCAACAACTTTTGATGATGGAGTTACTTTTACAATATCACCAAACATTTGGTTTACTCGAGAATACATCCTCTTAACATCATCCCACTGGTCGCCAAGACCAACCCCCTTAGCTTGCTGCTGAAGGTTACTGTATTGTCCTCCCGGCATTTCGTGCTGGTACACTTCAGTATGAGGCGCAACCATACCTGATTCAAAATCTTGGTAATACTTTCGTACATCTTCCCAATAATGAGAAAGGTTTTCTAAAGACTCTACTTTTACATCTGGTTGACGCTCGTTTCCTTGCAGCGCATAGAACAATGTATTTGCACTAGGCTGTGATGTTAAACCAGCCATAGAACTCATGGCCACATCGACAATATCAACACCTGCGTCAATCGCACGTGAGTACGTATAGATACCATTTCCACTTGTATCATGTGTGTGTAAATGAATTGGAATATCAACAGTTGCCTTTAATTCAGAGATTAATTGATATGCCGCTTCTGGTTTTAATAACCCTGCCATGTCTTTAATAGCTAATATGTGTGCACCTTGAGCTTCAAGTTCTCTAGCTATATTCTTGTAGTAATTTATATCATACTTACTTCTTGTTGGATCCGTAATATCTCCTGTATAGCAAACAGCTGCTTCAGCAATCTTTCCTGATTGTCTTACCGCATCGATGGCTACTTCCATTCCCTTTACCCAGTTTAAGCTATCAAAGATACGGAACACATCGATACCAGCATGTGCTGATTTTTCAACAAATTCACGAATCACATTATCAGGGTAATTTTTATATCCTACTGCATTTGCTGAACGTAACAACATTTGGAACAGAACATTCGGAATTTGCTTTCTTAATGTTAATAAACGATCCCATGGATCTTCTTTTAAGAAACGGTAGGCTACATCAAAAGTTGCCCCGCCCCACATTTCCATTGAGAAAAGCTCAGGAAGCAATTTGGCAGTTGGTTCGGCAATATGTGTAAAGTCGTTTGTCCGAATCCTTGTTGCTAATAACGACTGGTGAGCATCACGGAAAGTCGTATCAGTTAATAATACTTCTTTTCGATCTTTTACCCATTTAACAAGTCCGTCTGCACCCTGTTCATCCAAAATTTGTTTTGTGCCATTTTGAATCTCTAGATTATGAGGAATTTTTGGTACTCTTGGCTTTTCAAACACAGGTCTTTTCTTTTTCTCAACTCCTGGGAAGCCATTAATAGTAACTGTTCCAATGTAATTAAGCAATTTTGTTCCACGGTCTTTTCTTTTTGGGAAAATAAATAATTTTGGAGTTTCATCAATAAATGATGTGTCGTAATCTCCATTTATGAACTTTTCATGTTTTACCACATTGATTAAAAATGGAATATTTGTTTTAATACCACGAATACGGAATTCATGTAAATTTCGAATCATCTTTGATGCAGCTTGTTCAAATGTATGTGCATGTGTGGTTACCTTCACAAGCAATGAATCATAGAATGGTGTAATAATCGATCCTTGGTAAGCATTACCAGCATCTAACCGTACTCCAAATCCTCCGCCAGAACGGTAAGCCATAATCTTGCCGGCATCCGGCATAAAATTATTTAATGGATCTTCCGTTGTCACACGTGATTGGATGGCAAAACCATGTGTGATAATATCCTCCTGCTGCGGCATACCAATCTTTTCTCCAAAAAGTTCATAGCCTTCTGCAACAAGGATTTGTGTTTGAACAATATCAATACCAGTAATCATTTCTGTAATAGTATGTTCTACTTGAACACGAGGGTTTACCTCAATAAAATAGAAATTATCCCCAGAAACTAAAAATTCTACCGTTCCTGCGTTTAAATAATTCACATTTTTCATTAAGCTGACAGCTGCATCGCATATATCTTGACGAAGTTCTTTCGAAAGAGAAACACTTGGCGCAACTTCAACCACTTTCTGATGTCGACGTTGAATAGAACAATCTCTTTCGTACAAATGAATAATATTACCTTTGGAATCACCAAAAATTTGCACTTCAATATGCTTTGGACGATTAACATATTTCTCAACATATACTTCATCATTTCCAAAAGCAGCTTTTGCTTCTGATTTAGCACGACTATAAGCTTCTTCCACTTCCTCGATACCGTTTACAATCCTCATTCCACGGCCGCCGCCGCCTAACGAAGCTTTAATAATAATTGGAAAGCCATGCTTTTCCCCAAAGATTTTCACTTCTTCTAAACTGTTCACCGGACCATCGGAACCAGGAATAACAGGAATATTTGCTTTAATTGCCTGCTCTCTTGCTTTCACTTTGTCACCGAACATATCTAAATGCTCAGATTTCGGACCGATAAAAATAATACCTTCTTCTTCACATCGTCTTGCAAAATGAATATTTTCAGAAAGGAAACCATATCCAGGATGGATGGCATCTACGTCACTATTCTTTGCAATTTCAATAATGCCTTCAATATCAAGATATGCGTCAATTGGCTTTTTTCCTTCTCCAACTAAATATGCTTCGTCCGCTTTATATCGATGTAAAGAACTAGTGTCCTCATTCGAATAAATCGCAACAGTGCGAATATTTAATTCAGTACACGCCCTAAAGACGCGGATGGCAATTTCCCCTCTGTTCGCAACTAACACTTTATTGATGCGTCTGCTCACATAAAACACCTCATTTACATAGATAAATTTTTGGATTAATTAATGAATCTTTCGAAAATAAAAGATAGACTAATGCAGCGTTGATAACAGAAAAAATAATATGTCCTGTTTCCCGTTTTACATTTAGAAAGATTATTAACCAACCCTATATTAAAGCGGAGGGAATTAATTCCCCTCGCCTATTTACGAAATAAAAAAGCTTGTCCATTCATTTTTCTGTTTTTTTCCGGCTTCGTTCGTTCATTCTTCTGTTTATAATTTTGCTCATAATTCACAAACATCGATATATTTACTAGTATGCCCATCGCTATAGATAATTGCAATAATGATGAACCTCCATAGCTTACAAATGGCAATGGTACACCCGTTAATGGAATAACACCTGAAATACCTCCGAGGTTGATAAAAGATTGAATTCCTACCATCGAGGAAATCCCAATCGCTAATAGACTGCCAAATGGATCTTTACATTTGATTCCTATAAATATCCCTCTTAATACAATATACCCCAAGCAAATAATCACAAAACCGACACCAAAAATCCCCAATTCCTCTGCAATTACAGCCATAATGAAATCCGTATGGGATTCAGGCAAATAGCCAAGCTTTTGGATGCTTTGCCCAAGACCTAAACCTTTAAGTCCACCAGCACCAACAGCCATATAGGAATTTGCCAGCTGCCACCCTACTCCCTGCTCATGTTGAAAAGGATCTTGAAAAGCAAGAAAACGTCCAACACGTACATCAGAAAAAAGAAATCCCTTCATTATTAAGAAACCAGGAATCCCCAATAATAATCCAATTCCTACAAGCTTGCCAATATTACGAAAGCTCATCCCAGAAGAAAAAACAACTGTTGCTGCAATTAAAACAATAATTGCTGCTGTTCCAATATCAGGCTGGATTGCAACAAACAAAACAACAAGCACCAAATAAACTAAAGGAGGAATTACTCCTTTATTAAATTCATTGATATAGGACTGTTTCTTAGCATATACAGCAGATAAATAAATAATAACACATAGTTTGACAAATTCTGAAGGTTGAAGGCTTGAGGCTCCAATTTTAAACCAGCTTTGCGCATTTCCAGCCACATGACCAAAAATAAAAAGACCGCCTAAGCCGAAGAGGGACAAAAAAAACATAGGAACAAGAATTTTATTACTCTGTAGCATTTTGTATGGAATCCATGCTGTTACAATAAATACTAGTCCGGATATGACTAAATTCAGCTTTTGCTTTTGAAAAAAGTAATCACTTTCTACTTCATACCGCTGGACTGCTGAAACCATACTGGCACTGTACACCATGATTAACCCGAAAATAACTAACATCGTCAAAACAATAATTAACGAATAATCATATGATTTTAAGATTTTTTTAAACATCCAACCTCTTCCCTCATCTTCAAAGTTGTATTATTTATTCTACTATACTATCAAATATCCTGCCTATAGAGAGAAGAAAAATGTTTACTTAATGAAAGTAAATTGTATTTTTTATATCATACTAGTTATAGCGCACTCACGCAATAATCAATTTTAATTTTTTTGATAACTTTGTCACCTTTTGTCAGTTTTTTTCGAGTCTTGCTACACTTCCAATGCATTAACCCTATCGTTTTGGATAAAAAAACTCAAACAAGTTATCCCGTTGTTTGAGTAAAATACTTATTTTTTTATAGATGATTCATGTAAGTGAATTAGCTCTTTTTCCAATCCATCTAAAATATTTTTTCCTTCATTTTCATCAATCAGCCCAAGTCGAACCGCAAAGTCTATTTCACGCGATAAACCAAACATCTGCGTGTCCAAAACATCTTCATAGAGAGGGCATTGTGGCATCGTTAAATTCTCCATTTGTACTTTAATCAGTCTTAATATTTTGTCAGCATCTGCTTTTAACAATTCATTTGCTTTTTCTTTATGATCAATAGTCATTTCAGAAGCCAAAGTTGATCCCCCCTGTTTTGAAAGCGATTATCCTATCTGTTAAATTTTATACTTTAAAATTCAAAAATGCAAGGTACAAAAGCAGAACGTCTACTAAAGACCGCCACATCCTGTGGCGAACATTGACGTCAACACATCCTGTGCAAATCAATCCATGACAGGCATCTATTTTTAGATTATAATTTAGTTAACAATGAAATACGACTTATCAATCAACAGCAGTATGAATCTATGGAGGAGCAAAAAATGGAGAATATTATACTCATTAAGGGAAAAGTCAAGTTCCCTATTACACTTGATCCTACTGTTTGGATATTTGACGATCGCAAGCTTGATTTAGATACATACTTTAATCAGCAGGAAACAGAGATTAACGAATTAGAGGAGTACACTAAATCTATTTCCAAGCATTGGGATAGAGAAATTATTGAAGGTGCTCAGCTGCCGGAATCTAGTACAACCAAGAAAAAATTTATTAAAGAAGAAATGACTACCGGAAGCTTTGGAATTCGCTTCCAACCCTTCTTAGACAATGCTGAACCTTCCGATGATGCTGCAGTTATCATTATCGAATCCGCTGATCAAGAATACTCGCTGCCAATTGAAGAAGCAAAGAACATAATATTAGGTTTCTCTGCAAACGGTAAACCTTTGACGGAAGATGGACCTGTTCATGTTTACCTCAATAAAGAAAGTAAAAGTCAACCCATCAAAAAAATCAGATGCTTCAGGGTTGAATAAAGTACCGATTATTTTAGCATGATAATAATGAAAGAAGGAGAAGAAGCAAAAAGCTTTTTCTCCTTTTATTTGTAACTAGAGTAAATCTGCTGCCAATTGAGCAATACCAGAACGTTCACCCTTTACCAATTTAACATGACCGGCAATTTTCTGATTTTTGAACCTTTCGACCACATATGTAAGGCCGTTATTATAGGCATCTAAATACGGATGGTCAATTTGTTCCGGATCTCCCATTAAAACAATTTTACTGCCTTCTCCAACTCTCGTAAGAATCGTTTTCACTTCATGTTTTGTTAAATTCTGTGCTTCATCAATAATGATATACTGATCAGGAATACTTCTCCCTCTTATATACGTTAATGCCTCCACTTCAATAGAACCCATACCAGCTAAGATAGCCTCCAATTCACCTGGCTTTTTGGCATTAAATAAGTATTCCAGGTTATCATAAATTGGCTGCATCCACGGTCTAAGCTTCTCTTGCTTTTCACCTGGAAGAAAGCCGAGATCTTTACCAACCGGTACAATAGGTCTGGCCACCAGTAATTTTTTATAGTCTCCTAAATCCTCCGTCTGCATCAAACCAGCAGCGAGTGCGAGTAATGTTTTCCCGGTACCTGCCTTTCCGATTAATGTGACAAGAGGCAAATCAGTCCGGAGCAAAAGCTCAACTGCCATTGTCTGCTGGACATTTCTTGGCTTTATCCCCCATATATGTTCATGATCAAAAACTAATTTTTTCACTTTATTCCCTTTCTGATCAACTATTCCAATAGCTGAAGAAGAGGACCCTAACGCATCTTTTAAAAGAATAAATTGATTTGGATAAAATGGGTGATTGGCTATTTCCGTTAGCAGTAGTTCCCCTTTTTCATAAAAACGATTTAATAATTCAGTGTCAATAAAGACATTAATATAGCCTGTATAAATATGGTCATTTTCTACAACACGATCGCTAAGAAAATCTTCCGACAATAATCCAATGGCATCAGCCTTGACTCTGACAAGAGCATCCTTACTGACGAGAATGACTTGCTTTCCATTTTCCTTTGTTTCTTCTTCAAGCGATAAATTTTTTGCCACCGCTAATATTCGGTTATCATTTGTTTTTTCAATAAATATCTCCTGAAGCTGGTGAAATGAACGGTGATTAAGTTCTATACGGATTTCACCGCCATTTTCAAGCTGTATTCCTTCGTGTAATTTTCCTGTTTCCCTCAAACCATCAATCATTCTTGCAACTTGCCGTGCATTTCTTCCAATTTCGTCCATATATCGTTTTTTTGAATCCACTTCTTCCAGCACGACTGCCGGAATAATAACTTCATTATCATCAAAGGAAAAAATAGAGTAGGGATCTTGCAGTAATACATTCGTATCTAACACGTATATTTTACCCAATCCGATGCCTCCTGCTCCTATGCATTCTATTTGCTGTGATGTGCTCCCTCATTTTTCTTTCGGCAAACTATGTGAGGATTTGTCCACTATAATCAGCATTCTGTTCACCTATTACGTAGAGCTTTCTATTATTACTTGACAATACCCTGTGATGAAAGTCGTTCTTTCTTGGATGCCACACCCCTTCATTCATTTGCTAACTTAGGACAGCAGCGCTTTGGTAAAATATATGTTTTTTTGTATAAAGATAGAAGATATTTTGCACAATAACTAGTAATGATTTCAATAAATAATTGAAATAATTTCAATCACCTAAAAGATTGCTGTCATATTTAAGGAGGTGTTCCCGAATTGAAAGTATATTTAATACTTCTTTTCAGTTTGTTTATTCTATGTGGCTGCAGGGGAAATAATGAAACTGCAGAAAACAAGCAACATACTATCAATGTTAAAAACAGTACCATACAGGAGGTTGATAAGAAGACAGGCCAAGAGATTTCAAAACATTTGGCAGACCTTGCAGCAAGTGTTCCAAGTGTGAACGATGCTACCGCGGTCGTTCTCGGGAAATATGCCATTGTCGGTATTGACGTGAACAAAAATTTAGATCGATCTGAAGTTGGTTCTATTAAATATACCGTAGCGGAAAGCCTAAAGAACGATCCTAACGGGGCAAGGGCCATTGTGGTCGCGGACCCGGATATAAATGCGCGTTTGAAAGAGATAGCCGAAGATATTCAAAAAGGAGAGCCGATACAAGGTATTATGAATGAGCTAGCAGATATTTCAGGCCGACTGATGCCTGAGATTCCTGCTGATTTAACAGACCCTAATACCAAAAACATGTTAGATGAACAAAAAAAGCAGCTGAATGAAGACGAAGAAAAAAAGCTTGAACAAAAACAGGAAGAGCAATCCAATCATCATAAATAATGTAATAGCGCCTATGGCACAAAAAAAAGCTTAGTATACACTAAGCTTTTTTCAATGCCTCCATTACTTGGGTATCTAATCTTTTTGCCGCTTTTAAATCATAAGTTTTTTCATATTCAGGTGCTACAGAAATTTTAGAGCCATAGAACATAACATCTCTGACCTCTTCTATATCCATTTGGATTTGAGCGAGTTTTAATGGAACATCCTCCATTTTCTCTTGCCTAATGTGTGCATTGCCGCTTATAGAATAAGTGGATTCATTTGCAATGACATTAATGACAATTTTTGGATCGTGCTCAATATTTGTTACAATACGAGAACGGTTATCAACAGCAAACAAAATCGTTTTTTCATCCTTTGCCAACAACCAAGAAATAGCACTTACATTTGTTCCACCTGTCTCATAATCAATCGTAGCGAGAAGTACAAAGCGCTCTTTTTGCAGAAAATCAAATAATGGTTTCGTTAGTTCTGGTTCTACTTGATTTGCCATAAGAGAATCCCCTTTATAATCAAATTCGCCCCCATCCAATTTACGCCCGGATTTTTATCACGCTTCAAAGCGCCACATCCGCATGTTTCGCCTGACTAGGACGGCCTGTCCGTCGTCGAGCTCGCTCGATAAATTACCTTAAAAAATCCCGAGGCATCCGCCGGAGGCTTAACTTCATTCAGCCGGGGTTTAAACCCCCACTGAATCGGAGAGCCTTTTGTATTCATCCTCAACTTATAGAAGTGAAGGACTTCTGCTGAATGAAGTTACCATCATCATATTATTAAAATACCTTACTTTCAACGATTTCACACACCAATTGAAGATTTTACTCATTTATATTCGTATCTCATAACAACATATTATATAATTAATATAAGTCAATGTATAATGGTTATTAATGTAATCATCAAGGTGTAAAATGATTTATTTAAGAGTGGTTTTCCATTCACCCAAAACATTACACAAGAACTGAATTTAAATTCTCCTGAGGTGTATAGAATGAGAGTAAAATGTGTCATTTGTGATAAAATTGAATCCATTGAAGATAATTCCTTTCAAGCAAAGCGTTTAAGAAATAGACCTATTTACACGTATATGTGTAAAACTTGCACAAATCGCATTACAGAAAAAACAGAGCAAAGAATTGCTACCGGAAATTTTCAGCTTTACCGAAGTAAAAAAAATGAGGATGATTGGGAATAAACCATAACTAGCTATCCCCCGTAACAAAAGACGCCGTTTTCTACAGCGTCTTTGTTGTATGTTATTCGGGATAATTTTGATATCTATCTGGACTTTCATTAATTTGATTAATCATAACTTCGATTAATTCCTGTGAAAAACGGGTATTATGTTGTTTCCCCTCATTGACATATGAAATATTGTAATAACCATTTTCTTTTTTCACTTTTATCTCAGAAAGACCAAGTTCTTCCGTTAATATCGATTTAAACAATTCTTCCGTTTCCACAGCTGCTTGGTCGTCAGGTCTTTCATCAATCACTGCTTTTATAGTCAACCAGTTATAAATTGCATCTTGTACCTTTTTCATTAATCAAACTCCTCTTCAAGATGATACTTATGCGTTTTTATGTCTGTGCAGCCTGATTTTGTAGATAACTAAAATAAGCGCTGCTACAACGAGTCCCTCCGCAATCGGAAGGAAAATGGCAAGAAATGTTAAAAATGTACAGCCGAAAATTAAGAAAAAATAGATGATAACTGATTTCAACAATGGCAGCTTTTGAGCAAAGCCAAGTTTAAAAACAATAATGCTTAAGAGTAGAATGGTAATATACAACAGCCACATTCCAAGTTCGGAATTTATATTTACTTTATATAATGCAGCAAAAAATGATAATTTCTCCGTGATATCCATACTCCATTGGCTCCTTTTTTTCAAAACTCTTAATCTTAAGATTACTATACTATTTTTGTACAAACCATTCAACAATCTTAAGGTTATTAGGTCAATTCATAAGCTAGGTAATTTCCAATACAAAAAATAAAAGGAGACGCAATTGTCTCCTTTTTAATTAATATGATGTTTAAGCCTGAACTTCAGCACCTTTTTTCTTTTTCGCTGCTTTTTCACGTTCATTTTTATTAAGAATTTTCTTTCGAAGACGAATCGATTCTGGAGTAACCTCACAATATTCATCTTCGTTCAAGTATTCTAATGATTCTTCCAACGTTAAAATACGAGGTTTTTTCATTGTATTGGTTTGGTCCTTTGTTGCTGAACGAATATTTGTCTGTTGTTTCATTTTTGTAATGTTAACGGTCAGATCGTTTTCACGATTATGTTCACCGACAATCATACCTTCATAGATTTCTGTACCGGCGTCAACAAAGATAATGCCACGATCTTCTACTCCCATAATTCCATAAGTTGTCGCTTTCCCATTTTCCATTGAAACAAGAACACCTTGACGTCTTCCGCCCACTTGACCTGGCTGCATTGGTTGATAGCTGTCAAAGGTATGGTTCATAATCCCATATCCACGTGTTAAAGTTAAAAATTCAGTAGAATATCCAATCAAGCCTCTTGCAGGTACATTAAAAATCAGACGAACTTGACCATTTCCGTTGTTAATCATATCAAGCATTTCACCTTTACGGGAACCCATTGATTCCATAACAGCACCTGTGTACTCTTCAGGAACATCAATTTGAACACGTTCAACCGGTTCACAGCGAACCCCATCAATGACCCTGACAATTACTTCTGGTTTAGAGACCTGGAGTTCATAACCTTCACGACGCATGTTTTCAATCAAGATGGATAAATGTAATTCTCCACGTCCAGAGACAATCCATGCATCAGGGGAATCCGTGTTATCTACACGTAAACTTACATCCGTTTGCAACTGTGAACGAAGTCTTTCTTCAATTTTTCTTGAAGTCACATATTTCCCTTCACGACCGGCAAATGGACTGTTATTTACGACAAATTCCATTTGCAAGGTTGGTTCATCAATTCTTAAAATTGGTAATGCTTCTTGATGCTCAACAGGACATACCGTTTCACCGACATTAATGTCTTCCATACCAGAAACGGCGATTAAATCACCCGCATAAGCTTCTTCAATTTCTAATCGTTTTAAACCAAAAAAGCCCATTAGCTTTGTCACTCTAAATTGCTTAACTGTTCCATCCAGTTTCATTAATGCGACCGACTGTCCAACCTTTATTGTACCACGGAACACACGGCCAATACCGATTCTGCCTACAAAGTCATTATAATCTAATAATGCAACCTGAAATTGAAGCGGCTCATCACGGTTGTCAATTGGAGCAGGAATGTGGTCTAAAATCGTATCATAAAGTACTTCCATATTTTCATCTTGTTTTTCAGGATCAGTACTTGCTGTTCCATTAATTCCAGAAGCATAAATTACTGGGAACTCAAGCTGATCTTCATCTGCACCTAGTTCAATAAATAAATCGATTACTTCATCAACTACTTCTGTTGGACGGGCAAAATCACGGTCAATTTTGTTAACGACAACAATTGGAGTTAGTTTTTGCTCCAATGCTTTTTTAAGAACGAAACGAGTCTGCGGCATCGTTCCTTCATATGCGTCAACAACTAAAAGAACTCCATCAACCATCTTCATAATCCGTTCTACTTCACCGCCGAAATCAGCATGTCCTGGTGTATCAAGAATATTAATTCTTGTGTCTTTATACTGTATTGCAGTATTTTTTGCTAAAATAGTAATACCACGTTCTCTTTCTATATCACCGGAATCCATTGCCCGTTCTTCTACATGTTCATTTGAACGAAATGTACCAGATTGTTTTAGTAACTGATCCACTAATGTCGTTTTACCATGGTCTACGTGGGCTATAATTGCAATATTACGAATATCTTCTCTGCTTTTCAAAAAATTTCCTCCTACCTATCATAAGGTGAATCAATTGCCAGCTTATATAAAGGGTCTTAAAGATAACCCGGATACACGGAAGCTTAACTGAGATATTATAACACAATAGAGTGGCAAAGAAATAATTTTTTGTGTAAAATGTAATTAAAGTTTTTTAAATGATTGAAATCTTTTATTTTATTTTCTTTATAACTGGAGGCTTAACCTTGAAAAAAATCAAGTGGATATCTTTATTATTTGCATTTCTTGCGACAGCATGCATGGCTGGAATTGGCATTGCTATTGCTGAAAGAAGTGTTGTTGGCATCGCAGGTAGTATAATTATGCTCATTCTTGTTATGGGATTTGGCTTTATGCAAAAGAAAAAAATGAGGGAAAATGGGATTCTTTAATCCCTTTCCCTCATTTTTTTGCAAATTAAAATCATTTTCTGTTCTACCAGTCGCCATTACGCAAAAACTTCTTCAACACTTCCTCATGCAGACCAGGTTTAGAAACAAAAATAGAGCATTGTTCCAATAAATTGAGCGGCTTACCTCTTAAATCAGTTACATTACCGCCCAGCTCTTCAATAAGAATTTTACCGGCAGCAAAGTCCCATGGAGATAACCGCAAAGAAATATAGGCATCGAGCCTGCCTGCTGCTACATAAGCAAATTCAAGCGCTGCACATCCATAGGATCTGGTTCCTCGCACTTCTTTAACAAGAGGAGCAAGAATAGCAGAATCAATTCTTTTATTTTCGGTTACCCATGAAGCATTTATTCCAATAATGCTTTCAGCTATATTCACTTCTTCTAACCGTCCTAGCTGAAGCTCATTCATGTATACCCCTTTATTCTTGATGGCATGATATAGTTCATCCCTTACAACATCATAGATCAACCCAATCATTCCTACACCATTTTTATAAATACCTATTGAAATAGCAAAATTACGCTGCATATGCACAAAATTCATGGTTCCATCAATCGGATCAATAATCCAGATAACTCCGTCCATTGTCTTCGGCTTATCACCAAAACCTTCTTCACCAATTATTTTATGTTCCGGATAATTTTTTCGAATTTTATCAATAAAAAATTGCTCAATTTTTTTATCAATTTCTGTAACTAGATCATTTCGATTGGATTTTGTTTGAATATCTAATGTTTTACTGAATGAGCCCTTAATGATTTCAGCGGCTTCCTTAATCCAGCTTTTTGCGTTTGTATCAATATCCGACCAATTTGTCATTCTTTACCTCCGAGATTAATCGTTTCCAATTATGGATTAAATTATATATTATTGTAAGCCATTTTGTATGAGAGAACCAATTTTTAGTATAGCCAAACATAAAAAACGAACTCTTTATTTAATAACAGAGTTCGTTTCTAAATCAAAATTATTCTCTTCATTTTCTCTCTCTTTCTCCCTTTTCCATTTTACAGAGCTTTTAATGTAAGAAGTTCCTGTCTAATTCTTTCAAGCCTTTCCTTACTTTCTCTTTTTTTGTTTTCATTATTTTCTCCCATTGCCTCAAATAATACAGCCAGCTCATAATCCATTTCTAACTTTAACACAGCTTTTCTTTCCTTCTCTATTGCTTTCTTTTTTACAGAATTCATCACTTGTTTCATTGACAGTACACCCCTTCCAAGTTTATTTTATTCAATAAAAAATCTGATTATTTGTATTATTATATTATGTGCTTCTTATCATTCTTGCAACTAATTTGCACACTCGCCTATTAAAATCACACTTTCCCTTTTTTTACTTCTCCACTTTAGGCCTTCCTTGAAAATCAACTTTCTTCTTGTCATTAGATGTTTGTGATACAATATTTGTCGAAGTACGACCAGGAGGTAATTACATGACATTCTCAGGATTTTCAAAATCAGATTTTGAAGTTTTTTCTATAGATGGATTAGAGAATCGTATGGATGCTTTAATAACACATATCCGTCCGAAGCTAGATGCACTTGGGGAACACTTCGCTCCAACTCTATCTGTAATGTCTGGACAGGAAATATTTGCACATGTCGCGAAGCATGCACGTCGAAAAGTGAATCCACCAAACGATACATGGGTAGCATTTGCCAACAATTCAAGAGGTTATAAGATGTTACCACATTTTCAGATTGGATTATGGGGGTCTCATGTCTTTATTTGGTTTGCCATGATTTATGAAGCTCCTCAAAAGACCGAATATGGAAAAATCCTTCAATCAAATGTTAACCAAATATTCCATGACATTCCAAAAGATTTTGTTTGGTCTATTGACCATATGAAGCCTGATGTTTTAAAACATGCCGAACTGACCAAAGAAGAGCTGATAGACATGTTTGTCCGTTTACAAACGATTAAAAAGGCTGAAATACTTTGCGGTTATCAAATCCCTAGAGAAGAAGCCATTAAAATGTCAGGACAACAGCTTATAGACCAAATCCAGCATGTGTTTACACAAGTTTTCCCATTATACAAACTGGTCCAATAAGCAAAAACGGTTTCTAAATCATAAGGCTGGAAAACCATCAACAATAACATGATACTGCTGGAAACAAATCCTCCTAAATCTTGACCATTTAGGAGGATTATGTTTGTTTTTCATTATATGCAGCTAATTACAAATGCATTCTAATAATTGAATCAGAATCCGATTCTTTTCCCTTCTTAATTGTTCGATAAGATGAATAACCGCTGACCTCTTCAAACTCTGCACAAAGCTTTTTCTCCTGTGCTTTACTTGGGACTATTTCTTTAAATCGTCTGTAAACCTCAAGCAGATTCTCTCGATTGACACCTTTTTCATACGCTTGTTCAATCATTTCAAAAAAACGAATCACATCGATGATTTCATCTGTTGACCAGTCATGATCAATCGGATATTGATATTCCATTTTACTCATCCCTTACCTTCTATTTTCATTCAAATAATCCTTACTATCATTCCCGCTGCATGATTTAAAACATTCCATTATAAATGTTCCCTTTTCATGTTTAAATTCCTTTATTAATTAGAAACTAAGAAAAAGACATGCTAAAGTTAGCGGTTCAAACCAAGAAATATAAAATGAAAATTAAATTTCTAATCTTATGTATACTATAAAAAATTTATCTTTGCAAAGAATGGTAATAGTGCTATAATTCATATGTTTTATGACTTCAACTTAGTACTAGAACTCTTTTTTCTAGACAATAAGTATTTTAATAAAAGGGTGTGGTAATAAATTGTCTCAACAACATACTCCGTTATTTAGCGGCTTAATTGAACACGCAAAAAAGAATCCAATTCAATTCCATATACCTGGACATAAAAAGGGAAGTGGAATTGCACCGGAATTTCGTGAATTTGTCGGCGATAATGCCTTGTCAATAGATTTAATTAATATTGGACCACTTGATGATTTGCACCAACCAAAAGGGATGATTAAAGAAGCGCAGGATTTAGCTGCGAAAGCCTTTGGAGCCGATCATACATTTTTCTCGGTACAAGGGACAAGTGGAGCCATCATTGCCATGATTATGTCCGTTTGTGGACCAGGAGATAAAATTATTGTTCCACGAAATGTGCATAAATCCATCATGTCTGCTGTTATCCTTTCAGGTGCTATTCCCATTTTTATTCATCCTGAAATTGATAAAGAGCTCGGTATTTCTCACGGGATTACAATTGATTCAGTTAAAAGAGCGCTTGATCAATATCCCGATGCAAAAGCATTATTAGTTATCAATCCAACTTACTTTGGAATATCTGCTGACTTAAAATCGATTGTTGATCTTGCCCATTCATATGATGTCCCTGTATTGGTAGATGAAGCACATGGAGTACATATCCACTTTCATGAAGAACTACCTTTATCTGCTATGCAGGCAGGTGCAGATATGGCTGCAACAAGCGTTCATAAACTGGGCGGTTCTATGACACAGAGCTCAATACTTAATGTAAAGGGCAAACGGGTATCATATAAACGAGTTCAATCTATTTTAAGTATGCTTACAACAACATCCACTTCCTATTTATTGTTGGCATCATTGGACGTAGCTCGAAAGGAACTCGCTACGAATGGCAGAAAGCTTGTGGAACATGCTATCCAACTTGCTAATTCTATTCGGAGACAAGTAAATGAAATTGAGCACATTTTTTGTGTCGGGGAGGAAATCTTGGAGTCAGAAGCAGCCTATGATTATGATCCAACCAAGCTAATCATTTCCGTCAAAAACCTCGGCTTAACGGGTTATGAAGTAGAGAAATGGTTACGAACAAATTATCATATCGAAGTAGAAATGTCTGACTTATATAATATCCTTTGCATTATTACACCTGGAGACACCGAACGCGAAGCGGATATTTTAATTACTGCTTTAAGACATTTATCAGATGAACGGCATGAGCTTGCAGAAAAAATTGAAACTCAAGTACTTCTTCCGGAAATACCGGTTTTAGCTGTATCTCCAAGAGATGCATTTTACTCCGAAACTGAACTTATCCCATTTGATGAATCTGAGGGAAGAGTAATTGCTGAATTTATTATGGTATATCCTCCAGGTATTCCTATTTTTATACCAGGAGAAATCATTACGGAAGAAAATTTACTTTATATTAAAAAGAACAGAGATGCAGGACTACCTGTTCAAGGCCCGGAAGATTTTGATTTCCGAATGCTTCGGGTTATAAAAGAGCATCGGGCCATTAGATAATGTTAAGGATAGTCGAGAAATAAAATTGACCTATTACCTTTATTAAAAAAAGCATGCAGAGCGCATGCTTTTTTTATTGATATGATTATTTTTCTTCATTATGATCGTGTTTACTGCAGTTACAATGCGAGGAGTAAAGAACCGATACTTTCTCATCCTCAAAGAAATCAATTATTGAATTGCAGTCCTGACATACGATAGTACCCATTATATCCATCTCCCTTTATATTTAATCCTTCTATAAAGTAAGCGTTTTAATATCTTTAAATACATAATAATATAACACTTTTTAAAAAACAACCCTAAATTGTATAACACATTTAAAACATTATATTAATAAATAGATTTATTTATTCATATTGTTGATTATTGACTTATCAATATGATTCGTTAACATAGCGTAATAAATAAAGGCTTTGTTAAAGTACTGTGTTGAGTTAAAGTACTGTGTTGATAAGCCAGATTTTTGACTCATTCGTGTGAAATGAACATTTCACACGCCTTTCAGCTATGCTGAAAGGTTGCTGTATGGTCATGAAATAGTAGGAGAAAATGCATT